>Ga0307515_10012944_pt1 | contig 15643 bp, 3 predicted proteins | sample 17_EM_MG_FD_194513 | JGI IMG/M metagenome (GOLD analysis project Ga0307515, IMG submission 194513) | Populus trichocarpa ectomycorrhiza microbial communities from riparian zone in the Pacific Northwest, United States - 17_EM | ecosystem: Host-associated > Plants > Roots > Unclassified | place... | reverse complement strand
CCTAGGGACCGTAACGGATACGATATAGTTATAGTTATAGTTAACCGCTTTAGTAAACACCCGTTCTTAATTCCATGTTATAAGAATATTAATACTAAAGAGGCAGCCCGGCTATATATCTATTACGTCTACTAAATCTACAGACTACTAGATACTATTATATCCGATTATAGGCTATAGTTTATATTAGTCTTCTAGAATAAGTTTATCTAGATCCTAGGCATTAAGCTAAAGCTTTTTATAGCTTATTACCCCCAGACAGACGGTTAGACAGAGATTGTAAATTAGTACCTAGACTAGAGGCTTAGGCCCTTTATTAACTATTTCCAGGATAACTGGTTTAAACTACTACCCTTAATAGACTACGCGTAAGTAACCCTACCCTATAACTCTATAGGGTTTGCCCCGATTTAGCTAGAAATGGGATACTTACCCCGCATAAGCTTTAACTGGAAAAGGCTAGAAGAACCCTAAACTATATAAGAGAAGCTATCCTATGCTAAGGCCTAATAGTACGCTAAATGATTGGAGGAGGCCTAGATGGTAGCCCGCGAGAACCTAAAAAAAGCTTAGAGGTTAATGGAATAGCAGGCGAACAAACACCGTTAAGAGCCCGATTTTGCCCCTAGCGATATAGTCTAGGTTATAATAAGGAATTAGAGGACCGAACGACCTAGCCGTAAGCTGGACTACCAGATAGTAGGACTGTATAAGGTTCTTAAAAAGATAGGCAACTTGTATAAGATAAAGCTCCTAAACTTAATTAGGGTTTACCCTATCTTCTCACCAGATAAGTTACGGAAAGCTATAAACAACCTATTACCTAGACAAAAGAATGAGTCTCCCCTACTAGTTTAAGTAAATGGTGATAATGAATGGGAGGTTAATAAAATACTGGCCTGTAAGATAGTACGGGGAGCGCTAAAATACTGTGTCTAATAGAAGGGCTACGATTCTGACCTAACCTAGTACCCTACGTGGAACTTTATAGACTGCCCCTAGAAGCTTAAAGAATTCTATAACTAATACCCTAATACGCCTGGACCCCCGAAGTACCTAGACGAATAGATGGAATGCTAGTATAATAAAGATAATAAGTTACCGGAAGAATATAGGGATAAAAACGCCCTAAAGCCCTAATATAGCTGTCTGCCAAATTCTGCCATATTCTGCCGTTTTCTACCAGTACCATAAAATTTCAGATATCTAGGAACTTTGACCGCCGGTTAAAGTTATCTAATTGGTTAGATCCGTGCTAAGACTTTTAGCGGCTACTCTTTCTAGCCTAGTGCTTCTACTTAGCCTATAATCGCCCTTTATACTTAGTTAGGACGGACTTATATCCCCTTTATCTTCTTATCTTATATTTTTGTAATCCTACGTTTATAAGCCTAGTGCTACCCTATTTCTAACTAAGCCTAAGGGCAGGCTTTCTTTTAAAGAGGGGGGTAATATAACGGCGCTATCGCACGTTACCTGCCAAATTCTGCCATATTTTGCTGACCTGCGATTGGCCCGCCTAAAGCTAGCGCCTTGGCGGCTTACCCTATATATTTATTTACATCGGTCCTAGCGACCCCTTTTCCTTCTCTTTAGCTTAGTATCTTTGTAATACAGCATTCGTTCAAGCTTCGGTTTAGAGGCATTTGTTTAAGCCGTAACAGTAGTAGTAGTAAAAGTACTAGAGGGTAAGGATTGGGTTATAGAACTAGAGGATAATAAGGAATAAATAAAAGTTACTAAAATTTAATTGCTAGGTCTCCTCTCTTTTTTATTATTTTTATTTTATTTTATAGTATCTTATATAAGGAGAAGTATAAATAAAGAGGGTAGAAATTAGTAAGAAAACTAAGGATATTAGTAAAATTTCCTAAAATTAGAATTACTTGCTTATTTAGTAGGGTTTATTAAAAAAAAATTAATAAGATAACGATAAGATATAATATTGCTTATCGTATTAATTAAATTAATAATAATTTTTGCCTACCTAGCCTATAAGGCTTTCTAAGATCTCTTATAAGGTCTTTTATATATTTCTTACTATAAGATAATTAGCCTTTTAGTTAGCTATAAGGGCGTAAATCTACTTATATACGTCTATAGCGTTATTATTATCTTTAATTCTAATCCTAATTAGATTTTAGGTTCCTTTTAAGTAGAGGTAGTTCTCTTAGATAAGCTTACTTTAAGTATTATTATTAGCTTATAAGGTTTATTAGAATTATATAATTTGGCTTTAATTTTAGGGTTCTTTTAGGGGTATAGGTTAAGTATAATCTAGCCTATGAAGTGGGATATTATTAGGGCCTTCCTAGGTAGTATAAGGTAAATAACTTTTAGTATCCAAGTATAACGCGTTAACGTATTATTATAGGTAAAGGTCTTTTTAAGGCCTTTTTAGTCAATATAGGTAAGCTTAGTATAACATTACGGCTTAAATAAATACCTTTAAATTAAAGGTTAAATAAATGCCGTATTATAAAAATACTAAGCTAAGGAGAAGGAAAAGGGGTCGCTAAAACTAATGCAAATAAATATATAGGCTAGTTGCTAAGGCGCTAATTATAAGGGATATTATTGCGGACACCTTAGGTTGCCCTTAGGACAACCCCCAGACGCCCCTTAAATAGTCGCCGGTCACATGCCGGAGGTACATACCCATAGTATATAGTCTTTATAATCCTAGAGGCCTTACCTCCTTAAGGATTCGTCTCTCTTACCAATCTATCCTATTCCACAATCGTGTCCTTATAGCCCCCTGTCTACAAAATCCCCTTATATTTAAATCCTTCCTACTCTTTTTTAGAAGGGTAGTTGGCTTTAAGGACCAGATTATTTATTTACATCTTTTATTTATAACCACTATCCTCCCTTAAAATCTCACGATAACCTAAATAGAAACTCCACAGATACCTTATAGAAAGCCGTCGCGTAAAGGCAGGAAGGTCCCTCTAATAGCAAGAGATTGCGACAATATAACCCTCTAGGCAAGACGGCTAAATAAGCCCTAATACCCAGATACTTTAGGAGCTTAAAGACTTTTACACACCTACAGTTACTAGCAACGCTGAGGAAAATATAGACACCCTCTATAATAGTTATAATACTACTAGAAAGTAGCCGGAACCCCTTCGGCCCTACCTAGGCTAATTAGAAGATTAAGCGCTAGAGGCGACTCTAAGATCTTCCCCTAAGTCAGAAATGCCAAAGGAATACACTAACGTGTCCGACTAGGGAACTAACTAAAACCCTCCCAGAAGACCACCGGCCTATAATTAGCATAGTGGCGGTATATAGACTGCTTATAAGCTAAGCGGGCCTACCCCTTTAGGTAATCTAAGCTAATTACTAACTTAAGACCCGAGCCTCGTTAGGAAGCCTATACTAACTACTAGTACTAATACTACCTCTGTAGCAGGAGCCTCCCTAGGCCCAAGTTTGGAAGGCCAAGAGCCCTATACCAATCTCCTTTATAACGGATATTAGGAAGCTGTCACAAGGCTCTTAAAAGCCATGCGGGAGGAAGCTACTAATAAATATATTAGAACCCTTTAAGAGTAAATCTAAATCTAGTAGGGTCTAATCTAAGCTAGGTAAATTCTTTTATAACCTAGTTAAGGCTAAGGGCTTCCTAGAAGCTACTTAGTACCTACCTAAGGAGATATAGAAGACTTAGAGAGTTATTTATACTATAAATAGAAAAAGGATATGGACTAACTGGCTAAGGCCTTTAATAGTCTAGAACTCCGCTATAGACCTAACGCTCAGTAGTTAGATAATTGGGTTTATAAAGTAGACAACTTTTTTAAAATACTAATAATATAAGATAATACTAAAGAGCGTATACGCTAGATTATTAGCAAGATTAAAGACTAATCGCTAAACTAAATCGCACTTAATTAGCTTAATAAAGAGCAAATTACTATATAGCTACAGCTATAAACCTTCCTAAAGAAATAGACTTAAGATCTATATATTATATAATATAATAATATAGAGCTATTCTAGAATGGGATACAGCTAAACTACTATAACTTCTACTAGTTTATAAACTTTATAGAAACTTATGCTTAGCAGATAGATCTAGAGCCCTTTAAAAATAAGGACGGTAGCATCCATAAGAAGGAGAAGATTGGGTTTATCTAGGTTAGAATTAAGCTAGTAATTTATAACGAAATAAAGCGCGTAGGAGCCCTATCGCGGATTACTATATATACGGATTTTAAACGAGCAGTTCTAAACGTTAAAGATACGGTAAGGAACTAAACCTCTTCTAGTAGGAAGCCGGGGGGTTACTAGAAGCATAGGTACTCTAGTAGTAATATAGGGTAGACCTAACCTTTAAAGAAGCCGTTCTTAAAGAGAACTTTAAAAAGGTTAAAGTTAGGAACCTTAAACAACGGGAAAGACTCCTAGGGCTAACCTAATACCTATCTGGCACCTTTATAAAAACACTCTAAGAAGTTAAGAAAAAACTCTAGAGGTAGATTTTATTAGAAAAACAAGTAGGGTAATAACTGCGCTAATAATCTAAAAAAAGAAAAGCCCTAGTTGCGGACCTCTTTTAGCTATAACTAGGGCAAGATATAAAAGGAGAAACTCTCTATATTGCTATTAAGCTGGAAATAACACTCCCTATAAGTAAGGTATAATAGTTTTAAGCACTATACAACAGCGGCGCCGAAATCAATCTTATACAATATAATTTAGTAAAAGAGCATAAACTTATCCCATTATAAAGGTGGCGGAAACCTATTATAGGCTTCCTAAATAAGCATTAGATTAAGCTATATAGTGCCCATAAGCTTATAGTATTAGTGGCCAATATATATAACCGCATTAAGGTAGTTAGCCCGCAACCCTTCTAAGCGGCTAACTTCGTAGGTTACAACCTTATCTTTAGATACCCTTAGCTTATAAAAGTAGATCCTAAGATACGCTTTAAGATAGGAGCCTTTAAATAGTGGAACGATGAAGATTTAGAAGGGCGCATATTACTAATAAGCCTAAAGGACATCCTAGAGAATATAGCCCTAGGCGAAATAGTATACGCTTTATACCTAAAGGAGTATCAGATCTAACCCTTATTTAATAGCAAGATAGGTATAGAGCTTAGCATAGGTAATAACCCCTCTATAATGAAGACCCTATAGGGAACTGCCGGATAAGTCGCGGAGACATTATAGGGAGGCGGCGATCTTAAGGATTTTATAAAATACTTTAACCGCCACGGGTTACTTTAGCTCAAGCAATATACAGAGAGTATACTATAGCACCTTAAACGCTATATTAAGGAGTTCTCTACCCTCTACTAGCTACTATATAAAACGGTTTAATATACAGTGGCAACTATATATAAGTAACCACTATAGCGTACAACGCTGCCTGTAAGTATTTTAAGGGAGCTTAGGACCTACCTAATAATAATATAGAGGATAAACGCAACCCCAATTTATTAAATATTCTAGTAGGCCTAAGGGACTTACTAAGGATATTTTCGGGTAGGAAAGCTAAAGTCCTACCGCAGAACTCGGAGTATGATTATATAATTAATTTAAAAGAAGGTAAGTAACTACTAAACCTTCCTATCTATAACCTCTCGCGTAAAGAGCTTAAAATCCTATAGGAGTACCTTAATAGCTTACTAGAAAAGGGATGGATCTAGCCTAGTAAGTCACCGTTAGGTACGCTAATCCTCTTTGTTCTAAAACTAGATAGAACTATAAGGCTATACGTAGACTATCGCAGCCTTAATAAGATTATAATTAAGAACCGTTACCTACTACCACTAGTTAGTGAAATGCTAAATTAACTATCTAGGGCGAAGATCTTCACGAAGCTAGATTTATAAGACGCCTATTATAGGCTTTGTATTAAAGAAGGGGATAAGTAAAAGACCGCTTTTAAGACCTAATACGGCCACTTTAAGTATCTAGTGATGCCTTTTAGGCAAGCTAATACGCCTATAACATTCTAATCGTATATTTACAGAGCCTTAGGAGGACTAGTCGACCGTATATACGTCGTCTATTTAGATAATATCTTAATCTACTTAGAAGACAAGGATTAACACAAGCAACACGTCCGCGAAGTGCTAGAACGTTTAAATAATTAGGGCCTCTACGCTAAGGCGTTAAAGTATATCTTTAACACTAAGCAGGTTAAGTTCTTAGGTTATATTATAACGCCTATAGGTGTAGTTATGGACCTAGTATAGGTGTAGATAATTTAGGAGTGGCTGGAGCTAGAGAGCTATTAGGATGTTTAAGTGTTCCTAGGCTTTACCAATTTCTATAGGCGCTTTATCTATAACTACTTAGACGTCGCCTAACACCTATCTAACTATATTACGAAAGCTTCCTAAGACCTAACCTAAGGAGCAAAAAGCTTAAAGGCAGTAAGGAAGAAAACTAAAAAGGGACCAACTAAATAGTATAAGCTATAGTTATGGCCCGGAAAGGTTTAAAAGGCCTTTTAGGAACTTCGCGTAAAGTTTATAAAAGCTCCATTACTGCGGAATTTCGACCTAGATCAGCCATTAATAATAATCACTAATATATCGAATTTTACCTTTGCTAATATCCTGCTGCAACCTAATAGGCATCTAGACGCTACCCAGCTTTATTAGAGACTAGTAGCATTTTATAGTAGAAAATTCTAGGGACCTAAAGTTAGGTATTATACCCACGACAAGGGACTACTAGCTATAGTTAACTGCTTTAAATAGTGGCGACACTACCTTAAGTACGCGAGCTATACCACTTATATACTCTTAGATTACTATAATCTACGCTACTTTATAACTATAAAGGAGCTTATACTTTAACAAGCCAGATAGGCAGAGGAGCTCACGCGATTTAATTTTAAGATTAAATATAAGCTAGGGGAAAACAACCCTGCTAATAGACCGTTATAACAGCTAGATTATGCCAAAGGCTTTAAAACGGGAGAAGGAAAATAGATAATAGATATCTTACTCCCTATATTATAGAACAAGCTCCGGGTATAGGATGCTTAAGTACCTATAGCTCTATACACCAAGTCTTAGGCGGTATAAGCCTTATTAGTTTCCACTAACGTTCTAACTAATACCCGGTCCGTTGCCAATAAGAGTCTAAATATACCTAGACAGGACGTCCCTAATACATTCTCAGAACCTAGTAATACACCATCCCTAATTACTAAGCTATCCCCTTAAACTAATAGCGAAGCTATAGAGCAATTAGAACTCGGAGCCCTGTAATAACTAAAGGACTTTAATCTTATAGCGGCCTTCCTAATATATACGTATTAAAGAGTTACAAGATCTATAGTACTATTTAGTTTTATATTTAGAGTAGTATAGGACGAAATAGCTTTTACCTAGGAACCATTCAAAAGTTTAACGGATTTTATCCGTAAGGTGCAACGGAGGGACGCTTCCTATACTATCCTCAATGCAGAAGTAGACTAGAAATGTAACGAAAAGGAAGCTACTAGGCGCTACCATTAGGAACTAGACCCAATGGGCCTACTACGTAGAGGTGGCAAGGTTTAGGTACTATAAGAAGCAAATCTACAATAAAAGATTCTTATAAAGAATTATAATAATCCCTTAAGCGGCCACTATAGTCAAGCAAAGATAGTGAAATTACTTTAGCGTAAATACTATTGGTTAAGGCTCAATTAGAAAGCAAAGGAGTATATTAGCTATTATAAGAAGTATTAAGTATATAAGATCCGCAGGCATAAGCTATAGGGTCTACTTAAATTAGTTCCCCCTACTAGTAAGCCATGGCAATATTACGCCATAAACTTTATTACGGATCTCCCGCTATCTAAAGATAGCCAAGGACGAATATATAATTTAGTCCTTATACTTATTAATAGGTTTTTAAAGTACGTCTAATACCTTCCCGTTAATAAGACAATCAACGTATAAGAGCTCGCCAACTTAATTAAGGAGAAATGCTTTCTTAAAGTAGATTAGCTACACTCCATTATTACTAATAGGGGCAGCGTCTTTATAAACCAATACTGGTCGGACCTATGCTTCTATTTAAAGATAGACCACTGGTATAGTATGGCTTTTTACCTATAGATAAATGGGCAAACGGAACTCCAGAACTAGGAACTAGAGTCTTACCTGCGGATGTATTTAAACTACTAGTAAGATAACTAATATAAGCTACTTCCGTACGCGGAGTACGCTTATAATTTAAAGCAACATATATTATATAAGTATGCACTAATCCAGATTACCTATGGCGTTTAATTATTTGGGTTTAATAAGATACCTAACAATTACTGGCTAAGGCCGTATAATTAGTTATGGGATCCTACTGGGAAGTCTAAGGACATCTATTAAAGAGTATAAGGATACCTCTAGGAATAGGAGGAGTAATAGAAGTATGTAAAGCAGAGCTTATAAGATGCCCAAGAGCAGTAAAGATTTTAGTATAACTGTAAGCACTAGGACAAGCATTTCAGAGTAGGCGATAAGGTTCTATTACGTTTAACGAATATTAAAACCTATTAACTATTAAAGAAGCTCGATATAAGATACCTAGGTCCCTTTTAAGTTAAGGAACGAATTAGTAAGCTAGCCTATTGTCTCTAGCTACCCCTATCTATAGCCTATATATATTTAGTGTTTTACGTAAACCTACTAGAGCCATGGCATAGACTATTACTGGAAAAGAACTTCCATCTAGGTCTAATTAAACACCCTAAAGTAATAGGCGAGTGGTATGAGGTTAAAGCTATACTATACTATAAGTCTATTAAGAACAAGCTTTAATTTAAAGTTAAATGGCTAGGCTAGCCCGCTAAGGACTCTATATAGGAACCAGAGAATCACCTTAATTATTGTAAAGATATTCTAAAAGAATATTGGGACTAAGGTTTATAATCTATAAGTCGCAGAAAGCGCTCTAATACTATGGTGTTATCGCGACCTATAAAGAAAGCTCGTGAAAAGAGTAAATAGGTTAAATTGGATATGGAACGGATAAGCTCCGGAAACTATAGGGATAGGGCTACGGCCTAAGGCAGGACGGGTCCTTAGCCTTTTCACGTATATAGCATAGAGTTAATAGGGCATTTTGCTAGAATTGCATTCCTATTTATTAATTTATACTAGGAATATTATTCCTAGGGCTTCTAAGCCCTTTCTAAAAGCCTTATAAGGCCTTCCTAAGCACCTAATTAAGGTCCTTAATTGCTACTATGTATAAGAACAAATCCTAAAAGTCTAAACTATAAATACCTAATCTAAAAAGCCACTACGCCTTATTATTATTAGGAGTAGGATTAGTGTCCATTGGGCTACTAAGTAATGGCTAATGAGAATGGGATCTAGATGCCTTAGTAGGCGTATAAGTAGGCATAAAAATAGGGGTAGGACGATAAGGTGTAGCCAGAGCAGAGACTTTTAAACGCTTAATACTAACATTAGGTCCAAACTAATACTAATAAAGCTCTTGCGGCGTAAGCTTATAGTTAATAAAGATATGCTTAAGCCTAGAATAAATAAAGACGTTAGCTGGCTGGCACAGTTTAGAACCACTAAGACCTTACTATAGCAACTATTAGTTACCTATCCGATAGGTATCCGAAGGGTAACCTACCTAATAACGTATTATATTATGCTCTTTTGAAACTTAATACGTATGCGCAAACTCCTTCCTATAGTAGACAGCAACCTTCTTCTTATTACCCCTATCCCTTACCCTATCCTCAGTATACTAACCTTACTCTTATATTAGGCGTTGCTGGCTAGCTTATTAGGAATTATAGGCAGTATAGATAGCCGTGGCATAGTCTTAAATTTGGCTAAGTCGTTTAGTATTTGCGCTAGAATAAGAGAGAGCCCGGGCGATGTAGTAGTTAAGGACATTAAAGGAACGTCGCCACTTAGGCCCAGGCTATTAAAGCTTAAAGTTAGTAATGGAAATCTATTAAGAATAGAAAAGCTTACCTTAATGCAACTGCCGCTCTTAGTACGTATGCATTAATTATAAGGACTAAAGGTATTGGATTTAACGCAGTGCGTCTTATTACAAGCCTCCAGAATCCTGTTATTAGATTTCTAGTCTTTTAAAGACGTGTAGGCAAAATCATTTAGGCAGAACTAGCACTAATTATGAGTTAGCCGAGGTTGGGGTTCTATATGCAAAGGCAGGGCTAGGATACGCTATAGAATTTGCTTAAAAGAGCAGTTAGTAGGAGAATGAAGAGGTATATTAAATTAATAAAAATAAAAAAAAATCTTAATAATATATTAAAGATACGTCTAAATTAGACGAAGGTTAATGATAGGAAGTAAGGTGTTAAGGAAAAGGATTAAGCTTAATAAGCAAAGTGTTTTTATACTTTACCGTTTAATACCCTTCCGGTAAATAGCCGCAACCTTGCTAATATAACTCCGTTATAATAGCGTTATTTAAAAGGAAGGAAACACGCGTATAAGTTATTTAACTATTACTTCCTTATAAAAACTGACTACGTGGCTAAGGGAAGGCAATTAAGACGTTAAATCAAAGATATATATAGGTTAAATTAGACCTAAAACAATACTATAGTATTAAAGAATAACGTTATAGACGTTCTTAACAACCGTATAATAGCTATAATTGCTATTGCGAAATGTCCCTAATTGCTAGGCAGTAGAGCTACGCTAAATATACAGTATAGGACTACCAGATTTAAAAGCATATATACTAAATCTTAAGAGATAAGTCTCTTTAACTAACTAATTAATACCTTAACCGCATTTAATAGCCTAAGGGCAAATGTGGGAGTAATATATTAGTAACGCAAAGGATTATAAGAAAAGGATTATAAGAAAGAATTATAGACTATATCTTAACAGTTAAAGACAACGGTAAGCTAAGGCTCTGTACGTTAAATCCTATACTAAAAGGTTCTACGGAACTATACTAGAACACCAAATTACCTATAATACTTATGATTAATTATAGACTGGCATAAAGGCTTAAAAGCAGAGTTGCATAAAAATCCCTATATTAGCCTAGGTAGTTACTAATATACTTCTAGTAGGCTTCTAATAGGTCTCCTAGTAATTCTTACGTCTTTTCTCTAGTTATATTTTTTCCTTATTAAGGTTTTTTAGAAGTTTAAAGTAGGGGTTAGATAGATAGATAATATATAGCGGTATACTAACACCTCTCTAATATCTCTCTAAACCTCTTCTGGGACGAGCCCTTATAATCTCCCTACCATAAGGTAACGGCGATCGGGGGCCGACCGCAGGAAGGGGGGGGGTAATGTAAGGGATATTATTGCGGACACCTTGGGTTGCCCTTAGGACAACCCCCGGACGCCCCTTAGATAGTTACCGGTTACGTGCCGAAGGCACGTGCCCGTAGTATATAGTCTCTATAATCCCAAAGGCCTTACCTCCTTAAGGATTCGTCTCTCTTACCAATCTATCCTGTTCCACAATTGTGTCCTTATAGCCCCCTGTTTACAAGATCCCCTCACACTAATAGTAAGCGAGCTAATTATAGGGCTAGCAGAATATAGTAGTATAGCGGCAGAATTTGGCAGGTAATATGCCCTAGTGCTGTTATACTTATATATAGCTATAAGCAATAAATGCTCTTTAAAATGCTTTAATTTAGAGACTTTTATAGGATAACTACTAGGGAAAAAGAGAATAGTAATTAATTTTAAATTTTATTATAAATAATAAATATAAAGTGTTTTGGGAAAGATATAGGGCGCGTATCACTAAGGCTATTTATAATAGCTTTAAGAAACTAGAAAAACGTAAATAAGAGGTATTTAGGATAAAATCTTACTTTTTAGTAAAATAATAAGGGTATAACGTGTTTCATAAGCGAGCGACACACCCAAGCGAGCGACGCGCGCCCCACCAGCGCGTTGACTGCGTAGTAACAATATATAATGTCTTAACAACGTAATATCCAAAAGACTTCTTCCGAAGTAGATATATAGCTTACTATCTTTAATATTAAATCCTAGCAGATTTTAAGTATTTAACACGCTGCAAAAGTATACAATATCCCTAAAGCCTTAGTTCGCCACCGTCGCGCTAGACGACGTATAAGACGCGACTACAAACTGAACTTAAAGCGCCTTACAAAACTAGAAGAGGAGGTTATTATTTAGAGTATCCTTAATCACTCTTTACGTGGGCTACCGCCCTTAAAGGCTATAGTATAAGATATAGCTAATAAACTGCTAAGAGAATAAGGTGGTAAGCCTATTAGCAAGAACTAGGTTAACAACTTTGTTAAGCGTACACCTAAGCTAAAAACGCGCTAGAGCCGTCCGTATAATTAATAGCGAGCTCTCTATAAGGACCTAGCGCTTATCTAGCGCTGGTTTAAGCTTATTCGGACTATAAAAGAGAAGTATAGTATCGCCAATAAGGATATATAGAATTTTAATAAGTCTGGCTTCCTTATAGGCAAGATTACGCCTTAGCTTGTAGTAACAGGCTTAGAGAAACCTAGGAAAGCAAAGAAACTTTAACCTGGCGATTATAAGTAGGTTACCCTAGTATAAGCCGTCGGGGCGACGGGGAAGCGCATACCACCCTTTATTATCTTTGCTAGTAAGGTTTTAATCTTAACCTAGTTCAACCTAAGTATACTACGCGATTAGGTAATATTAGTTAGTTTAAATAGCTAGATAAGTAACGATCTAGCGCTTACCTAGCTTAAACACTTTAATAAGCATGCGAAGCCCGTAGGGGTATATAGAATGCTTATTATTAATAGCTATAAGAGCCATTACTCTGTGGATTTCTAGGACTACTACAAGGAAAAGAAGATAATCGCTCTCTATATGCCTGCCCACTTATTATACCTATTACAGCCTCTTAACGTTGCCTACTTCTCGCCGTTAAAGCGCATATATAGCGATGGTATATCGGCTTTAGCACGCAACCACGTCCACTATATTAGCAAGGAAACCTTCCTACCAGCCTTTAAAGCTGCCTACAAGTAGACATTTACTAAGGATAATGCTCGCGTAGTGTTTTGAGGCGCTAGGCTTATTCCATTTAACCTAAAGGCGGTGCTATTAAAGCTTAACGTGAGGTTACGGACTCCAACTCCACCACGGCAAGACGGCGTTGCATAGGAGGCGAAGACACCGCGCAACGCTAAAGAACTAAAGGCTTAGACTACACTCATTTAACAAAGAATAAGAAACCGCCCTAGGTCTTCTAAAAGTTCGTTAGATAAGTAAGTGCAACAGCTAAGTAAAGGCGCCTAGCAGATAGCTTATAATATGGTGTTAATACAAGAGGAAATAGGCCGCCTATAAGACGCTATTAAGGCGTTAACAAAGCGTAAAATATGTAAAAGGCGGTATATACAGACAGAGGAGACGCTAACGGTTGGGGAGGTATCTAACTTTATTGCTAAAAGGGAAGGTAGTAGTTATAACAACGGCGACACAGCTGCGAAGAGGGTGCGCGTTAGTAGACGCTACGGGCGCTGCGGCGAGGTTAAATATAACACCCGCACTTATACAGCAGATATAGAGCAATTAGATAATAGCAATAGCTCTGAAGAATAGTATAATACTACACCGAGTATAAGAAATTGTTGCGGTATTGTAATATAGCGCTGCGTAGTTGACGCGCTAGTGGGGCGCGCGTCGCTCGCTTGGGTGCGTCGCTCGCTTATAAAACACGTTAGGCGTCTTGTAAATAACCTAGAATATTTTAAAGACTTAATTTCAGATCTAAAAGACGAAAATAATATAGTTAGTATAACTTCTAGTGTTCCCCTATTAATTAAGTATAGTTTTAAAAGCTATTTTAAAAGTAAGGGTAGGCTTATTACTTTTTTAGGCGCTAGAACTACTACTCTAAATCTTAATTTAAATATCTTTAATAATAAAGTCATACTTATAGAAATTAATTATAAAGTAAAGGATGTAAGTAAATATAAAGAAGACAGTTCCCTAATTATTACTTCTAAATAATTACTAATAGTTATTAATGCTCTGGAGAATACTAATAAACTAATAGTATTATACTACCTAACGTCTTTACTAATTTTGGAAAAGAGTACTACTTTAGGAGAGTTGGTAATTAAGTCTAGTATTTTATAATCTTCTATATTAAAGAAAATAGAAATAAAAATAAATACTATCTAAAAAAGAGTATCTTCAATCCTTTAGGCTAGGGCTATTAGTATATAAGAGGATATAAGTATAGAGCTTAAGGTAGAGGGTATTACGGATAAGAATAATATAGATAAAGTATAGATAATAATTAAGGAAGGGGTACTAGTAGCTTTAAAGGGGTTAAAGGAGCATTAACTGTTAAGATATTTTTTAACCTTAGGTATTTATTGCCTACTAAGGGTTAGAGAATAATATTTTAGATAGGGGTAGTAATATAGTGGTATAGAATGCCCCTTAGTTATTTTAGTTCGCTTTCTTATTATATATAAGAGCTTAGGGTTATATCTATATTATAGAAGGAGCTTCGTTTTTAAGACCAACTTAATTCGATCCTATTTCCCATTTTTCTATTATTAACCTCTCTAGTATAACTTATATTATGCCCTTTTTATTTATAATTCTTGTTTAAGTATTCTTCTTTTAGTATTGGGCTTTCCCCTTCTATATTAGCTTATAGGCCAGTATTTTATTAACTTCCTATTTATTATCGCTATTAACTTAAATTAGTAGTTAAGGCTTATTCATTTATCTAGTAAAGGGGTTATTTATAGCTTTTCGTAGCTTATCTAGGGAGAAGATAGGATAAACCTTAATTAAATCTAGGAGCTGTACCTTATATAAGTTATCTATCTTTTTAAGAACCTTATACTGCTCTACAATTTAATAACCTAGCTTACAGCTAGGCCGTTTAGTCTTTTAATTCTTTATTATATATTACTAAGAACAATATTATTAGGTAATAAAGTCACCTCGCCTATATATATTGTTCCGCACAGCCGTGCCTAGCATATTGCCAGTCACTCGCTTACCTTTTATAGGTTTATACCGTGGCTAGGTAGTGCGGAGCCTGTTGCCTTATAAATATCCAATTCTTAACAGTATTTATTCGCCTACTACTCCCTTAACCATTAGGCTTTTAGGTTCTTATAAGCTACTATCTAGGCTTCCTCTAAGCGTTCAGCCTACTATTAGACTTTACCTTAAAATAGCTTCTTGTATACAATCTAGAATTTTTATTTATCTTTCTAAGGAAGTAGAATATCTACGCGTATAGTAGCTAATATATAGATAGAAACTCTAAGCATTCTTTAAAGTGCTTATTTATATAGAAATTACTATAAAGCTAGCTATTAAAGACTTTTAGAAGGGTTTAAATATATATTGCGTCTTATATTCCTAAGTATAGGCACTAAATTTAGCTAATCTAATTGGTTAATCCTATCGATAACCTAGGACCCGAATTAACGCACTAAAAGAGAGCTAATAAGATTAATATTTAAATTTATTAACTAAATATAGTTAAGGCATTATTAAAGCTAATATTGTTAATTAAGCTGCGTAGTAGAAAGCCTTTAAATAGCTATTAATTTTAATATTAATTTTATAATATTAGCTAAGAGTTTATAATACTTATTAATAATAATCTTTTTAGCTTAATTAAAACCTTATTTATATATAGAGCCTATTACTAGTA
>Ga0307515_10012943_pt1 | contig 15643 bp, 16 predicted proteins | sample 17_EM_MG_FD_194513 | JGI IMG/M metagenome (GOLD analysis project Ga0307515, IMG submission 194513) | Populus trichocarpa ectomycorrhiza microbial communities from riparian zone in the Pacific Northwest, United States - 17_EM | ecosystem: Host-associated > Plants > Roots > Unclassified | place... | reverse complement strand
TGGGTTGTCAGCCAATAAAAATCCTTGTTAGAGGTACGTACCACAAGTCAACCAATGAGAATGCTTCGAGCCGACAAAGCATATGTATATATATTAGATTTCAGGGGATTTTTGCGGTAGTACTCATGGGGCTGCCGGTTTGAGGAAATTAACTTGTCAATACCTATCCCATGAACCGAAATAAGCATACGCCTGTCCGCTGATAACAGCCTTTCCCAAATTAAGGAAGCTCTAATAAATAACCATGCAAGTAATCGTAGTAAGGATAAGGTACCAGAACATGGAAGTTGCTGGCCGGAACCTACCTGATCCGTAACTTTGCAGTGGATACCTCTACAACAGGCAAGTCACTGCAATTTAGAAGATCTGATACTCGGGTCAGGCTGTAGAAGATCGGACGCCCCATTTCTAGCATGGATTTTGCTGTGAGAGCAGGGTGTTGAGTCACTATTGACCAGGGGGTGAAGCTAAGAACAAAGTCAATGCACATTCGCTTTGTCCCTTCTGTGAACATTCAGATCGTGTTATACCCATCGCTATACCATATCTAGTCAGTTTGTTGTGGTAACCTACTAGAAAAGGAGCGTCCGATCTTCTACTGCCTGACCCGAGTACTTATTCCTTACCGCGAGTAAGTGAGACCGTGTTTCTAAGGCGGTGATGGTGATTGTTGTTGTAGTGATGACGGTTTCTGCATTCAGCTTTGACAACACATATCTGCACAATCGCTCACTCGCGTACATCAGTTTAAATTCGTCGTCACCAATACTTAAGTACCAACTTCAGCCAAATTCCTATCTCCTTGCGAACGCCAATTGATAGACAGTAGCTACTCACTTCACATGTGGGTAACCTAGGCCACCTAGAGATCCGGATAGAGTGCTCATTCAATCCTTGAATTTCCGACCAACTCGTCCACTTGCCGAATCACCCCCAATAAATATGCGTATCCCAACTACAACACCACGCGCACAAAGATGCGATTCTTGATATTTCTTTTCACGGCCTTAGCCGGCGTGGTCGCAGCTCTCAGCGTCTCCGAGACATCGACAAACATCGATATCTCCAACTCGCGACTCTCGGTTTCGTTTCTCAAAAGTCTTGGATCGATTTTAAATATCACCCTTGATGGGCAAGATCTCCTTGGCCCGCGCAATGGGTCCATCGGGGTAGGGCCGTATCTTGGTATTCTCCCCTCCATTGTGCCAATACCATGATTTTACTAATGGGGAGCAGATTGCTACTGTATCCCCAGCGGCTTCTACACCATTGGCTCCTCCTCCCCCACGTGGGAGGTTGTTCAAGGCATCGACTCTGCAAATACCCCCTACGTGGGGGTAATCCTCTCTGACAAGTACGCTCCCACAAACCAGACATTCCAGCAATACTGGTTCCTCCATGGAGAGGAGACGGGGTTTCACACGTTCACGCGGGTATCATACTACAATGATGCCGCGCCCACTCGAGGTATCTTGCAGGAGCTGCGAACTTTGATGAGGCCCAATCATGCCGCGCTGGGGCTGTGGACTCACCTCAGTGTTAATGATGAGCTCTTCGCGCCGCTGCCAGGGAAAGACGCAGTGGCGAAGCAGGTGATGGTGCAGGATACGACGTGGTCGCTTGCGGCCACGCCAGAGGATAAGTATGTGCAGGAGTTTTCGGAGTATTTTACAAAGTACACTTTCAGTAGCGGTAGTGTCCCTTGATCATCTCATCCCATTCACGTCACACTGAAGCAAGGAGTATATAGATTGGAGGAATACGATAGCACACGGTTTATACGCCGATGGCAGCACCTCGAAGGGAACCGCCTATGGCGCTTGGCTAGTCATGAACACAAAAGACACGTACTTCGGCGGGCCGTTACACAGCGATCTCACGGTCGACGGGATTGTGTACAACTACATTGTGTCTAACCACCACGGCGACGGAACTCCAAACATCACCCACGGATTTGACCGCACTTTCGGCCCACAGTTCTACTACTTCAATTCTGCCCCCGCCGCTCCCCTCTCCTTCCTCCGGAAAGACGCAGAAAAGATCGCTAAAACCCCGAAATGGAACGCAAATTTCTACGATTCCATTGCGCCGCATGTTGTCGGGTTTGTTCCGTCGTCTAGACGAGGGCGGTGGCGGGGACGGGTGCAGCTCCCGGTAGGTGCACAGCGACCAGTGGCGGTGTTGAGTGTGGATCAGACCAGCTTCGAGGACAACGCGGCGGACCCAAAAGCATTCCAATACTGGTGTGAGATCTCTGGCGATGGCGACTGCGAAATCGACCGTGTTGTAGCAGGAAACTACCGTCTCACTATCTATGCCGACGGCATCTTCGGGGACTACATCCAAGATGGCATCCGCATTGATGCCGACCACACCACTACCACCAAGGTGGTTTGGACCTCGGAGTCAAATGGAAAAGAGATCTGGCGTCTTGGAACCCCGGACAAGGTAGGCACCCCTAGACCACCCACTCCTCCCTCGCTGACCAGCATAGTCTTCCGGCGAATTTAAACGCGGCAACATTCGTACCACCAAACCTCGAAGTCCTCCCGAACGCTCGATCTACTGGGGCGCCTACGACTTCCTCGATGACTTCCCCACCGGTGTAAACTACACCATCGGCGTCTCCTCCCTGCACGACTGGAACACAGTGCACTGGTCCGTGTTTGGCAAGACCCCAAAACGCCCCATTGACGCCACCGACAAGATCATAAACCATTGGCATATCAACTTCCACCTCGCCTCCGGGCAACTCCTCGGGGCCGAAGCCGGTATTCTCACGCTCCAACTTGCTGCAGTCAAAGGAGCCGCGGGTAACACCGACGTCAAGTCCCCCACCGAGCCGTACGCAAATGTTCCCTTGACATTGGCACTGAATGGAATGGAAGAGGGGACGACGACAGTATTGATCCCGTGGTGGAAGAGTAGTAGTTGCATTGTGAGGAGTGCGGTGAGTTGTTACCAGGTACGGGAGAAGGTGCGGTTTGATAAGGAGGTGTTGAAGGAGGGGTGGAATCATTTGGAGTTGAGCTTGCCGGATAATGCGACGGATACTGAGACGGCGGTTTTGCCGAATGCTATTTATGTGCAGTATGATGCGTTGAGGTTTGAGTTGGCGTAGGTGACGTGGGTATCTACTAGAGTATAATGTATGTGAGGGGGAAACCCTTATTGTAAACTTAATTATTGGGTATTATTGAGAGATAAAGATACAACATACATGCTAGAGTTATCTGAGGAGCAGTATATCTGGATGTAATGACAACTTGTGCCATGAAACCCCACCACGTTTTACATGTCGGGCTTTCAGAGAATCAACAAATTCGTTCTTGTTCTTCTAGATCGCATGGCATGTAAACAATGATTATGTCCCTTCGTTCATGTTTGGAACATGCATTGTGGACGCTCTCTTGACCGATTATAATAGTTCTCCATGGTCATACAATGACTTTCACTGCAGCCAATCTCTGGTCGATGTTCTCCCACTTCCAGATCTAGATTATGTTTTTGGCGGCTCGCTCACTGAAACATCTAGGAACTGATGTGAATGCCTTGACTTGTTGAAAATGATTGTACGGGTACTCTAAAAGAGCAATTGACAACAGAAGAAAGGAACTTTGGGAAATCAAGGAGCTAAGCAAAAAGAAACAGAGGAATTTGACAACCGAAGAAAGCAGCTTTGGAAATTTCAAGAAACGAACAAAAATAAATAGAAGAATCTGACCATAGAAGGGAGACTAGATGGAAGCAGGGTCGATATTCTCCTTGTTTTCTTAGCCGTGTCCGAGTCTAGGCGCTCGCTGCTTAGAGGTGTTCGTGGGCTTCTACGGCTGGTTTTCGTCCCTGACCAATGCAAGACCTCGAAAACAACGTGAACTAAAAGCGCCGTAAAATGAGCGGGAGCCTCAAGCAAAATGAATGTTGACTGTACTCTGTACACCTCTTGCACTGTGAGACCGATCCGCAGATCCAAACGGTGTATCTATTCGATTAGTGTTTTGACCGATTGCTCGTGTATCCACAGAAATGTGGCAACCCAAGATAATCCTATAGTCGTTTCTAGCGACTAGCGAACTCCTGGAGCCGCCGGTGCGAATACCTTGGGTTCTAAGAGGGGTTCGGGAGTCTACAGTACTGAGGATTGAGTGTAGTATGGTATTTGGCTGCGATTTGGTTGGTTCGTGTCCAAAGACTTAACGACATCTCGAAGGGAAAATTCCTGGTTCGCCTTTTCCTACAATTGTTGCAATTATGAAATTAGACAGAAAGTGAAGGTAACCTATGGTCGGAGAACCGAGCCCAAGTCGCTTCCGAATGCACATTAATCGCTCTGTACGGCAGCTACGATCTCGACTGACCTTCACACCTCCCTCCACCATCCGATCTACCCAACCCGGCTGCTTCACCTCTTCCGCCTCCTCCAGCACCCTCCGCATCGTCCCTTCCACCGGCACCTCTGTCCCGACCCCTAGTACCTACACTGCCAAGCGATGGCAAGTGATTCTACTGTACTCGAGTGGGTGTACTTCACAACTTCTCATCCGGCCTAGAAAGACAATAGAGTCGCCTAGGGCTTGGTACTCCTGAGAACGCAGGGAAGAGTTGAGTGGGAGTACACATTTATGGTCAATGGCGATGTTTGACTTGGGCGCGGTGGATCCGGACTCTAGAGGAGAGAACCCCGCCATAAAATGTAAAAATGACTCACGCTCCGATAAGCTCCATTCGAAAGAAGACGCCCTAGTTCACACTTCCTCCCCTTTCGCGATATCTTGCTTATCCTGCTGTGACCCCCACCTCGATCCTTCTAACCCTTACCCAACCCCACACCGTTCCTGGACAAACCGGCCAGCCAACGAACGGCCCGCATGATAAATGAAGATTTATGCATACTGCAATAAATCAGGGTGCCGATGGGAGGGGTACAAATTCAGGCCAGTGGTATCGGATGACTTGAACCTCATTTTCTTTTTTGTCTCCAGACTAAATATCGATATCCCCTTGATCATGATTGGCTTCCTCTAACCTTAAACCACAGCCAGATGGATGCTCGCCAGCCAAGAGTACGATAAGGCAGCATGGTTTGCACCCTCAGCCAATTTGCGCATCTCTGACTTGCCTGGGCCGTCGGGAAATTGGGTGAGGGGCCAGCTGTGGGTGGTTCGTATTACCGGAAGCGGTACCCCACAACAATCACTCATGCGGGGAGCTATGAGTCAACTGTTCGATTCCTACGATGCGCAATTGGTCGTCGCCGGCCGCAGTCTGTATGCAAGGGATCGAAAATCAGAAAGAAGTCTGGCTGCGTGTGGGGACGATATGGTTTATCGTAGTTGCCTAGTTTGCGCTGCGCAGCTATATATCAATTCTCCAGTATCAGAATCTCCACGACAATACCCATCCTTTATCATCATCGTCTCAACCTACTGCTAAATCTATTCTACGAGCCATACCTAAGCATCGAAGCAAAAAACAACAAGAGCAGTCATGACTTCGACTCCTCCCACCCCGGCAGAGTCCTCGCCCGATGCTTCAGATAACTTGACAAACCCAGGTCTCGACTCGCTCCAAAGTGCCGAGCAGATGAAGTTGCTCGACACCATGGACAAGCTGCGGAGTTTTGGGGTAAGCGAGTTTGTCTCGCTGCCTCAGATCATTGTTTGTGGTGATCAGTCGGCCGGGAAATCATCTGTCCTCGAGGTAAGCTAGATATTGAGCGATTGAGGAAATTAGTGGTTGACATGGTGCGTCTTTAGGCAATCACTGAACTTCCATTTCCACGGAAAGAGAACCTGTGCACACGGTTCGCTACTCAGATCGTCCTTCGACGTTCGCCAACTTCAAGTGTATCCGTCAAGATCATCCCGGACACAGTGCGCCAAAGACCGGACGAGGTAATGGAGCGTCTCTCGTCGTTCCGACACACGCTCAAAGACTTCTCCGAGCTTCCAGCCATCGTCGAAGAGGCTGGGGAAGCGATGGGAATAGGCAATGGCAACACGTTCTCACGAGATGTGCTCAGCATCGAGATATCCGGGGCGTCGCAGCCGCATTTGACGGTTGTGGATCTTCCTGGTCTGATCCACACGTCATCAGGATCGCAACAGGCATCAGACGTCGAGCTGGTTTCCAGCCTCGTTGGGTCATATATGAAGAATGAACGTACTATTATACTGGCGGTGGTGACGGCCATGAACGACTTCCAAAACCAGATCGTACTGCAGCGTGCAAAGGAGGTGGATCCCGACGGAGAGCGCACTCTGGGAGTGATCACAAAGCCGGATTCGATACCGGTCGGGTCCGAGAAGGAGGATGCTTTCGTCAAGCTGGCAAAGAACGAGGAGATCTTTTTTGGGTTGGGTTGGCATGCGTTGCGAAACCGGTGCTATGAAGAGCGAAATGACACCTTCGAACAGAGGAACCAAAAGGAAGAGATTTTCTTCGAGACGGCGGCATGGGCGCAACTTCCTCGAGAGACTGTCGGCATCACCACGTTGAGATCTAGGCTGAGTGGACTGCTGTACGATCACATCAATGCCGAGCTCCCGAAAGTCTGTCGCGACATTCAGGCTGCACTTGATGATTGTCGGAAAGGTCTAGAGAAATTGGGTCCGAAGCGAGGAACGGTTGACGAACAGCGGTTATTTTTATCTCACCTGAGCATGTCGTTCTTGCACTTGTGCAAAGAAGCAGTGGACGGGGTGTACGAGGACAAGTTTTTCGGGGATGCCGTGCCAGTTAAAGAGGAGGACATTCCAAAGCGCCTGCGCGCACTCGTACAGAACTCAGCGCTAGATTTCGCCAAAACGTTTCGGACGTATGGCCATACTGTCGAGTTACTCGAGGAAACCATGGCCGGAGCGCCCCCGAGTATTGCGAATTTTAGCTTGGATTCAATCGAAAAAGCTGGAGTAAGTTTGCCACAGCGACTCACGCGAAAGAAGGCGATCGAATGGGTCATGCCACTCATCAGACATAGCCGAGGAAAGGAACTTCCGGGCTCGTTCAACCCCCTTCTCATTGGGAATCTATTCTGGGAACAATCAAGGCCCTGGGAAGTCCTAGCTCCCAACCATCTAGACACTGTTTATGGTGCCTGCGAGGCGTTCCTTGAGCTAGCTCTACCCTATCTGACAACAAGAGATATTTCCAGCCCCATCCTGCACAGAATAAACATTGCTATGAAAGAGCGGCTCGAGCACGCTAAAAAGGAATTGAACAAGCTGCTCACTGACCGCCGAAAGCACGCCACCACGTTCAATCACTATTACACGATCGACATCCAAAAATCTCGCCAGCAGGAACTGCTGAACAACCTGAAGACGATTCTTACAGCAAGCTCCCCCAGGGGAGTCCTCAAGGATACTTTCACCATGGCGGAAATCAAAGATTGTCTATCGAAAATCATAACAACCGACATGGACGAATATACCTGTGAGGAAGTACTCCGAAGCATGTTAGCTTACTACAAGGTAACTTCCTCGGTCTCTTGCTTCCAGTGTTTACTCTCATAATATCTAACAACCTATCTAGGTTGCCTCTAAGTCCTTCGTGGACAATATAGCGATACAAGTCGTTGAGCGTCATCTGCTGCACGAACTCTGGGCTGTCTTCTCGCCTATCTCAGTCCTGAGCATGCCGGACAAGGTAGTATCTGCAATAGCTGGCGAATCAATGGAACACCAGAATCGGCGACATAGGTTGGAGGTGAAGAAAGAGGTATTGATGGAAGGTCTAAAGGTCTGTCGTGAGGCTTTGCCGGGAATGGTGGTGGACTCATGGGAAGAGAGGGGTGTTGAGGTCTAGTAGGTGCTTTCAGAAGGGATGGATAGGACTATTGGCGCTATTGATGCAGTTGGAATAGGAGAAAATATGATCACACTTGTTTTCATACGGTAGCGGGCACGGTGGCATTGTACGGCATCGATATCTTGAATGTGACTCTTTTATTTTCCGACGTGCTACAAATGCCAGGTGCTGCAAATACCACGATTCGAAGCCTGTAATGGTAACTCTTTCCTCTATTTGTTTTCCCGTGTCTGGAACAGTCAGTTATCCATTCCCCTACTTATGGATTGGCATTTTCAAGACTCTTAAACTTCAGTTCACTAACGTTGCAATTTTCGTCATCTGCGTGGTGTGATGTTCAGCCTGGGGGCCGGCACGTCCGTCCCATCTACGGTTTAGTAATTTAGCCGGCGGTCGCCGTGTTCGATAGCGTTCCCAACTAATATGCCATCCCTTTTCATACATGCGCACTCGGCATTTGGGAATGAGACCGTGAGTAATCGAGAACACCTTTACATACAACTCTTTTATATGCAGACAAGGCTTAATACCTAAAAAAATTTGTTCATTTGCGCCCCCATTGCGTGCAAAAACTTTTGAATCTATTTGTTACGAGTAGAGTAGGGACAATCTTGGGAGATAAACTCTCATTCTAACCTAGTCTTTAACTCTACCCCTGCCCACAGAACTGTCACATAACCGGGTCCGAAATGACTCGAGCTACTGGTAGAGTACTCTATTTGACACTATAAGTTGCAATCTAAAGTAATTCAAGTGCGGTTCTTGGACTAAACGACAGCTGCGTACCTGTTCGAAATCTCGGTACGAGGAAAATAACACTACAGGTTTTAAACCTTGGTATTTACAGCACATGGCGTTTGCATCGTTAACACCGGTCAATCGCTGGCCAGGCTCGGCATCGGTTCTGGGTAATTGGAAGGTTCGGACTGTAGGTCTCCGGCTGTATCTTGTTGGTTTGACGGCAATAATCCTCATGTCAGCAGGATGAGTAGCTACATAGGGTAGGACTCTGACTGTCACGTCTTCCGGGCACGGTGGACGGGGGAGGCGGGATAAAGAATGAACGCTACAGGTTTCGACCTTGGTGTTTACAGCACCTTGATGACTGTTACCAGCTAAGTTAGGCATTAGTTCTTGCTTGCGAGATTTGGACCCTAAGCAAGAGAGACAAGGTTTCCAACAATTCGTCCAGTCGTCAATTGTGCTGGCTTCAGGACTTCCGTACCCGAATAAGTCAAGTTCCGAGGCACAGCAAAGAACGAGGACTACAGGGCTGACACCTCGGTGTTTCTACCACCTAGCGTTTACAGCTCCAGCTAAGCAAGGTATCGGTTCTTGTTTTCTGATCTACATAGCCAATACAATTCACCCGGTCAGCGCAACAATAACAGTAAGTTGTTGTAGCTTCAGGGGTATCATACGGACGTGTAGGGCTTTGGCTGTTGGATCCCCACCTAACGGAGAAAGCAGCAAAGATTGGGCACTAGCTAGAGGTTTCGAACCTAGGTGTTTCCAGCACCTGGCGTTTAACTACAGCCCCAGCTAGTTAGTCTTGCAACAACAAGAACGTCACGAGGCTAGGCATCATCAGTTCTTGTTATTGGATAATTCAGTCCCCGATAAGGTTTCAACAATCCGATCAAGTCCACGCCACCACGCGGCGGCAAAGATGTTTAATTAAACGGACATGTCGTTCGCGCCGCCATCAAACGCCGCCACCGACCTGCAGTGGATTGACAGCTGCCCGAAACAACGTTAACCAACGTTACGGGTCGCTCGCATGAACTACCCTTCAGCCATCATCTACACTCTGTACTTGTAAAAAAGCGGGGTACGGCTAGGGCTTATTTCTTTTGTAGATATGGTGGCGGAGAGGCACTGGGATATATAATCGCAACTGCCACGTACCTCTTAAATATGGAACGCTATAGCGTCGGGGATTCTCAAGCTTCACGCCACCCAGTCCGGTATTGTGGGTGAGGATCGTGGGTGGGTGGAGCCCGGAAACAGGCAGAGCAACCACGTTCACTGGCGGGTTTGAGGTTCAGTACAGTACATACCTGGTCACAAAGAAAGGAGATAGTTAGTAGCACAAACTGGGTGCACGCCTCCGCTCCTGGGGTGTTCGCACACTGTATACTCGGGGATTGCGGTGAAACCCACAACACGTATGCAGCACAGCGTTACTTAACATTAGGGGAATTTAATGAATGAACACCAACCAACCAACTACCGGGGATCAACCGTCCACCGAGAGTTGCGCGCTTCTGTTCTATCGTCCATAGGTTATTGGAACGCGGTAAGAATAAAGTACATTAAGTAGTAGAAAGGAGGCACATAGAACTCGGTCACTAGTCATCCCGTGCATGCATTGGAGTATTCTCACCACTCACTAACTCACACATGCACGGTCGTAGACACAAACATTGTACCATCATTAACGCCCGCGTCCCAGTATATATATATCCTCCAAGAAATGAGCACAACACCAAGCGTTCCATAGCGCGGACTAAACAAAAATGGGTTATAGAAAAGAAGAAATGCACAAGAAGTAAAATGAGAATAACACTTTTGCTTTACTACCCTCGCTAGCCGCTACGTTTACAGCCAACAAATCGCTCAACAAGATTTCCCCACCATAGCATTTCGTTAGAATTTCCGCCCATGTCGCTTGTGGAGATGCTGCATGAGATGACGCTTCGCTTGAACCCCAGTTTCCGCCGCCCGCTTCTGGTTGTAGGTCTTAGTTACAGTAACCACGACCACGTATGGGTCGTTGTCATCCGGGCATGTGGAAGAGGCAGGCGCAGACGGGGGATATTCGATCTCGGGCTTGGACTCCTTCGGCTTCTTCGGGGTCTCCCCGTATGTCGGCTCCTTCACAGGCTCCCCGTATACCGGCTCCTTCGCTGGAGCCCCGTATGTCGGAACTGGTGTCGGCTTCGCGTACGTCGGTTTCGTGTATGTTGGCTTCGCGTACGTCGGCATCGGCGTCGGCGAAGAGCTGGGAATCGTAGAATTGCCGTGGTCGTGAGGACATCCACCCTTCGCTGCGTATTCGGGACCTTCATTGATTGTATTGCAGCCTGGAAGCGCTGAAAGTTCGTGACCGACAATTGTCTCACCGTAGGTGGGTTTCTTTGTGCATGACTCGCACTCGGAATCATCAGTCAGTGTGAAGAGAGGGCAGTCCTTGACTTCGCCAGACATGTCTGTACAAATCTCGATAGCATCGTGAAGGACAGTTTGGTTCCAGCCGTTCATAAAGTCACCGTGGTAACCATAGCCTGCACGTCGTTAGAACGAAAAAATATACCCTATCGGTACCCAGAGAAATATACCTGTAGGATCGCCGTTGGAGAACACAAGACGTCCACCCTTGCCATACACTGCATTGATGTCCCAGATGGTCTCATAAAACAAACTGGGCACGCGCACAGGGTGGGTATCGGGACATTCGCCATCATCCATGACGCTCGGATACGCCATATGGGATCTGTGATCTTCGGAGTCGGGGTGGACACCGTCCCAGCACGAGGGAAAGAATAACTCCGCACGGAGACCATTGGGACAGTCAGCGCCTTGAGGAATCTTATTCACACTCAGGGCACCCTCTGGATGCTTTTCATAGTCGAGGCAGTTGAAACCTATTGCTTTTTGGCCTAGGAAGTGCTGATTATCGGAGAGTCCCGCCGGTGCATAGTCGGTTCTCGTGAGGCTCTCGTCATAGGTGAAGTTGCGAAGGCGGCCGTCACCTGCGATCATGCGGTGGTCTTTGTGATATGGCACTACCTTTTCGCCACGCAGGAGGTAGTATCTGCGTGTGTTAGCGTAAGGTGAGGAGATAAGAGAGTTGGGGGAGAGAGTACACAAGCATGCCACCGATCTGCTTAAGCGACTGGAGCTTGCCATCGGGAGACTCCCAGTACAAATTCGGGGTCCAGTAGGCAGATTTATCTTCGAAGACCTTGCAGCTGGTGCAGGTAGAGGCGCGGAGCTCTTCATTTGTGCAGGTTTCGGCGAGAGCTACGCAAGAAATCAGAATACATCACAAAGTGTAGGTATGGTACGAACCATTGCCACCGTGGATTACGTGGGAGTGGTGAGCTGGAAACCCAGGAGTGTCGATAGGATCAAGGCGCTCCGTTGAGAGCAGCCCGGGACATGGCAAACGCCAGAAGGCGCTTGCCTCTAGGGCAAGGAGTGAGACAGCGAGTAGAAGGGACTTCGTCAACATCGTGCGACTGGCCTAAGTGAAAGAGCGACTTGCAAACAACAAATGAATGTGGTAACGGAGGAGGGCGACGAAGAGGAAGAGGTAGTGGTGGTCGGGAGTATAGAATGAATGCACGTCAACGGTCTCGATCTTGAAAAGAATGACTTGGTGAGTTCGCAAAGCGCAACGAGACGAACAGAACAGGCAGAAGGGGGGAGGGGAGGAAGAAGAAGGGGGAGGGGAGAAAGAAGGGGGAAGTGCAGGCGATGCGGTGTTAATCAACCAACGCTCTCCAGGCTCATTTTCGACAGGGAACAGCGACAGCAATCCTTCATCTCAGACACCTTCCCGTAGCAGGCATTTGCTGCAATTAACAAAAAGCCCGTAGTCTGTCCGAAACACACCCTAGGGAATATGCAGGTACCAGTCCAACGTGATTGGCAGAACATCCGCCAAGCTGAGGACACTACTAGCACAACAGTGCGACGTACCTACATAGTACTAGTCCCAAGTTCAGTACCAATAGTTACATCATACGTCACAGCATCAGCTTCAGCCGCAACTTACCGTCTATACCAAGCACGTACTATTAGCACAACATATTCTCCATATCGCACATTGCACGGCGCTTTCTCGTGCCCAGGCTGACAAGAAAACCTCGACGCGCATTGGAAAGGCGACATACAATTCGTGAAACCCTAGCATCAACAGTATGAATCGAACTCACTCGCACTGCCTAGAATAGCTCAACTTCAGGACTGCGATAGACACTGAAGTCTGCCGCCAACTAAGTGACGTCGCACATCCATCGTAAGGCTGGGAGTGATGTGGCGTCCGTACTTTGAGCAATAAGGTCCCCTCGTCGGTCGCGTCGGGAGAGATCGGATCTGCATGCAAATTGAAAGATTTTACCACGGAGATGACAAGGCGTACGCGGGGACTAGAACAACTGCATATCCTAATGAGCGATATTTTCCTCGAATATTTGAATGCGCATTCGGGTTTTGCACAGTTCAAGAGGTGAACCTAAGTGCATACTAGGTATGTAAGTAGCTCGCTGTAGTTATGTGTTTAGGGGTAACCACATACTCTTCCAGTTAATCCCCGGACTATCCCTTCAATCTCCCCCACACGCATTGTGATCCGGTACCTGCAGAGTATGTAGAGTACAACAGAAATACATTTAATAATAACAATTGTCTACTAGTTGTAGAACTAGGTCCTCCCGCGGTATCTGCAGTGTACATATGGCACCGCCGACGTACCTTTTGTAATTAAGTAGGTATTTATATTAGAACTTGGGAAGCTAATAGAGAGAAAAGCATTTTATTGCAGATTTGGACTGAAAGAAAATAATTTGTCAGCAGAAAAAGTCGTTCTCATGGCTGGTACAGTATCTGACAAGCCATTGACCCGAGAGTGTTTGTGATTGAGGGCTTCATGGCCCCGGTAAACACCGTCCCGACTCTCCATCGCAAACCATCTTCCTGTTCCTTTTGGACTTAGGTGAGTAACAAGCGAGTGCTACAGGATCGAACCTCGGTATCTCCAGAACCTGGCATATATATCACCATGCGCCAACAAATTTCAGCCGAGCAAGGCTAGAAATCTGCTATTCTTGGCCTTTGGGCTACTCCTGGCGCACGTGGAATACCGTCCTTGGGCTCTTTCACTACCCAGATATCACAAAATATGGTCATCACTTTTTAATTGCCTAATGATATATTTAAAATAGTCAGAGCAGATATCGATGCATATGAACAGTGCCCACAAATCGTTCTGCCTTATGTAGCCTTCAGGAGAATCTACCTACGTACGCACTTTGGAAGACTGCGGGCGGCCTGTTCAGTGGCACGTTTATATTTCCAAACCCTACTTCACTCCGGCCGGATCAAATTCGAGATGTAGCTAGAGTTCACATCGCGTATATCAAGAGTAAGTTTGGGTGTTTGCAAGGCGGAAGGAAAAGCGACTATGAGCCCACAGTGTTCTTCCTTACTTAAGTACCTACTAAGTACTCAAGTACTGGTCGATATCTCGCTTGCATTCCCTTGTCTCGTGCCCAGTCTCCAGTGGTGTTGCTAGTCGTACCTCGTTTATCTACAGGAGCGAACCTGCGAGCGAAGGCAACGACAATGCATCCCTTACGCTTTGTAAACTCCGAGCAAGGCAAAAAGTCTAGGCATGAGAACACTTAAGTAACTTACTGCGCAGCATGAACGAAGTTCAGCAAGCCCCCTAACAGTGGATATGAACGCACACGCCAAGTGGGCGGCAACAAGTTCTGGATTCAGACATGCCATGCGTATATCATTGATATTGACTCGATTCTCTGCGCGTGCGTATATGTAGGGCCTGCTCTATCTCTAAGGCTGTGTCAGGTGATGGAGTGATATGTGGTGTTTGATTGCGTGGAAGAAATGAACCAGCTTCTGAAAAACAAGTAAAATAACGGCTAGAAAGCCTCTTGAAATATTAATAATACAGACTTTAGTTACATTGACTGGTTTTGATTCATTTTAGACATTTCAGTAAGGGTGATGTAAAGTACCAAAAACAAATATCGCGTCTCCTGAGCATCACCATGCCGCCAAAACTGAAAATCCTTCACTAAACCACCGACCGATCCAGCAGTTCTGTGGACTAGTCAATCGGCGCCAAAATGTCCTCACCTATCACCTCAACGTCATCCCCGTCGCGGGATCTTCGGCACTCTCTCAATAAATTCGAGGAATGCTTCACGGATTAGTTTGTTTGTTTGTAATCATATTGCATTCGGGCGCAGGCGGCCATGGCATATCCCATGCATATTTCCACCCAGCTTCTTCCGTACTATAAGGAAACAAAAGCAAAGTCACGAGTCCTCTTCCCCACTAACAAAAGAAACCGCCACACAAAAACAACATCAACTTTTACACCCCCCCATCACTCGACTCCTCGTGATCTGAGTTCTCTGCCTCCTCTACCACTCCGCTAATCCTGCCGACATCAGTATGGGAAAGAAAATCGATCAACGCCCGCAAACATTTTTCTTCTGCAAAAATGATAGACATTGGCAAAGAAATCTTTGGCTTTTTCAACACCTTTTCAACACCCTCATACCGCTCCTCCCCCTCTTGCCCGTCAACCCAAAGCCTTTTTTTGTTCTCGTTTCCATCTTTTGCACCACTTAAAAAGGTGGTGTCTTGTCTGATATTCATGCCCACACCACCAGCATTTCATATCTCTTCTTTTTCCGATCCACAATAGGTATTTCGCTATCAGTGCATCAGCAAAATGTAAAATGGTTTGGAAGTCACAACTGAACAACTCAGCAACTCTGAACAGCCACACTGATCCTTCCAGATGCTCCCAGACACTTCCAGATAGGCTGAGTGCAAAGCGATGAGCTTTCAGGTGCTCCGTGACTACTTCACCAGTGCTCCTCAATGTTCTGGAAGGTGTGGAACAGAATACAAGATTATCCTGAAGAATGTATGGTTGTCTTCGAAATGCTACAAAATCAAATTATTAGAATGTGCAAATTTCAAAGCTATTGGGAGTATTGGCCGCATCTCCAAGACTATTCCAGTGCATCTCAAACCTGGAGCCGTCCTCTCCAGGAGTGATTATTATAAT
>Ga0307515_10012942_pt1 | contig 15645 bp, 6 predicted proteins | sample 17_EM_MG_FD_194513 | JGI IMG/M metagenome (GOLD analysis project Ga0307515, IMG submission 194513) | Populus trichocarpa ectomycorrhiza microbial communities from riparian zone in the Pacific Northwest, United States - 17_EM | ecosystem: Host-associated > Plants > Roots > Unclassified | place... | reverse complement strand
AAGAGATATTAATTGCAGGTACAGCTACTAAGGTAGTAAAATACCTCGAAGTCTCTCCTACTACGCAGTGTACGAGCTGCCAAAAATTTGGCCATATAGGAGATAGGTGCTCTACTAGGGCCTGCAGGTACTGTGCGGCTGCACATTTATCTAAAGACCATTCCTGTTCTACCTGTATAATAACAGGCAAGCCTTGCTAGCATACCACCCCTCTTTATATTAATTGTAAAGAGGAACACTTTGCTAATAGTAAAGACTGCGAGACTCTTAAAGCTGCTAAACTAGTACGCGAAGAAGATTCTATGGAAGAATAAAACAGATAGGATTCTAGAAGGAGGCAACTCCTACTAGGCTCTTAAAAAGATATTAGAGAGCAAAAGGACAGAAATAAATTGCAAAAGGATAGGGACAGGTGTTAGGATTTCGTATTTCCTACCGTTTTCTCATTCCCTAGTAGTTGTAGTAACTTAGTATCTTACTAAGGAGCTATAAACCCTTAGGGGTTTATAAACTATTAGGACATAGCTACTAGTACATATTAAGCTGCCTAGAAAGGATTTATGTATATAGAACTATAGCGCTATAGCCTGGAGGCTGCATGCGCAGTATTGTACGTAGTATAATACAACGGACCTAAAATAAAAAATAAAAATAAAAATTTAACTATAACTATATACAAGGTAGACAAGTACTAAAGAATAACGCCTAAGGGCAGGCTTTTTTAAAGGGGGGGGTGATATAACAGCGCTGGAGCCCGTTACCTAGTTAGGGGTTCGCTTAAGACTTAGCATGTGTATATAGACGTCGCCTTACTACCGTCTCTTGCTTCTTAGCTTAATATCTTCGTAATATAGCATTCGTTCGCTTAATCTTGTAAGCATTCATTTAAGTCTCTGTTAAGACATTTATTTAATAGTTTGAGCCGTTATAACGCTAAGGTAAAATATACACTAATTAAGGATTAATTAAGGCTTAATACTATACTAAGGCTCGCGATAGTATGTATAACAATTAGTACTACTAGTATTTTTTACTAACTTTGCGGAGGCTCTATAGGCTCGCTATATTTTCTTAACGACGTCGTAGCTTCCTTTTAGCTTCCTACCTTTCTATATACTAGATCGCCCCTAAATATATATATTATATCTAGTTCTAATTGGTTAAACCGGTTATATAACTGATTTAAAGCTTTAATTCGAAATCTAGATTGGTTTTCACCTTATTTTCGTATCTAATCCAAACTAGTTATATTACCGGGGTTTACTACGCCCTAGCTAGGCCCTATGTTAATTACCGTATATTAGTAGTTTCCTATATCTTAACCGTCCTCTATATACACTGTCTTTTGTAGACTATTATTAGCTATATATGCCCCCCCTACCCCCTAGGGCCTATTAAAGGCGTAAAGGGGAATCGTTAGTAGTAGCTTTCTAGATCTTACCATCCCATGTGAAAACTTTTCACTGCCCGCGATGTCTCCGCGTTGGCTCTGCTAAATCCGAGAACCAGCAGGCTCGTACGATGCTGAATTTCTGGAGGGGGGCTGAAACAGTTTAATTCTTGTATGTGACCGCCTAAATAATCTTAACAACAGCATTATCTTCCACGTCCGCTGTTTCAAACCAAGTTTCTATATCAGGTTCTAAGCCTTCCCTGTACTGCAGTAGACCAATACGCTCGTAAGACTTATCAACGTCATTGACACGTCTTAATATTAGACACATGAGATATTGACGTTGCCAAGAATGAGCCTTGATTGATAACAGTTTCAGACAATAAACTGTTGAGCCTGGCTTCACTTGGCTGTCGCCTTCAGTACTCCAGTTGTAGTCTGGAAAGACACAGTTACATGGATCCCAGTAGTATAACTTCGATTGTCCAGGGACATATATGTCGTATGGGTCATATAAGTCCCTAGTCTCCTTTACAACTCCTCGTATGAGTGGACCTTCCAATACAATGTAGCCAGCCAGCAGCTCTCCCGTATGATCATGTCCGACCAAAGTACAATCTCCTCTTATAAATTTAGCGTAGACTCTTTCTTTGTTCAGGTTCTCTAGTTCAGAAACCAATCCAAGCATCTTGGTCATAGGGCCCATAAGCCGGTATTGTATGCCTCTGCCACTACTAGTAACGGATGCCCAGGAGAACGTCGGTGCGCGCCAAGTATCAGGTCGATGTACTCTTTCAGGGCGAGACGTTGACCATAACAGATCCTCGATGAGATTAGACTGCCAGAGTCCAGCTATATACCTTGACTTGACAATACTTGACATAATCTTCGCGACTCCAGATATAGCCGGGTATATATCCCTTTCATAAGTAAGATTCATTTGAGTATAGTCTTGGACTATCTCACGCCAAATATTGGCTATGTGACGAGATGGAAGGTTCTCTAAAAGAGCTCTGTGGTACATATGAAATTTGATTGAACGGAACCAATCGGAGTCAGTCCCACCGGTGCATTCACAAGTGGTATTCTCCATACATTCCCACATCAATTCTGATTGCGTGAAATGCAGCACACGAGTGCTAAGGAGCCGTTCCTGAAAAACCCAGCCGCGGAGGAGCAGTGGGAGGTCACTTTTCCTCTGTTGCAGAGGTGTCCGAACGTAGATTCCTTCATGATCTGCTCTATCACGCAAGCATACAAGTTTTCGGGGTAAATACTCTTTGTCAGTTTGACGAAATAAACCATCGCTGGATCCAGCAGCTGCAGAAGCTGCGATTGTAACTACTGCGTTTTGATATATATCAGCCATGAGTGCTGACTCTTTCCTCCAGTCTTCCTCATCATCTTGTATAATGCACAAGCAGTCAATCCAAAGATAGCGAATGCCCATACGACGTGAGAACGTGATAGCGTCTTGGAATGTTTTGGGAATGATATCCCACAGAATGCCTTGCTTATGCTGCACCAAGGTTTCCGAAGTGGTCTTTAGTGGTCGTGATTTTCCCCAGCAATGAGAAAGGCATGCATAACAGCCTATTTCATTGGATGTTTCGTAAACGAACACATCACTGCTTCTTCCAGGTAACCCAAGGTCAAGAACACGATTTGGAAGTTGACGGTCATTTTTAAGCCCGCCACAGAGAGAGCCGTGGTTATTACAACATATTTTTAGCCACTCGATTGCTCGTTCAAAACTCATGTCGGAGCCTGTGTTTCCTGAAATTATTCTACTCACAGGGATGGAGTGCGGTTTTTGCGTATCTTCTATAACATATAATATATGAATTAGCGCTCAAAGAACAAAAATATACAGCAGTAAAATCATGTTAGATTTACAGGCCATCAGAAAACCTGTGCAGACTCACCCTGAGAAGTAAATAAGTAAAAGGATGGCCCGTACCGCAGCGGCTTTTCCGCGGTCAATCCAACCCTTAATCCAGGGGCGCCTATCTGTACTAGAATCTCAACACCTTCAGGAGACCAAGAGCCCTTAATCTTGTCTATGTGCGCCATTATGGAGTCATAGACAACACAGCACAACATGCAGTCTGACTGCGCTGAATGCTGGACATCACACAAGAGAAATGAGATGCTGTGAGGTTGAGACTTTTTATGGATCTCGTCCAGCTCACGACAAAGAGATTCGGGTGGTGGCATTGGAGTCGATTCCTCAATATCCAGGAATATATTCGTAAAGATGCTTAAGCAGTTGAGGACGTATCCCTTGCACCGATAGTGTGTTCGGAGTTGTGGCCCGTGCACAGCAACACCAAAATCGACAAGAGTTCACGGCTTCAAGTTGTTCCTGGCTTGCGCATGGGCCACAGCTCTGAACACATAATTATCGGTGCAAGGGATAGGTTTAAAGGTGATTCCTGCCCAGTTGTCATCATAGGCTGCGATTTGCAGCGCCACTCGGCAACAGACCGAATCAGCTACTTGACCTCTTCCAGGCTCCCTGGCTTTTACAAAGCTCCGTCGCTTGAGGGTCGAAACATTGCTCGAAAATTGTTGACCTGAGACAGGTGTCTCAGTTGCCTATTACCCCTCTTTTATGGCGTAGTTATCTACCATGTATATATAGTCTCTGTTTCTTCATAGATCAATCTTTACACGAGTTTCTCGACCTAATTTTCAGGTCAACAAAAATCGAGGTACAAGATAGAACAAATGCACTTTAGTATTTTAGATCTGACGATACCGAGGTTAGAAGACAGAGTAAATTGCTCATTAGTAAAAGAAGAGATGGGGAGGATCATAACGGGAAATGGGAGCAGGGGAATTCTTATGAAATCTGCTCCTTGCTCGATAGCCACTCTGTTTTTAGACACTGTCGTCGGCTGGAATTTGAGGTTATATATTGTCCTAATTAGCACCACCATAAGGACCTGTCTTTTAGTGCAAATTGGCGTTTAACAACTGAGGCATTGTACAGGCCTTAGAAGATGTCAACTCCCATAAGAATCATTATTTTATTCTAATTAGTTGCCTAACTCTCCTCCGCAAGGATGAAGACCATGATTTGAGGGATGTATCTGAGCTGCGAGAAGGAGAATTTGATGTGGGCGATGAGTAAGAGTTTCCAAATAGGCGAGTTTTATATAGGGTGAGCTCCAGAGGATAGAAAGCTACCAGATGTCACGTGCCCTTGATGTCGCAGGCCACATCTATTCGAGATATTGGAAAAGCTATGCTAGTAGTTGACCATCATTTGGTTGGCATGCATATACGGCTCCGCTAGAATATATAATGGGCATAAGGAACATGATTCCGGAAATGATATGCTTTTGTAGAGTAGTACGTGACCGCGAGCGTTCGAGAGGGATTCCTCATTAAAATGGCCTCTATTCCGCCTAGTGCCATAACCCATATCTGTAGCACCATGATATCGGAAGATACCCGTCTACGCCTCATCTGTTTCTTGCTTCTTTAGCTTACCCTCTGCTTTGGTAGGCAGCCAGCTCACTGCGACAGAAAAAGCAAGAGCGAGTAGTATTAACACCAACCAAGCGAGATATCCGTCGAGAATCTGTTTTCGAATACCAGTTGCGAAGATACTCGTAGCTGACGCCGGCGTTACCGCTCTAATGCCGCTAACGAGGGTGAGGGCTAATGCATTAAGCGTTCCGAGAGTTTCATGTGAGGGTGAGATATCATTGAGAGCAAGTTGAACTCCAGCTATACTTTATAAGCGGGAAGTACTGGGGTAGAGATAGGATTACTTACTGAAAGCCATAGCAACGCCACTTCCTACCACTAGTGCCACTGACCCAACAATCCAGAATGGCACTCTCAAGTGGTGTCGTAGAAACATATTGCAGAGTGGACAAGCAGTGAAGAAGAAAGGCCAAACAATAGAGCACGCACGCAAGACCCCAACGGTACCAAATCTGTGTTGGAGACGAGGAAACGCAATGAGGAGCCATAGTGCTTGAAAGAATCCACCGGCACCAAGGACAACGGAGATCTGGGGAGGCGAGAGATGAATACCTCCCAGCTTTATGGGTTCAAATAAGAAAACAGGGACGACTGGGGATATAAGGTTAGTTTCGGTAAACAATTCAGTAGAGAGAGACACACTGGCAGTGTAGGCAAAAGCCACAAGCATGACGTGACTGTAGAGCCATAGCACTATGCCTACACCAGGGTATGCGGCGATTTCCCACACTGGCATGGGTGGCGGTTTCGATGTCCTATCATTCCTGTCCTTTCGTTCAAGAGTCTGCAACCCGCCGTCAGCCTTTGTTATCAAATACTAGCATGGATATTACGTCCCTCTTTAACGAAAATGGCGCTGGTAATAGTCCCAGTTGCACCAATAGCACTAGTAACGAATGCAGGGAGAGCGTAAGGATAATCTTTGAAAAATTGAATATTTCCAAAGACTGATGGGTATTGCTTAGCCGGATTGGAGAGTGCGCCGCCTAAGAGATGTAAGGATTGTAATCATCTTGAAATAGAGAGATATACCAATGAAAGGCCCAACGAAGATGCCAATGTTTCCAACGAAAGCAAAGTAGCTGAACGCTCTCGCCTGAGTCTTCCGCGTACTGTGCTCTGTAATCATTGTTCGAATAGTGCTGTTTATCTTTTGAGTCATAGAGTCTGGCTAGTTGTAATTCTTAAGATATATCGCTTACACAATCGTTCCTGCGAAGACCCCCGCAAAACATCTGAAGAGGATCATCTGCCAAATTGCCTGGCTGAGCCCAAAGAGCGCTGTGGAGATCGTGACACCGAGTATGGAGAACACTAATACAGGTTTCCTTCCGAAGCGATCTGAAGCCTTTACATAACGTTATCAAAGATCTAGAAACTGTTGGAAAATGCTGGGGTGACACCATACCCGTCCCCAGCCGAGCATCACACACATTTGTGTGAAAGAAAACAAACTCTCCTACAAATTCACATTAGCAACTCATCTCCCAGTTTACCTTTAGGACTCAAAGCATTGCTTACGATTAAGCCACTGTAAAAACCGACATCGGCCTCGGGAATATTTCCAGTTTTATGAATCATTTCATTAATGTAGGGAAAAATAGAGAAGAATGCAATAGGCTCAATAAACCTAGCAAAGCAAAGCAGAAAAATTTGGCCCACTGGTAATGGCTTCTCGCCTTCATCGTCTTGGGAATTAGTCTTATGGATAGGCTCGTCAATCGGTTCTGCGCTCGGCTCTTCAGCAGCCACAGCAAGGAGCGGAGTTGTCTCATCGGTAGCCTTGATGGCGGAATCGCCGTCGCTTTCTGAAGGATGAATGGAACGCATTGCGATTTTTGCAATTGGATGAAAATATAGAGACACTAAGCTATCAATAATGAGCGCGGCGTTTGAACTCGCAGTTTGTCAAATAGCAACGAGGCTTCTGATCAAGTGGACATCCCAGGGCCGAACTGTTGAGTAAAGTAATAGAGGAGATAATAGAGTTTAAATGGTCGAAGAAAGATGCTGAGGTAAATGTTGTGGTTGTATGAAGACGCGGATGTCTGGTGCCTGATAATTAGTTTTGGGAACTCCTACTAGCCGAGATTGGCAGGTAGGGCGAGAATTCTCATTTGCGAAGGATCGCATATTACTTCTAGTTCTGAAGGCGGTAAAGGAGCACAGATAAAGAAGCCAGACTGCCCTATTTGTGAAGTGATAGATCGTTGGAATAAAGTTTGGTGTGCTTCCAACCCATGAGACGAGGGTTCATACAAGTTATCTCATAAATCAGACCCTTCGGTGGACCGTTGGTACGTGCACTACGCGCACGGGGCGGGCATACTGCTCCTTATAAACCAACGAATTCTCCACCAAGAGTCCAAGAGCTTATGGGCATCGTTTTAGTGGTAACTTATTATTTTAAAAATTAGATTTTCTTTATTTTTATCTTCTTTTATATACTATAACTCAAATACATAAGTTATAAATAAAAATATTAATATAATAGACTCTTTAAGTAATTTTATATTATAATATATATATTATAGTTATAAGAGATATTATTGCGGTCACCCTAGGTTGCCCTTAAGACAATCCCTAAACACCCCTCAAATAGTTATCGGTTATATACTGGAGGCATATACCTATCCCTTGCAACGGTAAGGTCCTGCACGTGGATGGCCCGTGCGCAAACAACCGTTTTCAAATAACGCTTATATCAATTACACCACTACTATGCCTTTTAATCGCGCTAAAGTTGACAAGGACCTTATTTGGAAGACTTAATATAAGGTTTCTCCTAATCGCATTGCTAAAAAATGGCCCTAAAGCCCTTAGTCTTATTGACCTAATTGGCTAGCCTTTATCGATAACGGTAGGGCCCATTTTACCGTTGCAAGGGATAGTATATAGTCTTTACAATCCTAAATATTAAAATACTAAAGAGACTATCCCTTGTACCGATATGTGTTTAGAGCTATAGCCCGTACGTAAGCTAGAAATACTAACTTAAAGCCATAAGCTCTTGTCGATTTTGGTATTACTATACACGGTATAACGGAACCTTGTAGCAAGTACTACGGTGGGCTCGTTAATGGGCTAGGTGTGTAGGTGATGCAAATTAAGTCAATAACGTAATAACAACTGGTGGAGTAGTTGCCTAACAGATTAACTCCAATTATATTCTGAGAATTACTATAAGGAAGGAACTATCTAGGTAGGGACTGAGGGTCCTTAAATATATAACCGTACTCCTATAAAATCCTTCTTATACGTAATATACGTCTTATACGTAAGGTACGTAAGTTCCTTTTATTCCTTTCGTTTAATATATAGCATGTTATATGACCTTGGTTACCATTTCTCGTTATATAGCTCTACTGGCTCTATTTTAGACCGTGCTTAAATTAACTAACTAGCTTCCTCTAACTCTTCTCTAAGTAGTTATAACATTATACTTAAAGCGTCCGTAATACTATCTCCCTCCTCTTTATCTTCGTCCTTAAAGATTTTAAATATCTCTAAGTTGTTTACTAGAGGTGTAATATCCGTCTAATTAATTTAGTTAATATTATTACTCATTATACCTAAAGCAATTTCTTCTTTACACGCCCAACGTCGTGCTTGCACTATTGCTGTAATACTATCTCTTAGTAAGATTATACCGTCTCCGTATTCTTGTTGTTTAAAAGAGGGGTTAGTCTATATTACGTTAGCGAGTCCATCTTCGCGATAACCGTTCTTTTACTTAGAGTGCACTAAAGCAAATATTCGTTCGTCCTATAACGTTCGCTCTACTTCTAATGCTAAATATACGCAACCTATTACTCTTAATAGTTATCTAGTTCCCTAATTAATTTGTCTTAGGGTCTTATGTTTAATCTGCTGCTATACGGCTAGATGGTGAACTGTTTTAAGCCCTTACTAAGTTAGAGCGTTCTTATAATACGGAACAGAAGGCCTTAAATGCTTATATCGCAGCATCTACTCATTTGCTTTGTCTTAAGAAGGTATATAAGAAGGTTTATTTTAAGGAGTAAAAACTTATAGAATAGGGTCTATAGGAACTTGGCAATAAAAGAACGGATTTTCTTCTAGCCGAGAAGGAAATAGATCTAAGTAGTTCGGAAACTACTCTTCTTAGGTCCCCCTTAGGTAACTTATTCTTTAGCAATTCTTCTTTATTAATACTGCCTGACCTAATCTCTTCCGATACTCCTATACCTTTCTTATAGCATTCTTTAAATTCTCTAGTAGTTCCCAGGTAGTCTTATTATAGCCTATCCACTTTACTTTATACTATATTTTGTTATTAATGTCCTTATAACTAATAATCTTTAAAACTTACTATTTGTCTTCTTCCTAGCCTTTACACGTGTCTACCTTATAGCCTAGTAGCTTAATATTTCCGTATACTGGCTCTAGTATTATAATATGCTATATAGGGTAGATCTTTATTTTAGCTAGTAGGTTTAACTTAAATATAACCAGTAAAATTCTTTAAATAATTTTAAAAGGTCCTAGTCTGACATAGTCTAACTTCTTACTTAGTTGTTAACTCTTAAAAATTTTGTGTAGTAGCTACACTTTATCTCCCTCCTTAAGATTTAGTCCCTTAGATCTCTTAGCATTATAGTACTTTTTTATTCTCTCTTATACTTTCTTTACTAATTCCATAAGGTCTATATAAAGATTTATTAACGTCTTTATTCTTTCTTTAGCTATACTACTTATTTTCTTTACTTATTGTAATAACAACGATATTCTTAGCTTATATCCGTAATTTGCCTTAAATAGTAATGTGCCTATTCCTTCTTAAGGTGTTACATTATATATAAACTATATAACTAGTAATAATAATACCCAATTATTCTATGCGTAATTAATATAGTACCTTAGATACTATTCTAGTGTCTAATTTAGTTTTTCCGTTTAACCGTCTGTCTATAAATAATATACGGTAGAAGTTACTGCTCTAACTCCTTATTCCGCTAAAAATACTTTCTAGAATGCTACTATAAATCTTAGATCTTTATCCAATATAATCTTACTTAATGCTCCGTGTTTTATAAACACTTCCTTAATATAAACTCTAGCAACATCTTCTGCTAATATTTCTTCTGTATATACTATAAAGTATCCCCACTTCGTAAGCTTGTCTACTATTACTAAAATCACGTTATAATCTTGTCCGTTAATAGGGTCTCTTAATTTTAGTAACTTAATAATAAAGTCCTATAATATAACCTTCTATGGTCTCTCTGGTATTTTAATAGGCTATAGCCCTCTATACGGCTTATATCTTATCAGTTTATTCCTTTAGTAATCTAAATATTCCTTTATAACTTTTCGCGCTAAGCCCTAGATTCTATCAATAATATACTTCTCTTAGAGTCTCAACGCTAAGCTTATAGCTCTATTATATCCTTAAGTTAATCCTTTATAGAAATCTTCTATAAATTACTCTGCTATGCTTCTTAGGATATACTTTACTTCTTAATTTTTGTATATATCTAACTATAGATCTTTTAGTTATGCCTTTAGAATCCTTTATATCCAAAAGCTTTCCGGTAACTTATAAATCCTTTTTAGTTCTTCTTAAGTTGCTATAATTTTTAGATAATTATACCTAATTAATCCGTCTACATCTTTTCGCAGTAAAGCCCCTAATAGCTTTTTATCGTTTTGTAGTTTAGCCTTTTAACTTAACGCATTTACTTACGTATTGTTTGTACCCTTAGTATACTAAATCTTAAAATGGTATTCTATAAGCATCTCTACCCATCTAACCTGTCTTTAGTTAAGTTCCTTTGTTATTAGGAATTCTATTAGGTTCTTATAATCCATCTTAATTATAAATAGTTTCTCTATGCCTTATAAGAATACTTTCTATTCCTTTAATGCTGTAACTATACCTAATAACTCCTTATTATAAATGTTATAGTTTAACTCTAGTAGTATTATCTTCCAACTATAATATACCACTAGGTGCTATCTATTTTAGTATTTCTATATAAAGCACGCCCCTAGTATATAGTCTAATATATCTATTTCTATAACCGTCTCTAGACCTAGTTAATAGATTTTAAAAACTAGCTCCTAGGTAAATAACTCTTTAATCTTCTTAAAGAGTCCCTACTGTTCCTCTCCCCACGTCCATAGTTCTTCTTTCTTCGTTAGTTACGTAAGTGGCTTAATATTCTTTAACTACTACGCTATAAACCTTCTGCAGTAATTGCAAAACCCTAGAAACAATCTTAACTGCGTAACGTTCTCTAGTTCCTACTAATTTACTATAGCCTTAATCTTCTTTAGATCTATGCTAAGTTAGCCTAATTTAATAATAAATCCAACGAAATCGGTCTTCCTAGTAAAGAACTTGCATTTCTTAATTGCTACTAGCATCTATTTTTCTTATAGTCTCTTTAAAACCTATTTAACGTGTTCCCTATATTCTTTCTTAGTTATTAAGTAGATAATAATATTATTAAGGTATACCATAACAAATTTATCTAAGTGTTCTCCTAATATATTATTAATACGCTTCTAGAACGTTACTAATGTATTTATAAGCCCAAATTGCATAACTAATGGCTTATATAGTCCTTCCTTTGACCTAAAAACTGCCTTCTATTCGTCGCCTTCCTTAATCCTAATCTAATAGTACGCCTATTTTAGATCTATCTTTGTAAAGATTTACGCATTACCTATCCTATCTTAGATTTCGCTAATTAAGGGTAAAGGATACCTATTCTTCCTAGTAATGCTATTTAACTATCTATAGTCAATATACAGCCTTAGTTTACCATTCTTCTTTAGTATAAATAGTACTGGATAACCTACTAATAACTGCGATAGCCTAATATATCCTTTTTATAGATTTTCCTAAATAAACTCTTTTAATGCTCTACCTTCTTCTTTAGTAAGCTTATAGATTAGAAAAAACCTTAGACTTATTCCTAGTTCTAATTCTATCTTATAGTCCTATACTATATACTCTAACAGCTTTTTACTTTCCGGTAACTATAGTTTCTTACTATACTTATAGTATCTCTTTAGTATATAACTTAAGCCTCGCTTAGTCTCCTCGTATATTACTCCAACTTAGTACTATACTAACTTAGCTTATTATCGCATTTTGCGGCGTTAAGTATCCCTAATATTAACTTAACCTATAACCTAATTAATCCTTAGGTTATATTTCTATAACTAAGGCATTTTTAATACTGCCTTATTATTTCCTAATAGTAGTATATTAAAGGATATCTTAATTTATCTCCCCTTAATGGTTAACTAAATAGGTCCTATTTTAAGATTAATAATACCTCCTCTATAGGCTATCGGATCTCCTAAAATTATCACTAATAAGTAAGGACATTCCTTTTTCCTATGCGGTAGTCCCATTCTTTTAACTACTGCTAGTAAGATATAGTTCCTTATTGCTCCACTATCTATTAGCGCTTTAAACTATTAATCTTACTATTTAACTTATAAATTTAGGTATTGTCCTTAAATTCCCCTAAGGGTCTAAGGCTTTACTACTAGTTCCCTCTAGTCCTATAGGCCTCTACTTTTCCTAACTATTAGCTACTTAATCCTATTTATACTTAGTCCAACTTAAGCCAATACTTAGTTCGCTTTTTGTCCTTAATATACTATAGACACGTATTTTCTAGGTATTCCCACTACTATTATCCGTCTAGGCATTTTTCTATAAGGAATCTTTTTAGCTAAAGTATTAAGTCTTCTAACTCCTAAACTTCTACTAGATGCTAGCTATGTATATACTTAGCGTTTTTGTATCTTTATTTCTCTAATAACCAATATATTCTTATAGGGTACTTTTAGTACTTATCTTTAGGTGCTCTGTACATATTACACGCATTATCTACGCATATTATTTACAATAGTGTGTAATATGCTTAGTGTCTTAGGTTAACTCTTAGTTCGTCTTTATCCTTAAGTTTAAACCTCTATTATGTCGATCTAAACGTTATAACTTTATTCGCAGGTACTAAAATACGCCTTTTACTTCTCTAATCCTCTAATCGTTCCTCTAGATCTTTTAATATTATAATTAAGGCTTCTTTAATATAATTTATAGCCTTCTCTATAATCGGGTGGTCTTAGATAACCTTTTTATCCAGCTATATATAGAAATCTTCCTACTTATCGTTATGCCTTTGTCTATACTACTTTTAGTACAGTTACTAGAGTATATACGGCTCGTCCGTAAGGAAGTATCTTCTTATTATTATATTATAACAGCCCTTTATATATCGTTCTTTAAATCTAGTTAGAATCCCTAAACCCTCTTCTTATTCCAGTTCGGTAAGCCACTTAGCTCTTAGTATACCTACTCTAGGCCTATTAGTGATCTTTTATACTAGTACTCTGTCCCTTATACGTCCTAATATACTAAATCTTTTATCTAGTTTCTATTCTTGCTATAAGGTAATTCTTGCTCTAAATTCCTTTATGGTTTCTTTCTTTTCTCGTCTTCTAAGTAAATCCTTAAAGTCTCCTTACTTCCGGATTATAGTATTAACTTTTTAATCTTTAGGCCGAACACTATATTCCCCTAGTAAGTCCTCTAGGTCTATATATCTGTCTCCCAATCTAGTTATTATTTATGCCGTAAATTCTCTAATCTTATTAATGGTCCTCATTTATATCTTAAAATCTTGGTTCCATAGGATTCTCAATCCTAAGCTTACTTCTATCCTAAGCTTAGCTCCTACCTTAGTCTAACTAGGCTTACTTAGTGTTCTTATCTCGTCTTAAGAGTTTTGTGCCTGTGGGAATTCTTATCCTAAGCTTATTCGTATGTCTTTAAACTAAGCTACTGCTCTACTCTATCGGTTTTCGTCTATTATAGGTCCTTAAGCTTACTTTATCTCGTCTTAAGAATCTTAAGCCTTTGGCCTTTTGCCTTTATTAAGTGATAAAGTAGTACTAGCAGTCGTCTACTTACTTAGTCTGTATAAAACACTCTTTCTTTTATCTTATAAAGCAATAGATGCCGTATCTAATGGTGTTATAATACCCATTACTAAACCTTACTCTATAGCGGTCTTAGTCTCTACTTCTAATATAACTTCTCTAAGGTTTACACGTTCCTAGTAAACTGCCTTTATTTCCTTATTATCTGTAAATATTTCGCCTTTATCAAACTCGTTATCTTTAATGTCTAATCTACGCGATGGTTTATTAGTTCCTCTATACTCTATAAATCTTAGCTCCTATAGCTAATAGCTTACGCTATATTTAGCGTCTTTATAAATTTGGTATGCGTTATTATAATAAAACGTAAAACTTTTAATTAAACACTCTTTTATTCCCCGTAGTATACTATTATCCCTCTATATATATGTATCTTCTACCACTAGTCTAGTTCCCTTTATTGCATAGTAGCTCTAACCATCTTTATAATCCCTTATAAAGTAACCTTGTTTCTTACAATTTATATAAGCTTCGTCTTTAAACTATTAACTTTACTATAAAGTCCGCCTAAACGTCTTCTACTATTAAGATCCCTAGTTTGGCCTCTACTCCTTAGTCCTGTAATTACTAGATCCTTAACTTCTAGGTTTCCATAGTTTCTTATTCTATCTCTTATAGGCTTCTTTAGTACCGCTTAAGTCCGTTAGCTCTACTCCATACTATAATTTCTAACTTAGCTTTAGTCGTTGCGTACTCTACGCCTTATATAACTATAAAACTCTATCCTAACCTTTCTTAGCCTGTTCCCTTTAGTAGATCTAATTATTAATCTTAATTACTTAATCTATTAACTCCCTTAGGGTATCCGCATCTTCTATTAGGATAATTACGTCCTAGATTTTAGCCTTAAGTCCCTATTTATACTATACTATAAGCGCCCTATTGTTTTACTTAACTTATATCGCTAACGTCTAGAACTATATCGTATACTTAATTGCTAAGGTTTATTACGTAATATCTTAGAGTTTCTTTTCCGCCGTAGTTGTTAATTTTAGGTCTCTAAATATCTATATAAGTCGTTCCATAAATCCTTCCTAGCTTAAGAACATAAATCGCATATCTTGGTTAGTAGTTATCATTCCGTTCGCCTATATTTCCGTAAGGTAAGGCTTAAACTACTTAAGTGCTCTTCCTAATAAGAATAGTCCTATAGGCTATTCGATCTATAGATATTAGTAGCTTTACCCTTTCTTATATAACTTTAAAGTACATTTATGTAAGAAATCCCTTAAGCTTTAACCTCTCTCCTAAGAATCTCTTAATTAATAGTAACTTAATCTTCGCTGCTCTAATCCCATTAATCCTATTTTCCAACATTGCATTATTTTCTATTAACTGGTTAACTATCTCTTATAACTATCCGACTGTTATAGGTTGCTATAAGTTAGTGTCTACTATACTAGTGTTGTTACCTAACCTTAATATAGTTACTGCCGTTAATGGCGTTATAGTGGCTGCTTTTAGTGACATGTTATTTAACTTCTTATATTTAATACCGTAACTAGGTAGTAATTATATAACGGAACCTTATAGTAAGTACTACGGTGGGCTCGTTAATAGGCTAGGTGTATAGGTAATGCAAATTAAGTTAATAATGTAATAATAACTGGTAGAGTAGTTGCCTAATAGATTAACTCTAATTATATTCTAAGAATTACTATAAGGAAGGAACTATCTAGGTAAGGACTAAGGGTCCTTAAATACACAACCGTACTCCTATAAAATCCTTCTTATATATAATATACGTCTTATATATAAGGTACGTA
>Ga0307515_10012941_pt1 | contig 15645 bp, 12 predicted proteins | sample 17_EM_MG_FD_194513 | JGI IMG/M metagenome (GOLD analysis project Ga0307515, IMG submission 194513) | Populus trichocarpa ectomycorrhiza microbial communities from riparian zone in the Pacific Northwest, United States - 17_EM | ecosystem: Host-associated > Plants > Roots > Unclassified | place... | reverse complement strand
GCTGATCCAAATGAATTCTTAAATAAAGTTGATGTACGATGTGCATGGATTCCATGAGCAGTGCAGTTCCATTCTAGACAGGTAGCAAGTAATTCAGGATAGTATGGGGAAACCTAACAAATGTTGGGGATCAAAACAATAAACGAAGATTACAAGAAGAATTGATGGAACTGACAAAAGAAAAGCTCTAAAGGTCAGGCGTATGAGAAGATAAGCAGAGTGCAGAATGCATAGGGAAAGCAGTTTAGTCTTCATTCCAGAGAGGGAAATTGGAAGCTATGGAACTTCTTGATTGTTAAGGATTAAGAAAAGGCCTCCAGTCGCATAACATTACCTTGCAACAAGCACTAAGCAAAGAGATCTCTAACACTAAAAAGCAATGTATGCATGGAATATCAAAACACTTCGGGCAATCAAAAACGGATGTACTGAAGAAAAAGTATCCTGTACTGGGAGCAAGGAATTGCTTGACAACCTGATATAATTGAAATTTCTACTACTATGAATAATCCTTGTAAAACACCAACAACACGTGTTGGCTGTTACAGGTTGCTATTTCAATTCTAAAATCCACAACACTGTAATAACACAAAAGCTTAGTTCAATATACAAGCCAATGATCTGTACGTGTATCAACTTACTCACTAGAGGGGGGGAAGGGGTGTGGAATGCAGTAAGAAGTAAAAAATTCAAAGACAACAGAATAATAGAAAAGATTTGTCTTTTGAGGATTTGGAGCCGAAGTCATTAAATTCCTGACAAAATGGATACTGGACCAGCGAGATTGTTTGAACTAAAGCCCTAACTTCCCAGGTGACAGCTAAATCTCAAGATACTGGCCTAGTACTGCTGTAAACATACATGGGCATAGCTTCTAATATCCCCAGATTTCAACAGAGCGAAAATAAGGGCTACAATGAAAGAAACTCAATGGGAGGTCCAGATGCAAAGTCTAGAACTTCCAGTTTCACTGGAAGCATAAATCTTGTTAAAGATCTGGATGGTTCTATGAGGGTATTCTAGTACCCTTTTCCTTAGCCAAGTGGAAAGAATAATAATCCAATCTAACAAAGGAATGTATTAAATCCAGTCTATGAATTCTTCAAGCATGCCAAATATCCAGAGCTCAAAGGGTGTGTATACTATCTATTGCGACCAGTTAATCCAATCCCTTCTCTACGACACAACTAAACTATGGTGGCTACAAACAAGTGATTGCCCCCAATATGATATTAAATCAACTGGACTCGGATTTGGTCTAATCAAATCTTTAAAGAAAAATCAAGTTAGATATGCAGGGATTGATCGTGTTTTGAAAAAGTTATATCTGAAAGAATTCCAAGTTCAAAAAGTTGAATTTCTGGCGATTCAAATTCAAAGATGGTGAGAGTATTGATGCCACTTACCTCTTGCAAAAGTCAGTGACATATCGCGATCCATTGTAGAAAATGAACCACATCAACACGATCATCAGAATATCTGCCAAAGTTTAGGAACTCGCAAACTCGAATTCTATATTCAAAATTCAAAATGAATTAAAACAGAAAGATGAAATAAAACAGATCTATCTGATCAAATAAAATAAAAGAGGATACTGAAAAGGTAACGCTCCCACCAATCCAACATGAAAAGACCAAAAGTGACATTATAGAGGTAGATCTTCCGTTGAACCCAGTTCATAGCTCTTGAGCCTGAAAACTACAGGAGGTTTGTGGGAGCCAGTTAGAGTCGAGCTGATTTTGTTAAAGTCATTTCAAATAACCAGTTAGAGTCAAGCTGATTTTGTTAGTCACTTCAAATAAAAGAGGATACTGAAAAGATCTTTTGAGAAAGATGAGAGGTTATTACGTTGTTAATATTTGAAAGAGCTGACTTCGGGTTTAATATCCTACCATTTCAAGTACAATTCCTAATTAAGTTAAAGAAATTTTGATACGTCTAAAACAAAATGGATACTGATTCAATTCCATAAAAAAAAACAGCCAAAAACAAAATTAAATTAAAGACAAACGAAAATAAATTCAAGCAAGAAATTAAAATATTCAGAAACTGTAGAATCAGAAAATTAAGCGGGCCAATCTCTTTCCTTTTTCTTTTTTTTGCTAAACAACTAGGAATGGCAATGGATCGGATTGGGGACGGGTTTTTCACCACCTAATTCTGACTCAGAATATTTGCATCCACCACCCGTCTCCGACTCCAGGTCAGCTAGGCACCCGACCTGATCTGGTTTTCTTTAAATCAATTTCTCAAAGATAAAGTCCAAGCTTAAATTAAATTACATCTCCATCTATAGATCATAAGACCATCAAATATAGTTCGAACTTCAAATCTTTGTATAAAATCATTAAAATCCTCCATGAAACTTCCGCATTATATTGAAAATTAAAATCTTCCAAGCATCATAAAAATAAGATTTCTATAAACAAATCGAAAATCAAGAAACTGTTGATTAAAGGCAACTTGTGCTACATTAAAGCAAAATCAATTAGTATCAGCAAGACAAGTTACTGATTGCAAATTCTGTTGAGTATAGACACTAAACAGTAATCCAACAAAATCTCAAATTGTCTCGTAAAATACACATTCAGTATTAAAAGCCAATTTCACAAAAATTCACTGTTGTTTGCAGTTCTCGGCAAATTGGAAGATAATTTCCAAAGAACCTAATTCAAGCGCGCTAAAAAACTGATGTAAAATTTCCGTCATCCCATAACATTGAATATCAAAATGTTATTCCGCTAAATGAGTACCTGTTGGTGCTGGAGACGCTGGATGCTTCTGTTTTGGGTGAAGAGGTTATAGGAATGAGGACAGGGGAGTGAAGAGCGGTGGGTGGCCGGCGAATGCACTCAACCAGAGGGATCTGCTGTGGATTGTGACGAGTGAATTGTGAGCTTGAGGGAGGCAGGGATTGGCTGTTTAGGGCTAGAAATAGAATCTGGTCGTGTTTTTTCCCCACAAATCTTTATAAATAAACCCGGTTGGGAGATGGTTCGGATAAATTCTCTATCCGCCACTACATCTGTCCCGGTCAAATCGGATTTCTTAATTTATATAATTTTGCAAGTTTTATCTGCTTGTTTATCTTGTCAAGAAGTTTCTGCATTTCCTTTTAGCAGCACAACTTGCAGCAATTGAGTAATTTATTGTTAATTTATTATATTCCCATCATGCTTTTCTTGCCAGAGGTACACTGGCGAGCTGGTTACCGGTCTCAACTCATTGATTAACATGTGTTGGTGTTTGGCCTTTTTCTAGCAGCCTTCGTTATTACTGTATAAGATGTCTTGAAATGTATGAATGTTTGCAGTTCTTTGCAATGTGTTTAGCTTGTCGACTGAAAGATCAATAGAGTTGTTATTCTACTCTTCTTTCTGTTAAAGTCCTTGTTCGCGACCTTTTGTGCTCCATATGGCCTCATGGCACTTTCTGATGTCATTTCAAATGTTTTTCAACTCAACTACTGCTGCCATTGGAGAATTTGCTGTTAATGGCCGCGTAAACCTTTTTACCATGGAGTTTGCATAAAAACCCTGATGTTCCATTCATCTAGGTCCTTTCCGCCTCCGCCTCCGCCTCCGCCTTCCATGTTCTGTTGAATCGATGGAACTGGAGCAGCAGGAAAAGAAGAATACAGGTAGAGATTTCAGTAACGATCTCAAACAGGACCGCAAAAAAGAGATTTCTGACATTTCCAGGGAGTGCTTGCTTTCGTCCGAACAAATTCAGTCGGTGAATTCTCAACTAATTAAATTAAAGCAATGAAAAAGAATAATGCTTTTCTTTTGATTCAACTATATATTTACAAAAAGAAAGGACATCTTCCCATTGCATTCCTACATGATCAAAGCTATGAGCTGCGATTTATACGAGGGGGAGAGGACTGAGTAACAATTGCTGCTCCTCTCACTTGATTTCCCTAGCAAATAATCGTTATGAACACTGTTACCTGTAAGAATGTATCCATCACGGAACACTACAGTAAACTACGTGTTCGGCGCAGCTCTAGATGGAGAGAACTTTGCAGGATCCTTTCCTAAGAGCACGTCATGATTGATGGACGCCAATTGTGACAGATTCTGCATCAAAATTACATCTTCAATGACCTCGTTTAAAAAATAAACAACCTTCCATGGGGAGTCTGAAATTATGTTTCACAAGCCTCTTGCAACATGAAAATTTACATCATCCAAATGTTTAAACAAGCTATAGCAGCAGTTGCAATAACTTAGAGTGTACAAGATAACACCCTATAGCCAGCAGCACCCAGGAACATGATAATCCAACAAGGTCCATGATTATTCTGCCCTTTCCCCAAAACTCTCATCTAGTGGATAGTACGTGTGAGTGACTGAGCAAAGTATGTGTTTCAGTACTAAAACTTTTGGATATCCACTCAAAGTTGGTCATACGATGTACAGGAATTCTTAGAACATTTCATCTATAGCAACTTGCAAGTTAGCTTACCTTGAAAGAGAAATTTATCAATGAGATATCAAGTGGAGAAGAATCAAAATCTGCAAGGTCACCACATTCATCCATCTGGCAAAAGAAATAGAAGACAATGAAACAATTGCAATCATGACTTCTAGCATTCATATGAAAATGGATAAGAGACATCAGCTCTCGACCAAAGAAAAAAGAAAAAAAGAAAGTGTTGTAGAGACTAGATTAGCGCCATTAATGCAAGTCTAGCAATGACAGAAAAAGTAATCTTCATGCAATCACTCAAGTCTATGCAACAACACTTGTAGCTGATACTAAAATTTGTCATGAAAAGACTTTGCTTGTAAAAATCTTGAAAATACAATATCATGCAATGGATAAATGCCCAATTCTCATATAACTCCTTGATGTAGTATCCATAAAAATTATCAAACCAACTATTACTGCAAATATAAATTTAAGACATCCTTCTGCTAATATTTTCAAAGACCAGCCACCTGTTCCCTGTTTTGTGCCAGAGGGGTGGGGGGCAGACCAAATCCATTGATTCAAATAGTACAAGCAAGATCCCAGAACTTAGCAGAATCATGAAGATAAATTAGGTTGCCTACCTCAACACCAGAATTTGAAGATGAGTCATGCATGTCGCTGTCAGAATGGCTACTAGCTTTATCATTTGGCATTCCAACAGACATTTGAGGAAACCTTGACACAAAATAGCTCGTGTCATCTACACTGTTAGGGTTTGGAACAAAGGCAGCCTACGGACAAAATTAGTGATAGAAAAGTTAGCAATAAATAACAGATTCCAGTGAAATTATTTTAAAAAAAATCTTGCTGGTATCTATCAAAGTTTTAAAGTCAGGCATGCATAATTTTTTTATGCACATAAAGAAACATAAAAACATTATGGAGTGGCCTAGTTGATGCCATAGCTCCACTTAGCAATAAACAGCAGATTCCAGCGAAATTATTTATAAAAAAATCTTGCTGGTGTCTTTCAAAGTTTTATAGTCAGGCATGCAAATATTTTTATGCACATATAGAAACATAAAAACAGGATGGAACGAGCTAGTTGATGCCACAGCTCCACTAAGCAAACGGGATTAGTACTTGTATACTTGTTGAACTTGGCCTCAGAAGAAAGCATTTTCACTATGCACAAATGATGTCAGGTGTTTGCACTTGGAATATATTGGATTATCTACATTGTAAGAAAAGCCCAGAAGAGATTATAATGGGATGATTTTGATACAATCAGATTTGAGACAGCACATTCTTGATTAGTAATATTCTCCGGCTGACCTAATCTTCACATAAATAACTTTTTTGGGTAACTTTGATTCCTGTTCCAGCATCAAATGACTTGAATAAGGTAATTGTAACTCATAAACTCCACAAAAACTTCTGCTTGCAAGGATGCAAGTGACAATGTAGGGGGAATAGAGTGACAGCATGATTTTTGGTCATTTTGAACTTGAGAACTATGAATCTAAACCTCCCATTATGAATATGACGGTATGAATTCACACCTTTTGCAGAGCAAGGTTGTCCCAATCAACTCCTCTGAAAAAAGGATGTGCTTTGACCTATAAGATTTCATAAGCAAGGCACAATAAAAGCCAATTTGAAAATTCATTAGGTCATCTTTCGAGTTTTAGTGGCCTGGGGAAAATATTTGATTCTTAATCAACAAAGGTATACAGTAAAATACAACCTCTGTCGATCCATTTGCTCCTAACCGTTGACTTGGATTATGAATAATCAACCTATATAGAAAAGAATTGAAGCTGAATGAGTAATATGGCAGTGTAAAGTTGAGTCCATTCTTTGATGATAACTTATACTACAGTGTACACAAATAGCAACTTCAAGGCATAGGTAGTAAAATGTGAATGCTAAACAAATCCTCCATCACATCAAAATGGTAGAATTTGCATTTCATTACCTGAAAAGCTACGAGGTAATGAAAAATAAATATGAAAATAACATATTGATGAGGGTGATGTTGAAGCTAAGGTATGGTGTTGCCAGGTTTCCATGAGTAAAAATTATAAATGGTTGGACATCATAAATTTTGGAGAAAAAAATGAGAATGATTATAATGATTATGCAAAGAAGTCGATTTTGGCGTTATACTGGAGCCTTAGGCTCCGTTTCCAAGAAACAAACACAGGAAAGTTTGGAAAGTGGTTTCCCGGAAACCACTTTCCAAGAAACAAACACACCCTTAGTTGACACTGAATTATATAAGGGTATATAAAAGTCTCATTATCAGTGTAATTTATTTAAAGCTACAGGATACAAGCTTCTAAAATTATCAAGCACTGTCCTAAAAACACGTGCATGCACAAGATCTGAACTTGCAAATCTGCAACTTCCTGTTTTTAAGCATCAAGTGAGTAGGGAAGATCACCCTGCAATTTATGATTGATGTTTACCCAAATAATCAATACTTTTCTTGTCCAGAACTTCTATCTATTTGAGCTATCAATAATCTTCTGGTGGTAGCATCCCATAGTCAGTAATAGTTCCAAGCCTTATTTAATATATAGGAACACTTGTCATTTTCTTAAAAAAAAAAAGGTGAATTAGAAACTAAGATAAATTCCATTGTGTCAAGGGATGGAGAAAATAAAAGTCATTTATCGACATCTTACAAATTCAAAGCTGATTGCCAACCTGTTGATCAAGTCTTGGGCCTCATATGACATGTCATCAGGAACAGAAGGCCAAGGGATTTTTCTATTAAGAATGTTGTCAAAGATTATCTGTGGCCATGACAAGACAAAAAACTTAACACAATTAATTTTGAGCACAGAGTATCTTTTTTTAGAGTATATAAAGAAATTATGTCCACTAACAGCATCGAGAAAAATCAAGAGAACATTAAATATAAACATACCTCAGGACGTTCAGCAGTGAAAGGTGGAATTCCAGTTATAAATTCAAATAAGATTATTCCAACAGACCACCAATCTGCAGCATAACCTGCATGAATGCCAGAAGGCAACTTCACTTCCCTGGTAAAGTTGAGATGAATATAAATATTAGTTTAGGTAGAAAGTAACCATGCTCAGTTCCAAGAAGAATTTCAGGGGCAAGATAGTCAGGCGTCCCAACTGCTGAGTGCCGATTTCTGTCCTCTGTTTGTTGAGCATTTGGATTAGGAGGATCTGAAGATGCATTTCTATCTGTATCAGGTCCTGATAAATCAATGGTGCTGTTTATAAGGCCAATTTTTGACAATCCGAAATCTGTAAGCTGGTCACATACGCAATCATTAGTACATCACCAGTAGCAAGAACTGAAGCTGATGCAGAACACTCGAAACTACAAGATATAGGGATAAATATGGACATTTTATTTGATGCATATTAGATGGGAATCACCTATCTGGCAAGAAAACTAAAAGGATGTTTCCAAATGTTTTAGCCAATAGATTCATTCAATACTCCAGTTCCTAAAAAGCGCAATAATATATGTGCAAAAGCAACTTTGAAAGTGCACTAGGTCAATTCTGCAACCAAGAGAATATATATAAATATAAACTATTATCCCCCATGCGAGCGGATTGAGAACAACAATTATTTATGCAAGTGCGCATCATCAAAAATGCACACAGTATATGTGCTCACATCCACCACCTGCACAGATGCACACATTCCAAGGAGACACATGCAAATATGGCTTATTAATGATTTTAACAATTTGTACATGTAGAAACAGTAAAATTGTGAACTTTAAAGACCAGACCTTGATGTGCCCATCATGTGCAATCAATATATTGTCTGGTTTCAGATCACGATGCACAATTCCATGAGAATGGAGATACTCTAAAGCAAGAACCTGGAACAGACATAAGCTATTTAAGTTGAGATACAGAACTAAAATAAGCATATAAAGACATTCATGATTTTGTTCTAACAGACCAGTTCTGCAATATATATACGAGCTATATCTTCCTCAAGGCAACCAACTTTTCTCAGCAAAGAGTATAGATCACCTCCAATAAGATACTCCATAACGAGATACAGGTTATCTCTGCAGGTGAATGAATAAAAAAATCGAACCTGCAATGATAAGACCCATGTTTTTATAGCCCATTCAAATACAGAGGTTCAGAAGTTCTAGAAAGAAAATATTGACCATCATTTTTAATTGGCTAGCTAATGATAGAAAGCAGGTTCAAGAAGGTATGGAAACGACCAATAAAAGGGGTTGTGGAAGTGCTCAAGTTCAATGTAAATACGAAAGCAATCAAGACTTGAACATTACCACAAATGGATTCCGAACTGTTATCAATATGTTACGCTCTGCTAATATGCGCTGAACATCATTCTTGCGTAACATATCCAATTTCTTGAGCACCTACAAAAGGCATTATATTATGAGAATATATACCAAAATAGTTGACCAATAATGGAAAACAGAAATGCAAAATTTGTAGAGAAATTACTTGCTGGTACATTCCATGAGAATAATGGATAAATAGAGATGCTTTTTAGTACTTTGACAAAGACCTATGAAGAACACAAAGATTTATAGATTACTCCAAGCTGCGTAGCTTCCATAATGACCCATTGTTCAATAAGTGATATGGGTAGAATTAAACTGCTAAGATTTAAGGCTTTGTTTGGTAGAGCTGATAGGTGATAATTGTTTTACATTAGCAATAAGGTGGAGAACACATTAAAATGCACATATTAAAGTCACATTTCTAGCTCATACAGCTAAACCTTAATTACCACCTAGCTTAGCTAATTCTCCTAACCTCCCCAACTTGATCCATGATTTTTTAGCCTTTTTCTACACTCTGTAGTGCCTTCAAGTTCAAGAAAAAAATGTCGTTTTGCTGCAATGTTACGTATTCATTTATATAATCAAGTGCTGCATCAGACCTTTCCTGTCTCAACTCATCAACCTGGTACCAACATGTAGCTTGTGTACTTATGCATAGGCCTCTATTTTTTTAACATTGAGCACAAATCAATTAGAAACATGGAGCTTGCTGCAAAATTTCCATACAAAGAACAACTTGCATATGCCTCACTTGCAAACCAACTGGGGTTGGCATTGATTTTTTACCTTTATTGCAAATAGATCTCCTGTTGTTCGTTTGCGTGCAAGAAAGACTTTTCCAAAGGCACCTCTACTAATTGGTTTAATGATTTCAAAATCATCAATGCTCGTCCGCTCTTTATTTGATACATGCACAGGTGTCGATGCCGCACTGCTTTGAGATGCATTATCAAATGGAAGTCTCAAGTTTTCCTTAGATCTCTCATCAATAATTGGACTTTTTGTATCCATTAAATCACAAGCAAGTATATACTTTTCCCTGCATATGTCATAGGAAATTTGACATGAATAATTCAACAACTTGAGGGTTGTAGTAATATAAGAAATCTCTTTCAAATACTCTTGAATTACCGCAGAAGTTTCTCTATTCGGCCTCCAAAAGTGTCAATTACAAGAGCTTTGAGTTTGCTATGCTGTAAAACATCCTGCAAATCTTGCATACAAGCGAGCAAAAATTCAGATGACCCTTCTTTTGAAAGATCGGTGCCTGCCACACAGCGTGCTATGTCTGCTAGGTCAATCATCTGCCGGAAAAAAAAAAAAAATAGATAAAGTGCAGATTCAGTCTTCATTTAACCTTGTAAGAATAACTATGTCTATAAGGAACAAGTACTGAATGCTTGAAAAATACTAATAAATATACTAAAAGAAATGCTAATAAATTACCAGAAAGAATAGTTAACATGCTTCACTGCCATAAAATAATCTCAAAAGAAAGAATTGATAAGGATACCATCATTAAACACTAAATGCATAGCACAAGTTGTGACTTTCAAAAACTGCTATCATGGAGAGTTGGCTACCATGAATGATCCAATTTAGGAGAAAAAGAAAGTTTTATACCCCATTAAAGTAACATAACCATCCATGACATGATTACAAACCTCAAATGCTCAAACTAGGTCGAGCTTCAAACAAGTGAAGGGTGTTGGCCACCAACTTAAGATTGTTTCTACATTTTTCTCTAGAATTAGTTTTTTTTCAATTGTAACCATGACAAATTCAAAGCTTGTTTAAGCTGTTGAATCAATGGCTACAAGTGAGTGGCACAAGATAACCTCTAAAATGGAAAGTAAAACCAATTCTTGATAAATGATATTGCTGGTGAAGTAGATTGTGCAGTCTCAGAATCTAACTTTGTTCTCCATGTAAGTTTCATTTCTGAGATAGAAGAAGGTTTCCTAAATAAAAAACTTCTGCTAGAACCAACTAACCTGCTGGACATCTTCTAGCTCAGGAGGATTGTTGTGCTCTAACCAGAAGGAATCAAAATGACCAGCCCTGGGGGTATTTGCGGAGGAAATCGATGTCATGCTCCCAGCTGGTGAGGATGCACCATGGTTGGGTAACTTTGCACCCAAGTGGCCTTTAAAGTTAACAGAGGGGGAGTGAGAATCATCTATAAAGGCAGTGTCCATCTCATGTATGTCCTCAAACATCCCTTCAACGCCTCTATTTCTCCATTCACTTATTTTGGGAGACTGACCTTCAGTAATGACAGAGTTTGTACTTTGTACTCTCAAATTTTCAGGACTGCCATATGATGGATGAAAATTCATATTGCGCGAGTCGATAATCTGCTCCAGTATCTCTTCAAGGTTTGAGAGGCGTTCATCTATGTCTAGGAAATTTAAGTCACATTTATCTGCATATGCACATATATAAGAATGGGATTCGAGATGAGAAATTGGAACAATTTCTTCGCATATCCTACAGATTACTAAATCAGATCCGTCTAGAACTCGCCCCTGGTTGTCAATAGGATCATCTAAATTTTGTCCCTGCTCATGAAGCGAACTACAGTTCTGATTGTAACTAATATTCCCAGAAGACCTGTTATTGCCCTGACAAAAATGTTGCACTTGTGAAACTGAGTCATTTTTGGATTTTTGTGATTGCAACTTTTGTTCCAAAAACAGAGAATCCTTGTTGGAATTTAAGTCACTCTGATCAGTTGGCTGTTCAGAGCAGCAATATATTTCTGCAGGGAGAGAAGACGCAGCAATTTGTCCCTGCAACTTTTGCTTTACATCAACTTTCTGATTTAAAGCATAACCACTATCAGAATCAGCAATCCCACGCTTGGCAGCCCAGCTCATTTCAACAGAAGGGACACTTTCCAGACATTTTTTCAATTTACGAAGAGACTTCTCATCAATTGGTTCACTGTCTTTCTGGAACTGTAATAGTCTTGTGCAGCGTGTCAATATGAAAAGCATGCGAGTAAACAGCCACTTGAGGATTCCTGTTTGACACTGTTGCCTTTTCTCTGTCAGATCTTGAACAATGTCTTCACATTTCGTACGAAACTGTGAACACTTCATCTCCATACAGAATCGAGACAGTGTCAGAAGATCTACAGCCAATTTCTGCTCTTCTTGCAAGGAGAAGTCAGTTTTCTCAAGGACATCCATGGCATCCCCGATTAAACTAGCCAGCTCTGTGTTTGCTACTGCTTTAGCAGCATCAAATCTTGAATGCAAAGAACCCAACAGCTCCTGTTATCAACTCATGAGATAGAGAGAAAGAAAGTAGTAAAATTATTCTTGATGCATAGAGTCAATAGAGTGAATTAAGATTTTCATCAAAGAAGCACATACATAACAGAGAAGTCCCCTTTTGTTTCACATACAATGCAAATAATTCAAGAATCTTTCGTATGGGGTTTTAACCCGTTTATTATGGTATACCAGTAGTCACTTTTTATATGATATAACCGTCATCTCTCAGAGAGATAATTTAGAATATATGGGTCATAAGAGATCAACAATGGCCCGTTGAGAAAGGGGAAGTTAATAACCTGTTGAAGTAACAGGCTGTTGAAATATGACTAAGAAACTGATGCTACCATTAAAAAAAAATATTATGCATCACCTAATCAATTATTCTTTAAGTATACCTTCAAATCACTGTAGCTATGAGCCCGTGTTTGGGCAGGAGGAATGCCACCCTTTGGTCCTAATTCATGGGAAAAGCTTTTTAAGCCTTTTGACACTTTACTCCGGTTTGGATTCTCTGATGAAGAAATTTCCTCATTTAAATAATTGCATCCACTGGTAAATTCAGTTCCTGCACGCTCCTTTCTATCAGGCGTCTTAGCTTCCAAATTCCCCTCCTGCCCAAGAAGATGCGTGCTTAATTAGTGCTTCCACTAAAGTACAGAGTCCAATCAAGCATAGAAGTACTACAAACAAACCTCAGAAGGATGCTAACCCCAGGCTCACCTCAACATTTGGAGAAACATCATTAATAACTTGAATGGATTCCTTTGATAAATAAGATGTGATCCATTGAGCTATGCTCTTTCCTTTACGGGAATCTTCAAAGAACATGAAATTAGAAAGTTATTTCAATTCAAGAAATAAACAGCAGTGTGATATCAGATTGAATTGTTCACTAAAAACAGATATCTTATTTTACACAAATGATCACAGAAGGAAAGTGAATCTGTAGAAAGCCTTCAAAGAAATTTCCCTGGACTAAAATATTAGCTTTTCACCAACAAGTATAGGATTCCAATCTACTGGAACAGATGTCACCACATGGCATAACCTTAAAAGGAAACCATATCTCGTTCATTCCTAATAAGAAAGGAAGGGGATATGGTTTACCTACCACCACTCCAGGAAGGCCATCAACAAGAGGAAGAACAATATATTTGATCCTGCTAGTGCCAAGGACAAAAACTAAAAACTTAGTCTTGGCAAACAAGGACATCACTACATCATTTTAACTAGCCATTATGCAGGCATATCCATCTTTATAGATTATGCTCGATATCCAACTAACAGAATCCAATTAGACCTTAAATCAATTCCTTCAGCTCTGCAGTGTCTCCCTCGCCAAATAATTCATTTATCAGCGAAGAAAAAAAAATACTTCACAATTAGTTCTTATCCATAAAAATCATCCTCGGTACCTTCTTTAAGCTCCATCAAGAAAAGAACCATAAGCCATGCTGTCAACTCTTATTTTGACCTAACTTCTCGTGAGCCTTAAACATTTGATAATTTCACACAAGCACATGCCTCTATAGTGGGACTCCATAAAAGAACACAAAAACTAAAATTTCACACCAATCCCCTCACGTTTTCCTCGTTATCACCTTATTACAGTAACATTCTCTTCAACAAAAATTTCATCAGTTGAGCATTCCCTATAACTTGTTGAGATGAGTTGCCATCATTAATACCCACGCAACTAATTAGCCCTGAAAATTGCTTTGCAGCTTGAAAAATCTCAATCAACTAGGAATTGATCAAATCAATTTTACACAGTTCCGCCAATTGGATTCCTATTTTAATTGTATTACTGCTTAATATATATATATAGTAAATAACGAGCTGGCTTTCATTTCCTTTATCCAAAAAAAAAAACAGCTGAGTTTCGTTTCTATCTCTAGTAAATAAATTAGCTTATCACTGACTAGTAATTTTAATTAAGATTCATCTTAACTATACATAATTAACACCAAAAACAACGGAACAAAATCAATCTGAACTTTAAAATAAAATAAAATCGGACCTGCTTTGAAAGAAGCGCTCTTTCCACGACCCTGAGCCATCGGTTTCTGTTTATCCTTCACAGGAGGCCTTGAAGAAGCTACGACATGAATCTTAGACTCAGTCAACTCGTCAGGTTTTGAGCTCAGTTGTTCCTTCGATGATACTCGCCGAGTCTTTATCCGATTCAGCCCCGTTGGAATTCCATTAGTAGCCTCTGCTGTTAATTCTTCGCTGCTCGGTTCCGTCATCTTAGAAATTTCTTCGAGGAAAAAAGTAACAAACCAGTTGACACTCGTTCTGCTCTTGCGATCTTTTTGTAACGGAAACTAAAAAATAGGACAGAGCCAGTGGAGATACAAGCCAAAGTTAGTTAGTTAGGATTGAATTGAAACGCCCACGCAAGAGCAAGGAAGGGTCGTTTCTGGTGGTTCGTTGGTTTGCTTTGTTCTATTCAAACTTTGAGAGAGAGCGTCAAAACATAATATATTATTATTATTATCATGTTAGGCAAGCCTTTTTTAAAAACAAAAAAAAAAATCTTTTTTGTGACTGTGGAGTTCGGTTTTATGATTAGGAAATAATTGAAAAGGGAATAATTGAAATTATTAAATAAATCAGAAATAAAGATACAAAGCTTCTCACCATGTCCTCGATGATCCGTGGAAATGCGATCTGTAAAAAGTTTGAGTTTCTCTCTTCTACCTGCTGGAAATCTAAGGAAATTCCATTTCCATAGAAGAGAGAAACTTGAGAGAAAATTCTCCACTTTTTATATATATAAATATATATAGAAACACAGAGTTTAAATATGAGGGGTGATTATGGATTAGATTAGATCCCATTCAAACCCGTAATCCGCTTTAATCGTTCGTTTTAGAACGGAAAAGAATTTAATTATTTTCTTTTAAAAAAAAACAGAATTCTTTTTCTTTTTTATAAGGTGGAAATAGAATCTAGTTTGTCATGTTCGACATCAAGTATTTAATTTTAGGGTATAAAATGTGAATGGGTTTTATTATGTTTATCAACAAAAAAAATACCCATAATATGAAATTAAAAACAAAATATTTAATCTTAGGGTATAAATATCACTTTCTTCTACCTTGAGTTATCTAAATTCTGGTCCGCTGAGTATGGCATTGGTATTCTTCCACTAGGATTGGATAGAGTCTTCTCTTAGTGCTCTCAAAATCAAGTGGAGGACACGTGGATTCATCGGTGGAGGGGATTATACATGTGCAGCCAGTAATTAACACCGAACACATATTATACTAGATATTAAAACACGAAGGATACCAGCACTGTTCATGCACCCACTGACCCACAGAGTATTTTTTTGACAATTTATTTTGTTTTTTAAAGTTTTATTTTAGGTGCTTTTGATTTCTTAGTTAAGGACGGGATTCAAAGAATAAGAATTTAAATGAAAATAAAAAAGGATTCAAATATAAATAGTATTCCAAAAGTTTTAATAAAAATACATTTTAGTTCTTTAATTTTCAAAATAACATAAATTATATGTTTTTGATGTCTTAATTTTTTTCAAATTTAATTTTGATATAAAAACTTATTATTTTATTTAAAAAAAAATTAACACTGATTTATACCA
>Ga0307515_10012940_pt1 | contig 15647 bp, 16 predicted proteins | sample 17_EM_MG_FD_194513 | JGI IMG/M metagenome (GOLD analysis project Ga0307515, IMG submission 194513) | Populus trichocarpa ectomycorrhiza microbial communities from riparian zone in the Pacific Northwest, United States - 17_EM | ecosystem: Host-associated > Plants > Roots > Unclassified | place... | reverse complement strand
CATCCGTGCAGGACGGGCCCTTGATCGTGTTGAGCTCGCCGAGCAGATCGCCGGCATTGGTCGTCATGCTGCTTGCCGTCGTCGAGCAGGTGGCCGGGCCCGGCCAAAAATGCCATTCGACGCCGGCGTGATAGACGCCCATGCCTGCGGTGACCAGCATCAGGATGCCGGCCGCGAGGATCAGCGCGCGGGTGATCCAGTTCGGCAAGCCGACGAGCTCGGAGATCGCAGCGAGAAGGGCGATCGGGATGGCGTAATAATAGGGCTGGCGCTGCAGTAGGCAGAGCGCGCAGGGGATATAGCCGCCAATATACTGGAAGCCGAGCGCCGTGCCGACCACCGCCGCCATGCCGATGGCGAGCAACAGGGAATAGGCAAAGCCGGGACGAGCGAGCGGCGAGGAAGTGGTAGTCATGGCGGAGCTCCGCAAAATTAACCTAGTGAGCGAGATAGCGGTAGGCGAGGTATAACACGATCACGGCGGCAGCACCGATGCCGACGATCTGGCCGAGACGCTTCTCGATGAAGTGACGGATCGGTTCGCCGTAACGGCGCAGCAGCCAGGCGAGAAAAAGGAAGCGCGCGCCGCGCGCGATGATCGCCGAGACGATGAAAAGCCCCAGATTGACGTGAATGACGCCGGACAGGATGGTGACGATCTTGATCGGCGGCAGATGTGCGAGACCCGAGGTCACGAGCAGCAGCAGGATCGTCTCGTAGGTGACATAGGATTTCATCTGCTCGAAGGCTTCGAGCTTGCCGTAGAATTCCAGAACCGGCTTCGCCACTGTCTCATAGGCGTAATAGCCGAGCGCCCAGCCGGCAATGCCGCCGAGCACGGAAGCGACAGTCGCAATCAGCGCGTAGCGATAGGAGCGTTCCGGCTTGGCGAGCGCCATCGGCAGGAACAGCACATCGGCGGGGACGAGAAAGATGGAGCTTTCGACGAAGGCGATGACGGCGAGCCAGACTTCGGCCGATTTGCGCGAGGCCAAAGACATGGTCCAGTCGTAAAGTCTGCGGAGCATTCCGTTCCCTTCCTGTTGCGATGCACAAGAGCTTTAGGGGCCGTGCGCGGCGCTGTAAATGCTCGCTGTGATCTTCGCGCCACCGCCATCGAAAAATTTTCGTGATCCGAGGTCTTGGCGCGCCTCCCAAGATTTCACGGGATTGCGAATCGGCCATTCTGCGGCAAGCTGTTTTCGGGTCGACGTGCAGGGTGGTATGGAATGATGTTCAAAGTGATTGAAGGCGGCCGTGGGCGGGCCGCGGAAATGGATGAGCGGCCTGCGGAAGGCCGTGCGCCGAGCCGGGAAGATGTGTGCCGGGAGGCCGCCCGGCGGCTCGGCGAAAGCGGCTACCATCTATCCCGCATACGCGAATTTGCGACCGGCTCACCGATGCCGGCGGCGCTCAAATATCTGTCGCTGCAGATCGACTTCGCGGCCGAAGCCTTGTCGCGCCTCAATCCGATCCCGGAGGATTTTCGCTCCGACGGTTATTGGCCGGTAAGCTGAAGAGATTGCCGTGCCGAGGCGTTTGCGTCAGGGCAGATCTGCCGTCTTTTCCAATTGCTGGCGCAAGACGTTCATCTCCGTCCGCTGCTGGGCCATCTCGCTGACGATCGCGCGCAGATTGGGGTGATGCGACATGAACATGTTGAAGTCGCGCCGGTCGAGCACCTCGAACTGACAGAAGTCGACGGCGATGACGTCGGCGGTGCGCCGTCCGCCGGTCAGAAGCGCCATTTCCCCGAAGAAGGCTCCCGGTTCCAGGCGGATCGCGCCGTTTGCAAGCCGCACCTCGACTGCGCCGGCGGAGATGAAATACATGCTGTCGCCGCGATCGCCGCGGCGGATGACGCGTTCGCCCGGCGGGGCGGATTTTGCCTTGAAGAGCAGCAGCAGCTCCTCCTGCGCGTCCTCATCGACCTTGGAGAATAGCGGGAAGGTCTCGATCAGCTGCTGCATCTTCAGCTGATGCTGGCGTTCGCGCTCCTCGCCGAGCGCCCTGATCTTGTCCAGTTCGATGCCCAGCGTCTTCTGCTTCCGCCTGCCGTAGCTTTCCCAGAGAGAGGGCCATTTGGCATGAATGTATTTCTTCAGGCCCTCGGTCGCGACGATCACCAGCGGGTTGAGCGTAATCGACAGGATCGCGCTGGCAAGGATCAGATCCTGGCCCGCCTGCGGCAGGAGCCCGAGTGAGACGCCGAGGCCGGCAAGGATGAAGGAAAACTCGCCGATCTGGGCAAGGCCGCCGGCCAATGTCAGCCCCATGCCGATCGGATAGCGCAGCAGCACGACGATGAGGAAGGCGATGATGCCCTTGCCGAGGATGATCAGCGCCAGCGCGCCGATCACGGCCATCGGCTGGCGCACCAGGATCGAGGGGTCGAAGAGCATGCCGACGGAGACGAAGAACAGCACGGAGAAGGCGTTCTGTAACGGCAGCGAGTCGGCGGCCGCCCTGTGGCTGAGGTGGGATTCGCTCATGATGACACCGGCGAAAAATGCGCCAAGCGCGAAGGAAACGCCGAAGATCGCCGCCGAGCCGAAGGCGATACCGAGGGCGATCGCCAATACCGTCAGGGTGAAAAGTTCGCGTGAGCCGGTGCGGGCGACCAGTGTCAGCAGCCAGGGGACGATGCGCGGGCCGAGGAAGATCGCCATGGCGGCAAAGGCCGCCACCTTCAGCAGCGTCAGGCCGATCGTCAGCGCCAGCGGCAGGTCGCCGAGGCCGTGGTTGGTCGTATCGCCGGCGTGGCCGCCGAGGAGCTCGGCAAGCGCCGGCAGCAGCACCAGGGCCAGCACCATCACCAGATCCTCGACGATCAGCCAGCCGACGGCGACACGCCCGCCTGCCGTGTTGATGAGATTACGCTCCTCCAGAGCCTTCAAGAGAACGACGGTACTTGCGACGGACAGGCTGAGGCCGAAAACGATGCCGGCGCCGAGGCTCCAGCCCCAGAGTTTGCAAAGGCCGATGCCCAACAGGGTAGCGAGGATGATCCGTCCGATTGCGCCCGGCACGGCGATGCCGCGCACGGCGAGCAGGTCGGAGGCGGAAAAATGCAGGCCGACGCCGAACATCAGCAGGATGACGCCCATTTCGGCGAGCTGGCTGGCAAGGGCGGTATCGGCGACATAGCCCGGCGTGAACGGCCCCATCAGGATGCCGGCCATCAGGTAACCGACGAGTGGCGGCAGCCGAAGCCTGTCGGCGCCATAACCCAGGATCGCTGCAAAAACGAAACTGACGGCGACCGTCGCAATGAGTCCTACTTCCTGATGCACGTCGGTCCCTTCTGGATGATGACGGTCGTCACTTTGGACGAAGCGCCAGCAAAATTAAACAGTTGATTTGGGTTTTGGGACGGCTCTTCCAAGCCCCGGCCGGTCAGGACAAATATCGGGAATTGATATGATCTGCGTCTGTCTCCGCCGTGATCGGCCTGTCGCCGATGTTGGAACCACTTGCGTTTTGTCTCGTTGCTCTTCCATCAAGTGAAGGAGAAACGACATGCAAAAGATCATCCTGAACTGTGCTGTGGCGGCTCTTGCCGCCTGCTCATTTGCCGCGCCTGTCCTCGCCGACAACGTCTATATCAGGGAACGTTCCTATGATGACGACTATCGTCATGAGCGGGTACGGCCCGGCATTACCATCAGCGAGCGTGGCGTCACGTTCGGCGCCGTGCGCGACCGTGACCATCGCCGCTATCGCGACGAGGGTTGCGAAACCAGGAGCGTCACCCGCCAGACCGATGACGGCGAAGTCACCAAGACGATCAGACGCTGCAACTAGCGCATCGGCCCGAAAATCGGAATCGATTTTCGGAAAGCACGATGCGTAGATTCAAAGAGTTAGAGCGTCCTTTGTGCGTCCGAAAGGACGCACGGCGCTCTAACGGAAAAAACATGGTACATAGAAAGCCCGGTTCCCGCGCGAGCCGGGTTTTCGTTTTCCGTGACGCAGATATCGCAATGCGGTGGTGGAAGTCGTCTGTCGGTGTTATGAGCACGCCTTTGGTAAAAGCGCGTTCCTTGCGCAAAGAACTCCAGCACAGGATTTATTGACTATGATTGAGCTTACTCCGTCCCAGATCGCAGCACTCAAACTCGCCAGGGATGGAGATCTTTATCCTCAGCCAGCCAATAAATGGACGCACCAGAACGCGACCGTGACTTACGCAAAAACCGACCGCTGGAAAGAGCGGCCTCAGAAAGTGAAATCGGTTACTGCCAAGACACTGGGTGAATTGAAGGAGCCTGGCTTTCTCGAGCGGCGGCACTTGGACGATGACGTCTCAAAAGACGTCTACGGCATCACGATGGCCGGCAAGATGTGGCTGCTGAAGAATAAGTAGGGTTCGCTGAGACACGGATCATGTTCTGTGGTCCGTGTCAGCTTGTTTCGGCAGAAGCGCCAAGCGTGGGAATCGAGATGAGTGGTGCCCCATGCCGGCACAAAACATCGATGTTAGACGATATGAGCCACTATCAGCCGATTGACGCTGCCGGCTGATAACCTTGCTGCACAAGGGTTTTTTAATGTGAAGCGTTGTAAACCGATGTAAGTCCATCTAGGTGTTGTGTGTGGAACAACTGGTGGAACGGAAATGGAAGTCAACAAACTGACGGCGGCAAAGGTCAAAGCGTCCGAGGCGGGCAAGTACCATGACGGGCAGGGCCTTATGCTCACGAAGTCGGACAAGAACACGGGTTCTTGGTATCTGCGGCTCACGCTCCACGGCAAGCGCCGCGAAATGGGCCTTGGGTCGCTGTCGGAAGTGTCGCTGGCTGAGGCAAGGGCAGAGGCGGCCAAGTGGCGCGCCGTGGTCGGTCAAGGCAAAGATCCGATCAAGGAACGGGAGAAGCAACGCCGCGCTGCTGAGCGCAATCTCCACATGCTGAAAGACGTTGCGGCTTCTGCGTTCGAAGCGATCAAAGCGGATCTCAAGGGCGCCGGGGAAAACGGCCGTTGGTTCTCGCCTCTGGAGCTCCATGTGCTGCCTAAGCTGGGCAAGACGCCGGTCGCGGAAATCGATCAGGTCGACATTCGCGATTGCCTGAAAGCTCTATGGCAGGAGAAGCCGGAAACCTGCCGCAAGGCGCTAAACCGCCTCTCGATTACGTTCAGACACGCGGCGGCCTTGGGCCTCGACGTCGATTTGCAGGCTGTCGATAAGGCAAAAGAACTGCTCGGATCGACTAAGCACAAGGCGGAAAATATACCGTCGGTTCATTGGCGCGACGTGCCGGCATTCTACGCGAGCCTGAGCGGCGGAACGCTGACGCATATCGCGTTGCGGCTGCTGATCCTGACGGGCGTTCGCTCGGCCGCTCTGCGACACGTGCACGTCAGCCAGATTGACGGCGATGTGTGGACGGTGCCGGCTGAATTGATGAAGGGCCGGGAAGGCAAGACGGCCGCGTTTGCCGTGCCGCTCTGCCCGCAAGCTCTCGACCTGATCGCACAAGCGCGCCGGCTGTCCAAAGGTGACGGCTATGTGTTCGCGGGCGGCAAAGAGGGTTCGGTTATCTCAGACATGACGCTAATCGCAACACATGAAGCGGGCCGGGATGAAAGAGCGGCCGCACGGGTTCCGCTCCAGCCTACGGAACTGGCTCGCTGAGTGCTGCCCTGAAACGCCTTTCGAGGTGGCCGAAACGGTCCTGCAACATGCCGTCGGCAACAAGGTAACGCGGGCGTATCTGCGGACTGATTTCCTCGATCAGCGCGCCGTGCTTGCGCAGACGTGGGCCGATCATTGCAGCGGTATCGTCGACAACGTCGTGAAGATCACTGACGGGCGCCGCGCTGCAGGCTGATTGCCTTGTCTAGCCAGAGGCCGGCCATCGTTGCCGGCTTTCTCGTTTCGTGGGCCTGCTGATCGCTTCGTCTCTGCCGGGTATGACGCTCGGCCGCCGGGCTGACTCGGCGCGCGCTGGTGGGGCGCCCTGCTCGATCCTGACGCCTTGGCGATCTTGGCTGGCGTCGGTGCTGATCCCGGCAGTAAGTGAAGGGCTCGAGCCTCTCGATCATTGTTGCGGGCCTCGCAACCGCCTGACAATTGGCGGTAGTGTTCAGTCTCTCGACCAGCAGTTATCCACAACAAGTTTTCTGTGCAGCTGACGCGCCGAATTGGGCGAAGCTGACCAATGTGCAGCAATACGCAGAAATCCGACGCTGGTTGTTGCGGAACCAGCAACATTCTGATTCTACACGATATTTTGCGTAAATTTAGTGTGTTGCCAATCAGTAGCGACCCATAGCAATAAGGATCATCGAAAACAAAAGAGGCCGCGCCATGAATACCGCAACCGACACCACCGCAACTGACAAGCTCATTACCGCCAGCGAGGCCGCCGTGCTGTTTGGCGTGTCCCTGTCGACATACTGGAAACTGATCAATCGAGGCATTGCGCCGCCTCGCATCAAGATGGGCAGCTATGCCGTCCGCTTCTCACTCGCTGACGTTTGCGCCGCAATCGAGCGCCTGAAGACAACGGCCGCCGCCGCAGGATCTGGGCCGATTCCTGCAGCGCTGGCGGCCTAATGCGCAAAAAGAAACGCCGGGGCGCGATCAACACCCCGGCGTTTCAAACCAACAAAAGTTGCGAGTGATTACCGCAACTCGCACGCGGGGGGTAAGTAAATGATCAAACCTTCGAAAGCACCAACGATGAAGTACACATATCGAGACTGGAAGAACGGCGCGGCACTGCCTTACGCCTTCAAGTGCCACCAGGCGGTGAGCCGCTATGGATGGTTGACAAAAGAGATTGACGCCATGCTGATTTCCATCCTGCCGGGTAAATCCGCGAGCAATGGGCAAGCGCAGTGGGCCGACAGGGATATGCATTCCAATGGCTGGCGCGTGCTGCCCTATGGTTTCGGCTATGAGGCTGACGGCACGGCGACGCTGTTTGACCGCGAGTATCGGCCGATCTGCTCGATTGATCGGCGCGGCGACGTTCGTATGATGGCGCCCACTGCCCAGGAATGGCGTGCGGCCGAGAAGGTGTTCCTCTACGATGACGGCGCAAAGCCGCGTTACAATCGCGAGACGCGGAGGCTGATCGGCGGCGCTGTCGAACGGCTCGGCCTCGGCGCCGAACTAAAGCGCCGAGCGATCCTGGAGCGCCTTCGACTGCTGCCGACTGCTGGCGGCGTGATGCCCAGGCGGCCGGCCGACCTTAGAGCAAGCTGGGTTCCGGAACTGGAGCGCGTGATTGTGGGCAAGGCGGTGTTCTCCTTCGATATGGCTTCAGGTGAGGTCCTGCGCATTCGACGCCCGGTGGCCGCCGGCGAGGCATGGGCGCCCCGACCGGTGAACGACCAGGACGTTGCCGGCGTCGTGTCCTGGCTGCGCTCCAAGGGAATGCGGGCGAGCGGGAAAGGCGTTGCGGCCGTGATCGATGCGGTGGCGGCTTCGCGGCCGTGCCTGTATCTGCCGGCTCAGCAAGAAGACGCGCCGGATAGGCTAAGCCTCGGCGCCTCAGCGAACAAAGCAGAGTTTTCACGCCGAGAGTGGCGAATGTAATGGAACACGACGAAGACTTTTACGCGGGCTATGATTTCGATCCTGCTGATAACGTGCTGCCGTTTTATCAAAGGCGCACGGACGAGCGCCCAGCGTTTTCAGGGGAAAGGAGGCTTTCCCAGACCATCGCGCCCGCTCACCAGGTTCCTGCCGCCAAGCTCGACCACGACGACGACGAAGCGAAAGCTATGGCCGCGCTGAACGAGCGGCACGCGGTCGTCAGGCATGGCGCGGGTATTATGATATTGTGCGAGGATGAGGACAACGGCGCAACCTTCATGAGCGAAGCCGGTTTCAAAAGTTTCATGGCAAACCAAAAGGTCCTGATCAATCGCAATAACGCGAAGGGTGAGCCGGTGACGAAGCTGGCGCCCATTGTTCCCCTCTGGTTGCAGCACAGGGATCGCCGTACATACAAGGGTGTCACGTTCGCGCCTGGAGGCGATGGTGCGGCCGGTCACTATAATCTCTGGCAAGGCTTCGCCATCCAGCCGCTTGAGGGCACGATTGGAGAAGCAAAAGCCGGGTGCCGGAAACTGCTCGATCACATCGAAGACAATCTTTGCAACGGGAACGCCGAGCACGCGCGCTATCTGATGACCTGGGCGGCCGACATGGTGCAAGACCCCGGCAGAAAGAAGGGCGTTGCCTTGGTGATGCGGGGCAAGAAGGGAACCGGTAAATCGATTTTCGTTGATGCGCTGGCGAGCTTGTTCGGGTCTCACGCCATCAAGATCGCTCAAGGAAAGCACCTGACGGGCAACTTCAATCGCCACCTTGCGGATAAGATTTTCGTCGTCGCCGAAGAGACCTATTGGGCCGGCGACAAGGGCGCGGAAGGCGCATTGAAAGACCTGATCACGTCCGATCGGATCACGGTTGAAGCCAAGGGCGTCGACGCTATCGAAGTGCCGTCGCTCTGCCGTATCGCTATGGTCACGAATAACGAATGGGCCGTTCCGGCGTCGGCTGATGAGCGCCGTTATTTCGTCCTCGACGTTGCGGAAACTCAGATGCAAAACACCGCATACTTTACCGCGATTGTTGACGAACTTAACAATGGGGGCCGCGAGGCTCTTCTCACGCTGCTCATGAAATGGAACTCGGGCGGCCTTAACCTGCGCGACGTGCCGCAAACGTCGGCGCTGCAAGAGCAAAAAGAATTGAGCTTTGAGCCTCTTGAAAGGTTCGTGTTTGATCTGCTTTCTGGCGCTGAATATGGCGGCGTGTCGCTCGATGAAAACGCGGTCCATAAGCAGCGAGTTTTTGACGCCTATTCGGAGGAATGCCGCAAACGCGGCTATCGTAATCACTTCAGTTTTGCGTTCTTCTGCAAGAGGTTCATGGAGTTGACCGGCGCCACTATCTCAAAAGCGGCCCGCGATGAAAGCGGTTATCGGGCGCCAACCTTCAAGCTGCCTGGGCTCGCAAAGGCTCAGCTGACGTTCGCGACCGAGCGAAATATGCCTCGGCTTTTCCGCCTCGATCCGCCTAATCTAACTGCAAAGCTCGCTGAGTAGCCCAGCCACTAACCTAAATGTGGAATCGCCGAAATTTTTCGGTCCCGCAATCTTTGACCATGACCGCTATCGGCCAAAGCGGACTTTGTGGACACTTTCGTTGAAGAGCAGTTTTGCGCCCGCTTATCGGCCGCAGTGCCCGCAGTGGCGCTTTCCCGAAAGCAGACGTCAACCAAGCTGAAATCGACGGCATCAAGGCGTCAATAGGAGCCATGGCCGTACTGCACCAGCTCCGGTTTTGGCTAGCCCGCCGTTGAGAATGTCAAGAAGGTCGGCCGCCGCAGTGCAAGACGCTCGGCTCATTGGTTGCCGGCATCCTGATCGGCGCGTCCAATCTCAACAGTTTAGGGACCGCGCAAGCGTGTGACGGAACAACTGCACTCAGCGCTGCTTACCGCCCGGTGGCCTTGCGGCCATCGGGCGATTTTCGTCGTTCAGGGGCATGTGTTCCAGAACGATGGCTAGGCCTTATGGCAACTACATTCGGTCGGAGTCCCGGAGACAGCACTGGTGAGCAGCGGCAGGTCCACACAATAGTCCCAGCACTTTTCCAATCCCCACTTTCCGATGCAGAGTTTAGCGCAAAGTGAACGTGGAGCACGGAAGCACACTTCAAGCCTCGCCCATTCGATTGACCAAACGGTATGACAACCTTCCAGTGGGATGCAAACAGGGAACCTCTCGTCAAATTCGACTTTCGCTCCGAAGATCTCTATTTTTGCCCAGATGCGGACATCTACGCATGCCTTCCCATTCTCAATCCGTGGGTTGGCGAGCTGCAGTCCGCCGTCCACACCTCTCGTAGAAACATCGTCCAGCAATTCCGCGAATGAGCCAATTCGGCTGGTTAGTGTGAGAGTGCGCGCGTTCGGTGAGACGTACCAAACGTACTCGCCGGGCATCGCGCAATTATCCTGTGGGCTGGGCTGCTCGCCCGCCCCGGGCACAAGCATCAACGCAGGGACCGGAAATCGCCTACAATACTCGCCTATCCCGTAACCCTTTATTTGAGCGAACGAGGTAAGGTCAGAACCCACGTAGCTGCCCAGATCGGTTGCGGGAAACTCTCGGATAGGATTTCCGTACAAGCGAAACTGACCCGATGATGTCAATGCTGCAGCAAACGAAATGGAGCTGTCATTTGTCATGCGTTCCTCCCGTGTTGAAGATAAGTACTCTGACTAGCACTGAGACCCAGGGATGATGCCTCCTAGGTGAGCTCTCCGAAAACTAACCCGAGACAACTAGTCTCTAAGGCTCCCCAACCTGAACCTTATCAAGCCACCTTTTTCTAAAGCTGCTGTCAAAGCGCCGCCAGGAAGAAAACGAGCGATAGCATTCGAGAACCCAACGACATCTATCTTGCCGATATCCCTATAAGCGATGCTACCCTTTGCGCCATCTAGTCCTTGCGCGCCGGCGTTCATACCCGGATTACCTGGGTTCCCATTTTGACCGGGGATTCCGCCGCCACCGTATGGATCATCATCGTGCCACGTGCCTCCGTCGCCGCCGGCCCCTCCTGGGGCGCCAAGCCCAGCGCCCCCACCGCCGCCGTTTCCTCCTGGATTCCCCCCGGGTCCACCCGGCCCTCCATCGACCGAAGCCGATATGTATCCCGGGCCGTCCTCAACATTGTAAATCACGACATCTCCGCCGCGACCTCCGTTAGCTCCGTTTCCTCCGTTTCCTCCGTCCCCTCCGTTAGCTCCGTTTCCTCCGTTTCCTCCGTCCCCACCGCGTGACGCATCGTTCACCAGGTAGGCGTCGCCACCTTCACCGCCACGTCCGCCGTTTCCCGCGCTGCCTCCATTCCCCCCGTTTCCCCCAAGTCCCCCGTGTCCGCCTCGCCCTCCGCGTGCGTTTACAATGACTCCGGTGTAACTGGCGTACCTCTCGGCATATAGTTCAAGCTGCTTTCCGTCTGTTCCCGGTTCGCCATCGCCTCCCTGAGCGCCGTTTCCACCATTTCCCCCTGACCCGCCCGAACCTCCAGCCCCTCCGCTGGATGAACTGCTCGTCAAAGACGCGTCGGAACCATTCCCGCCTCCGGTGCCGTTTGCCCCTGAGGTCCCCGCCGCTCCGGGAGCGCCATTCTGCCCATCGGGACCGTCCTCACCAGATACATTAATCTCCAGTAGAGGCCCCGAGACGCTGCGCGCAAATATCCATAAAGGAACATTCCCGCGAACAACCGTCCTCTCGCTCACAACTAAATGTTCGGCAATAATAAGTCCGCTTGAGTCTGCCATATTGGCTGCCCCATTTGAGGAAATATTTATACGACCTGAAAGTTCCACAGTCTGGGCTCTGATCGCTTGAGAGATCGTCTGCCCGTTCCCAATTGGAATAGAGCCGCTCTGAAGATGGGGTGCAACAAACTCTTGCCACATGCCATCGAAATCTGCAGTAGGCTTCACCATGTTCCGACTCCTTCGGGTTTTGGTTGTCAATTTCATCGCATTGGTAGATATTCTAGCTCTAGTACCAGTCTATGCACGCGCGCCTTCGCTATCGATCCAACGGTCTCTTGACCAAGTGCAGAGTTGTTTTTTAGGATCGTCACATCCAAGCGACCGTCCCACTCGGGGGAATTTAGACGTCTGAGAATCCGTTGGTCTACGGATTGAAACTCGATCTCGCGATACTTGTGCCGCAGTTCATTCCACGCAGTATTTGTGTATCTCGACAACGTTCCTCCGACCCTGTTGGAGACGATGTCGACTTTGATCGGCTCCCCAATTGCCGCGCCATTTTTCTTCTTCGTGATCAACCTGAGTGTTATGGGTGTGGGATTATCGGCAGCAACTGATAGTCTCAATTCAGTGATGATGTAGGCTCGCTCGATCGCCAACCGTTCGCCTATATCCAAAGAGAGGGACGACTTACCGCTGAAGAACTCGCTCTCTCTGGCAGACGGTGCCGGTGAGAAGTTGATCAAAACTACCCTTGGAAACTGCAAACGACGAACAGTCTGTCGATATCTGGCGCTTGCCTGCTCGTACCCACTTAACCGTTCATCCAACTCGGCAAGCTTGTCTATTGAGGTCTTTATCGTCTTTTCGGTGTAGTCGAATATTTGCCAGTCAAAGGACCCGTCATCCTTGTAAGAAGCAAGTTGAAGAGAAGATTTCTGAAGGGTGGCCTCATTGACCATAAAACCCGAATCAAACAAATCTGACCCCGAATCCGATAGTAATAACTCCGCGTCGGAGCTAAAATATTCAGGTAATATCGCATCATATTCCTTGGATGTAATATCGTATTCGCGATTTATTTTAACAATTTTCTTTGAAATACGTTGAGCATTCTCTATTATATTGTTAGTTGCTTCTATCCATTCTTTTTTAGTGCAGAAAAAAATCTTTTTAAGATCGGCGGCTGCGCCAATTCGACATGATTTATAATTGTCGCTTGGGAATTTTAGGCCGGCCCTGCTTATTGAAGCAATGTCTCGGCTCACAAATGGCGTTTCTTGCGCCAGCAATGCTCCGCAAGAGAAGAACATCGCCAAAATCGGCGCAAGAGAAATCGCAACTATTCCTCTAATCTCGCGATGCATGCCCCCCCCCCCAGAGAAACTGCAGAAATCAAGGTATGAAAAGCTACTCTGTATTTGTGATCCAGAGTCCAGAACACGATCGGACGTAATACACCAGCATCGCGAGATAGTTATATTCCCGCTCTTGGTTACACGTCCCCCGCTACTTTGACGCGTGCTGTAGACGGCGACAATGCAGTACAAATTGTTATTTAGCAAGGCCTAATGCAGAAATACTTAATCAGAGTGCTTGTCGCTTGTGATGTGCTTGGGGCGGGGCTGTGAACAAGAATTTTTGTCTCGGCGCCTGAAGTATCCTCCGTGCTGACGTCGGAAGCGACGGCCGGAGGACCGCTTTCGGACCGCACATGGTTGATGAGCCGGAGGACGATGCAAGCACCGCCCTCGCCAATGTTCAGGCCTTCCTCGCCTGTCAGGTCGGCGAGCTCTGGGCCTATCGCCGCTACTTCACCGAGGAATCGCCGGTCGCGACCCACCACGTCGTGAATGGGGCGCAGTTCGAGCGGGTCCTAGTCTTAGTGGATGACGAGGAGGCGGCGTTCCACCAATACTCCTACGGGAAATACTTTGGCTACGTAGCGCTTTCTGACAATGACCAGGCGCGGATGCAGTGCTAGATGCCACCCGGCTTCTTTTCGACGTCTGCTGCTTGCGCGCCGTGAAGGATCTCGCCGTTGTGTTTTTCCTCCCCGATTTACCGGCGACCCTCGCCGCTATCACAGAGAAGAGCTTGTTTCCGGAGGCGTCGGTTCGGGGCATAAAGACTCTCGCCGGAGCATAGGGAAAGTCAAGCCATGCTAGCCTTGTGCGATGCTGCATGCCTTGAAACCACCAATCTACAGTGAACAAGCGCACATGGCTGCTTGTCGTCGGGGCCGCCCATGAGCGGTCAGACAGGAATCGGCCCCATGGCGGTCACCTAACACAGGCAAGCCGTAGACCGCTTGTGGCGGCGCATAACTGCCGTTGAGGCCCTTCCGAAAATATCTTCGGTGCCGGAAAGTATCCGCCATTTGACTCTGGAACGCTTGTCGCTGCCTCGCGATTCCACATATAGGTTAGTGGCTGGGCTGAGTAGCTGCCTTTTCGTCATGGTCCGGGCTCGACCCCGACCAGTGGGCGGCCTCGGACCAACCCAACGCATTGATCTATAATATCAATCTTCTGCGGTCCGAGTGGTTCGCCATTCCGCCTCCACATCGCCAACAGAAAATTTTCCTCATTTTGTTTTTAAATCTCTACTGATTTCCAAATTTACTTGGACCACCTGGACCGCTTAGACAAACTATTGATATCAAATCGTTATTCTGGCCCGACATGTGATTGTTTACTCGGACCACCCGGACGAGCTTGAAGGCATGAGCTAAGCAAAACTAAGCCGACCAACGCGGAGCCCTTCCGTTATGCCGGGGAAAAGCCGATCGAATACACCGCCGGCCGATGTTGACCCCCTTGGCATCGGAATATGCTGGTGTGCTCTGTGGCCATTTATATGAAGTTCCGACTTCACTAATATATGCGGCAATTTCTGATCCATTGCTTTTCCGGCATAGGCGCCGGGCGTTGCTTGACGGGGACGTATCGGATACATTTGCATTGCCCCCAGGAGGCGCCTTGGGCGTAGAGATGAGGTCGAAAGTCACCTTTCGGATTTGGTCGCCTGGGCGGCACCTCCAGCCAGAAGACGCGACGCTCGTTAGCGAAGTCAGTTCATAACGTGTCGTTCTCTCGACCTTTGGCCCAAGTGCCGGCTTTGTATTCAGGTAAGCAGACGTAAGCTTTTTGCGAAAATCTTTCCTGAGATTTCACACCGACAACTGTCTCTCCGTATCCCCGCCCTATGACAAGAATTTCTCTCCCGAACAAATCCGCTTGGCCCTCAGTTAGTCACTGTTACTGGCGCGCGGTCGACGTTCAGTCGCTGGAATTCGTGGGCGCCAATCTGCGCCAGACGGTGCCGGAAATGCACATCTTGGGCGCTATTCGGATCGCCAAAGGGCGACCGGCGCCCAACGCTCGTACAGCTCCAGCCATTTATGCTGGCGACAGCAAACGCAAGCGAAATGCAGCGCAGAAGCGCGCGGCTTTTGCGCCAGCACTGTGCCGCCTGCGCAACAAGCTCAAACCAGCCGGCACCACAATTGAAAATGGGGCGTGTGCAGTTGGGCATGCCCTCCAGACCGCGGGCATACAATGAGCCTCACACCTCGCCAATTGCGATTTGTCGAAGAATATTTGAAGGATTTGTCGGGTAAAGAAGCCGCCATTCGCGCAGGCTTTTCGCGCCATTCCGCCAAAGATCAAGCGTCGCAGATGCTCGCCAATCCCGAGATTGCCGCCGCCGTCGATGACGCCAAGATCGCTCGTTCACAACGCACGGCTATCGATTCTGACTGGGTTCTTCAGCGGCTCGCGGGCGAAGCGACAGCCGACCTTGCCGACCTATACGCCGACAACGGCTCAATTCTGCCAGTGGAAGAATGGCCTCTAGTTTGGAGGCAGGGGCTCGTTTCGGGAATAGACGTTGAAGAACTGTATGAGGGCAAAGGCGAGGATCGCAAGCAAGTTGGCATTGTCCGCAAGCTACGCCTGTCCGACCGCATGCGCCGGCTCGAAATGATTGGCAAACACGTTGCAGTCAACGCCTTCCAAGACGTTGTTTCGTCCAAAGACCTGTCCAGCCTTGCCGAACGACTGGAGCGTGCCCAGGTGCGCGCGTCGGGCCGCAAAGGTGATGATGGCGGGTAGGTTGCCGACGCTGCTTGTGTGCCAGTGCCAGCCCCTTCCCCTCCTGCCAGCGTGTCTGCCGTCACTTTCCGTTCGGAGCCTCGGTTCGGCACCACGGAAAACCGATAAAGTGCAGATCATGACATTGAATCAGAGAGTTAATGATGTGGTGATTTGTAACAGGTCAGCATATCAACCAGATTTTCCACCTAACTGTCCTTGAATGCTTTGTTTTGGCAGGAATCATCTATTTGGTTGTTAGCCACGGTTCGCTCACACGTTGATCTGGAGC
>Ga0307515_10012939_pt1 | contig 15647 bp, 4 predicted proteins | sample 17_EM_MG_FD_194513 | JGI IMG/M metagenome (GOLD analysis project Ga0307515, IMG submission 194513) | Populus trichocarpa ectomycorrhiza microbial communities from riparian zone in the Pacific Northwest, United States - 17_EM | ecosystem: Host-associated > Plants > Roots > Unclassified | place... | reverse complement strand
TAGCTATAAATATAATATATATAAATTTTAAGTTATTATATAAAGGCGTTAAAAAGTTATTATATTTTTAGTGGGGTAAAAAAGCGTGCATTGGTTGGCACCGTGCATCGGTTGGCACGGACTTCTAAGTATAAGCAGCGATAATATATAGCAAGGTAGATATTATTAAGCTATATATAAACTGTGTAAGGAGGTTAAGACGTTACGTAAGGAAAGAAGGTAGGAAAATAGGAAGAAAGGGTGCATATTATAAACTTAGTTGCTTAGTTAACACGTATACAGAGCAGAGTAAGATTTAGGTAGTAGTCCTAGTAGAACTTAGTGGAATATAGCAGAATATAGCAAGTTGCTATTAGATTGCCGTAGATTGCTATTAGATTGCCATCTTATAGTCAGTCTTTAGTTACTAAGTTGGTAGAAATAGGTAGACGTGTATAAGGTGTTATAGGGGTATCCTATAATAGTACCCCCCTTTAAACTTAAGCTTCTGTAAGATAGGGCTATAGTAGTTCTAAGTAGAGTTTGTAAAAGTCTTCTACGGCTTATATAAGTTCTATAGAGTTAATAGGTTCCTATAAGGGCTTAGTAAAGCCTTTCTATTTCATAAGATATATATATTAGCGTTTCCATTTATTATACTTAATATTATTAATTCTTTTAATAAAGTACTCGTTCTTACTATCCACTTTAACTAGTAGGGAAGGGTCTTATATCTATTTAGGTAGGGCGTCTAATATAGGGGTAGTAGGGCGAAGGACTAACGTATAAAATACGGGGTGGATTTTAACCGTATTAGGGAGCTTTAGTTAATAGGAGTAAGAGAAGATAACCTTCTTAACCTTATAAGGGCCAGCGTTCTTCTAATTAAGTTTCTTAATAGGTCGTTTTATATTTAGGTTTCTTATATTTAGCTAAACAAAGTTACTAATTTAGTAGGCCGGTACTAGGGTTTATTTCTTATTTGCTATAGCTTTATAGATAGATTAGGCCTATATTATTTTTAATATCCATTGTATTGTACTACGTACAATACTGCGCATGCAGCCTCTAGGCTATGGCGCTATAGTTCTATATACATGAATCCTTTCTAGGCAGCTTAACATGTACTAGTAGCTATGTACTAGTAGTTTATAAACCTCTAGACTAGAGGCTTACCGCTCCCTAGTAGATTACTAGGTTACAACAACTATTAGGTAGTATTAAAACAGTAGAAAAACGGTAAAAGAATCCTAACGCCTGCCCCTGTACTTTTTATAGTTTATTTCTATCCTTTTGCTCACTGCTGTCTATTTACTAGGATATATTATTTTATTAGTAAGGAACTATTATAGTTCCTCTATCTTCTCTATAAATTAATTTGCTTCTATAACTTATAGGGCGTAATAAGCGGGGTAAGGAACGTTACTAAAAGGTTTAAAACCCATTTACAGATGCTAGCCGTAATTAGCTAGAAATGGGGAAACCTTTATAATTTCTAAGACGGAATTATTTGTGGTATACTTAGTAAATATAAGCTAGTTAATCTAGTTATCTTATAAGTATAAGGTATATATCCGAATACACTATTCTATTATAGTATTTATATATTCTATTTAGCCATCCGTTTCTAAGTAGTATACTATAGATAATAGTACCTTAATGCGGAGTTAGGTAGTTAGTTCTTTCTAAAATATAGAGATAATCGTTTTAGGGAGTTTATAAAGTTTCTATACGTAATCTAGGAACAGTTGGGTAACGGTAAGTATTAATATATTAGGGCAGGCGATTAAGTATCTTATCTTAGATAGTTAGTCTATAACTACTATAATATTTATACAGCCCTTACTTATAGGGAGGTTAATAATAAAGTTAATTAAAATGTCCTTTTATTTTCGGTCTGGAATAGGCAGTAGCTTTAAAAGGCCGTTATACGTCTTATACGAAGCTTTAGCTTATTAGTAGATATAGTAGCTAGAGATATACCTTTATATTATATTATATATATTCGGCCAATAGTATTCTTATTAAAGCAGTTTTAGGGTTTTTTCTTAGTCTAGGTAGCCGGCTACTAGTAGATTATATATATGTTTAAGGAGCTTAAGCTTAAGTTTATTATAGTTAGGTATAACTAGGCGGTTTTTTATAGGCTTTATATTTACTTAAAGAAATCTTTTTAGAGCGTCTAATGCTATCTTGTATTAGCTTAAGCGTCTCTTAAATAAACTTATTATTTAGGTATTCGTTAACTATAATCTATTTAATTAATTAATTAGTTATTTTAAGGACGTATACCATAAGATCTTTAGTAGGAGGGTTAAATAGTTTAGGGCGAAGTAGGGTCTAATTTTAGTAAGAGCGCGCTTCTTTTAGGGCTGGCGCGTCTTACGAGTATTAGGTTAGGACATTAGGCTTCTAACCTTAAATGCCTAAATAGTACGTAATTAAGAATTGGAAATAGGATAAATATTCTAACTAGCGGGCCTAATAATAACCTAGCTATTTTGGGGTTATAAAGTACTATAGGTTCTTATAGTTGCTAAGGACCTTAATTAAAAATCTAGCGCCTTCTAGTTTAGGTTGCCATTACTTAAAGTATCTAATAATAGCTAGCAACTCTTTATTATAGATCTCGTAATTATATTTAGCAAGGCTTAGTTGCTTTAAGAAGTATACTATAGGGTATAATACTCCTTCTTTGTTATATTAAGACAGAATACCTCTAGTAATGTAATTAGATAAGTTGGCTTCTATAACACTTATTTATTCTAAGTTAAAGTATTAGAGTACTAGTGTAGTAGTAAATATAACCTTTAGGTAAGTAAAGGCCTTTTTATATTCCTTATTAAAGATAAAGGCTTTATCCTTTTAGGTTAGAGCTATAAGGGGTAAAACTAGGGCAAAGAAGTTATTAATAAACTATTAGTAGAAATTAGCAAATCCTATAAAGGCTCTTATATCCTTAACGTTCTTAGGTTTTTACCAGTTTATAATTACTTTAACTTTCTCTAGGTCCATTTATATGCTATTTATAGAAATAAGAAGCCTAAAGTATAGGACTTCTATTTTATAGAATTTATATTTATCTATATCTAATTATAAACTAGCTCCTTATAGGGCTTATAGAATAAAATTAATATATTTCCGGTGTTTAGTTAGGTTATTACTATATATTAGGATGTTGTTAATATAAGCAGTATAAAAGATATCTAGGTAGGGACGTAGGGTATTATTTATATAGTATTAAAACAAGCTTAGAGCGTTTATAAGGCCGAAGGGTATTACTAAGTACTTAAATAATCTATATTAGGTACGAAATATAGTAAGCCATTTATCTCCTTTTATAATATAGAGGCGGTTAAATATAGAGATAATATTAAGCTTTGTATAAAAGCAAGCCTTACTTAATTAGTTTAGCGTCTCTTATATTAGCGGGATTGGATATTAGTTCTTAACAGTAATAGTATTAAGAGCTTAGTAGTCTACGCAGAAGCGTAGTCCGCCGCTTAGTTTCTTAATAAAGATTACTAGTACGGCTATAGGTAAAGAGCTTACTCTAATAAATTCTTTGCTTAGGTTCTTATCTAGGTACTTCTATAATACTTAGAGTTTATTTTAGGACATCCTATATAAAGGTCCAAATCTAGGCTACTTTCCTTTTTTAAGTACAATTTTATAATCGTATGGTTGGTATTCTAGTAGCTTATTAGCTTCCTTTTATAAAAATACCTCTAAGCGGTTATAGTACTCTACTAGTACCTTTATAGTAGGGTTAGTATACTTGTTCGGTGCTAAGGCCTTTTTAATATCAGCTATAATAACGGCGAATATTGTATATTTAGGTTTCTTAGCGAGTTATACTAATAGAGTAGCTCTAATTATATGGATATCTAGGGTGCCGAGCTTGCTTAGATCGTCTATAGTTTCTTATTTAGGTTTAGGTTTAGTATTAGGTATAGAGTTAGTGTCTAATTTAGGTTTAAGTTCTTTAAGTATTCTTTTTATTATAGAATATTAGTTCTTCTAGTAGTTTTATATATTAAGCTTAAGTTTCTACTTAGTTTGGAGTGGTATAGTGCTTAATAATAACTTATAGAATTTAGTAGATATTAGTAGAATTCGGTAGAATTCCTATACTAGTAAAATTTAGTAGATTCCTTAGATGTGGAGTGGATATTAGTAAAAATCTTAGGCTAGTAGATCTTAGTAGATTTCCTAAATTTTAGTTTAGGGTTAGAGCGGTATATTATAGAGTATTCTTACTTATAACGTAGGGCAGTAAATAGAAGTTTAAGGTTATCCTAATTAATAGTTACCTTATATAGCTTTATCTAGGGTTATTTTAGAATTACTAGGTAACCTAGGGTAGTAATAAAAAGCCTAATTAGTTCTTTATAGTTTAGGTATTAGAGTCTTAGGTATACTATATAGGTAATTCAGCCTAAGACTATACATTTACTATTAAATCTAAATATATTAATGTGCTGGTTAAGGGGGGTTAGGGTAAAACTATTATCTTACGCGAAGATCTTATTAATAAATCCTATACTACTAGCTCCTGTATTAATTAGGACTTAGGTATTAGCCTATTAATTATTTTACTAAAGATAATAGTTAACGGTTATGCTATAATCCTAAGAGTTAGAGTTTATAACATCTAAAGCATTTAACGAGATCCTAAGGTAGAGCCGTCTTGGAGAGCAACTTAACTCTAAGATATACCTTTTAGTAGTAAGCAGGAAGGGGTTCCTATAGAACGTCGGTTATAGCTTTACCCTTATAAGTAGTGCTTACTAAACACGGGGCTAGAACTAAATAAAGATTAGGGATAGTAACTAGAAGATTAATGCGGTAAATAGTTATTAGTATTAGCCATTTATAAATTATATTTAGGTATAAAAACGGAGCAGTAGTTAAAGAAGTAGGAGTTACTTCTATATTTAAAGTAGAGGCCTAGCTTAATATATTATTCTCGTTTGGAGGACCCTAGTAGGGCATATCCTAGGGTCCTAGTGTTAATATCTATAGCGTTAGGGTGCTTAAGCTAAGATAACTTAGTGGACGTTTATAGGGCTGTCGCATTATATTAAGGAGCGTGTTTTAGTATTAGGCGTAGTATATTATTATACCGTTTATTAATAACATTTATATAGGCATTAAGGGCTCCTAGTAGGTCTACGCCTATTAGGGAGGTTTTTAGTTTAGGGCTTAGGGATTTAATAAGGCTATTAACCAGTACAGAGTTATTCTAGCCAGTTTCCTTTACGTAACAGTTAAATTCGGAGAAGTATACTAGGAAACTTTTTATTCCTTAAGCTATATAGTTTATTTTTCTCTAAATAGTAGCTTAGCAGTTTAGGTTACTATATATAGCTTTAAGAAGTATAACTAGGCTTTATACTAAGTTTAGCTAAAGAGGTTTAATAAGGTTAGCTGCCTCTCTTTCTAGTTAACTTAGGGCGTAACAAAGTTAGTTAGCTTTAGTTAGGTAGCAGTTAGCGTTACTAGTTAGCTTATTTTTAAGTTAGCTTAGAAATAATTAGAGCTCTTATTATTTATTAGTAAATACTAGAGAATCTAGTAGTTATTTGGATTATTATAGTATAGTAGTTAGCTTAGGGTAAGAGACTACTATAGGTTCGGGGCTTACGTTCCACGTATTTATCTCTAAAGATAGCGTTTAGTCTTAGGGTCCTAGTATAGGCATCTTAAGGGTACGGATTTCTTCTTAGAGGTCCTTAATTAATTGCTAATATCATACTTCTTATTCAGCTTATTATTAATTTAAAATAGCTTAGTTCTATATAAGGGTGTCTATAAAAGACTTCTATATCTTTATTAATTATTCTTAGAGTACGGATATAATACCAGCGGCTATTGTAGGAGTTTTGGGTTTGTTCTGTATATTAGCAGTAGTATAGGTAGTTAATATAATATAATATTACGGAGTAAGTATAAGCGGCGATAATATATAACAAGGTAGATATTATTAAGCTATATATATAAACTGTATAAGGAGGTTAAGACGTTATATAAGAAAAGAAGGTAGGAAAATGGGAAGAAAGGGTATATATTATAGACTTAGTTGCTTAGTTAACACGTACACAATAGAGTAGGATTTAGGTAGTAGTCCTAGCAGAACTTAATAGAACTTAATAGAATATAGCAGAATACGGCAAGTTGCTATTAGATTACCGCAGATTGCTATTAGATTGCTGTCTTGTGGCCAGTCTTTAGTTACTAAGTTAGTAGAAACAGGTAGACATATATAAGGTATTATAGGAGTGTCTTATAACACGGGGTTCCTAATAACTAAAGAACTTAATAAGAGATAAGTTAGATAGGTAGAAATGCTTATAGAATTCTATTTCGAAATTTAGTATACTAAGGGTACTAAAAATAATAATTCATTACTTAACGTCCGATTTGGATCCCTATTAGGCCTACGCAGACTACTCCTTATATATATAGGAAGAAAACTCTATTTAAGAAAACCCTATAATCTATCTCCCTGCCTTTTAGGACTCGCCTATAAGGTGCCTGCGAGTTACCTATAGTGCTCTACTAAAACCGACTACTAGTACCCTGCTAAGATATAAGATGCTGCCTAGAAGGCAGCATCAGCACTACCCTTATATATCTCGCATACCTCGTATATAGCTAAAATAAGTCATAGATTAAGTTATAGATCCTACGGTTAGGACTTTATATTTATATATATAGTTTACCTAATTTCTATAGATTTACAATTAAGTCGCTTATTTAATACCTACACTGCAAAGCTTATATCTACCTTACTTTTTAACCTCCTTAGGAACCACTGCTACCGTAATAAGCCTACGGACGATTTTTTAGTCTATACTATAAGTATTTAAAACTACGTTATATATTCTATTACTAACCCCCGTTATATAAGTTAATAAATATTTCCTTTAGCTATTGCTATTAATTCTATATATCTATATATCTATATAAGTCTACTTATAAAGCCTTCCTAGCTTAAGAATATATACCGTGCTTCTAAGTTAGTAGTCGTTAACCTATTAGCTTATATCTCTATAAGATAGGGTTTAAACCATTCTAATATCTAACCCATTAAGAATAATCCTATATATGCTACTTAATTAATTAGTTTTACTAGCTTAGTTCCTTTATATCTAATCTTTAATTATATCTATATAAAGAATCCTTTTAGTTTATACTTTTCTTCTATATACCTTTTAATTAATAGCATCTTAATCCCCTCTCTCTTTATATCCTATAATTATTCTACTAATACTAGGTAGTTATTATCTACTTAAGCTATAAAGTCTTTAAGTTATACTATTATAACTACTTATAAGTTATTATCTTATATACTAGTATCTCCTCCTAACCTTAAGGTAGTTACTACTATAGATGGCGTCGTAGGTACTACTTTAGATAGTATCTTATCTAACTTATTATACTATAGCTAGGTAGTAAATATATAATAAAGCCTTATAGGAAATGCTATAGTAGACTTATTAATAGGCTAGGTATATAGGTAAATAATAGTTAAAAAAGTAAATATAAACTAGTAGAGTAGTTACCTAATAAATTAACTCTAGTTATATTCTAAGATTTACTACGAAGAAAGATCTAAGTTAGGGACTATAGTTCCTTAAATACACAACCCGACCTCTAAGAAATATACTAGGTACGCCGGTACGTTTAATACGTCGCGTTCCCACGTTCCCACATTCCGAACTGACCCCGTGACTCACCGTGCTGCCTTAACCAACCCGCTTCGTGTCTCTTCTCAGTAGTTGCACTACTGCCGATATAAGTTCCGTAACAGTTTAGACCTTTAAGCCGCGATTTTTAAATCCTTTGTGTCTAATTACTCTCCGGTAATTCGTAGATTTATACCTCTCTAGTTGCTGCGATCTTTAGGTGGTTATACCTAATTAGTCATTTCGCAATATTGCTCCTAATAGCTTTTCTTTATTTTGTAATTTAGCTTTTCTACTAAGCGCGTCTAATCTTGCATTTTTAGTACCCTTCGTAGGCGAGTCCCAGAAGGCGGGGAGATGGATCACGGGGTTTTCTTAAATAGAGTTTTCTCCCCACATGTATATAAGGAGTAGTCCGCGTGGGCCCAATAGGGATCCGAATCGGACGTTAAGCAATGAATTATTATTATAGACTAAAAATAGTTAAGGGTATAACGAAGCCTTATAGAAATACTACGATAGACTTATTGTTTTTATTTAAAAATAATAAAAGTTAAAAGTTAAATAACAATTTAATTTATTAATACTATATATAATAGCTTTTTTTTTAAAAAGTAATATAAAAGAAGCTTCTCTTATTTTTACGCAAGAGCGGTACATAGTCGCGAAGGATTCTTTCATACCAATTGCTTTTGCCCATCTGCCTCTGTTATACCGTCTGGAACTACACTAAGCTCAATAGTCAACGTGATCAGCACAATGGCCGCACCAGCCGCAGTCTTTGTCACATAAAGCCCAATTATAACCATCGCTGTTGCCTTCGCCTAGAGCCCAGTTATGATCACGAAAACCTGAGCCTATCACTGGCGTATTTTCCGAATCACCACGCCCTCTTTCGCATGTTCTCCTTGCCTTCGTCTTTTTCTTTCTTTTAGGTGCTTCTCCTGCTTTCACGAATGCGACAGGAGTGAACCTCAAGCTTGAGTCGGTCGCCGGAAGCTTAGGCGGCGCATCGTCTCTTCTTATCTAAGCTCTGATCAGCTCAAGTACACCACCGTCATTAAGAGAGGTATGATCTTGCCCTTGCGCATCTATCTTGGTTTACTTGAAGGCGTAGCCGTTGTAACGCTTGCTCTAAGGGAATCTCCAGGGGCGACTGCGGAGGTGGACTTGAAGCCTCGTCCAAAGAAAATTGTATTGGATGTGTGGTAGGGCTAAGAGTTTGAGGCTCGTTTGCTTGAGAGGGTACGTTTTCGTCCTGAAAAACACGGCGATCTAAAGCATACTTGGAACGTGAGTGCTGTTGCAGGGCATCCGAGCTACAGAATGATAGATTGCAAATGTTACATGACTTAGAACCAGTAGACATAAAAGCATTGTTGCCAGTGTGTTGTTGTAGAAAATGCGTGCTGCCGAACGGCTTTTTACAGGTAGGACATTGGAGTCTCATCGGGAAGAAGTCTTGTCGTGCCTTGTCTGCAACTTGTTCTGTTATCTAGGTAAGAATGGTACCACAAGCATCTCAGCCGCCACAACCACTTTCTTTGAATGACCTTCTCCGGCAGCATTGCCATGATCGTCTTTACGTCAAGCCACTGCACTGGACCGCCCGGCATCTCCAGCTCCTCAAATGTCGATTCGTCCGTCGTCAGCGTACACCACAGCCTGCGAGCTCCAGTCAAGGCCGCCTTTCCCTTCCAAGTGAGAGTGAGCAACCCAGAGAAGACTCCAAGGTCGATAATGGTCAAGACATCCGTATACAAAAAGCTGTTTATCGACTGGCCTACGGCGATTGCATGATGGACAAGCAATGGGGTCTGGAAGCCCTGCTTGAAACGTTCTCAAACGGTCATACCGTCACTTCTCTCTCGTACGTCTTACCCTAACCCCTTCATTATTATACCTCGAGAACTAGCTCACCATTCATCGCAGAGATGGTCTTGACTTCTACTATGCGGGCAGACCAGTAGCCCGACTTCCTTGTCCCGTCTTCGGCCGTGTAATCGACAATACCCCGACACCTTTCCTTGCCTACGTGGATCATACTGAAATTGCCCGTTCACGCGAAAACTCCATTAAAGCTCACAGTGGCAACCTCCCAAGCGGGCGCATCCGAAAAATTATTCTCAGCCGTCTACAGCCTACAAACATTGACCTAGATCCCTATCTCGCTGGCGTTCTAATTGCACTAGCTCAAGCGCAATGGTACGCCCGCTCCGGCAACACAACGGCTCTTCCATCCTCACATACAGTACGCACCTACGTTACAGTATCTAGCTTGCAAGTAATACTAATTAAGAATTAGGTCTATCTCCTTGTTACCAACCACAACGAAAAAGGCTTTTCTCTTCGACTCTACACCGCCACCGTTACTGCTGCCTTCCTCCGTAAATTTAATCAGCCATCCGTATTCTCAGATAGCTCCCTCATTATATGCCACACCCGTATCCCGTTGCGGTCTATTTCCCACCTTAAAAGTGAAATTACTGCGATGGTGGAAACTTTAGAAGTAAGCAAGAAACGTCTACGAGAGCCGTCAATTATTATAGATTATGGCACATGTAAGCGGAGAAAGAAGCAGAGGGACAGGAGTAACAATATTGGTGGAGAGCCTCGGAAGATACCCAAGAACCTTATAGTATCCGTAGGCGGGTAGATATAGTTAAATAATTATAAACCTTTTAATAGAGCATTATAAACTTAATTAAGTACTATATATCTACCTCCTTTAGTAGTATTAATACGTTAGGACAACGCGTAAATAGGTAAAAGGTAATCTTTAAGGATCCAGATATTAAAGAGCGGCTTTTATATAGTAATTAAGAGCTACGTAGGCTATATTAGATGCCGCTATATAAGCAATTTAAAGAGTTAGGAATTCTTATATATAAAAGGTAAGATAATAGAAGGTCTTTTATGTATATTCCTAAAAGCTTTATTAAAATTAGTAAAAAGTTGCCCTTTTTTACGAAACTTTTAATATAGGTAATGGGGTTTTAACCGCTCCCTAGGTTATAGCCAAAAGGAATATTAAAACTTTACCCAAGTTATATCTATCACGCCTATATAAGTCTTAGCACAATATACCGCCTTTTAAATATATATATTACTTTAATTTTAGCAGAATAATAAAACTTTACCTAAAATAGTAGGCGGTATATTAGTGTAGTTATAACCTAAGGAGTGGTCAAAACCCTATTACCTATATTACTACGGAGGTGCGTTATAAAAGTCTTTACCAGCCCTGCCTAGGTTAAGCCTAAAGAGCCTATATATAGCCGAAAATTAGGCATATTCTAAGCCGGTTCTAGGGGACCCTAGGTACTATTAGGCGGCTTTTAGCCCATTACCCTACTAACCTTAAGGTACTTACCACCTATAAAACCGCCTAATAACGTAGGTAATAGGGTTATAACAGCGATATAGTTATAACGGTCGGCTACTACTACCTTCCTAATATAGATAGAATACTAAAATACTGCCGAAATGCCTTAGAAGTAGTTGTTGGATCGTATACGCCGTTATATTGTATACGACCCAACAGCTACTTCTAAGGCATTTTAACAGTATTTTAATGTTCCATCTATATTAGGAAGGCGGTAGTAGCCGACCATTATAACTATATCGCCATTATAACCCTATTGCCTACATTAAGGGGTAGCTAAGACTTTTATAACGTACCTCTGTATAATATTAATAATTTAATTTAAAAATTAATATATAACGTACTCTATAAGCGAGTCGGCCACCCTACTACCTTTCTATAGGTTTGCACGCGAATAACTCTATAACGTTAATAAATATTAACTATATATAACTTGTAGTCTAATCTACAGTAATTTCTACATCTTTTTAACACGTTTAAGTATTATATCCTGTCTTACTACAGCGCCTACAGCGCCTTTATTACGTCGCGTTCCTATTTAAATATAACTATTTTTAACGCCTTTTGCTTTTAATTTATATACTAGTATTCTTTTAAGCAATTATTTTAGAGCCCTCTACCTTTATTAAAGTCCTTCCCTTCTAAAGTCGCTTTTTTTTAATACTACCTACGCTTTAATATAGCCTTATTTGCCTTCTAAAGGTTAGAAACTTATAAGCGTAATAATATAGCCAAATATATTATTATCTTAGCGCCTTTTATAAGCTAGTTAAGTAATTTAATTATAAATATAGGCGAGTTATCTTAGTGCCTTTAAATCTAATTATAAATTAATACCAATTAAGACTCTAATTTAGTAGGGTTGTTTAACTTCTATAGGGTATCTTCTATAGAGGGGGGTATTAGCATATATATATAGACGTGTCCTCTTCTACCCTTAGCTCCTTAGCTTAATATCTTCCGTAAAATGAAATTCTAATTATACAGGCTTGCGTGTCCCTTTGCCATGCTAGTGCCTTAATTAACTAAGTCGCTGTTATAGGTATTAGCGTATATATGTTACGGACGCTTTAAGCACGATGCTACGACTACTTAGAGAGGAGTTGGAAGAAGCTAGTTGGTTAATATAAGCACGGTCCAGGATGGAACCGGTAGAACTATATAACGAGGAATAGTAAGTAAGTCATATGATATTGTACACGGTATACGCGGTATACGCATTATACGGCCACGTATAATATATATAACACATATATTACGTATAAGAAGGATTTTATAGGAGTATAGTTGTGTATTTAAAGGACCACAGTCCCTACCTAGATAGTTCCTTCCTTATAGTGATTCTTAGAATATAATTAGAGTTAATCTATTAGGCAACTACTCCACTAGTTATTATTACATTATTAACTTAATTTATATTACCTACACACCTAGCCCATTAATAAGCCTATTGTAGTACCTGCTATAAGGTTCCGTTATATAATTACTACCTAGTTACGGTATTAAATATAAGAAGTTAAATAACATGCTACTAAAAGCAGCCACTATAACGCTATTAACGGCGGCAACTACTTTAAGGTTAGGAGGTAACACTAATATAGTAGATATTAACTTATAATAACCTGTGACGGTTAGATAACTATAAGAGATTGTTAACTAGTTAATAGAAAATAATGTAATACTTAAACAAAGGATTAACGGGATAGGAGTAGTAAAGATTAAGTTACCTTTAATTAAGAGATTCTTAGGAGAGAGGTTAAAGCTTAAAGGATTTCTTATATAAATACACTTTAAGGTTATATAAGAAGAAGTAAAACTACTAATATTTATAGATCGAATAGCATATATAGGACTATTCCTATTAGGAAGGGCACTTAAGTAGTTTAAGCCTTATTTTATAGAAATATAGGCAAATAGAATAATAACTACCAACTAAGAGGTGCGGTTTATATTCTTAAGTTAGGAGGAGTTTATAGAGCGACTTACACAAATATTCGGAGACCTAGAGGTAGTAACTATAGCGGGGAAAAACTCCAAGACATTACGTAATAAACCTTAGTAATTAAGTATATAATACAGTTCTAAACGCTAGCTATATAAGTTAAGTGGAATAATAAGGCGCTTATAGTATAGTATAAATAGGGACTTAAGGCTAAAGTCTAGGACGCGATTATCCTAATAGAAGATGCGAATACTCTAAGGGATTTAATAGATTAAGCAATTAAGATTAATAATTAGATCTACTAAAGAGAACAAGCTAAAATAGGCTAGGATAAAGTTTTACAGTTATATAAGATGTAAAGCACGTAATGACCAAAGCTAAGTTAGAAACTATAGTATAGCGCAGAGCTAATAGACCTAAGCAGTACTAGAGAAACCTATAAGAGATAGAGTAAAAAACTATAGAAACCTAAAGGTTAAGGATCTAGTAATTATAGGACTAAGGAGTAGAGGCTAAACTAGGGATCTTAGTAGTAGAAGATGTTTAGGCGAACTTTATAGCAAAATTAGTGGTTTAGAGATAGAGCTTATATAAATTACGGGAAATAAGGTTATTTTGTGAGGGATTATAAAGATAGTTAGAGTTACTATATAATAAAGGGAACTAAACTAATAGCGGACGATATATATATATAGAGGGATAATAATATACTATAAGGAACAAAAGAGTGTTTAATTAAAAGTTTCGCGTTTTGTTATAATAATGTATGCCGAATTTATAAGGACGCTAAGTATAGAGTAAGCTATTGGCTATAAGAGCTAAAACCTATAAAATATAAAGGAACTAATGAACTATTACGCAGATTGGATATTAAAGATGATGAGTTTAACATAGGCGAGATATTTATAGACGATAAGGTAATAAGGGCAGCTTACTAGGAGCATGTAAACCTTAAAGAAGTTATAATAGAAGTAGAGATTAAGACCGCTATAGAGTAAGGTTTAGTAATAGGCATTATAACACCGTTAGATATAGTATCCATTACTTTATAAAACGGAAGGAGTAATATCTAAAAGGGACTAAGTAAGCAGACGACTACTAGTGCTAGCTTACTACTTAATAAAGGTAAAAGGCTAAAGGCTTAAGATTTTTAAAACGAGATAAAAGAGATTTAAGATTCCAAAGATAGGATAAGGATAGCTTAAGGACCTATAATGGACGAAAACCGATAGAGTAGAGTAGTGGCTTAGTTTAGAGATATATAAATAAGCTTAGGATAGAGTTTCCTAGAGGTATAAGATTCTTAAGACAAGATAAGTAAGATTTAAGACTCTTAAAATAAGATAAGAATACCTAAGCCTAGTTAGACTAAGGTAGGAGCTAAGCTTAAGTTAGAAGTAAGTTTAGGATTAAGGATTTTATGGAACTAAGACTTTAATATATAAATAAGGACTACTAATAAGATTAAAAAGTAAGACGACTTTAAAGATCTACTTATAAGGCGCGAAAAGAAAGAAACTATAGAGGAATTTAGAGCAAGAATTACCTTATAGCAAGAGCAGAAACTAGATAAGAGATTTAGTATACTAGGTTATATAAGGGATAGAGTACCTATATAAAGAATTACTAATAGATCTAGAATAGGTATACTAAGAGTTAAGTGGCTTACTAAACTAGAACAAGAAGAGGATTTAGGGATTTTAACTAGGTTTAAAGAACGATATATAAAGGGCTATTACGATATAGTAATAAGAAGATACTTCCTTATGGATAAGCCGTATACACTTAAAGGACTATACTAAAAGTAGTATAGATAACGATATAATGACAAGTAGGAAGATTTCTATATATAGCTAGACGAAAAAGTTGTTTAAGACCACCTAATTATAGAGAAGGCTATAACTTATATTAAAGGAGCCTTAATTATAATATTAAAGGATTTAGAGGAGTAATTAGAGGACTAGAGAAGCGAGAGATAAATCTTAGTACCTATAAATAAAGTTATAACGCTTAGATTAATATAAGAAAGGTTTAAACTTAAGGATAAAGATAAGCTAAGAGTTAACCTAAGACACTAAGTATATTATATATTGGTATAGATTATATATATAGATAATATATATAATATATATAGAGTACCTAAGGATAAAAACTGGAAGTACTTAGTAAGGATATATTGGGCACTAGACGAGGCGAAATATTAAAATGTTAAATATATATATAGTTGGCACCTAATAGAAGTTTAAGAGTAAGGGGACTTAATACTTTAACTAGGAAGATTCCTTACGGAAGAATGCCTAGACAGATAATAATGGTGGGAATGTTTAGAGAATACCTATCTATAGTATATTAAAGATAAAAAACGAACTAAGTATTGGCCTAAGTTAGACTAAGTATAAATAGGATTAAGTAGCCAATAATTAGGAAAAGTAGAGGCCTATAAAACTAGAGGGAACTAGTAATAGAGCCTTAGACCCTTAAGGAAATTTAAGGATAATACCTAAATTTATAGATTAAGTAGCATAATTAATAGTTTGAGGTATTAATAGATAGTAGAGCAATAAGGAACTATATCTTACTAGCAGCAGTTAAAAGAATAGGATTACTATATAGGAAAAAGGAATATTTTTACCTATTAGTAATAATTTTA
>Ga0307515_10012938_pt1 | contig 15647 bp, 10 predicted proteins | sample 17_EM_MG_FD_194513 | JGI IMG/M metagenome (GOLD analysis project Ga0307515, IMG submission 194513) | Populus trichocarpa ectomycorrhiza microbial communities from riparian zone in the Pacific Northwest, United States - 17_EM | ecosystem: Host-associated > Plants > Roots > Unclassified | place... | reverse complement strand
CTTTGAGTGACGATCATCTGGGAGTCCCTCGATCTTTGGCCCCAGCACAGTGGGCCGTGGTTTGTGCCAACGGAGGTGCTCCACGAAATCGGCGCAAGCTTCCCAGACATTGTCCGAGTTTGCATCGATGGATGTGAAGATATCAAGTAGGTGTTCGACATTAACATCCTCCGACGTGATCCATCGTGTTTCTCCGAAGTCAGACTCGTCCTGATAAGGATCGACTGACATCCGAGTGAGGTAACATTCCTTGGTCGTGCAGAGGAGCGGGGATGACTTTGGGTCCTTGGGAGAAAGATAATCCCGGAGTGGTGCGAGCATCGTGACGAATCCGTTGTTCCGATATGTCAGAGAGAGAATGTAGAATTTGTCAAAGATGTTTGGTTCCGTTGGGGACGGTGGGAAACAACCAGTCGAGTTTATTCTCATCAACACCTTGCGGGAAGAAGGCGATGACCCCGAGGAGCTCTCGCGCGTCAGGGCCAAGTTCTTGGAACATTGGGGAGGTGAGCGAAAGTTCGATCGTTGCCGCGAGGCTCTTGTTGTGCTCTGTCTTCAGCACGCCCGTCCGGTGTCTCCCCCATTCCCTGGTCAATCGGACGATGCCCCACTTGTTATGCTGCGCAACAGTGGCGAGCAAAGTGATAGAGAGCGGATGGAAGTCGAGCTGTCCCAGGACTTTGTCGACCTGATCGGACTGCTCGCCGTGCTCGTAGATGCCATAAAAGGTATCCCGTGCGGCCTCCATCGACAACGTCGGGATGTCGAGAGTCTTGCAGCCAGGAGGGATGGTGGAGATACGGGAGGTGATACAAATGCAGATGTTGCCGAACTGGCTTAGTTCCTCCACCACCGCATAGATCTCCGAGGTATCCGTTCCCTGAGGGTCGAGGATAGATTCTGCATTATCGAGGACTATGAGCATCTCCTTTGATGACAGGAATGGTCGTAGGGGGGTTAGGTCCTCGGGGTTATCGATGCCTGCACCGGTGACATTGGAGAGCCGGCGGAGGAAATGAGCACGCGAGGCGGGAAACTGGTCGCAACGGATGAACCGACGGTCATCGCCAAATCGTTGTTTGATCCGGTTGTCGTGGAGGACGATCAGAGCGGTGGTCGTCTTGCCAATTCCGCCGGCACCGATGAGAGCAATTGGAATGAGGTTCTCAGCGAGATCGACGATCTTCTCGATCAACTCGTCGCGCCCAAAGAAGGCCCTCGGTGGTGGGGGCGGGGATTCTCCAGGTGTCCTAGATTAAAATATAAGATAACGGGTCAATTAATAGTTTAGGTAGCTGACCCGGATTGAGCCTAGGCGATGGTGAGTGGTTATTCAGCGATGGATGGGGTGAGAATGACACTTACCAACTGCCGTTTACTGTTAGCCCCCTCCTCGCTTTTCAACATGTTCCGGTGAATGTCGGATACAATGTCGTGAGTGTTCGCAACAGTTAGATGTGTATTTATCGCAAGTTCGGTCTGGGAATGAGGATTTAGTGATAGTCATATGGAAACGATGGAACGTACGTTGAAGACGTGAAGGATCCTGATGAGGTCCAACCTCCAGGCGGCGATCGTTTCCTTGTTGTACTTTGCGTGGAAAATTTGAGAGACTGTATTCCGTTTGCTGTGCTTGATGATCTTCCTTTGGATATCCGCGACAGTCCTGGTATCATGCCGAAAGTCAATGAGGTGCTCAAGGCGGGTATTGCTGGTGTGTAACTCACGTCGTCAGCTGCTTGATTGCCTCGCACACAGAGTTGTTAAGGTCGTTCAACCTCTTCCCGTTCAGTCCTCGGTCGAGGGTAGTACAGACATCCACACAGGCTAGCCCTAGTTTGACGTAATCCACCTGGTTGATCATCGAGTCCTAGGTCCATGTCAGCTTGTAATCGATCGGCACAAACTAGAAGGAAACTCACTCTGGTCATCGTGAGGACAACACTGACCGAACCAAAAACAGCGTTGGCGGGCGTGATACTTGAGATTTCCTTCGCGAGATTCACGGCTTCAATCGCCACATTCAACGCTGAGATAGCACCCTCCCGCCCTTTCGGTCGTTGGGACTCGGCTTCCATGGTCGGAGCTCAAGCTAGCTGCGAGAGAACAGCACGGCGTGAAGGCTGTGAAAAATTTACCGGACCCTAATCTGGATGAGCGTCCATTTTGTCGTGGCGCGCCTCGTGCAAACAGACCCACTTGGCAGAGCGAATTGTGTCCACGATCTTAGCATTTGAGGATGCGTGTGATCGACGCATCAACGAAATTAAGTAAGCAACCCTCAAAGCTCAAACACCCGGCCATGGGAATTTCTCGTCGAAGAGCGAGCCGTCCAAGGTGAAGAGATGACTCGACGAACATGATTTTTGCTATTACACACTCGTTGATACATTAAAGATGAAACGGTTTCCGTGAGAATACCACTAGCCTTCTAGAAGGGTGAATTGATTAAGTGTAGGTCTATTTATCGGGGAAGAAGCAGGGTGACCACTCATCCAGAGCCATCTGGAATAACGCGAGTGAAGTATAGAACGGCTCGTCAGGCTCGAGGTATGAGCTGAGATCCTTGACGTGGGTCTCTCCTCGATAGACAACACCGAAGTAGGTCGACTGATTATGCGCAGTGTAACAACTAAACGAGACAGGATGATGATCAACGATTGTGGAAGGTATCACGACGCGTTGCACACTCACGCAGGGATTGCTGTAGTTCCGATCCTGTTCGGGGCGTTCTCCTCAAAACTAGCGATTGATAGAGTCCTCCAGGGGTCGATTTGGCCATTCGTGAAGAAAACGTGGGTTGGGTTCATGTGCCATCCACCGTAAGCATCGTTGAGGGCACGGGCGTTGGGTTCTGGGGGGACCGTCCCCTCTGGGAAAGTGTTCAGACAGACAGTCTTGTTGCATGTCCGCCTGGGTCAAGAACCGCGACTGAATGCTCCGGTTGCTGGAGGGATCGGCGGCCCGGAAGAAACCTGCACACAGGCATACGATCAGACCACACCAGGAGCCTCGGTAGGAAAGGGAAGCATGTCAAACTCAGTGTAATGCCGGTATTGCCACGCAAGTGTGTGGGCTCCGTCGGTATCTGGAGGTCCAGCGACGGCAAAAGTGTCAGGGTCCATCTCGGTGATACCGGCCAGAAAAGCGTCCAAAGTAGCTGTGACGTTGAAACGACCGACCAAGCCTACAGAGTAAGCAGATCCGGTGCCGTTCCTAGTCTCCAGTACCTATTCCCGAAGGCCCCCTCGTAGTTACCAAAGTGATCAATGGGGAGCTGGATGGGAAGGAGTGAGTAAACACGGATCTCAAAGACCATCTATTGTCGTGAGACGCACCATAGCCCACTGAACCGGAGCCCCACGCCTCACCGGGGTGGCGAATCCCTCTTCCTATGTAACATCTGCCTTCTTTTCTTCACCAAATTTTCCGTACTCGACGCTCGTAGTGCATCGATCGTGAGCGCAAAGAGGGACATCAAGGCGAGCGGCGCCTTGAGATTAGGCAGCATCTGGGTCGTGGGGCCGTAAGGCTCGAGAGAGAGCCTTTTAGTGGAGGAGGTTATTGGTTATCCAACGTCGGGCAAACCTCCACCCCTTCATTGGAGGAACGCGAAGGCGAAACGCCGTCGCGGGTTGCACGCAGGAGAAACGTCCCGGAGAACGACCAGTATCTTTCCTATTTGGCGAGAACGATGTGACGAATGGGCTGTTTTGTCTTTATCCGGAAGCTTGGGATTGGCTGAGACGTATGGTCGACGCGATCCGCCAGCGACCCCAAAGTCGTGAACGGAATGAACTAGTCCATGCCAAAGAAACGTGAAATCTCTTTACAGTTGAGTCGGTTTTTTCGGGTTTGTGCGGGGGTTCGCGAGTGAGCAAACGGCGAGGTGCGGCGCAGTTCCAGATTAATCCCACGGATGGAGGGAATGGTAAAAGCAAACGACTTGGTGGCAATCGTGGCATTTCTAAACTAAAAAATAGGATCGACACAGATACACATATGTAGAGCGAAGATAACGAGGGGGATGGAGAGACGTGACACAGGATGCAGATAACGACAAGCGGTGGAACAACAAATATGGAATGGCGCGCGCGAGTGGAGGCAGGCAAGGGAGAGAACGTTCTTGGAGAGGAGGGGAGTAGGGGTATTAAAGGATGTCGCAAGGGAAGACGGAGTGAGGGAATAAGGCTTTGGTGCCTTGCGGGAGGATCCATTTGAAGAGCTGGACACAGCCGTCGATGATATCACCCGGTTCCCTGAACTGGGAACAGAAAGTCAATGCACACGGAGGGAGGTACCATTTGCGGGAACTCACAATTGAAGTCCAACTAAACAGAGGCAACCGGGTTATTCATTTCCTCCTCGATCCGCTGGAGGAGTCCTCTGCACCTCTCCAGAATCTTTGCAGCCCCAAGCTTCTCAAAAACATCGACGGCGCGTAGAACCTCGGACCTCGCCTCTTCAAACCTGTCCTGCTTGTACCAAACTGTAGCCTGCAGCTCCATTGCGCGACCCAGGCGGTATGCGTTGTTGACCGTATACGGCTTGGAATATTCAATGTGAGTACGCGCATCGTCGAACCTGGCCTCATCGAGGAACAGGTCCGCCAAGGCGTGGTGAATCCAAAACAGGCGATCGTGCCAGTTGAAAGAGAACGCAATTCCGAGAGCTATCTCGAAATGGGAAATGGCCTTCTCCCGTTCGCCCTTGGAACGGTATATCTTTCCAAGAATCCGATGAGATCCATAGACCACGGAGTGATGGCCGTCCTCTGGTGTGAGATCGATTGCGCGGGATGCGGCTTCCTCTGCGGCGTCGAGATGTTGTTCCCCATGTAACAGCCATGCGAGGGTATTCAAACATTTTGCTTGTTCCACCACGTCACCGAGCCGCTCGTAAACCTCCAATGCTTCGCTTGCCAGTCGTGTCCCTTCCTCGTGTAGGCCCAACAGCCGATTTGCATCAGATAGGTCCATCAATGTGCGAGCAACCCGACTGTCATTCCCCCGCTCTCTCTCGAGCTTCAGTACGCGAGTAAGAAGTTGTTTGCACCCCACACGATGTCCGACCGAATGAAACAACTTTGAGAGTTTAAACAGGCATCTTGGCTTCGATTGATGATCATCCGGGAGTCCTTCGATCTTTGGCCCCAGCACAGTGAGCCGCGGTTTGTGCCAATGGAGATGCTCCATGAAATTGGCACAAGCTTTCCAAACTTTGTCTGAATTCGCGTCAATGGATGTGAAGATATCGAGTAGGTGTTCGACATTAATATCCTCCGACGTAATCCATCGTGTTTCTTCGAAGCCAGGCTTGTCCGGAATAAGACTGGCTGACATCCGGGTGAAGTAATGCTCCTTGGTCGTGCAGAGGAGTGGAGATAACTTTGGATCCTCGGGAGAGAGATAATCTCGGAGTGGGGCGAGCATTGTGACGAATCCGTTGTTCCGATGTGTCAAGGAAAGAATGCAGAACTTGTCCAAGATGCTTGGTCCGTTCGAAATGGTGGGAAACAACCAATCGACGTTGTTCTCATCGACACCTTGTGGGAAGAAGCCGATGACCCCGAGGATCGCTCGTGCGTCAGGGCCAAGTTCTTGAAACATTGGGGAGGCGAGTGAAAGTTCGATCGTTGCCGCGAGGCTCTTGTTGTGCTCTGTCTTCAGCACACCCGTCCGCCGTCTCTCCCATTCTCCGGTCAATCGATCAATGCCCCACATGCTATGCTGCGCAACAGTAGCGAGCAAAGTGATAGAGAGCGGATGGAAGTCAAGTTGTCCCAGGATGTTGTCGACCAGATCGGAATGTCCGCTGTGCTTGTAGATGCCATAAAAGGTGTTTTGTGCAGCCTCCATCGACAACATCGGGATGTTGAGAATCTCGCAGCCGGGAGGGATGGTGGAGATCCGGGAGGTGATACAGATACAGATGTTGCTGAACTGACAGAGTTCTTCCATCACCGCATAGATCTCCGGAGCATCCGCTCCATGAGGATCGAGGATAGATTCTGCATTATCGAGAACAATGAGCATCTCCTTTGAGGACAGGAATGGGCGTAGGGGGGTCAGGTTATCGGGGTTGTCGATGCCTGCACCAGTGACAATTGAAAGCCGGCGGAGGAAACTCGTACGTGAGGCGGGGAACTGGTCGCAACGGATGAATCGACGGTCATCGCCAAATCGTCGTTTGATCCGATTGTCGTGGAGGGCGGTCAGAGCGGTGGTCGTCTTGCCAATTCCCCCGGCACCAATGAGAGCAATTGGAATGAGGTTCTCGGCGAGTTCGACGATCTTTTCGATCAACTCGTCGCGCCCAAAGGAGACCCTCGGTGGTGGGGGAGGAGATTCTCCAGGTGTACTGGAACAAATATAAGATAACGGGTCAATTGGTAGTTTAAGGCGCTGACCTGGATTGAGCCTAGGCGACGGTGAGCGGTTATTCGGCGACGAATGGGGTGAGAGTGACACTCACCGACTGCCGCCCACTATTAGTCCTCTCTTCACTTTTCAGCATGTTCTGGTGAATGTCGGAGACAATGGCGTGGGTGTTCGCAACAGTTACATGCGTATTTATCGCAAGTTCGGTCTGGAAACAAAGATTCAGCAATAGCCATACGAAAACGATGGAACATACATTGAAGACGTGAAGGATCCTGATGAGGTCTAACCTCCAGGTGGCGATTTTTTCCTTGTCGTTCTTTGCGTGGAAAAGTCGAGAGGCTGTGTTCCGTTCACCCTGCTTGACGATTTTCCTTTGGATATTCGCGACAGTCCTGGTGTCAGGCCGAAAGTCAACGGGTGCTCAAAGTGTGTATTGCTTGTGTAACTCACGTGGTCAGCTTCTTGATTGCCTCGCACACAGAGTTGTTGAGGTCGTTCAACCGCTTCCCGTTCAGCCCTCGGTCAAGGGTAGTACAGACATCGGCGCAGGCCAGCCCAAGTTCGACGTAATCCACCTGGTTGATCATCGAGTCCTAGGTCCATGTCAGCTTCCAATCGATCAGCGCAAACCAGAAGGAAACTCACTCTGGTCATCGTGAGGACAACACTGACCGAACCAAACACAGCCTTGGCGGGCGTAATACTTGAGACCTCCTTCGCTAGGTTCATGGCTTCGATGGCCACATTCAGCGCTGAAATAGCGCCCTCCCGCCCCTTCGGTCGTGAGGACTCGGCTTCCATGGTCGGAGCTCAAGGTAGTTGCGAGAGAACAGTGCGGCGTAAAGGCTGTGAGGAAAGTACCTGACACTTTTGTGATGACACACCTCGTGCAACGGACCCATTTGGAGGGCGGTGTTCGCGGTCATTGAAGCTAAGTGTAACTGATGAATCCGATCGGCTGATCTTCGTTTACTCCCCTGGGCCCACCTTTCGTTCAAAATGCCCTGAAGAAATGTTTTGTTCACTGACCGCTGGCGCAACGTCGTGTCTCCATCTCCGTCCCCCCCTCAAATTTGTCTTCCCGGTTGTTCTGTCGGAGACACATTTTCGAAACACTCATCTTGTAACCTCCCAAATCGTCAAACCTCCGTTGATCCCCCTTGTCCACTTGCGTTCACATCCAATGACTACCTTATGTATATGAGATCTCGAGGTATCGGTTACCGGAACGATTCCTTTGTTGGTACTGGCAGATGGGGCTAACTGGGTCCCGAATATATGACCGACCAACGGACGAACCAGATCCAGGACGCTGGGCGGGCGCGAAGAAGAGTTTCGGTCAGGAGGGGGGTTTTTGAATGCGACCTTTAGGTGCCACAAGTGGGCAACGTTACATGACCCTTTGTTTCTCTGCTTGCCGTGTTCCACCCCGGTGAACCCGTGGCAGGAGCTGGAGACTCGGGTTTGCTACCTCGTTCGCCCTTCTCCGGGACTTTTGGCTTCTTCTCCGTCACCGCCCCTTTACGTGATTCTTGAGCATCCTTCATTGCCACCGGGAGATACACGTATGTATGCAAAACAAATAGAAAAAGGGAGACCGGGAGACAGGACACGGGGGCAGATCTACAACAATCAGTGGACGCCAAATACGGAACGATGTGCGAACAGAGGTAGAGAAAGGAGAAAACAATGTTCTTTGAGAGGAAGACAGTAGTGATATTAAAGAACGTAAGGGAAGGCGGGGAGAGGGCTCAAGGTTCTCATGACCGCAGGAAGGCGCATTTTGAGGAACTCGAAATAGCCGTCGATGGTATCATTCGGTTCCCTAAACTTAGCAATGCGCGCAGGAGCAGGTACAATCCGTGGGAGCTCACAATTGAGGCCCGACTAACCAGGGGCAACCGAGTTATTTGTTTTCTCCTCGATCCGCTGGAGGAGTCCTCTGCAATCCTCCACATCTCGCGAAGCCCCAAGCTTCTCGTAAACATCGATAGCACGCGAAGCCTCAGACCTCGCCTCTTCAAGTTTGCGCTGCTTGTACCAAACCCTAGCCTGTTGCTCCATCGCGCGACCCAGGAAGTATGCGTTGTTGACCGTGTGTGACTTGGCTTGTTCGACATGAGCGTGCGCGTCGTCGAACCTGTCTTCATCGAGAAGCAGCTGTGCCAGGTCGTAATGAACCCAAAACAGGCGATCGTACCAGTTGAACGAGGACGCAATTCCGAGAGCTATCTCGAAATGGAAAATGGCCTTCTCCCGCTCACCCTTGGAATGATATATATAGCCAAGAATACGATGAGATCCGCAGGCCAGATATTGCTCGCCTTTCTCCAGGGAGAGATTGACCGCGCGGGATGCGGCTTCCTCTGCGGCGTCGAGCTGTTTGTCCGCGTACAACAGCCAGGCGAGGTCGTCCAAACCCTTCGCTTGTGCCACTGTGTCACCGAGGCGTTCGAGAACCTCCAGCGCTTCTTCCGCAAGTTGTATCCCTTCCTTGTGGAGGTCCATTATCCGACTTGTATCAGATAGGTGCCTCAATATCCGAGCAACCTGAAGGTCATTCCCCCATTCTCTCTCGAGCTTCAGTGTGTGAGTAAGGACCCGTTTGCGCTCTGTGTCATTTCCAACCCTTTCGAACAACCGTGAAAGCTCGAACAAGCATTCTGGCTTGGAGCGATGATCATCCGGGAGTCCTTCAATCTTTGGCCTCAGAACGACGAGCCGTGGTTTGTGCCAAAAGAGATGATTCATGAAATTGGTGCAAGCTTTCCAGACATCGTCCGAGTTCGCGTCGATGGATGTGAAGGTATCGAGTAGGTGTTCAACATTAACGTCCTCCGACGTGATCCATCGCGCTTCTCCGAACCCGGGCTTGCCAGGACCAAGATCGACTGACATCCGGGTGAAGTAACATTCCTTGATCGTGCAGAGGAGTGGGGATGACTTTGAATCTTTGGGAGAGAGATAATCTCGGAGCGGTGCGAGCATCGTGACGAATCCGCTATTCCGATATGTCAAGGAAAGAATGCAGAACTTGTCCAAGATGTCTGCTCCGTTCGAAATGGTGGGAAACAACCAATCGACGTTGTTCTCATCGACACCTTGCGGGAAGAAGGCGATGGCCCCGAGGAGCGCTCGTGCGTCAGGGCCAAGTTCTTGGAACATTGGGGAGGCGAGCGAAAGTTCGATCGTTGCCGCGAGGCTTTTGTTGTACTCTGTCTTCAGCACACCCGTCTGCTGTCTCCCCCATTCCCTGGTCAATCGGTTGATGCCCCACTTGTTATGCTGGGCAACAGTGGCGAGTAAGGTGATAGAGAGCGGATGGAAGTCGAGTTGTCCCAGGATGTTGTCGACCAGATTGGACTGTTCGCCGTGTTTGTAGATGCTATAAATGGTGTCCCGTGCGGCCTCCATCGACAACGTCGGGATATCGAGAGTTTCACAGTCAGGAGGAATGGTGGAGATCCGGGAGGTGATGCAGATGCAGATGTTGCTGAACTGACAGAGTTCTTCGATCACCGCATAGATCTTCGGAGCATCCGCTCCATGAGGATCGAGGATAGATTCTGCATTATCGAGAACAATGAGCATCTCCTTTGAGGACAGGAATGGGCGTAGGGGGGTTAGGTCATCGGGGTTGTCGATGCCTGCACCGGTGACAATTGAGAGCCGGCGGAGGAAACTCGCACACGAGGCGGGGAACTTATCGCAACGGATGAATCGACGGTCATCTCCAAATCGTCGTTTGATCCGATTGTCGTGGAGGACGGTCAGAGCGGTGGTCGTCTTGCCAATTCCGCCGGCACCAATGAGAGCAATTGGGATTAGGCTCTCAGCGAGTTCGACGATCTTCTCGATCAACTCGTCGCGCCCAAAGAAGGCCCTCGGTGGTGGGGGCGGGGATTCTCCAGGTGTCCTGGAGCAAAATATAAGATAACGAGTCGATTGGTAGTTCGGGTCGCTGACCTGGATTGAGCCTAGGCGACGGTGAGTTGTTATTCGGCGATGGATGGGGTGAGAACGACACTCACCGACTGCCGCCCAATATCAGTCCTCTCCTCACTTTTCAGCATCTTCCGGTGCATGTCGGAGACAATGGTGTGGGTACTCGCAACAGTTACATGTGTATTTATCGCAAGTTCGGTCTGGGAACGAAGATTCAGCGATATTCGCACGGAGGCGATGGTACATACGTTGAAGACATGAAGGATCCTGTTGAGGTCCAACCTCCAGGTGGCGATCGTTTCCTTGTCGCTCTTTGCGTGGAAAAGTCGAGAGGCTGCGTTCCGTTCACCCTGCTTGATGATCTTCTTTCGGATATTCGCGACAGTCCTGGTATCAGGCCAAGGGCATCGTCAATGAGGTGTTCAAAGTGTTCTTGCTGGAATAACTCACGTGGTCAGCTTCTTGATCGCCTCGCACACAGAGTTGTTGAGGTCGTTCAACCGCTTCCCGTTCAGTCCCCGGTCGAGGGTGGTACAGACATCGGCGCAGGCCAGCCCAAGTTCGACGTAATCCACCTGGTTGATCATCGAGTCCTAGGTCCATGTCAGCTTCCAATCAATCAACACAGATTAGGAGGAAGTTCACTCTTGTCATCGTAAGGACGACGCCGACCGAGCCAAAAACAGCCTTAGCGGGCGTAATACTTGAGATCTCCTTCGCAAGATTCACGGCTTCGATGGCCACATTCAGCGCTGAGATAGCTCCCTCCCTCCCCTTCGGCCGTTGGGACTCGGCCTCCATAGTCGGAGCTCAAGCTGGTTGCGAGAGAACGGTACGGCGTGAAGGCTGTGAGGAACTTACCGGACCCTAATATGGATGAGCGTCCATTTTGTCGTGGCGCGCCTCGTGCAAACAGACCCACTTGACGGAGTGGATTGTGTCCACGATCTTAGCGTTTGAATTTGAGGATGCGAAGCTGTGGTCGACGCATGGCCGCCATCGATGAACAGAACACTGATCATGGCTGTGACTACCATGGCCGGGCTCAACCCATGTTCATCGTGTAGCGGATCCCACCGCTTTTTAAGTTCCACGCATCAGCGAACGGATCCTAATTCGCATCCTTGTGAACCCCGCAATCAATTATGTTAACCGTCCTATCAGACAAAGTCTCGCCATAGGCAGTGGACGTGAAGTTATAGGTATAGGCTGGATCACGTCTATTCCAACTGAGAGAATCGACCATCTATTGTCGTGAGACGCACCGTAGCTCACCGAGCCGGAGCTCTACGCCTCACCGGGGTGGCGGTCCCCTTTCCTACGTAACATCTTTTTCCATACTCGACGCTCACAGCGCATCGACCGTAAAGAGGGATATCAAGACGAGCGCCGCCTTGAGATTGAGCAGCATCTGGGTCATGGGGTCGTAAGGCTCAAGGGAGGGCCTTTTGGTGGAGGAGGTTATTGGCTATCCAACGTCGGGCAAGCCTCCACCCCTCCATTGGAGGAACGCAAAGGTGAAACGCCGTCGCGGGTTGCACGCAGGAGACACGTCCCGGAGGACGACCAGCATCTTTCCTATTTGGCGAGAACGGTGTGACGAATGGGCTGTTTTGTCTTTATCCGGAAGCTTGGGACGGAGTATGGTTGACGCGATCCGCCGGCGGCCCCGAAGTCGCGAACGGAATTACCTTGCTTGCATTACCTTGCTTGCATTACCTTGCTTGCAAGGTTTCTCCACCCCCTAAATGAAGCTTCCCGCGTGATTGAACATCGGAGCATCTCAACGTTTGTTTGGTGTTGTTTTATCCGGGCGCTTGCGTAGTAAATGGTGCAGAGACTCTACTGAAGAAGCACAAACAGTAGAACAATCTCAATTAGGTTTGGTTTTGACAAACGGTACGCGAGGTCATGTGGAAGACATTTCAGCAGATCGGACCGGGAGTGGATGTAGACAGAGAGGCAGTTGGTTCGACTGAGACTGAGACCGGTGAGGAGCCGGTGAAACCCGGGAGTATCACGGCACTGTCTCGAGAAAGAGGACGGGGACAGGTGGGAGGCGGGAGACGGAAACAGTATCGCGAGACGATAAGAAATCCGATTTGGACAATGCAAGAATTGACCGCCGCGTTTACGAGGAGTTTTCGATGGTTGTTGTTTTGCGAGAGGTGCGTGCGCGCGGTGCGAATTACTTTTTGTGCATTTTGAACGGCATATATACCTAGTAGACACAGACAATCTCTCAAACGGTAAAAAATTACATCGTTGTCACACTGTTGACAATGACCGAACGACGTGTGCTATGCAAGCAAGGTTCGTGCCGACTGCTCTAGTATTGTGAATACTTGCCGTGAAATCAAGTTTTTGCGGTACTTACGTCCCGGGAACTATTGGCATAAGGACTCCCGGTTGTATGCTTTCCTCGGTATAGTGCTTGAGGGGATACTTTAGGTTATCAGGAGTGTAGGAATACGCAGTCTTAGCATTCAACATGTCACGGATAAGTGGTTACATTACACACTGGGTCATGAGCTCCATCCCGTTACCATTGTAAAGTACGCACGTGTGGTGACGATGGATTTGTCTTCGAGAGAGATTTTTCCCCCTCCGACAATGGTTTAAAAGGTCAATTGGACAACGTATATATAAAACAGCAAATTCAACGACACCAGGTACCGAACCGACCATCAATTACATGTAATCCTCCTCCTCGCGCATATCGTCCAAGAACCAATTCGCCTGAGTCTTGCTTCGGAGTTCCCCCTTCGGGATTCTCATCAACACATTCAGCTTCACCAGCTCGGCGAGGGACTTGGCCTTTTCGTAGTAGTCGTTAGGCACCCACGTCTCCGTCTCGAAACCGACCATGCCTCGTATGGCCTCGAAGTTCTCGTCGGCCAGCTGCAGCCTCTCGCTAAACGCCTTCGTCTTGCTCACGTCGTCGGGCTCGAACTTGACAGGGCACGGAACGCCCGCCCCTGCAAGCTTCCCCCATTTCTCTGTTGCCTCGATCAACAAAGCCTTGAGGTCGTGCGTCTCAGCCTCCCAGGGAGCACCGGCTTGGTAGAAGAGGCGACGGATGAAGGCAGATGCCGGGTCCAATAGGGCGTCGTGGTGGAGCTTGTTGAGCTCCTTCGTGCCCTTGGTGTAGTGGAAGTGGACGAGACGGGCGTGGTGGAGTCCGACGGCCTCTATTAGCTCGGATTCTTCCATCTGGTGCGCGTTCGGTGGAAATGACGGTGGGATGAGGCTCTGTGAATCTGGGTCGTTGTGGTTTTGCAGACGATCTGGTATACCGGCGAGGAGGAAGCGGGGTAGGATGGGAGCATGTTGCCAGTCGAGCAGGCTGACGATCTCCAGCTGGCCGGAGTCTGGCGAGGTCGATATCATAACGTTGCTCGGTTGGAGATCAGGATGGCGGATACAAAATGCTCGAAGGGATGGGTCATCAGGCATGAGCGAAGAGGCCATGAGAAGATAACGTTCGAGATTCTTGATGTGATCCAAATGCGACTGCTCCTCATACTCATACGCCTCCCTTCTCTCACGCTGGAATGGTAGCAGAGGTTGACCAAAACGTTCGAGGTAGGTCACTTCTTTGCGTGCGGCTGCTACGAGTGCTGCCTCTGCGTTTTCGTCTATATAACAATGTCCCGGAAATTTCAATGATATGACAACAGAAAGAGAGAGACGTACACGGTCCTCGGCCCACATCAAGCTGCGACCTCCTCCCATACCACATATGCAACTTGACATCTGGACCGATGCAGAAGCGCTCGCCGTTGAGTGGCATCGGGATGCCCGTCTTCCCCCCTGCTACCTTCTCCAAGTCGTCGACATAGTAGAGGCTTCCACCAGCCGAGAAGGGAATTGACATGATAAGAGACTCGAGCTCAACAAGCTGACGCAAGACGGAGGCGAGATCCGCTTCACTCAGCTGCATCCACACGTCAGTGAGCTTCGTACCCTTTATAAACTCCATGAAGATGTACTCGGTCTTCGCAGTGTTGTCCGACGTAGGAGAGTAGCCGTACACCTTGGGAACGGGCAGGCCATTGGCACGGAGGAAGGCCATCGTGGCAACCTCACTGGCAATAACGTAGAACTTGGGCTCAGTGATGGGGTACGGGATGCGAGCGATCATCTGGAACCCGTCGAGCATGGTGATGAGGAAGATGCGGTTGAAGCCTCCCTCGTCGAGTTTCTCCATGGTTTTGACGTCCTGAAGTGTCCGACCGACAGACTGTGCCGCAAGTCGACGGAGCTCGTCGTCGTTGAACTCATGCTTGCGCTCTGCGAGACGAAGATCGTTGTTGACGCTGAAAATTGCCGCATTAGAGACATGTAACGTAGGTCAGGAGAGCAACATGTATATATGACTTACAGCCATGATCCCGACGTATAGTTGAAAAGGTTGTTGTGAGGAGAACCTGGCATGCTCGAGAATGGACGACGTGGCAGCTGCAGAGAGGTCCGAGTGGAGATGGAGATTGATGAGGAAAGACGTGCTGGACACAACGAGGAGAAAGTACTGCGGAAGAGCCTCGTACGCGTTAGGGAGTACTGCATACAAAGTTGTGTGTGTGCGAAGAGAGAGAGAGAGGTTTGGAAGGGGGATTTAAGAGTGGGGAGAAGTCGACCAAGTAACACGGGTTTGAAAGCTTGTAGACCCAACGGCTGTATACTTATAGGAAGTTTGGGCTGAAGGAAGCTTAGTTCGTCTTCGTTGTGACGCTCAAGTGCGTGTCGAGCTGTCGAGTTGTTGTCCACTTTGTACGGCGAGGGTTACGATTCGGCCTGTTCAACCGGCCCTCCTCTCTCTCGAATGTGAAACAAACACAGTAATGGTCCAGGGAGCCGTGGGATTACCCCAACCATCGTGCCTCGGGGGCCAAAGGCCCTCCCCTACACGTGCAGGCAAACTTTAGTTCGTCAGAGAGGCATCAATGCCTCGTTTAGCATGGGATCAAACAACCCTCAAACAACCGGCCACGGGAATTTCTCGTCGAAGAGCGAGCCGTCTAAGGTGAAGAGATGACTCGACGAACATGATTTTTGCTATTACACACTCGTTGGTACATTAAAGATGAAACGATTTCCGTGAGAATACCGCTAGCCTTCTAGAAGGGTGAATTGATTAAGTGTAGGTCTATTTATCGAGGAAGAAACAGGGTAACCACTCATCCAGAGCCATCTGGAATAACGCGAGTGAAGTATAGAACGGCTCACTGGGCTCCGTGAGGTATGAGCTGAGATCCTTGACGTGGGTCTCTCCTCGATAGACAACACCGAAGTAGGTCGACTGATTATGCGCAGTGT
>Ga0307515_10012937_pt1 | contig 15647 bp, 12 predicted proteins | sample 17_EM_MG_FD_194513 | JGI IMG/M metagenome (GOLD analysis project Ga0307515, IMG submission 194513) | Populus trichocarpa ectomycorrhiza microbial communities from riparian zone in the Pacific Northwest, United States - 17_EM | ecosystem: Host-associated > Plants > Roots > Unclassified | place... | reverse complement strand
TTCTAACACCACTAGTGAAACCTTTTAACCTTGACATAATTAACTTAGCTAAACATAATGAAGAAGAAAAACATAAATAAACAATATAAGAACATAAACATGATATAAGTTAACTAAGTATAGGAAATGAAATGAAAAAGCATAAACAAGAGATTAATATAGTATGAAAGAAAATTTGAACATTACAAAGAGAGAAAGCAAAAAGATGATCTTGATCTGAAAACCAAGATGACTAAATACATGGCAAATGCCTCCTTTTATAGGCTAAGATTCAGAACTATTGATTGGTTGACTAAGAAAATAGTTAGTGGCCAACCATTGATTTGGTGGCTGGTTTTTTACATTGTTGGCTGCTGGTTATTGATATTGTTGGCTGATTATTGATATTGTTGGCTGGCCAAAACATCATTGCTAACATCAGAATTTGAACCCTTTGTTCCATGAAAGTTATGGGCAATTGTCTTAGCTTTCCAAAAAAAAAAAAACCAGAGCTCATTTGGACTTCTAGAACTCAAGATATGAGCTGAATATCGAATAGTGTCTGAGCTGCAGGACATATTCCGACTTCTCCGTTGTTCTGAATTCTCCGTTGTTGCTAAGATTTGAACTTGAAAACGGCATAATTGAGTCTTGGACTCCCATGAAAGTTTTAGGTCTATGTGTTAGCTTTCCATCCATATAAAGCAGACCTAAATCTAAGGTCTACAACTCCAGTTATGATCCAATAACTGAATGGTGTTTCAGTTTGAACCAGCATCTCTTCTCTTAGCCCTTTCTTTGTCTTCTTTTTGTCTCTTCACTTTCAATAGTTAATCACATCAATCAATCATTTGAATTGTGAGATATACCTGCATTCAAAATAAGCATTTACCATAAATTAAAGATATATTATATTATCATACTTGTTATTATAAAACATGCTTTAGTTAGGGAATTTAATGATACTTTAGTGCAATATGATGATATAAAACCTTAATGAGAATGCACTTTCAAGTACTAATCAGCTGCAACCAACTCAATTTTGGTAGCGAATTACAAATTCGCTGCAGACAATACAATTTCGGCAACGAATCCCAAATTCACTGCAGAACACACAATTCGGCAGCAAATGTTAATTCACTGCAACCAACTCAATTTCGGCAGTGAATTACAAATTCTCTGCAGACAATACAATTTCAGCAGCGAATTACAAATTCGCTGCAGGACACACAATTCGGTAATGAATGTTAATTCGCTGCAATCAATTCAATTTCGACAGCGAATTACAAATTCGCTGCAGACAATACAACTTCAGCAGCAAATCCCAACTTCGCTGCAAGACACACAATTGGGCAGCGAATTTTAATTCACTACAACCAACTTAATTTCGGCAGCAAATTACAAATTCGTTGCTGGATACACAATGCGACAACGAATATTAATTCACTGCGAACAATTCGATTTCGGCAGCAAATTACAAATTCGCTGTAGAACACACGCATGCATTTTCAATTCCAGCACATAATATGTCATCAAATCCCAGTAGGGTTACATGGTTTTAACATGAATGCACACATGCATTCTCAATTCTAGCACATAATATATCATCAAATCCCAACAGAGTTACATGGTTTTAACATGAACACATACATGCATTCTCAAATCTAGCACATAATATATCATCAAATTCCAGCAGAGTTTCATGGTTTTAAGATGAACACACACATGCATTTTCAATTCCAGCACACATCTGTCATCAAATCCCAGCAGAGTCACATGATTTTAACATGAACACACACATGCATCTTCTTACACAATGCATTCCGGCCAGCCCCATTGCTGTGGCTGGCCCTCTGCCAAGTTTTATTCTTTTCATTTTATTCATTTTTCTTTGTTAGATGTTCTGGGAATTGGCCTCATTTCATTTATGTTTCCTTGTCCTCTTAGTTAATTTCAGTTTCCTTCATAGCTAGCTTAGGTCAATTTTCTTAGGGTCTTCTTCTTCATTTTCGGTTCTGGGTCTTAAGAACAAGAGGAAGGGAGTTTCATGACTCATACCTTTTGAATCTAAGTAAGTTTGGGGAAGGTTTGACAATATTATTTCTCTTCTCTTACTGGTTCTCCTTCTTTTTCTTCCTCTCATGTTATCTAGCCCCTTTTCCCTTCCCTCTAGGCAGCTGTCCAATCTTCTCTCAAGGTCTCAACTATCCCTCGCACGTTCACAAGTCCCTCTCTGTTGGTTTGGTTTAGGTTTCTATAGGGAAGGAGGAAGAGAAGAGCAACATGCAGCTGCTGCAGACAACTTTGGGAAAAGGAAGGGTCACCTTCTCTCTCCTCCTTGTATTTATACTCCCCGTTAAATGAGGTGGGGGTGTTTGGGGTTGGTTTAGATGTGTTCTTATCCTTGTTTTGGTCTCTCCAAAACCGGTTTTACCCCTCCCTCCCAGCTCTTTAAGACAATCCGATTTGTTTCCCTAACTTTTAATAAAACTGCGTCACTGCCGATTCAGTAAATCGGCAGCAAAAACTGCGTAGTTGCCGATTCAAAAATCAGCAGCGACAATGGAGTCATCAATTAATTTTTTTTGGGTGTTTACAAAAACAAACATACTATAAATAATATTATCTCTATATAAGTATATATCCAGATTTCAGATAAAGATGAAAACTCAAGGCTAGAACAAAATATTGTACTGTACGGATAAAAATAAATGACTTCAGCTCCAGCACAAGGGAAAAAGGGAAGGGTATTTATATTATGTATGTACATCCCACCAGACATAATAATTGCTGCAAAATTTGAGATATCCTCCATTAATTTCATGAAATATTGCAACTTACAAATTACGAAATAAATTTTGTAAAGTAGAATTTCTTTTTCACTTAACAATCACATGATATTCTCGGATCATTTTATCAAATTAACTTCACACTATTAAATAGGTAGCTAGTGTTCTAAATCATAAGAATGACTCCACAACTGTATTCCCTGTGTCATGCTTAGAATGGCCTTTTCCAATTGCCCTTACCTTAAAGTTTTTCATGGTGCCTGATCGGAATACAAGGGACCATGTACGTATTATTAAGAAAATAGTATAAAAGTACACAATTCTTTTATATAAATTTATAAATAATTTAATTAGACTAGTGGTAACTACAAAATATGAAACTATATTTAAAAAATACTTATTTGCAAGATTTCAAAAAAATATATATTATTTAGGTGACCACGGATACAAACAATAGCATAATTAATTTGAATTATTCATAATTATTTCCTGACAAATAGATTTTCAAAAGGTATATTGTCGAGTTAATTAGAAGAAAAATATATTATTTAGGTGTTAATTATATGAAAATTATCAAGCAAGACATTTAATCCTAACGGATTTAATGAATCTGGACAAGTAAACAATCACAGGATGGTGAAAAAATAACATTTATATACAATAAAAGTATTTTACACTCAACCCAAACCCCATCCCGAACATATGCACTATGAACCTAATTTTATATAAAGTCCACATTGCTTAGGTTTTTTTCTCTCAATAAAACTTAATTTAGTGCCTTACATGTTCAATTTTCACCTTTAAAGATACCATTATATTAGCTACTAAAAATATTTATAATCTTCCAATGTAGTATATGACTTTTAGTTTAGGTTTGAGAATATTTTTGTTAATCAAAGATTGTTTTAGGTTAATTTGACAAAATAAGCCTATTTACCATCCCATACCTTCCAACAAAGATATATTATATACATCTATGCAATGTAATGTGTATCCTTTTGCTTTTCGAGTTTGAATCTCAAGCTTTACATTTAAAATAATTTATTTTTTAATTCAAGTGATTGAAAATGTATTCTTAAATTATTTAAAGAAAATACTTAATCTTGATTGACGCATGAGTTCATCTAAAAATAATCAGAGTAAAAAAGAAATATATATTTTTTTGCTCTTCTTTTTTTAATATATACTCGTGAATGTGAGTCTCGAAGCCCACCATTTCCAGAAGTTCTTCACAAGAATTAACATAATTTTAAAACTAAGGAGGTACTGTTACATCAGTCCATTGGATTGATTAGAAATGACTAGAACTCACCGTGTTGATTGAATCTTAAAATCATAATCCTATCTTGCTATTCAAATCAGCAAATGTATCTTTTGAAAAGGATGGGAGTTGGAAGCTTAAATGATTTAGACAAAGCATACCGATCCAAGCTTATCTCTTATGGTAGGAAACAAGTTTTGAAAAGAAAAAAAAAAGAATTTATATACAAAGTTTTGAGCTCATGTGATATTTTTCAACGGTTTGATTTCAAAGGGGTCCTCCCTTGTCTCGATGATGGGAAGCACACATGACTAGCAATGCAATCACCAACACACACTTAGCCACTCCCACCATAATTATCATCATCACTCAACGAAGATATTGGCCTTCTCCGCATCAAAGCAAAGTTATAAATCTAAAGAAAAAGAAGAAAATAGTCGTTATCTCATCCCTTGAATGATTCATGCAAAAACCCTAAAGTTTGCTTGGTAATCAAGTGGGAGAGAATGATACAAGAAAGTGAAATATTAAAAGAAATTTATTTTAAGGACGCCCACTGTGGTGACCAAGAACTACATGGAATCTTCATGCAATAAAAGTCAAACAACTAGATTGCTTTTGTTCTCATTCGATCTTGATATATAGTATGGAAACAATGTGTCCTTATCATGGGAAGTGATTATGATTGATTTTGTTTGTTTTTTTTTTAAAGTGATTTTCTGTAAATTATTTTGATTTTTTGAGAATGATGAAGCTCATGTCCTTCTTTCAGCAATTCCAAAATGAAAACGGAGGAGGAAGATCTGTGGGACCCACAAGATCATTTATGAAAGGTGGCTAACCATTGTGGATCGTTAGTTGCCGCAGCAAATTTGGAAGTTGAGAATAATCTCCCGACTGCTCGATGATGAAAGGAGGTGGACACGGAGGTACAATTCATCTCCGAGTTAATTATAAGGGGAGGTTCAAGAACAAATTTCACCTGTTTTTGATGTGATTGAGTACAACCGCATATGATGCATTAAATAATATCTGATTAAATTTTATTATTGTGATTTTTAGATATCAACTAATCGAAAAGAATCTTGTCATATTAAAAATATTTATACAAATATGTTCATTTATATTAGATAATTTATAGCTTTTTAAATGGATGCATTTTTTTTGTTACAACAATTTTTAAATTAAAAAATCTAAAAATTAAAAAAAGTAATACAAATTTTCAAATAATCAATAGTATATAAAAAAACTGATTAAAGAGGAAAGTTGTCATTTTAAATAGAAAAAAAAGGGGATCTTATAATAAGCAATTGTGCTTTTGATTAATAGCAAGGGCTACCTTGTTTTGTTTCAAAAGTAAATCAATATTATCTTAAAGTCGCAACTATTTTAGTTTAAACGCATAACAATGCCAACTTTAGCATTAAGGTAGGGTTTAATTATCAGCAAATAAGGTTTGAAATGAGAACAAAGAAAATAAAAAAGAAGAAGAAAGAATTAGAATGAAATGTTAATTCTAATTGATGGGTCATGGTTTCTCAAATCAACCTCATTTAAGAGATAATGCGAGAAAATCATAACCCAAAATGAAGCTATGTCTTTTCGGGTGTCCAGTCCCATGATTAGGCCTGGGCGCGACCACGCCCAACTCTAAGTCGGGCGCGGACGCGTCCACGCCCAGTCCCACGACTGGGCCCGGGCCCGACCACGCCCACCTCGGTCCCACGACTGGGCCCGGGCACGACCACACCCAGCTCTACGTTGGGCGAGGACGCGTCCACGCCTAGTCCCACGTTGGGTTCGGGGGCGACCACGCCCAACTTTATGTTGGGCGCATACGCGTCCACGCCCAACTATCTCTTGGGCTTGGGGCGTGAATTAACCCCAACATCCTTTAGATTGGGTGTGAAGTTGAAGAGTCACTCTACAGTGAGCCCCCAATATCCTGAGCCTGAATTGATAATCATGATGTCCATTATAATACCATTAAATACGAACAAACAGCCCATGCTTATATTGATGTGATGGCTTGAGCAGTAGAATAATATTATTTTACTATTACAAGATTACATCTTTATCCCTCTTACGTTGCATAAAGCAAGTCAAGTCGGGTAATATAAAAGGAAGCATGAATAGACAGGAAAAGAAGGGGGAGAAAAACCTTATACTCTAGGACAAAACACATTCACGACTTATTCTTCATGAATTCTCCATCTTCTTCCTTATCCTCTTTTCTATCTTCATAAAAGCTCATTAATACTTCCATTAATGTCTTTTGTTACATAAAAAATACATGATACTAACTTGATCTTCGGAAGGTCCCCCATCAACACCCCCGAAGGACTTTGTGCAGGTATTTATTCCAAAAAGAGCTAATATTCTCCTAGAGAAAGATTTGCCCAAGGAAAAGCCTTCGTGGTCTTGAAGTGGAGGTCATTAAATACACCATAAAAGATGTGGGGTGATTTCAAGGAATAATTCACCCTAGAAGATTCCCTGTGATTTTTATAACCCCATCAATTGGCGCCGTCTGTGGGAACCTTACAAAAAGCTAATTACTTCTCCAGCAAGAAACTAAGCTTTGATGTGTGGTTCTATCTAGGCATGTCATGGACGCACATCCAGAATAAAGGGGAACCATTCAGGCATCGTTCTCATAGTCCAACTCGAGAACATTCACACCACCCCACAGTTCCATTAAGAAGTGAGCATTCCTACAGAAATCAAACTAGCCACCGTGGGAGAGAAAAAGATCACCCCTCCCACCATTCCATGTCGGATTTGTACAGTTCATCTGGTCCACACCGGGAACGACATAGAAAAAGGATCGAGGAGGTCTCAGAGCATCACTAACCTGCCCACTAGTATCAGGTGGAAGGCTCTCCACTGTACAAGAGAGTTCAGGAAGCCAGAGTACCCAAGGAGTATTTGTCCGCAAAGATGAGCTTAGACACGTATGATGGACTCACAGACCCTCGGGAGCATATCCAAAATATGAGGGGGAGCCTTGAGCTGGTCATCCATGACAATGATGGGATGTGTAAGATATTGTCCACCACCTTCAGGGGGAACGTAAGGAGGTGGTACAATAACCTGAAGTCAGGGTCAATCTCGGGCTACCAAGACCTATGTGCCAAGCTGGTGGCACGTTTCAGCATCAACATCCCCATGAAGAAAAGCTCCACTAAATTATTTAGGATTGTCCAAGGCAAGAAGGAGCCCACTTGGGCCTATCTGAGGAGATTCAATGAAGAAATGCTTTAGGTGGAGGACCTACTGGAGCCCATAGCCTCTGAGGATTTGATCAAAGGAGTCAGAAATGAAAAGTTATGGAAGCAACTCCACCTATTACGGAACATAACTTTCCTGAGGGTGAAGCGAATGATTGAGAGTCACATAAGAGTAGAGGAAGCCTTGGCTGCTCGTAGAAGCTCCACTCAGGTCCATAGAGGAGGCATTAATGATGAACCCCCACAACAGGAACCGTTCCCATTCAGACGACAAGAGGTTAAGAAGAAAGGACCCCTCTGAGAACATCCCAGTAAACCCAAAAGGGTCTATACCCCTGTAAATACCAGTTACACTAACATCTATACAGCTCTGAAAGGCCAAAACTTGCTTCAATATCCTCTTCCCTTAAAGCCCAATCCCAACCTTAAGTTCTCCAAGAAGTACTGCCAGCTTCATAGGGAGAGGGGACATGACACCGAGGATTGTAATGCTCTTATAAAAGAAGTGGAGAGGCTCCTAGCTCAAGGATACCTCATACCGTTCTTAAAAAAAGATCCATCTCAAGACAGGGAGAGAGACAAAGTAAGACAGCAGGGACCAACACTCTCTGAGATCTTAATCATACTGGGGGGCTCAACAACTAATGTGGGTGTTGCTAGAAATAAGAGGACAAGGGTGGGGGATCAAGTCTTAGTGGCAGCGAACCAAGAAAGGTTTTGGTATGAACCTATCACCTTCACCCCTACTGATGGACGGGGGATTGAATACCCGCATGAATATGCCTTGGTGATTTCCACTGTAATGGAAAGACACAAGGTTCACAGGATACTAGTGGATAATGACAGCTTAGTGAACATCATGTCAGCTGAGGCCATGATGAAGATAGGAATAGATGACTCCAGAATGACTCTAGTGCCAACACCCCTCATCGGGATAGAAGGGACAACAGTGCCCGTGAAGGAAGTAGTGGGGTTGATCGTCATTATGGGGTCTGCACCTTGTTGTGTAACTCTCCAATAGACCTTCATGGTCATTATTACCCACCTCCCTTACAATGCCATCATCGGAAGGCCACTACTCCATCAGCTCAGAGCAGAAGTCAGCACTAAATATCTAACCCTGAAATTCCCAACCAGTAAAGGAATAGCAGCGGTGAAGCGAAATCAAGAAATCTCGAGAGAGTGTGCTAACACATGCCTGAAGGGCAAGAAGACCATGTTGATTGATCGTCCTGAAACCTATGAGGAGAAGCCCGAGGTCAGAATAGAGGCAGCTGAAGAGCTGGTTGAAGTTTGTTTGGGGCCTAGAGAGAAGGAGGCCACGAAAGTAGGTTGCACCCTGAACAACCAATAGAAACAAGACCTCACGGAGCTGCTGGTTTCACACAGAGGTAACTTTGCCTTTTGTCTAGAGGAGATGCCGGGGATCAGCTCTGAAATAGCTTCACACCGGCTGAGTGTAAATCCCAGTTTTCCCCTTGTATGTCAGAAAAAGAAAAGTGTGAGGGGGGATAGGCAGAAAGCCATTGCTGAAGAGGTGGACAAACTCATGTCAGCAGGATTCATATGGGAGGTGACCTACCCTGAGTGGCTTGCCAACGTTATGATGGTAAAGAAGGCCAACGACAAATGGAAAATGTGTGTGGATTTCACATACTTAAATAAAGCTTGCCCAAAGGATAGCTATGCACTCACCAAGATAGATAGACTGGTGGATTTAACAACGGGTACAAGTTTCTTAGCTCCTTGGATGCATACTTCGGGTATCATCAAATCCCCATGCATCCAACTGATGAAGAAAAGACATCCTTTATAATCGAAGAAGGGACCTATTGCTACAGATTCATGCCTTTCGATTTGAAGAATGCAGGGGCCACATAATAGAGGATGGTCGACAAAGTGTTTAAGCATCAGTTAGGCAGAATCATGGAGGGATATATAAATGATATATTGGTGAAAAGTATGACCTTTGGACAACACCTGCGGGATCTCAAGGAAGTCTTCCAAGTACTGGAGGACCACAATATGAAGTTCAACCCCTTCAAGTGTGTGTTCGCCATCCGAGAAGGGAAATTCTTGGGCTTTCTGGTTAGCTACAGGGGGATTGAGCCTAATCCGGAGAAGATACAAGTCCTACTAGGCATAAATCCCCCCAAAACAGTGAAGGAAGTACAATGTCTCATAAGGAGGTTAGCCGCTTTGAACAGGTTCATAGCTAAACTAGGGGAATGAAGTTCGCCATTTTTTAAAGTCCTAAGGAATGCCCCCAACTTCCAATGGACACCTGAATGTCAGAAATCTTTCGAAGAACTGAAGATTTACCTCTCCTCCCCAAATGTTCTCTCTCAACCTAGAGAAGGATAGACCTTGTTCTTATAATTGAGGGTGGTAGACCGGGCTGTTAGTGCGGTAGTGGTCAGGGAGGAAGAAGGAGTACAACGTCTAGTCTACTATGCTGGCAAAGCACTACTAGATGTAGAAACCCGCTACCTGTAGTAGAAAAAATGGCCTTAGCACTGATGACAGTTTCCCAGAATCTAAGGGCCTACTTTCAGGCACACCAGGTGGTAGTGTTGACAGACCAACCTCTAAGGCAAATTCTTCACAAACTGGACATGTTAGGACGACTGGTGAAATGGGTAGTGAAACTAGGAGAAGATGGATTGCAGTATGGGACAAGGCCTGCAATCAAAGGGCTGCGCCTTGGACGACTTCATAGCTGAATGCAGATTTGAAAAGGTCGCCACATAGGATCTTTCTCCCAATCCGAAGCTAGAAGACCCTGGGTCACCCGGGTGGATCTTCTCTCAAGATTGGCGACTCTATGTGGATGATAGCTCCACACAAGAAGAAAGCGGAGCGGGGATCCTTCTTATCAATCCAGAGGGGCAGGTTTACCAATATGGGCTTAGGTTTGGATTCCCAACTACTAACAATGTGGTCGAGTATGAGGTTGTGATAACAGGTTTGGGTCTAGCGGAAGCCCTGAAGGCGTATCCTCTACAGGTGCACAGTGATTCCCAATTGATTGTGGGGCAATGCTAGGGAATCTATGAAGCTAGAGATCCGACCATGATATTGTATTCAGAAAAGGTCAAAGCCATGCTAGCTCAAAGGGCAGGGTAGTCAAGATCGTCAGAGTGCCTAGGGAGGAAAATACACAAGCTGACTTTCTTTCCAAGCTAGCCAGTGCTAACCCAACAAACCTCCCTATTGATGTATGGATTGAAGTTCTGGACCGTCCCAACATGGAAAAGAGCAGTACTACAGCTTTTCCAATCATGAGAGCTAATGATTGGAGAACACCGGTCAAGGAATACTTACTCACGGGAACTGTGTCTCCAGAAAGACTAGAAGCCATTAAGCTGACCAAGAGAGCATCGGGTTACTCCATGATTGACGGGGTCTTGTATAAGAGATCCACATCAGCACCGCTCCTCAAGTGTTTATCCTCAGAGGAAAACATCTATGTTTTAAGAGAGATGCACGAGGGAGTCTGTGGATTGCATGCAGGCTTTAGAGCCTTGGCTGCCCAGGTTACAAGAGCAGGCTTTTATTGGCCCACCATATTACAAGATTCTAGAGACCTGGTGAATAAGTGTGACGAGTGTCAAAGATTTGCTCTAGTGTCAAGGCAACCTTTAGCTGAGATGACAACAATCCCTTCTCCTTGACCCTTCTGCCATTGGGGAATGGATATTCTAGGACCCTTCCCCAAAGCAACTGGGAGAAGATAGTTTGTCCTAGTGGTCGTGGACTACTTCACTAAGTGGGTGGAAGCTGAAGCATTGGCGAACATCACAGCTAACAAGGTGATCTCTTTCTTATGTAAGAATATGATCTGCTGATTCGGAGTACCCAGGATACTGATCACTGATAATGAGACCCAGTTCGACAACTAGAAGATGAGGGAACAGTGTGAAAGGTTGCAGATTGACCACAAGTTCTATTCGGTATCACACCCCCAGATGAATAGGCAAGCTGAACTTACCAACCGGGTCCTACTCAACGATTTGAAGAAGAAGATAAAAGATGCCAAGTCAGAATGGGCAGAGCTCTTGAACGAAATCTTACGGGCTTACAGAACAACAACAAATAACTCAACGGGGGAAACCCCTTTTCTCCTCACATATGGAACTGAAGCTATGATCCCAGCAGAGATTGGATGCCCCAGCGCTAGGGTACTATACTTCTCTCCTCAAAACAATGAGCAAGGACTCAGAGTCAATCTCGACTTACTAGAAGAGTCCAGACTCGCAGCTGCTATGAAGAACCAGGCCTATAGACATAAGGCCACCCAATATCACAACGCTAGAGTGAAGAACATGACTTTCAAACAAGGGGATTTAGTACTAAGGAAACTGGAAGCCACATGCAATAGAGAGAGTAAAGGAAAACTAGCTCCAAAATGGGATGGTCCTTTTAGGGTGATAAAGGTGGTGAAAGCCAACACCTATCATCTGCAAGACCCATAAGGCTCTAACCTTCCTCATGCGTGGCATTTAGACCACCTTAAGTTGTATCATTGTTAAATACATAAATAAAAAATGCATATCTTTGTCACTTATGTTCTTACTTTATTCACGTTCCTTTCTCAAGAATACTTCCTACCAATCTAATCGGGGTCACACACTCATGTGGCGTCTGAGACCCACAACTCCAAGGCAATAATAGGGGATCAATGCTTCATTCCTCAGGGCGGCTGTCAGCGCCCCCTCCCTTCCTTTTGTCTAGCCCTTTTAGTTGGGATCAAGAGTGCTGGGACGACCTTATCAGGCTCACACCGTCTATCCAACTCGGGTTACACACCCTGTGTGCGGTCCGGGACCCACACCTCTCCTGGATAGCACATGTACTAGCCTCTACAACATCAAGAAAGTGCTAAAACCAGCCCTCCTACAACAACACCTCCTACTGGTCCAAACAAGGCTACACACCCTTGTGGAGTCTAGGGCCCACTTCTCCAGGGCAACAGTAAGTGTCCAATATTCCTAAGAGGAAGAACTGGGAACAAATCTTGAAGATTTAAACAATGAACTCTTTGGCAACACCATCCCTGCTAGTGAGGCCTTGACAAGGGGAGTTTAAAAGACGCCCTGACCAGGGTCACGACTCAATTAAGGTCAGTCTGAAATCTCTTTAGTCTTAAGTCTCCCCATTTCTCTAAAGATGAGCAGACTTGGGAGGCTACTGATGGGTCATGGTTTTTTAAATCAACCTCATTTAAGAGATAATGCGGGAAAATCATAATTCCAAATGGGGCCATGTCTTTTCGGGTGTCCAACTCTAAGTTGGGTGCGGACGAATCCACGCCCAGTCCCACGACTGGGCCCGGGCGCGACCATGCTCACCTCTAAGTTGGGCGCGGACGCGGTGCGACCATGCTCACCTCTAAGTTGGGCGCGGACGCGTCCACGCCCAGTCCCATGACTGGGCCCGGGTGCGACCACGCCCAGCTCTACGTTGGGCAAGGATGCGTCCACGCGCAGTCCCATGTTGGGTCAAGGGGTGACCACACCCAATTCTATATTGGGCACAGACGCGTCCACTCCCAGCTATCTCCTGGGCTTGGGGCGTGAATTAAGCCCAACATCTCTTAAATTGGGTGTGAAGCTGAAGAGTCACTCTACAGTGAGCTCCCCATATCCTGAGCCTGAATTGATAATCATGATGCCCATCATAATACCATTAAATACAAACAAGCAGCTCATGTTTATATTAATTAGATGTGATGGCATGAGTAGTAGAATAATATTATTTTACTATTACAAGATTACATCTCTATCTCTCCTACGTTGCATAAAGCAAGTCAAGTCGGGTAATATAAAAGGAAGCATGAATAGACAGGAAAAGAAGGGGGAGAAAAATCTTATACTCTAGGACAAAACACATTCACGTCTTCTTCTTCCTGAATTCTCCATCTTCTTCCTTCTGCTCTATCTATTTTCATAAAAGCTCATTAATACTTCAATTAATGTCTTTTGTTACATGAAAAATACATGGTACTGACTTGATCTTCGGAGGGCCCTCCATCAACACCCCGGGGGATTTTGTGCAGGTAGTTATTCTAGAAAGAGCTGATATTCCCCTAGAGAAAGATTTGCCCAAGGAAAAGTCTGCGTGGTCTTGAAGTGGAGGTCATTGAATACACCATAAAGGATGTGGGGTGATTTCAAGGAATAATTCACCGTAGAACACACCCTGTGATTTTTATAACCCCATCACTAATACTGTAATTAAAATAGTAACATAGAATTGGAATGAATTGAAGATTTTTAATGCTTTATTTTTAAAATAAAAAGAAATAATAGTTAAAAGAATGATTTCATCAATAATTAAAATAATAAAAATAATAGAAATGACTGCGGTGCTGATGGTGACAGGAGATGAGAAGGAGCATATAATAATGATAGTAATAATAACATAACAATAACAAATAACATATTATTTTAAAAAAAATAATGCCACCATGTCTAGAGATGGTGGTGAAAGAAGAGTGGTGGTGTAATAATAGTAGCAGTAGCAACTATAATATTAATAATAACATATTTGTTTAAAATAAAATATCATCACTATTGTTTGATGGTGTTAATTAGTGGATTAAGTGGTAATTATGTGTTGATATAAAATAAATTTAAAAAAATATATCATTTAAAAAATGTATTCTTATTTTTTATTTGTATTCTCACCTTCTCCATGAAAATAAAACTAATTAATTTTTATTTTCATTCTCATTCTCATTTTATTTCATTTCTTTCAATCAAATACTTATAAAATAAAAATAAATATTTTATTCTCATTCTCATCATTCCATTTCTTGTTACCAATATAACCTAAGAATATTTAAATATTGGTAAAACATTATTTTATTTGTATCATAATTTAACTAATTATTTCCTTAATATATAAAATTAATAAGAAAATACCTGATTAGAATGGTGGTTTAGGCTATGAGACAAGTTTAGGCTATGAGACAAGTATACTTATAATAAGATTATTATGTAGTTGAACTATTGGAATTAAATTTAATTCATGGGATTAAATCAATTCTTTTATTTGGAATCTTTTTTAGAATATTAATTTGAATTTCAAATAGGATTCCGTTTATAGAAAATAATCAAAAGTAAATTAGAGGAAAGACACTATGATTTGCTCAATGAGTTTAATTTTAATTGACATTGAAAATTATTTTTTAAAATACCCCTTTTTATTTCCTTTTAAAAACCCTAATTTACATTTTTTTTCCCCACTTTCAAGTATTATCTATAATCTAAACTGAGTGGAAAAACACTATGCTAATCTTGATCCTTTGTCTCTCTCTAAAGAAAAAATGTCTCGGGGTCCTATGAATCCTGGATCCATGTGTGATGGTGGCATGAATATGAGCCCATCAGACATGATGATGCATAGGAAAAGGATGTTATAATCCTATTCTCTGGATGGCCGAACGACAACCTTGGTATGTGCACATCGGCTTTCTTATGCGTATTTTCTTTTAAAGGATCATTTCGCATATCTTTCCACCTTGTCAGCTTCCACCATAATATTGAACAAGATTTTACGATTTCTTGAATTGACATATTTGATTTATGAATTAAAAGCTAGATAGTCAAGATTTATAACTCAATATATATATATATCAAATAATATAATTAAATTGAATTCTATTATATAATATTTTATTTTAAAAATAAGAATTATAATAAATTAATAATAATAATAAAATAAAATCAGTTCAAACTCTGTTGGGATGTTCAATAGAGCCTCACCTCAAGCTCAATTGGGCCATGATGCAACCAAGCTTTTTTGGCGTGGTTGGACAATAACCCAACTAAGCTTCTCTCTCTCTCTCTCTCTCTTTGTGGAGGGGGGGCTAAATCGAGCTCGACCTCCAAGTCTTATGATCAACTATATTCAAATACTTGTGACCAACTTTCTCTAAGTCCCTACGACTACTGTCTCCAAAAAAAATCATGAATCTTTTTTCATAAAACATTGATAAGATCTCTCAAGAATTTTTAAAAAAAGCAAACATTCAATGACATACCTATTCAAGTAATATTTTTATGCAACTATACTCCCCCTCTCTAGCTGGTTAAAGTCATCAAATCATGTATGTTTACAAGAATTCTAGGGGGAAGGGGGGTAAATGATAATACAAAAAAAAAATGGTATTTTAAAACTCGGCTGGACCATGGTCTAACAAAGCTTTTTTTGTCTTAGTTAGGCTATGGCCCAACTAACCTACCCTCGTCTATCTATTCTCCATTTCTCTCTCTTCTATTGGGAAAGTAAAACTAAGCTCCACAAAGCTCGGTTAAGCCGAGACCCGATTAAGCTCAAGCTTCGGTCTGACCGAGATAGCTCATCTCGGTTTACCATTCATTA
>Ga0307515_10012935_pt1 | contig 15650 bp, 13 predicted proteins | sample 17_EM_MG_FD_194513 | JGI IMG/M metagenome (GOLD analysis project Ga0307515, IMG submission 194513) | Populus trichocarpa ectomycorrhiza microbial communities from riparian zone in the Pacific Northwest, United States - 17_EM | ecosystem: Host-associated > Plants > Roots > Unclassified | place... | reverse complement strand
TTGAATAAAAAAAGAAAGAGAAGGCAAAAGGAGAGAAAAGAAGAGAAGGATTTTGTGGTGTTTTGGTTTTAGAGGTGGAGAAAGTGAGGTTACGAGAGGTTTTAGCAGAGAGAGAGAGAGAGAGAGGCTGCGTTTTGGTTTGATGGGTGTGGTTTTAAGCATAAACCCTTTTTACTCGCGCTTTTAATAGTGGGGGTGTCCTTCAATATAACAATTTTATTCTTCGTTTTAACCACGAAAATTAATTTTAAACGAAAAATAATGAAAAAATTGGAAGTCAACTTTCCTTTGGTTATAATATGGAAAAGTCGTCTGTGACAATTCAGCAAACTAAGCTTCATAATATATTCTTGCATTTTGTTAATTTAAACTAATCTAATTGAATTATAAGTAATAAAGTCTCTACCTATATGATAAATTTGTCCCAAAATTGTTACAATTTAATGTATCAAATGCGGTAAATATAAGATAAATTTGGAAACTTTTTTTTTTCTCATAAGAATTGATTTGTCAAATTGACACAAACACAAAGCAATAGGGTTAAATTGAATTATTAAATTAAAATAAATTATGAAATTCAATTTTTAACCGATTTAATATAATGAAGATAAATAATGAAATTTAAAAAAATAACATAAAAATAATTCGAATTAACTCAGGTTAACTTGTTAAGCATAATTATCAAGTCATGAAGCTGAATTAACCTAATAAAAAACATATAAAATAAATTATGAAATTTAATTTTTAATTGAGTTAATGTTGAATAATAAAATTTAAAAAAAAAAAGGTTTTTTTTACATTGTAATATTATTAAGCTTGGATTTACAAATTACTAAGTTTAATACGCTTCTCATGGAAATGTTCTGCAGCTCATTAATCAAAGGTGACGTTAAATTTGAGCTCTTGGATGATTCTTTTTAAGGTTTTCAATATGCTTGATAGACCAGACAAAGCAGCCTGGGGGGGCATGATGTCTGCATTCGTACATGAAGGATATGATTGTGAAGCTTATGATCACTCAACATGCTGACAGAAGCTGGTGAGAAACCTGATGGATTCATTCTGGGCAGCATCTTAAACATCTGTGCTGGTACTGTGGCTTATTGTCGAACCGAATCTGTTCATTCACTGATTCTCAGATTGAAGTTTGAAGGACATGCAATCATATCTTATTGATTTGTAAAATTTCATCCCACAATAACAAGCAAGTTCTCATTAGTACAGATACTATGACGCAGTTGTTATGGAAGAGAAAATAACTGTAGATCATAAATCTCAGATTCATGATTCTCTCCATTAGCATAATCATCAAGTTTCCTGAAAAAGATCGTGACCTATGACACGGTTGAGCTCGCCTGGAAGCTATCCAATCCAATTCTTTTTTTTTTCTTTTTTTTTTTTTAGTATAGTTGATAGTGTAATAGTATTTATTTTTTAAAATGATTTTTACTTGAAAATATATTAAAATAATATTTTTATTTTATTTTTAACTTTAATGTTTTGATGTAAAATATTAAAAAATTTATTAATTTAAAATTAAAATAATTCAAAAAAACTCCCAACCATCCGTCATCTTATCTCCCATTAAAAAAAATTACTATTAGACAACAAATAAGAGCCAAATGTAAAACCCTGTTTCTTTCTCTAGAGTAGGAAAAAAAATAGGGCAAGAGGTTTGCTCCCTCTGTGGTCTCATGTTCAAGCCTTGTGGTTGCTCATATGATGGCCACTGGAAGCTTACATGGTCGTTAACTTCAGGGCCCGTAGGATTAGTCGAGGTGCGGGCAAGCTGGTCCGGACACCCACATTAAACTAAAAAAAAAAATAGGGCAAATTTGAAAATTGAGATCTTTTGACTTAAATGGGCCCTGGGCTACAAAGTCACCAAAACAATAAATGAGCCCAAAAGAACCAAACCTAAAGCCATGAAATCTTTTACTCAAACCAGTTCAATCCAACACTTCCATCACTGTACCAAGTGAAAAATTGTTCAAAAATAACAGGGCAAGAAAGAGTGGATTGCACAACAAAGATGGGTTGTTTTAGTTATAATCTTTTCTCTTCTTCTCCATCTTGTCAAGTTCCAGTGACAGGCAGCTTTGCTTGCCAATTCAAGACGACTCCTTACAAGCAACTCCCTACTTTGGTTTGTTGCTCTGTTCTTGTTTCTTTTCCACTAACTAATATGTTTTGCTTGCTCCGTGTTCAATTACTTCACTCATGAATGCCCTTTTGGATCTTTGTCTTTTCAGTTTAAGCAGAAAAAGAAACATTTTAATGGGTGCCAAAGAGCTTCAAGAGTTGTCTCTTACTATGCCTTGAAGACCCCTCCTTATAAACTTGTCAGTGATCTTTTTTCTCCTTCAACTTGAAGAGTTTCAATTCAAAAGGAACGGTTTTTTGCCTAGTTTATATGTTTTTTGGAGAAATGGGGATTGAATTAGATAAATAAGAACTCTTTTTGGATAAGAAATGGATTGTGTGAATTTTTGTTTTCTTCTGACTTTTAGGATGCTTTAGAACCTTATATGAGTAAGAGGACAGTAGAGGTGCATTGGAAAGAACATCACGGTGCCTATGTGGAAGGATTGAATAAAGCATTAGCGAAAAGTGATATACTTTATGGATATACTCTGGATGACCTTGTCAAGGTGACATATAACAATGGCAACCCTTCGCCTGATTTCAACCATGCTGCCCAGGTAATGTACAGGGTTTTGTAGCGTGTTGTCATAAATCTTGAATGATTTATCATTGAAACTGAATTTATCTATACTAGCTTGTGGTTAGAAGAGTCTTCAAAGTATAGGCGGAACTTGTCATTTGAGGTTATTACCTCTAACCCTTTGAGTTTAATTTCTTGAAAAATTCTGAATGTATTCTAATATTGATTTTCTTATACAAAAGCTTGTGTACAATGTGTTGTTGGTCTTTTTCACAAGAAATTACTGAAACAAGTTCTCCTTTTTCCCTTAATTAAGATTTTTTGCAATGTTCATAACATTTAGAATAAAGATTTAATTTTCAGCATCCAGCTAGACTTGTCATTTGTTTTTTATGGATGACGAGTCTTGATCGTAAAATGGGTGCCTTGGTGATTCTTTTTCTACTGTAGCGTTCTGATATAAATTTGCTGCTTATTTGTGTAGTCATATTTTGATTGGAAGCCTGAACTTGTCTTCTGGCTGATTCTATGCATATGTAGTTTCTTCGGTTCATTTTCAAGCACAATTCTTGTTACCAAAATAAAAGGTTTGCAAGACTCTAATTAAAAGCTAACATCTGATCCTACAATTGCAGGTCTGGAATCATGATTTTTTTTGGGAATCTATGCAACCAGGAGGAGGAGACATGCCAGAACTTGGCATGCTTGAGCAGATTGAAAAGGATTTTGGTTCCTTTACAAATTTCAGAAACAAGTTTGCAGAAACAGCTCTTACACTATTTGGCTCTGGCTGGGTTTGGCTTGTCTGTATGTCCTTCCTTCAGTTAATTTGCTTTTAAACCTTGAATTGAATCTTTTGGAGTTGTTGATTTAGAATTCACTCATTTTGAAACTGTCTTCAAGATAGAGTAGTTTCATAGTGGTAATAAGAAGGTATTTGGATTTTTATCGAATCAAAAAATTTGTGGTGTAAAATTCAACATTTCAGAGATGTTCTGCATTCATGTTTCGACTTGAACCCTTCCATTTCCTTGAAAGGCTACCTGAAGAGGAATTCTGATGATACAAGGGGATGAGAGGAATGCACCAAAATTGTTCTCTTCTTACTTTACTTCAACATAATTGAATTATTTGCATTTTAGCGTGCAGCAGAGTACTGAATAGTTATTAGTTTGTGAGCAATGTAGCATAAATTTCATTTTGGTTGTTGCCAGGTATTATGCTCCTTTCAGTTCTGAGTATTATTTAGCATATCACATTCCGAAGAAAACCACTTATTGTGTGTGCGTGCGCACATGTGCATCTGCATACACATACATACATGCTTACATATATACATATAAACACACAAAAAAATTGTTTTAGATGTTTGTGTTTGTTCCAGCGAAAGGAGCAGATAGAAAGCAAAACTTGTTCATTTTGCTTATCATTATGATCTTCTTCTTTTTTTGTTTTTTGGCAATCTATTGTTTTACCAACCATTTCCTTTTCCCCCCCTCTTTGTGTAATTTGTTTGCAGTGAAGAGAGAAGAACCACGTCTGGAAGTAGTTAAAACACTGAATGCAGTTACGCCAATTGTATGGGGTGACATTGTATGTCAATCTCTATGACCTAACATATTTGATTTTCTTATCTTTAATTGCACTAGTCATCTTCTTCTTCTTTTTTTTCCTTTCGCAGCCTATCATCAACTTGGATATGTGGGAGGTAAGTTTATAATCTCTCTTTCTAACACACATACTGATGGTTCTAACATTTTAAGCTGTTTATAGCTCTTTTGTTTGCATGTCTTGCAGCATGCTTACTATCTTGACTACAAGGTATGCACCATCAATTGGCATCCTCTTTCCTCTATCATGAGTTTTTTTCTTGTATTGATCACGGGGCATTCTTTGAACAGAATGACAAAGAGAATTATGTCAATGCATTTATGGACCACCTTGTATCTTGGAACATGGCGATGGCACGCATGGCCCGTGCAGAGGCATTCGTGAATCTAGGCGAACCCAAAATTCCTATTGCATAACATTTGACCCAGGAACTATGATTCAGCAGTATCTGGTGGCTTCCAAGTGACTGTGGGTCAGAGGTGATCCGTTCAAGACATTGAAGAGAGATAACTTCCAAGTGACTGCAGGTCAGAAGCGATTCATTTGAGACATTGAAGGTAGAAATGTAGTCATGTTGGAGTAAAGAGATTAGTTCTCGCGTTACATTAGTTCAGTCCTTCATTTTTGTTTTGTTACACAAACAGATGCCCTGATGTTTTTTGGGGATTCCCAGGAATCAGATTAGTTGCAGAAGATGAGGAAATGTAGCAGTAAACTAATTGGTTCTCCTTTGTCATTGGTAATTATATAAATGACCTTAATGTTGAAATTGAGGACATATTATAATGAATTTGTTCTGACTAATTAGTATGGTTAGCACCTTGGCAGCTAATTAGTATGGTTACATTATGGCTTTTGGAAATTGTACTCCTGTGATATAAATGGAATGCCAACAAATAGCACTTATTTATCTTGAAGCATTTCCTCCTCCTCTTTTCCGGTCAACTTGATTAATATTTCAGTTCTTTCTCCCCTTTTGCTTATTCTTTTTCTTCCTTGAAGCGGATTTGTATGTGCACTCATCAGGGAAATAGACAACAAAAACAATTGTGAAATTGAATAATAGATAGATGATAACACCAGAAAAATTAGGATTTTTGCCTTATATTTATTTACAATCTAAACTCTTAAAATAGATAAATTGTATTAACTGTCTCTGTATATAAAAACAAATAAGGAAACAAATTAACAATTAACAAAAATAAAAAACTATGTCTCGTGACTTAATTTGGATTAGAATAGTAAAATTATAGTTTTGTCATTTGCAAAAAATCAAATATTTTTTTTAAAGGGTAAATAAGTTTTTTCATGGGTTCATTTGTCATTCTTAAATTATTTGGGGATAACACTGTTTTTTTGTAATTTTTAGAATAGTTAAATTACTATTTTTCCCTTAGAAGTACAAAAAATATATTGCCGTAGGTCTGGGGGCTTTTTAGGAATTTATTTTTCCATGAACAATGTATAGACTAAATTGCCCTTAACATAAAGAAAACTTAACATTGGCTTCAAGGGTTTATTCATAATTTCATAATGGTTTTTTCATAATACTTATTTGGTATGAGGGGCAATTTGGTCCTTTGATAAATACAAAAAAAATTATTGGCATGTGATTGAGATGCGTCAGCGAATAAGCTGCCCCACCGTGTTTGAGTGGCGCATGCGGTGGCTTACTGTGGTAAAAAATATCCTTTGATATTTTATGAATCATTACAGCAGAGACTATCGCCCTAGATGGCACGTGTGGTGTGATTCTCTCCAGTTTGGTCGTGATTGACTTTTTATTCTTTTTTATTTTGTTTTCTCTCCTCCTCAAATTTCATGTCTGGCTTTGCAAAATTTTACAGTAATCCTTAGATTTGTTATTCCTTAAGATTTGGTATGTATTGTTTTAATTGCTATTTCTTTTTTGAATTAGTTTATAGAATTGAAATTTGTTTTCAATTTCATCCTCCTCAAGATTTTTATATGTCATATTTGGTTATTTTAAGCTCATTTTTTAAAGTTTCATCCTTCAATTTGATTTAATTAGAAATTAGTCTCCGTTATTTCTTATTTATTTTTTTGTTTTTTATAGGATTTTTAACTAATTTTTAAAATTACCTTGGTTATCTCAAGCTTTTTTATTTTTTTCTTCATTAATTTTTTTAATTATATTATTAAATTAACTTGGCTTATTTGATCCAGTGAGGTCAATGACATGAGTCATAATTTTTTATTTTAGAAAAACATTGATATCACTTAGGCATTTTTTTTGTATGTTAGAAACAATTTGGTCCGACTCATAGAATTGCATAAACCATCAATTTATATTTACTCGAATCATTTTTTTAGGTTTTTTTAAATTTAATGTTTTTCTTTTACTTTTAATAATTTGTTTATTATAATTGGACTTTCTAATTTATTTTAATTTAGATTTTATAGAATTATCACGATTTGATAACTAAATCACGATTTCACGGTTTAAATATAGTTAGCTTAAATCAATCTAATTTATCATCATCTCATTATTTTTTTTTAAAAAATATATTTTCTAATATATAATTATATCAAAAAAAAATTCCAGTAAACATCAGATTTTTTACTTACCAAGTATCTTCACATCTATTTTAAGTTATAAAAGAATATTTCGACCCGAGTGTAGCGGAACAAAAAATCTAGGAGTTCTAAACAACAGCATCACAAATTCACGAAACGGAAGTAAATATAGTCCTTTTTCAGTAATAGAATATTTCTCTTTCTTTTTCCATAAAACTTGTTAAAATGGTTTCACTTTTATCAAGAGTTATCAAACATTAATCTCTCTCTCGCCCATCTCCTCTCTCTCTCAATCCAACCAGCAGAACTCGATATCAATTTCAAGAGGTGAGAACTCTCTCTTTAAACTCTTAAAGATTCAAGCTTTGATGTTCTTTTTGTACATTTAAGGCTCTAACTAATATTTAAGTATTCTCTTGATAACCCTTTTGGCATGTGTGATTTCAAGCTGTTTTTAATGCTGGGTTTTCTTTTTCTTTATCAATTATGTTGTGTATATGGTTAAAGGAATCGACTTTTCCATCATTGTAATATGTTTAGTATAATATATGATATACCTTAATGTATAATCTTTTCTGTTTCTGGGACTTTGATTGTACTATGTTGATAATAACCATCAAATCTTGATAAATTTAGAAACAAATTTAGAAGCCCTTTATTGTTTTTCAGAGAAAGATGTTATTGTTGAAGCAAATTTTGGGTGATAGGAAGCCTGAGGTTTCAGGATTAATGATGTCTAGCTGCTGTCCCTTTTCAGGTTTAAAGTTATTTTTACAGTCACTGCCTTAAGCACATTAGTGTGGAGACAAGTTTGAGTGTCACAAGGGACTGAAATCGGCTCTCTTTGATCTAACAAAATGACAGAAATTTTTGGATATACGGCTTGCAGACAGTTATCCCAGATGATTCTGGCTGTTTTCTTTTTTCATGGTTCTGAATACGTTTTAGCGGCTGCTATTCACGGGAGATCAAAAGTTAATCTTAGTTCACTTTTGATCAGCAAAGCTTATGTGTTTGCGATGATGTTTTCATTGCTCGAATATGTCGTTGAGATTGCTTTATTTCCTGGGTTGAAGGAATATTGGTGGGTAAGCAATTTAGGTCTCGTGATGGTTACAATTGGAGAGATTATCCGGAAACTAGCGATTATAACAGCTGGACTAGCATTCACGCATCTGATTAAGGTTTATCATGAGGAGCACCATAATTTGATTACTCATGGAATCTATAGGTTTTTTCGCCATCCATCATATACTGGTTTTTTAATCTGGTCAGTTGGCACTCAGATAATGTTATGTAATCCCATATCGACAATTGGATTTGCAATTGTTGTCTGGCGCTTCTTTTCTCAACGGATACCGTACGAAGAGTTTTTCTTGAGGCAGTTTTTTGGGTCGAAGTATGAGGAATATGCTTTGCGAACTCCTTCTGGGGTTCCTTTTGTGAAGTGAAATCTTATGGTGTCTGCACAAACAGTTGAACTCATTTGGTGCACTCATCTTGCTTCATGAAGATAGCTTCAGAAAAGTTCCAGTGATGCTTTGTTGAGATGGAACTTCTTTGAAGCTGAACTGATCATCCCAATGAGCTTAAATTTGCCGTTACTACATTAGGTGGTAAAGCTGACGCTGATTTCTTGTTGTCAATCCATTTAAAATTTCCAAATTCATTGGAATGGGATAATTTTTGTTCTTTGATCCTATACCAAGACTGTAAGTCTGTAATCTTGCGTATGCATTAAACAATGATATTTTTATTTATATGCTCATTTGAAATTATTCACTTGCTGTCATTTATGTTATAGGATTTAATGCCAAAGTTATAGAACAAACCCATACATGGTCTGCTTGTTGGCACTAGAGTAAACACTGTTATTATTAAATGATCCACAATCTTGCCTGATCTCTCCCTCGTTCCCTGTTTTAACCCCTGTAATACCTAACCTGATCGTGGCTGTGATAAAGTGACTGTAAAATAGCTCTTGATAGTTGGCCATTAAATTCACATACACCTGAGTTCTTGGGTCCGAAGCCAACCGATCCGTTCCTAGCAAGCCAAAGCCCTTCTGAAGGCTATGGTAAATGGCGTTGTCTAATTCAATGCTGTCGGATCATTTGGCGCAAGAACAGTTGGATCAAAATTCTCTTCAGGAAATGTTTCACGAAATTCTTTAGCATGGTTTTGGTTCATGTTTGGGTCAACGTCAAATGACAGGCTGCAGCTATAAATTCTGGACATAACTCCTAGCAGCGAGAGGCACCGACCGAGTGGGCTTCCATGTCGAGGATAGATAACCCTTTGGATTGGAAGAGTGAGGTTACTTGAGAGACTGTCATTCGCGTGAAGAATGTTTCCCGCCACTCTTGAAGCCTCAGAGACAAGGCCATCTGGCCCATCTCTTCTTCCCATTTGCACTTCAAACCTAAGGGGCTCTTAGCTGAGTAGTGCACGAATATCGAGTTAGGATTGTAGACAAACTTCAAACCTAAGGTAATTTTCTTAGCTCTTACCATTGTAACTGTCTCTTGTAACAATTGCCAAGACATCTGCACAAGTAACCACTCTTGGACAATGTGATTCAACAGCTTTCTTGGCTAAAAAAATAGCAAGTAAAAAACATTTCCAGATAAAGACAGGTTTATTTCTGCATCCCTTTCTAATTTTACAGTGTTGCTTGATCACTGATGCATCACAACCCTCCATGAAACAACCAAAGATGATGTTAACAGAAATCTTGAAATTTATCAAAGATTGAAAGTGGAAAGCTGAAAAGAAACTGAATAGATTATGAGCAGAAAATTGAAGGAGTCTAACCTCAACAAAGCAGTCTTGGGAGAAGATTCGTAGAGCGCCAGCAGCAGACTCAGGAGCTTCTGAAAACTTGTAAGCAACTACATCAAAGATGTGACCATCCTTTGCATTGTATGTTGGGGCCAAGGCAAACCTGGGAAAGAAATTGAAGAACCAAAAACAAGGCTTTAGCCATAGTGACTTGGAAGTTTTAAAAGATAAAATACTCTTCACATCAAAATGTTTATATACTAGCAGAAGGTTGGACACCTAAGACTAGTTTCCTTGTAAGAACTCTCAACTTGCCTCTCTTTTCCCCATTACCTTTCATCATAATTCTACTTCCAATTTTGGGTCTTTCTTTCTTTTGGCTTCAAGCAATTTGATCTCTATGTCATGAGGGGTGGAAAATGAGTTCGAGATGAAATGAAGTGTATTGTCTTTAACCAAAATGAGCATATCAATCCCAATCAAATTTAAAATTCTAATTACTTTTTTAAATGTTTTTTTTTTAAATAATTTTTGAAAACGCTTTTTTGATCACAGAAACAAAAATATTCTTATTAAGCAAAAAAAAATTGTTGGTCACTAAATAACAAATGTTTAGACTACTGTTATTGCAAAAAAAAAAAAACACAAACATAAAAGTTTAGTGACACAAGAAATGGCATTGTCAAGAATTGCCTTGTTTTGTCTCTTGAAAAGAGGTGTCTTTGTTCTTCGAGTTTTTAAAATGAAAATTACGTAGAGGATAAATGAAAATCAAAACGCCCACCGTGGGGCTCGAACCCACGACCACAAGGTTAAGAGCCTTGCGCTCTACCAACTGAGCTAGACGGGCTTGTTGTTGAGCGTTACATTTGTTTTCATTAAGTCTCTTCTTTTTAACCTAGGCCAGCAAAAACTTGTTTAGCCATTTGTGTAACGAAAAGGGTTGGGGCTGTTCACATGAAGGCCGAGTCAGGCAACTTTTGTGCTGTAAATTTATCTTGGGATGAGATGCTGTCATCTATTTTTTTTATATAACACATGGATGAGGACTTCAATTAATATGTCTTTTCCAAATATTTTCTCGCCAAATGGATGCAGGATACCATCCAAATAGCCTGCCCGTCCAGCTATCATGGGACGAAACATTGTCTAGGAACTTGGAGATTGGGATTGTATTAAAATAGAAACATCTTACAACATAGAAGAATGTCATAATGTGAATTGACATATCCTATTTAACTTCCAAGAAGAAAGATAGCAGTGACTCTTGCAATTGATCATTGAAGGAGTCAGAGTGTCTTCTAACCTCGCCATCACTCCCTGCCTTAACTCCAATTTGATACAACTTTATCATGATTGCAACAAAGGAACTCGAGTTAGTAGGTCCAAACCCAACATTTGGTCAGTTGCCAGCCACCCAAGAACTTTTTTAAGGTTTTGTTGATAAGCATTGTAAGAGTTAAATGGGGTTGGTACATCACTAAGGGCAACCACAGTAGGATCAAGATGTTTCTTAGGACGAGGACCACGAAGGGTCAGTGCATGTTCTTGGTTCATTGTTGGTCTATGTCGAATGTGCTGTTGTAGCCATAATTAAATTCTTCGCATGAATTCCTTGCACTGTGGGAAACCTATGGTGTGTCCACCTGATAAGGCCATCATGTCTAGAATAGATACGCCTTTGGATTTGTAGAGTGAGATTAGTCGAGGAATGTCTTGTTCTCTTGAGGATGGTTCCCATCCACCCTTGAAGCCTTGGTAAATGGATATATTGGAAATATTTTTGCAAAAATACAAGGAGAATGAGGATAGTTTTACCAAGTTAACCAAGTCTCTAGTGGCAATGGCCATAACATTAGCACAAGAGACAATGCCAGGGCATTGCAACTCCAAAGCTCTCTTGGCTGGAGAGAAGACATCATAGCCATCTCCTGTCAGTGACAGATTTATTTCTGCATCGCTCTCCGCTGAGGCCTAGTGCATTTGGTCCTCTAGCAGTGCAAGGAACCAGGATCAAAAGGGAAAAAAATGGGTTGCAGAAAGAACTGACAATTGAACTTTATCCATCAAGAAGTGACGTGTAATGTGAAGGAAATCAATTATGATTCTCTTAACAAGTTATCATATTATATAGTAGCTAGCTTGTCAAGTTGAGTCTCTTGAATCTGATAGAGTACTCTTGTTTATTGCACCAATATTGATGTATGGCTGCTGTGGCAGCTGATGCCATAGTAAAATCCAAATAGAGAAGGATAGTTGAGACAACAAGCAAAATCAAGCTACCCCAGCTTTAGTTTAGTTTCTGTACCCTCAAGAAAACCAGTGATAATTATAAAACTAGTTCTAAACTATAAGAACTTAATCTGATGCATGTAAACTGATCATTTTTAGGAGGAATATCATGATGATGTTACCATTTACGTTGTTGCAAGCTTTAGTAAAAAATGTGAGAAATAGAATACTGAGGTTTTTCAATTAAATACTGAAGATTTATATACCTATATTGAGTAATGAAAATTGATTTGTTTTCCTTAATAGTCACCTTCAAATTCCGAAGGTGTGTATAGACTGATTGCTGATAATATATGATTTAATCCAGTCTAAAAAAGGTGAAGGTCTACAGTTCAGAGTGACGGCTTGCTTTATCCTCAACGTGAAGGCTTTTTTGGGATGTGGACTGACAAAAGGAGACATGATGGATTTTGCACCTATCGATCAAGCTGGCATTTCCATTTTCCAGAAAGAGATATGATCAAGGGAAAAATTCAGAAACCTGATGGCTTTCTTCTAAAAAATATCGTTCGTTTTGTACTTCTTGACAAGAACATGCCTTGCCTAGCCCCATGCCTCTGGTTGTGGCCAGTTCCCAGTACCTCCTTGTTTGATTTTTATAAAATAATTATAGAAGAAGAAAGAAAAGCTATGACATTATTGATAAAGCATGATCTAATCGGACTCTATCTGTTTCTGCTTGGAGCTTTGTTTCCATACTTCTACTGTCATCCTGATCTCCACTAAGGTTAGTCATCCACTAGTCAAATGATCTTTGTTTCGTCTTCGCGGGAGGGATAATTTCTTTTTTTTTTAATCTAAAAAATCAAATATGTAGGTGTTGTTAATTTTTTTTACACTGAAAAAAGTGTAATGATGATTTAAAAAGTTGATGATTATATATAAAAAATAAAATGAGAATTATATATATTAATAAATATATATAAAAAAGTTATTAATGCAACAATACGTGTGAAATCTCAAGTAAATTTTTAATATAATAGAAAAATAAGATAATATTACGATTATATTAATTTTATGATATGATGATTTTTTCAATTAAAAAAAGTAAAAATGATGTTTACACTAAACACAATGAATATTAAAATATATAAACCAATAAACTGAGAAAGAAATGCTAATGCTAGTCAAATTATAAAATAAAAAGATAATCATTTCGGTAAAAGTAAAAGATAGATAAGTATAATACTTAACTCCAACTTTTTTTCTTTAATGTACATGTTTTTTTTTATATTTTAAAGGTTATTTTTTTTCTTACAAAGAACACATATTTTTTAATTTTATAAATACATCATGAAAATAAAGTTTATTTATATAAAAGATAGAAGAAGAGAATTTATAGATAAATTATAATAATCTTTTTGAAACATTAAATACATACAAAATAATTAAAAAAACAAAAGAAAATCTAAAGATAAGAAAGATTGGATATTAATTTAAATATAAATTAAAAAAATATAAAAGTGTACACATTAAACAAAAGAAGAAGAAGAATAATTGTATATATATTAATGTATTCGAGTAGCTCATTATCTTAATTAGATCCAACTATCCAAGCCCACAAATTTAATTTTTTTTATTTCAAATTAATTCTCATGAGTAATTATTTTATAAAAAGACAAGTGTTACATGCAGGCTTCTTCTGACACTAATAAGCTTGGTTCTAACGTCAGGTGGAGCAGGCGATCACTTGATCATGGTAGCAAACATGCAATGCGCTGGTGGGCCATGCGCTGTAACCCATTACAAGAAACCCTTAATCTAAACCTTACTTTTTAAGGTCAGAACTGTGGGCCCTGAGGCTAGCTTTTGCCTGTCTCCAACACGGCGAAGATAGAAAAGCCCATGACCCATGCATAGTTTCTTCTTCTGGCTTCCCTGTTGAGAAGCTTTTAGAAACGAAGAGACTGCTCGAAGACCTAATGGAGGCCATTTTATGTTTTTAAAGTTTTTTTTGTTAACAAGTCTTTATCAAATACTAAAAGGGCACTTCCTCTGATCCTCTCTGCTGTGCCAAGGCCTCTTTAATTATTGAAGATGGTATGGTCTTCTCACACACACACTTTCTTTTCGCGTCCACTGCAGTACTGCCATGGGAGGGAGCTGCGAACACATGGGGGCATTATGGTTGCTCCTGCCTTTTGGGTTCTTGATATTACTCTCCCTGGTCCCTGGCTTTTGGATTAAGCTTGCCTCTAATGCGGTAGGGGGCCAATTAATTCTCAAAAGTTGCCACTGTTAACATCAACTTATCATGCTTCGATTACAATCCAGATAGCTGCATTCAGACTCAATCTTTCTTGTCATCATAATCTTTCGGATACGGTCTGATTTTCTCTCAATGAATGCCTACTTAACATTAGATTTCTCATTACATTGGTGAAAAAACTTGTTAGAGTAGCTGTTTCGAAAGTAATGCCATCTTAATTTTACGTGTCAACTCTCGAGATCCAGACACCTCTAATGTTGATATGTAGCCTAACACCATTGGACTGGCCATGGTGCTTAAGTTCCAATATAGCTAGGATGGTTACATTTTTATTTTATTTTTTTGTCTAAACCCTACTATTTTAAAGTCTATTGGACCTCGACTAATTTGATCGACCTGTGTCAGCCTATTAAGAGATAAAATTCTCTCAGTGATGACGTGCTTCATTTATAAGGCTCGAACTCGAGATTTTATTTAGGATGTGTTTGAGATTTTGATAGTGATGATGGTTTAAAGTGTTTTTTATCTAAAATATATTAAAATAAAATTATTTTATTTTTTAAAAATTATTTTTGACATCAACACATCAAAACGATCCGAAAATATAAAAAAAAATCATTTTAAGTAAAAAAAAAATTAAAACACCTGTAAAATCAAATCATTTTAACCAACCACCGTCGTCAACTAGGATGGTTAGCTAGTACAAAAATCACTTTGTGGGATTTTTTATAAAAAGAAAAACTGGTGGTCGATCACACTTTTTGGTTAGTGCATGTAATGTGATATCACACCCACCTACAGAGATGATTAAAGCACATAAATTTTAGATGTCGAGGCACTTGGCAGTGTTGCTTAGCTTGATCATACTGATAAAATCCATCCAATCATTCCACAGTGATAAACTCTTTTATTTATTTGATTCATTAGAGTTGTCCTACTGTGATCAATACACTCCAAAATTAGGTCAACACTCACCTCTCAGGTCTCCAAAATTAGGTCTACCTTTCAGGTTTCCATTTGAACAAAACTAAAAATCTATAGAATGCTGCAGTTTAAGAACAGAAAAAAAGATTTAGTTTCGGCCTGTGAAGGCTGATCTCAAGATATCTTGACAATAAATAAGACTAGGAATCCATCCATCCATTCAATTGGGAAAAAGAAATCAAGCACTCGAAACCTTGATCAGAAAAGCACGCATGAATTTGAAGTTCTCATTCTTCGTCGTGATCAGCAGACAGTGATATGAACCCCACAGTGATCTTTAAGGTCTAAAGTCAAAATGAACAAGATGAGGTAGGAAATGTAATGTTGCTTTGGATATAGGACGAGGACAATTCCATGTCAAAAGAGTTTTTGCTGAGAAGTACTGCACAGAAATTCTGTGAACAGATCTAACAAGTGCTTCACATGATTGATTCAATGATCTTCCATGCAAGGACATAGCATGTGCTTAGATTTGTGTTTCCATGTGGAGGGTACACTGTGTTTGATCATTAATACAAATTAATAAAACATAAAAGAGAAAGATTATATTTTTTAAAAAAAAAAAACTAA
>Ga0307515_10012934_pt1 | contig 15650 bp, 11 predicted proteins | sample 17_EM_MG_FD_194513 | JGI IMG/M metagenome (GOLD analysis project Ga0307515, IMG submission 194513) | Populus trichocarpa ectomycorrhiza microbial communities from riparian zone in the Pacific Northwest, United States - 17_EM | ecosystem: Host-associated > Plants > Roots > Unclassified | place... | reverse complement strand
ACGTGGCTGGCGAATGCGAATTTGGAGTGCGCATTCGTCTGGAGAAGAATGTGTATCCTACCAGCGCCTGAGGCAGATATCCGTCGTTCGTGGATCTCGGGTTGCAACGGGCGGGTTCCAAGGTTTGTGGCTGAGTGGTCGGCTTACCCAATTTGGTGAAGCTCCGAGGGTCACTACCGCAATTTTATCCTTCCTACCAACACTTGTTTTTCGCACTGCTCTTTCGGTTACAAGCCCGATAATACCCCATGATTCCGGCTTCAAGCTCTCCAGTCCCAGACGCATTTCTTCGTACAAGGAAACGGACAAGGTTCACCGGAGATAAACAATCTTTATGAGAATATAACTCTTATGAAGGCATTAAAGCTGAAGGAGGATGCGAGAAGGCGAGCTTCGATCGTTCGCGCAAATAATCCATAATTTCTTGAGAAAGTCACACGCTCTATGCGCCTAATGTCTTGTCTTAACTTAAATTCAATCACCCACGTTCCGGGCTCCCAATCAGAACCATGGGCCTTGCATCGTAGACCTGCGGGATCACGAAAAGAAAACTACGTGTATTCACCGACAGGCTACTCACAGGATACATGCGACCAAGAACAGGTCACTTGCCCGCTCCCATGCGGACACAGACTCTGACTGCATCCCCATAGGGGTTCATGATCGGCGAGTCCATCACACCTGTATTCGAAAGTGCTATCCTCCCAGATTGTTGAGACTGTACGTGTTAAGCTTGCTTGTCGACCTGTGCTACCGCTATCGCGGCGCACTCGGCTAGGCTCCCATCTTCGGGAAGGTAAATAAGCCAAATTGATATTAAAAGCTCTGTACAAGTCAATGAAGGATGAAACGGAGACTCGTGCTTATTCCCATAGCGGCATACATCGTCTGGGAAAATCATTTGATATCCATGTGAAAGAAATCTATTGAAAACGGGGCACCCAACGTACTCATAGCCATATAACACAAACTACACTATAACTACCCCTGAGGTGAAAGTCCCCTAGTCCTCCCACGCGGCCATGTATCCAATGATTAACGGGTTTATTGAGCAGGCTCTTCCAGACACTTGATTCTACAGGCGATGCGATTTTAATAAAGCCGTCGAACAGAGTATCGATACGTACAGCGCAAAGAGGACATCATCTCCCCACGTCGCTGCAGTTTGCAGGCACCGATATTGTAGTTGTCAAACCAGGCACGTATCAGGCTGGCAAGCGCGAAATCTGAACTCGAACCTTGTCACCCTCAACTGAGTGGTCAATATGGAGAAGACTGAAGGCCAATGATCAGGGCCAATCGGACCGCCGAGCGCCAATGGGCGTACTGAAAGGCGATGGCGGCCTTCTGAGAGACATTGCTGACCATGAGCACCAGCCCAAAGTCATCCAGACTCGATTGAAAGACGTTCATGGCCCTGAGAACAGATTCAGCACAGATTAAGGATTTCATTCAGCTCACTCACCAGGCACAGTTTCAAGATCCTTGAACTCCTCTCCCTCGTGCGTTCCAACAGACGAAGATATACAGACGATATGTTACCGCTACCAGGCACGCTCTTAGTTGCTCTTCGCACAAGATTGATCAAGTTAGCTTGAGGCGCTTCAGAGGTTCCATTGTCAACGCACCTCACCCACCTGGAAGCTAGGTAGTCCTCCCAGAATCCACGTATGGCAATTTTAGCACCTATTTCGTCTTCAGCTCAAATCGGGGCCTATCGTTCACTCGCGGCGCATTCGATCAGCATGGATAAGGGCCTGGGGTGTGCCTGTCTACCCTTCTTCTCCACCATATTCCATCTGTAGCGCAAGCGTAATATATGCCGCATGGTGCTTAAGGTTGAATCGTTCGGCGACCGACTCCAACGCTTTCAATAATTCGTTCTCGATCACTGGCGGGTGCAAAGCCCAAAGCCCAACCCCGGAATTAGAGCTGTACCTGCGAGCGAATAGGATAAGAGTATTTTCTGTTACCAAAAGACACTGCGCGCAGGCGGTCTTCGCCGGGCATTACGAGGACTGTCTTTCAAAAAGTACAAAATATTTGGGAAGTACCAAAGAAAGTCGTAGTGCAACAGGGACGTAACTAGAAAGTACTAGGGGTCCACTTGCGTCTTATATCTTTTATCGATGGCACATGTTATTGATGCAAAGGATTTCAGCATGTTCCAGGATTGCGGAGTCTTTCAGATAGTCAGGTAAGCAAGCAAGCTGCAAATCATTCCGTCTTATCATTTCATCTCACGCTCTCTCACGCCCACACTCCCACCGTACGTTGTCAGTAATCTGCAAACTCTTGTCTTGTCTGATTTAATGGACGTCGCTCGCTCAGCGTCTCTCACTGCATCCGAAAACGCCTCTCCTGCTCGACACTGTTGCCTGCGGCTGCAGTAGGCTTGGGCAGCCACCTCTTCACTCCGATACTCGCCTCTCACCCGTCTCGTACTCGTCCGTGCACTCGCTTTCCACGAATATCGCTGCCTTTCATGCTTAAAAATCGTGTCTAGCTATTAAAGTGCTTGGATCCAGTCCCGCGCCTCCCACAACCAAAACCACAACAATGTCCGCAAACTCCCGTCCACTCCCCCCTCAGACCACGACTTCCTTGGTGGCCTCGAGCCTTGGCCGGACGAGTACTACCTCGTCCAGGTTTTCACCCTCCTCGTTTGGGACCACATCCCCCCATCCTCCCGTCGCAGCCAATGCTACCTGTCATCCCAACAACTCTGGCTACGCTCTTCTCATCATTGCTAGTCCAGAAGCCGCCTTCCGACTCTCCCACCAAGTTGTCTGGTGGGTCCTTTGCTTCATTCCTCAATTGTCGATCGGGACAACACCTTCCCGCAAGCGCCACATATTTTTTCTATTCTCGTAGCGTGCTGTTCCCGATCGGGGCGATATTTTCCTTGTTGTACAACCACTTCTGACCCGCCATTGTCTCCATTGTGAAACAGATTCACGAGTGAGGCTGATCAAATCCGCGCACTCACAGGTGCACGACCTCTATTGCAAGTCTCGTCCTAGTGTGTGGGTTTTCACTTTTGCAAAATGTGTCCGGTCTGACTTTCCAGTATCTTCCCTCAGTGCGCTTGTCGCATACTACGGCCAAGAACAACGCTGCCGCCGCTGAAGAGGGAGCGCTAGATACGGTCCCCGTCACAGTCCGCAAGACCTACAATACCCCGTTGATCCCCCCCCGTTGATCCACCCCACAACAATGCTACGCCTTTGTAGCGTCACGAGCACAGTCGCTAATTCTCGGATCTCAAAGAACAACTACTCCAATGAGTTGCACCCGAGACTCGTCGCCCGCATCGTACAGCTGTCCAAGACCATGGCCCTATCCGATAACCCCGGCGTCTTGTCTCCCCCTGATTGACTCCCGCTCAGGTCCAATAGTGGGCCACCAAAGGCCCCACACTCGTACTGTGCTTGAGCACTTGCTCGGCGGGCTCCAGACCTGAATGCCCCTTCGGACCCTCTCAATACAACGGTGTGTATCAACCCACCGGCAGCTGTAACTCAAATAATACTTAGTTGGGTCTTGTGGGTGGGCTTTCGCTTGGGAATCGCGCCATTTGGTCCTATTCACTACGTATGTTGTTCATCTCATCATTTGTTCATCTATCTATTGTCCCTAATACATACGTCTCCCTAGGTCAAAGTCCCTCCTGGCAAATCATGCGGCTTCCAATTCGTCCGTAAGGCCGACGCAGAGCGCGCGCGCTATTCTAGGGCTGCAGTGCGTGTCTTTACTACTACGCCTGATACCCTGATACCTCTATTTACCTGACAGCTACCTGACCGTTTCTAGGTCGTTCCTAGGCAGCCCCAACCCCTCCGACTGTGTCCGCAACTCCGCAGTCTCCTCAAAACCCTAATAGGAGACCTTCCGGGAACCACTACCCACCGAGTATCGCCACTCCAGCTCTTGAAGTGGCTCTGACCATCGATCAAGTCAACCACATCATTGAACGCCTTCAGGAGATCATTCGGTGTGGTCAGGAGCAGCTCGTCAACTGCGACCCATCCCGCCACCACCCAACCCCTACGGGACACCTTATTTCAACGGTACTAGAAGTGGATATACGCACACCGGAGGAGGGGCGTACGGACACCCCGGGATGTACCCGCTTCCGCCACTGGAGGTGGCTGGGAGTTTGCCGAGGTGACGGATCTGGCTACTATAATAACGGTGGATAGAGTGACTGCACAAGGCTACAGAGAATGGGTCACGCCGTATATGGAGCTGCTGAGGTCGGGGCAGGGCCGTCTTCTGTCCTTGAGTGTAAGAACTAGCATACGGCCCGCTCTTTATTGTAATGTTTGGCTCTATGTTGCTCACGTGTTTGGCGGTGTTTGGGAACGAATCTTACTTGTACACCTGCACTACCAACTTCTTTACTCTCTCTCTGTCGCTTCGATATACACGATAATTCGATAGAATTCAGAGTCCTAAGAAGTAAGCGCATCGTACAAAAAGGTTATCTTACACTTTTTTCTATCCATCGAATAATATCGAACGTTCTATGGCAAAAAACACTGGTAAATCAAGGGAAAAAGTGTAAGATAACCTTTTTGTACGATGCGCTTACTTCTTAGGACTCTGAATTCTATCAAATTATTGTGTATATCGAAGCGACAGAGAGAGAGTAAAGAAGTTGGTAGTGCAGGTGTTCAAGTAAGATTCGTTCCCAAACACCGCCAAACACGTAAGCAACATAGAGCCAAACATTACAATAAAGGGTGGGCCGTATGCTAGTTCTTACACTCTCCCCCTATACTAGGCACATACAGTACGGCGGTGCTGGCTAAGGCAGTTGGTGCGGCATAGAGGTGCTGTAGGGGAGTTGAAATCGGTATGAGCAACTGAGGTGCCGCGCCCGGTGGTGCGCTCGGTGTTGGAGGATTCAAGTTCGGCGACGCGAACCCACAGTTCCCCACTGCGTCCGCTCCCTATCGCCTCCCCAGCGCTGGCAGCGGCAATGGTACGATTGGAAATGGGTACCCGGTGGCCACCGTTCGGCTGCGGAGGACCCCCTTGATGAACGAGAAAAGGGGGGATCAAATGTGGGACAAACATCGCGCAGAATATATACAGAAAGAGACCAAACAAACTACGTAATAGGGTGATGGGTCATAACCCTCCAACACCCCTTAGAGGTGCGAGCGATGCGGGCCATGCTCTCGGCGCGCGCAGCTGCGACTGATACAGCGACTGGTGGAGCGAATGTGCCGGGGTATACCTAAGCAATTAGGGGATAAATTGAGCTTGTATAATACCGGTTTACGCAAGCCTCTTTCGACTCGACATACGACCACCGCACAACATACACATACGCATATACACATCCGAATCCGACTCTTTATTGTACATATCACCCGCAAATTCGAAGCCCGGCACAACGGCCTCCTGTGGATGTTAAAAGGCTGTATAGCGACCCTCGGCATTCGATATATAATAATCCTTGCACTCGAGTCAACAACCCAACCCTACGACCCACAGCACTGTCTGGCCTCCTCTCCCTCTTTCCCTGGCACAATACCATGGGCATACTGAAACAAGAGCAACCAACCCCCTCCTCACCGTTCGCGCCCGCTTGCTTCCTCTCTCTCTTACCACTCCAAGACTCTCGTGTCTCTGGTCCTAAACCAAATCTGTCACACAAGGCTCTTGTCTTTGCTCCCCGTATTTCTCGATGAAATGATCTAACCTCGGTGTTTTTCATTCGCTTCCTTTCGTTCTCCCACGCCCTCTTTGGACTCCGCCACCCGTGGCTGCTTTGTGTTTACCCCTCCTTTTTCCAAAAGAGTATCGTGTAATTTCCCCCTCACCCTTCCAGAAGTGACGCGCATCCTTCGTGTTCTGTGGCACATAAGCTCCAATTTCTCAATCTCTTTCATATTGGTTATGAACGTTTCCTCATTAAGTGTAAGTCCAAAGATAAGAATGGCCAAAGAATATTCACGAGTTCGATTTTCTCGTCTGCGAAACATGTCTTTTGTAACTTTCCTTTTTTCTTTCTTTTTGACTTGTCTTTGTCTCCCCTATTGCATCTATCGGGTCTCTCAAGTCGAGTCTTAATTCCCCTCTTCGTCTTTTGTGCCTGCCACGTACATCTAGCTGGTTGGTTCTCCAAGCAAATACATACTATTCTGCTGTGCTACCACGAATGGGACGTATCATATACCTTCGTGATATCGGTCACTTCAGCTTCTGCGAGTGTACATCAGTAGTCGTCCTTGAGTCCCTCGTTGGCGGGCGTTAGCCATTTGTGACAAGATGAGGAGCTTAAACCACCAAGGATTTTATACACCGAAGTATATACAATGGTTACGAGGAAAGAATAGTTAGCGCTGTGCACTGTTAAAAATCTGGGGCCAATTGGTTCCAAAGACGAAGTCTTCAAAATCAAGAGAAACTGATCGAACATCAGACGTAGGAGGGATTGTAATGAGAGCAGGTGAATGGAGGCCTCCGCGACAATCTAGGGGTACCCAATAGAGTAAGCCGCCGTCTGAGTCTTTGACCCAACCCTGTGAGTCAGGCCGCGAATAAAAATGAGCATGGGCAGGATGACAAGAGGAGGACGGTTGATGTGAAAATGGCCCCGGCACACGGATGGTGTTGCTATTAGACCCAGAAACAATGTGCCGCTGCCCACTGGGAGCAACGGACAGCGCATTCGCAATTTCTCCCTCTAGAGATCTACCAATGCCAGCATTAGTCTCGGTATCCCAGATTCGAATCGTCTTGTCATTAGATCCAGAAATGATGTACCGCCCGTCGGGAGAGTAGGCGATGGACCTCACACTTCCGCTATGCCCCTCCAGAGGTTTGCCAACTGCGGCACCAGTCTTGGCATCCCAGATTCGAATCGTCTTGTCATCAGATCCAGAGGTGATATGCCGCCCATCGGGAGAGTAGGCGACAGACTGCACAGCCCAGGTGTGGCCCCACAGAGGGTTGCCAACTGTAGTACCAGTCTTGGCATCCCAGATTCGAATAGTGCCGTCATAAGATCCGGAAATCATGTGCCGCCCATCGGGAGAGTAGGCGACCGATGACACATTCCCGGAATGCCCCTCTAAAGGGTTGCCAACTGCAGCACCAGTCTCGGCATCCCAAATTCGAATCGTGTTGTCATTAGCTCCAGAAACGATGTGCCGCCCATTGGGAGAATAGGCGACGGACTTCACACACTCGCTATGCCCCTCCAGTGGTTTGCCAACTGCAGCACCAGTCTCAGCATCCCAGATTCGAATCGTCTTGTCATAAGATCCAGAGATGATGTACACCCCATTGGGAGAATAGGCGACAGACAACACATCCTCGTTATGCGCCTCCAGAGGTTTTCCAACTGCGGCGCCGGTCTTGGCATCCCAGATTCGAATCGTGCCGTCATAAGATCCAGAGGTCATGTACCGCCCATCGGGAGAGTAGGCAACGGACGACACACCCCCGCAATGCCCCTCTAAAGGTTTGCCAACTGCAGCACCAGTCTCCGCATCCCAGATCCGAATCGCGTTGTCATAAGATCCAGAGATGATGCGCCGTCCGTCGGGAGAATAGGTGACGGACCTCACAATATCACTATGTCCCTCCAGAGATTTGCCAACTGCAGCACCAGTCTCGGCACCCCAGATTCGAATCGTCTTGTCATAAGATCCAGAGACGATATACCGCCCATCGGGAGAATAGGCGACGGACAATACATCCTCGTTATGCCCTTCCAGAGGTTTGCTAACCGCGGCGCCAGTCCTGGCATCCCAGATTCGAATCGTGCCGTCATAAGATCCAGAGATGATGTGCCGCCCATCGGGAGAATAGGCGATGGACTTCACACTATCGCTATGCCCCTCCAGAGGTTTGCCAACTGCAGCGCCAGTCTCGGCATCCCAGATTCGAATCGTCTTGTCATTAGATCCAGAGATGATGTGCCGCCCATCGGGAGAATAGGCGACGGACAACACATCCTCGCTATGCCCCTCCAGAGGTTTGCCAACTGCAGCGACAGTCTTGGCATCCCAGATTCGAATCGTCTTGTCATCAGATCCAGAGATGATGTGCCGCCCATCGGGAGAGTGGGCTACGGACGACACACTCCTGCTATGCCCCTCTAAAGGTTTGCCAACTGTAGCACCAGTCTCGGCATCCCAGATCCGAATCATGTTATCATCAGATCCAGAGATAATGTACCGCCCATCGGGAGAGTAGGCGACGGACGACACACACCCGCTATGCCCCTCTAAAGGTTTGCCAACTGCAGCGCCAGTCTCAGCATCCCAGACTCGAATGGTCCAATCCAACGATCCAGAGACAATGTGTTGGCCATCCGGAGAGTAGGCAACGGACCGTACCCCTCCGGTGTGCCCTTTAAGGGGCTCACCACTTACAACACCAGTCTCAGCATCCCAGATCCGAATGGTTGTGTCTTCAGAGCCAGAGATGATCTGTCGCCCATTGGGGGAATAGCTCATGCAATTGATAGCGCCAGTATGTCCAATCCATGACGATGGCGGCGCTGGCCATGACGACAATCTCCCTCTCACCACCTCGATGGCCTTAGTAAATCTCGTGCTGAAGCTCTTTGATAAGGTTGAGCGTAAGGGCAAGAAGGGCCGTGTTGAAAGATACGTGTGCGGAGCACTGACAAGGATGGGTGTGCGAAAAGCGATGATGAAACGGCAAACGTCCTGAATTCTTTCAAGAAAGGTCGGATTTCCATTCTACTGCCAATCAGAATTACCAAATATAAAAGCTGGAGCTGAACTCACCTTGGCCCAGGATATCACACTTCGAATGCTCGGAGCACCCATCGGAGACATTCCCAAAATGCTCAATACTTCTATCCAAAATAACGGGTACAACCCTTCAAAGAATTCCTCCAAGCTATCCCACACCCGCTGATCATTATTGTCGGGAGCAACACAAAGATGATTTGACCAATAAAGAGAACTATATTGCAAGCAGTCGGAAATGTTCTCTATGATTCGGGATGGGAGATCTTGAATGACCGCATTAGGGAGTCGGGAATCTTCGAGCCCGCAGATATTGAAACGGAGTTGGCGAACCATCGTCCCGAGACAAGCAATTGCCAGCTGCACATTTGCGTCTCGGAGGTTGATTCGATAACCGCAGGGACAATCATCGCTGACAAAGAAATCTGAAATTGATAAATGCCGGACACGAATCCCTCTATTGATCCCTTCGTCTCGATATAGCAAAGAGCTGAGGTCATCCACCCACTTTTTGACGAGGTTTGGATTTACTCCCGCCAGCCCTGCAATCGTATCCTCGCATAGGGCGCGGTGCGGAGCTGCTGTCAGAAGGACTCCAATCATCCCCTGAAACTCGGCTTTACGATGCACTATTCGCGACTTTAGGATACTTGAGTAAAGTCTGTATAGAGCTCCCAACCCAGCACCAGCCGAATCTTCGGAGGCTGCCTGCAAAGACTCTGTGGGGTCCTCACAATGCTCAAGAGCAAGAGCAAGGGTCTTGACGAAGATGAAGAGACCATTCGCCCGAGATATGACGTTGTTCAGGAGCAATTCTTCTGGCCAAGACGCGGGGAGATACCATCTTCGACGGATCAGGTCAAACTCGCTCCGAGCAAAGGTTCGCAGATCACCGCTGGCTTCTTCATCTCTAGCCAAATCATATCCCAAGTACGATAGCGGAGTGAGTCCATCAAAGAACTGCCGGATATCGGCTTCGGGTCTGCTGGTGATGATAATTTTCAGCCACGAAGCACGTGTGGCCGCGCCTGTGAGAAGCTTCAGGAGGCGTAGGCGACTACGATCGTCACCGCATTCATCGAATGCGTCAATGACAAAGACGAGGCAATCGTTTGGGTGTTTAGGAAGGTTATCGAGCCAGTCAGGGAAGAACGAGTCCTTCATCGACTCTGGTGTCAGGTTTGGGTCGCTACGAAGGCAATTTGCCACAATGGTTCGAAAAGAGGGGAGGATTTCCGCGAGTTTGTGAATGAGAGTCGGGACTATGTTTCTGGGTTCGCTCAAGTTAGGATCATCCCTCCGGCAGAAAAAGGCCCCGGCAAGCTTTTTTTGATCGTGGAGGTTCGCACAGATCGAATGAGCTAACGACGTTTTGCCGATTCCGGGTAAGCCGTATATCCAGCAAGTATTGCTCTGGAGAACGCCTTTCTCCTCTGATCTATTGGCCACCCAATCTACGATTTCTTTAAGCCGAGACATGCGGGTGCCTTTCATACAGCAGAAGTCCTGGTGATAGCCGATCTCGATGGGTTTAAGACGCTTGAGCAGAAGCTCTTGCTCTACACAAAGCTACTGAGGATAGGCTCGCGCGATATTGAGACAATGTGTGCTCACCAATCCTTTTGGCTAGGCGCAGGGCCTCGACATCGACTGCACGCAAGAAGTCTTCAATGACGTTTGCTAACTCTCCGTCCATTTCTTCCATCATTTCCTTGTCCTTCGAATAAACCAGCGCATCTCCTGTTCGCTCTGCGATCATCAGCATTTGCGGAATCCAGAAAGGAGACAGCCTACTGAACCGCCCACGCTTGACGTAGTTGCATAAAAATTTGGCGATCTTCTGCATCACTTCGAACATCCGGGGCATTATTTTATGCAAGACCTCTGTCTCTTCGCCGACAATTTCGTCTGCGACCTTGTCCGCCAAAGGCAAGACGCGCTGCAACCGATCCAACAGGATCGTTGGCATCTGGTCGTATTTGTTTTGTTCCTTCATGAGCTGAACGATCAAGTGTTACCTCTACTTCTAATCCGGTAGAGAGCACGAACCTCAAATGTGACTTTGGCAACGCCGAGGACAGCCTTTGCGATCGGATCAAACTAAGAGGTGTCAACGTCCTGTTGGTTTCCATACGGGCAGAGCTGACCTCAGCAAAAACAGCGCCAAGTTGAATCCCTTTTCCCAAACCCCTCTCCATCGATTTACTCATCAGTGGCTCGAATCCCTTCATCAATTCCTCAAGTCCTCGGAGCGACGAGCGCAGAGATTCCGCCTATGCAGACATTGTTAGCTGGCGGAGGAGCTTTGTGGTAAAGTGACGAACGGTAGCATTCGCAGAGAATCGTAATTCTAGAGACCCACGATTCTTTCCAATGACAACGTTTTCTGCCCTTTTGTTAGACATGAGCGGACTAAATCGGTCATCACGACTGACTCAATACAATAACCTCATGCTTGGTGGAGTCCCAGTAGTCATCAGAGAGCCCTTGTAGGTCGATAACTTCGTTCGCCTGTGTCCCCTTTTCCTTAAGCAGATAAAATGTGATCCTCTGGATCTTCACGCGCATTTCGGATGTCGGAGAAATATCTCTACGAACACAGAGCCTTTAGTGAGCATACATAGCGAGAACAAGAGGCGTACGAGTGTTGGACTGGTGTCCAGGTCCGGGTACCATTCCCATTTGTCTGTAATTCTATCTTCTGATTTCCCACAAACAAAACCAGGTGATACTTCGAGTCTGTGTCATCTTGAAAAGTGATTTCTGTATGACGCCCAAGATCAGCTGTGACCTAGATTGGAGTGAACCACCGCACGATCTAAATGCAAGCTTTTCGGTGGTCAGACAACAATGCTGCGCTAGCTGTCTGGGTGCTCACAAGTGGATTGACTTGGGTGCTTGAGTGGCCATGTTACGTTGGTTTGCCTTCGAAGACCTAGAAGTCGAGAATAGGGAGAGGGGAGAGGCTGCAAAGCAGCTGTGCTGACAAAGAAGCGCGGGCCAATCGCATTCTCACACGCCATCGCATGACAACGGCCACAACAACGGCCACAACAACTAAATGAGGGATGGGCGAGCATCCGCGTCACCCGTGCTGGTCCACGCAGATGTACAATCAGCAATAGTATCCACCACGATGACGATACAAGGCACCCTTCGAGTCCAATCGTACCCTCCCCCTTGCACAGGGATACATACAGGTGACCTGCATGGGAGGGAGTTCCGAAATATGAAGTGCGGCTAGTGTGTCCCTTAAATACTAACAAAAAAAGCAACTGGAGACGTGTATTGAATGTAGCAGAACCTTTGAGGGCCGGCGAACATCTAGAGCTGTACCCAACCGAAAATAAAAACCAGTTAGAAAACGAACATTGAGAAACGACTTAGCGCACCCTACTGAGTATCTCTCGCACCTGTACGTCGTCCGTCCCTTCCTGAGGTTAGTGACATAGGGTGTCGACCTCCAAGCGACGCTACCAACAATTTGCTCGTCAAGAAGCCGCGGGAAGGTCCGATTCCTGAATAAGAACTTAATATAAAGTGACCACTATTCATCATTCCGACCACTTACTCTGGAGTCGAATTCGACCGTTGCAACAATTCCCGGTATTTTTTCAGCTGCACCTCACGGACGGCACCACACTAAAAGCGATTTCAATGTAGTGATTAACTTGACTGGGATACAGATGATTCAATGAAGAGAAACGCCCATGGCCCACCACGTACCTTGGTTTCGTCGAAGGAGCGCCGTACAAGCTTCCTAGAGTTGGTGAGAGCTTCGAGTAACGTCCTCTTGATCGAATTTAGGCCGGAGTTGCAGACGGGCCAGAATGCCCAGAGGCAGAGACGCGATATTGGAGGCGGATGCTAAGGAAGGCCAGAATTAAGACACCCTGTGCTGGGTCTTGCCGCCGATCAAGAGTTGGAGCTTGTTCATCGATTCGTATTATCCACGGAGATGCCGAAGGGACTGACCCAGCGAGAGATAGATCGCTTGCGAACTACACCGCGAGGTCCTTCTCGAGGGACGGCCGAATATGGAGACACGGAGCGGCATGATCAGCGGATCTATCAGCCTGTGGTCAGGAACGCGAACGATCGGGCTGCGGGAATCGAGTCGTATACTGGGTTTCCGGAGGTGTGTGCTGAAGAAAGGGTTGGCCGGATAACTGTCTGGAATTCTGGAGGGCTTCATCAGTCGGTTTGGCATCAATCATATCCAAATATCACCTTATAATTCGGAAAGGCCACGACCCATTTCGTGAAGTCCCCTTAAAGCAAGCATGCAGCAGCAACGCGATTGGACCAACGCGTTCTATTCGTCAAATATGCCCCTGGTAAGAAATCTCTAGCTATTTCCATGGACTACCTCGTTCACGGACACGAAACGCCCTCTCAATCGATGAGGTCATGCGTGCTTGGCCGTTGGTCTTTGACCAGAGGCCCTAAAAGGTGTCACTATCTCGTCGTGGAGCGATTACACCCAATAGAGACGCGAGGAGACTACGTGCGCGTCGTTCTCGATTGCATTGCGAAGTCACGAGTTCACCATACATAACGTTTCGAGCGAGAAAACCTGGACAGTATGTCCCGTGGTGAGCACAAGCCAGGAGATCTCGTTTTAACTCGCAATTCCGCCAATGAGACAAGTCTTGACAAGTTGCGAGGTCCAAGGGTGGTACTTAGCAACATGTTAGCCAAGGAAGACTGACTGCACTGAAACCGTGATGCTCTGCTCATTGCTTGGACTATGCTTCCAGAACGCTCGCTAGTACGTGGTCTAAGTAAGGAGCACTACTCCTCACTCGAAACCAGACACACGTACAAGCTGAACGCGAGAGCATCACCGGACAGTCAGATATGGTCGGCTCCAACTCGTGTAAATTATGTACACGGACATACAGCAGCATATTAAGTACAGAGATAGAAACACTTGTAACCCCCGGTTTCGCGCCATCGAATCACTTCTTGGGCTCTGATATATAATAAAGTACGGAAAGGACGTCCTTGACAACTTCTCCGCGAGTGGATACCGTATCAATGATAGTGATGGCGTCGATACAATCGCGTAATGCGGACCTTCCATGTCGTTTCCAACATGGTACCCGTCGTGCTCGATCAACTGTGATGACACTCAAAAGAGGTCAGACGAAGAACAACTCATATCAGTAGGACCACTGAGAAAGAAGTGTCGAATAGAGGAGAGCATTAGGCTATCCGATAGATATCGCTTGAGGGTGGCGAGTGCAGAGAGGTGAATCGCCGATGAGTTAAGTTGGGAGTGACGCAGATCCCAGTGGTAGAAGACAGGACGATCTCCAGGGCGAGATTTCCCAAGTCGAGGTTTTTGAGGCGAGGGAGACCTCCAGAGGGCATTTATAGACCACAGGAAATAGGGACTCGGGATAGACATTCAATCAAACGATGCATGTGGTACTGGAGAGGAGAGCCAACGGGACTAATACTTCGGGTGGGAAGTATGATGTACCAGAATACCCTGGCCAAAGATGCGCAGGAAAGGTGGACGAGGTCGTGTAGCATCAACGTCGACACTTTAAAGACGAACCGATATCCTTCGTGGTTAACACTACCGCCCCCACTTTTCGGATTATTGCTCTGGTACCGTCAATTCTATAGTGGCCCTTCAAGTACGTACTACGAAGTTGCTGAATGACCATTTCCGGTGAAACCGCGTTATTTGCTTGTAAAGGGGGAGGTGGAGAGCAAGATATCGTCCGTCGCCAACTACGACAGACAGTGGCTAATATGATTGGCATAAGAGGTAGCCCTAGACATTGTGGAAAGCATCCGCCGGGGCTCTTCGTCCTCCACGCACTCTGTAAAATTCTGGAGCAGAACTTCAGGAGGTAGGCGATGCAGCGGGCGGAAAATATCTTGATATTTGGCCTTAATCTGACTGTAGCTCGCTTCGATCATCGTGGAAAGGCCGGGAGAGTGTGCCCATTTCATCTCGCAATGTCGCACATGTTGGCTGTGTGGTAGGATGGGAGAAGGCTTTGGCAGTGTCAGCTAAAATGGCTGTCGACTGAGTGAGAGACGACAAGACCGTCTGGTCAAGCTTCTGTGCCAAAATCTCCGTATCGAGCCGCTCAGGCTGCCCGTGATTCGGGCGCTCGTCTGAGTACTCAATTGGTGGAGAGATGGCATGTGTACAGGAACATGATGAGCTGGGCATGATTTTCTTCGTGCTTCTTCTTTACGGCTTCGATAGTATTGAAGGGATTTTTGGCTGCTCGATAAGCTCGATGATCACTGATCACTGAAAGCTGGTCGTCGTTGGGCGAGAGGTTGAGGGACAAGCGGCTCGCCATCGTCTGTGCAGCAGGGGTGCGTCTGATGTAGTCTCCCCCAGAGGTTCAAGGATCAGGAATGAGCCGTTCAGGTTTGTCTGGGTAGCTTCGTGCTTCGCTCTACGCTCTACGCACGCCGTACGTGCTGTCAGCAGTCGAGAAACCACCCGCTCTCGACTCGATGGCTGAATGCTGAATGCTGAATGCTGAATGGCCGACAATCGGAAGGGATTCCTTCTGCCGTATCGTATAGGACCTGAGCAGTTGGAGGTAATCCATGCGTTTGCCCCTCCAGTGTGACATTTGCACATTTGCACAGTTGATAGGGTCAAGCCCCTAAAGAACCCTGGACGTTTGAGATGCTTCAAGGACGTACTCGCGCATTCCGAAATATATATTCCAGTCCACGTCGTTGCGACCCTTCCCGATCGGCTTCGGCGTGGCAGAGACGCGGACCCACGCGGACCCACGCACAGACGAGCTGCTGTCGACTGTCGAGAGTTGCTAAGAGACCGTGTGACTTTGACGGGACGGGACCACCTGTGGTCGAAGTACGACCAGCCTCTAGAAAACGGAAACTTGAACCCGACCACGACTT
>Ga0307515_10012933_pt1 | contig 15651 bp, 14 predicted proteins | sample 17_EM_MG_FD_194513 | JGI IMG/M metagenome (GOLD analysis project Ga0307515, IMG submission 194513) | Populus trichocarpa ectomycorrhiza microbial communities from riparian zone in the Pacific Northwest, United States - 17_EM | ecosystem: Host-associated > Plants > Roots > Unclassified | place... | reverse complement strand
CTCGGACAAAAGTTGGTTGCAGCGTACAACTTGTTGGGTGACGAACATATTTCGTCGGGCTCATTCGTGGGTGGATGTGGCGCGGATCTCCCACACGGCGGTGACCAGCGTCTCGGTCTCCTCGAGCGCCGCGGAGACGGGCACGACGTACTCCGCCACGCGATCGAAGAGCCGCTCCGGGAAGTACCCACGACCCGGGTCGCCAACCAGGACCCGGGCACCCGTCCGAGCCGCGGCGCGCAGGTAGGCGGCCATCTTGTCGGCGACGCTGCGGCTGTAGAAGACGTCGCCCGCCAGGATCACCTCGGCCTCGCCGATCTCCGCCGGCGTGGCGTCGCCGACCTCCGCCGACGCGGCGGCGATCACGACGCCGTTCGCCGCCGCGTTGCGCTGCGCCGCCGCGGCGGCCGCCGGGTCGACGTCCAGGGCCCGGACCCGCTTGGCGCCGGCCTTGGCGGCTGCGATCGCGGCGATGCCGGAGCCGGTGGCGATGTCCAGGACCGTCCGGCCGGCCACCAGGTCGGGATGGTCGAGCAGGTGCCGGGCCAGGGCCTGGCCGCCGGCCCAGACGAACGCCCAGAACGGCGGCGGCTCGTCGCTGTGGAACTCGCCGCCGGTCAGGTCGAACAGGCCGACCGGGCCGTCCACCAGATGCAGCGAGAGCTCCGGCACGAGCGGCACGGGCAGCAGAGTGATGGTCGGTTTCGGCACCGCCCGATTCTTCTCGCCGGGCTCTTCCGCCGCGCCCCATTTTCCGGGAGCGGCGCTTGCTACGAGGCCAGGTCCGCGCCGCTTTCTACGAAGCCAGGTCTGCGGCGCGACGGAGCAGGGCGACGGCACCGCCCGGGGCGTGTGGCGCGCGGGCTGCGGCCAGGACGGCCGACACCGCGTCGTCGACGGCCGTGCCCGCGCCGTCCTCCCGCAGCAGATCCAGGAACAGCGCCCGGGTCTCGGCGGAGGGCTCCACGCCGAGCCCGTCGGCCAGATGCCGCCGGCACCGGTCGTACGCCCGCAGTGCCGCCACCCGATCGCCCAGCGCCCGGTGCGCGGCCATCGTGATGGCCCACCCGCGCTCGGCCATTGGGTCCAATCCGACTGCCCGTTCGGCCAAACCTAGTGCCCCTACCGTGTCCCCGGCGGCCAGTGCGTGGCCGCCGGCATCCAGCAGGGTGCCGATCAGCCGGCCCTTGTAATGCTCACGGGCGGTGGCGGCCCAGTCGGACCGGCTTTCCTCCTCGAGCAGCGGGCGACCGGCCAGGTGCACGGCCGCGGTGAGGGGGCGCAACGCGCCGCTTGCGGTCCGGCCCGAAGCGGCCGCCACCAACTCGTCGAAGCGTTGCACGTCGACCCGGACCCGGTCGCTGACCAGCGCGTACCCGCCGCCGCTGCGAGTGGTGAGCGCCGAGTCGCGGGCGCTGCCGGCCGGGTCGAGCCGGCGGCGCAGCACGGACACGTAGCTCTCCACGGTGGCCTTGTGGTTGGCCGGCGGACGCCCGTCCCAGAGCAATTCGGTCAGCTCCGACTTGGCCAGTGGGCCACGCAACGCGAGCAGAGCGAGAATGTGCCGGGGCTTGATCCCCCCGAAATCACGTCCCGAAAGGCGTACACCCCGGGTCCGTACCTCGAGACGGCCGAAGAGCTGGATCTCGTACATGAGGCAGACTCTGCGTGTCACCCGCGTGGGCGACAAGCCCCAAAGCAAGGGGGAGGCTCGGCCGAAAGACCAGTTATCGCAACCGGTCGGCCTCATCCCGGCGGCGGCCGTACCGGGCGATGGACCCCGCCCTGTGCGCGCGTTCGGACTGTTCGAACGGGGAATCTTGGGGCGCCGCAAAACTAGACTTCGATATCTGTGGAACTCGGGAGGTGGCGCATGGGCGATGAAGTGATCACCGTGCTCGTCGTCGACGGCCACCAGACGTTCGCCGAGTTGCTCGGCGTGGCGCTGCGCGGCCAGCCTGACCTGCGATATGTCGGGCATGCCCGGAACGGTGAGCAGGCCTTGCGGCTGTGCGCCGAGTTGCGGCCCGACGTGATCCTGCTCGACCCCGAGCTGCCCGACGCCGACGGCATCGCGATCGCGGAGATGCTGCGCCATCGCCAGCCGGAGACCCGTGTGGTGATCCTCACAGCAAGCAATGAGGCGACGCTCGTGGGCCGCGCGACGGCGGCCGGAGCGGCGGGCTTTCTGAGCAAGAACGGCGCGCTCGGCGATGTCCTGCACGCGGTGCACACCGCGCACGGCGGCGGCATGACGGTCTCCACCGACATCCTGGCGCGGCTGCTGCGCAGCACGTCGCCGGTCGTGGGCCCGCGTGGCGGCGGCCTGACCGCGCGTGAGCACGAGGTGCTGGAGCTGATGGGCTCGGGATTGGACCCGCGCGCGATCGCCCGGCGGCTCGGCATCAGCGTGCACACCTGCCGCGGCTATGTGAAGGCTGTGCTGGCCAAACTCGACGTTCACAGCCAGTTGGAGGCGGTCGCGGTGGCCACCAGGCGGGGTCTGATCCAGCCGGATCGCAATAACGGAGAGTAATTCACGCTCTCACTCATCCGTAACGCCGCGCGATCCGTACTTCTGGCCGGAGCGCCTCCTGGAGATAGTCGGCGCCGGCGCGAGTGGAGGAAATTCGCGTGGATCGTTCAGCCGCCGATGACGACGCGGGTTTCCGCAACACGTCTGATGCGTCCGTAGCCGTCGCCGATGCACCGTCGACTTCGGGCGCTCATTGGGCAAACCGCGACAATGAGAACATCTACCGCAGGACGGGCACGCCGTTCCGGCGGCCGAATGCGCAGAATTCGTTCACCGGCGAGGACGACGAGTCCGAGCAGGATGATCAGGACCCCACCTCGTGGTGGGGGACCCCGGGCTCCGGGGACGACGACGCTCACCAGGAGAACGGTCCCGGGTCGGAGCGCGCGGCGCAGGAGCGGTCCTGGCCGCAGAGTCGTTCGCAGAGTCAGGAGCGGTCCTGGCCGCAAGCGGACGAGACGGACCAGGAATGGTCCGATGCCGCGCTGCCGGATCGGTCCCGTCCGGAGGAGCCGGAGTCGCAGCGGCAGTTCGCGCCGACGCCCGAGTTCGGGCCCGCGCCGCCGGCGAACGGCAGTCGCATCTCGTTCGGCGTCACGGATGGCCCGATCGGCGGCTACCGCCCGGGCTACGGCCCCAGCGCCGCGCCGACTTCACCGGCCGGCCGGACCGGCTACGCACCTAGCGACGCGCCGACATCGCCTGCTGGCCGCACCGGCTACGCACCTGGTGCCGCACCGACGTCGCCTGCTGGCCGGAACGGCTATGCACCAAGTGCCGCGCCCACGTCGCCGGCCGCCCGGCCGGTCTCGCCCGCGTCGCGTTCGAAGCCGCTCGTCCCGCCCGTGACCGGGCACACCGGCGAGATCTTCAACGGCCCGGCCCGGGAGATCCGCGCACACCGCGCCGTAAAGCAGAACACCGGCGGGCACGCGGCCCTCAAGGCGCCAACCCCGCCCCGGGGCACGCCCACCACGGCGCCCGCCGCCGCGCCGAAGAAGTCCCGCGTCGTCACCGTCGCCGCGCTGGCGCTGGGCGCGGTCGTGCTGCTCGCCGGGGCCGTCGGCGGGGTCGTCTACTTCTCGGGTGACAGCCAGGGGCTCGGTTCCGTGCTGTCGCTCAACGCCGGCAAGACCGAGGGCCGGACCGCCACGGCGCCGCTGGACGGGCGTACGACGGCGAGCTTCGAGATGGTCGCGGCGTCGAACCAGGTGACCGTGAAGACCCAGGATCTCGGCGAGAACCTCTACAAGATCACGACGGCCGACGACTCCGGCATGGTGCCGAGCCCCGCCGTTTCGGCCGACCGGGTGCAGCTGCACCTGACCCCGAAGGGCGAGGGGACCAGCGGCGACGTCACGATCATCCTGTCCACGAAGGTGCGCTGGGCGCTGCGCTTCAGCGGCGGCTCGGACGAGCAGGTCATCGACATGACCGGCGGCAAGGTGAGCGGGGTGAGCCTGGTCGGCGGTGCCCGCCGGGTCGAGCTGACCCTGCCCAAGCCGAGCGGGACCGTGCCCGTGCAGGTCACCGGCGCGCTCGAGGAGCTGTCGGTGAGCTCGCCGGCCGACGCGCCGGTCCGGGTGAAGGTCGAGGCCGGCGCCAAGACGGTCGCCGCCGGCACCCGTACGCTGCGCGATGTCGTGCCCGGCTCGACGCTGACGCCGAAGGACTGGCAGGTCAAGGACCGCTACGACGTGGCCGCGAAGTCCTGGGTGACGCTGCTGTCGGTGGACGCCACGAGCTGATCATCCACCGACAGCGCGCCGGTCAAGTCAGGACAGCACGCGCAGGCGCACCGTCTGGGCCATGCCTCGCAGCTTGTCCAGGACCGCCTCGGGGTAGCCGCCGCTGATGTCGGTGATCAGGTAGCCGTACTCGCCTCGGGTGCTCAGCAGTTGACCCTCGATGTTGACGTGGTGCTCGGCCAGGATGCTGTTCACCTGCGCCAGCACGCCCGGGGTGTTGATGTGCACGTGCACGACCCGGCTCATGCCGAGCTGCTCGGGCAGGGCGACGCTGGGCAGGTTGACGCTCAGCGTGGTGTTGCCCTCCTGCAGGAAATGCACCAGCTTGTTCGCCACGAAGTCGCCGATGTCGGACTGCGCCTCCTCGGTGGACCCGCCGACGTGCGGCGTGAGGATCACGTTGGGCAGGCCGCGCAGCTCGGAGACGAACTCGTCGCCGCGCCCCTTCGGCTCGGTGGGGAACACGTCGACGGCCGCGCCGGCCAGGTGCTTGCTCTCCAGGGCCGCGCGCAGCGACGGGTGGTCGACCACGATGCCGCGGGACAGGTTGAGGAAGATGCTGCCCGGGCGCATCCGGGCGAACTGCTCGGCGCCGAAGAAGCCGTGGTTGCCGGGGCGCCCGTCGACGTGCAGGGTCACCACGTCGGACGACTCGAGCAGCTCGTCGAGCGAGCCGCAGCGCTGGGCGTTGCCGAGGGCCAACCGGTCGGCGGTGTCGTAGAAGGACACGTGCATGCCCAGGTTTTCCGCCAGCACCGAGAGCTGGGTGCCGATGTTGCCGTACCCGACGATGCCGAGCCGGCGGCCGCGCACCTCGTGGCTGCCGTCGGCGGCCTTGTCCCAGACGCCCTCGTGCATCTTGGCGTTCTTTTCGGTGAGCCGGCGGGTCATCGCGATGATCTCGGCGACGGCCAGCTCGACCACCGAACGGGTGTTGGAGAACGGCGCGTTGAACACGGCGACGCCGGCCAGCGACGCGGCGGCCAGGTCGATCTGGTCGGTGCCGATGCAGAACGCGCCGACGGCGACCAGGCTGTCGGCGGCCTCCAGCACCTTAGCGGTGACCTTGGTCTTGGACCGGATGCCGAGTAGGTGCACGCCCGCGATCCGCTCGACCAGCTCCACCTCGTCGAGCGCGTTGCGGACGGACTCGACCTGGTAGCCCTCGGCCTCGAGCCGGGACACGGCGTCGGGGTGAATGCTCTCGAGCAGCAGGACGCGCACCTTGGCTTGGTCGATCATCACAATCCGTTCCTGTGTGGGTTTGGCCTCGTGGATGGCCTGCCGGGCCGCCACGTCGAAGCCCAGTTCACGACGGCCCAGCCTAATGCCCGGCGGCGCCCGCTCCACGGCGGTGTGCCGCAGCTCCCATCGCCGTGGCGTGTCGCATGTGTTGCCGGCCCGGGTCCAGATTCGCCCGCAGCCAGGGCAGCAGGGCGTCACCCTGGGCCTGTTGGAAAGCCCGTACCGTGGGCAGACCGGGCGGGTCGGGCCGGCGGGCCACGTCGAGGAAGAAACCGGCGATGCCGGCCAGCACGTCGACGCAGATCGCCAGATCGACGCCGGCGAAGGCACGCTCGGGCGAGCCGCCGTGCACGATCACGTTGAGGCCCAGCAGCACCCGGTCCAGCCAGGCCGGGCCGGTGCAGGCCCACGGCCAGTCGACGATGACCAACGAGCCGTCCGGGCGTACGAGAAGATTGTCTGCCCTGATGTCGCAGTGGGTGAGGGTGTCGCCGGTGCCGATCGCGGCCAGGCCGCGATCGGCGGCCGCGCGCAGCTGGGTCAGCTGCGCGGTGGCCCAGGGGTCGAGGTCGTCCGGCGGATCGGCGGCCAGGTTGTGCCAGCCGGCGAAGTCGGAGCGCAGGCTGTCGGCCGCGGTCGGGACGTCGGCGAGCGGCGACGGCGTGAGTGCGTGGGCAAGCTCGCGGAGCGCGGTCACGGCCGCGGCCAATTCCTGATCCACCCAGGGCGTACGCGGCTGCCGGCCGTCGATGTCCTCGAAGACCAGCGCGATCCAGCCGGTTGCGGCTTCGTCGTAGGTGCTCTCGTCGTAGGTGCCTAGCAGGCGTGGAACCGGTGCGTTCGCGGGCAGGGCGGCGGTGATCGCGGCCTCGCGGCGGGCCAGCCGCACCGAGTGCTCGTTCTGGGCCGGGCTGACCGCCTTGACGAACGCTCGCCGGCCGGAGCTGGTGCGCACGCGATCGGCGGTGCCGGGGGAGAAGCCGCCGGTCTGCGAGTCGGCGCTGGTCACGTGGCCGCCGATGATCTCCTCGACGGCGGCCCGGACCCGCGGCGGCAGGTCGTGCCAGCCGATGCGGCTGCCCGATGCGGCGATCATGGGGAGATCGTGACAGCCCGGTCCCGGTTGCGAAACGGACTTTCCCGGGTCTCGGGCTCGGCATCGTCGAGGGTCGGGCGGGTGCGCCTGGAGTCGAGCGGCAGCAGCGCGGCGACCGTGATCGCTAGCAACAGGCGCGCGTTGCTGCACACCGGTGGGCCGAGCGCGGTCACCGGCAGCACCATCACCGTGAGCGCCACGACCGGCCATATCCGGCGCAGCCAGCCGGGCCCGCCCACCGGCAGCAGCACGGCCAGCACCAGCCACGCCTGGTGATGCGTCCACGACACCGGCGAAAAGACGACACCGGCCGCGCCGACCACCACTGCCGCGGCCAACCAATCGCCGTCGTGGGCCAGCCGGGTGCTTCGCCGCAGGGCCAGGATCACCACGACCCCACCGAGCATGAGTACGCAGGAAGAGCGGACCGGGGCGCCGACGTCGAACCGCATCAGGGCGCCGTTGAGCGACTGGTTGCCGACCGCCGTGACGTGGCCGAGGCGGCTGACGTTCATGACTTCGGTGGTCCAGAACCGCCACGAGTCGCCTGGCAGGACAGCCGCAGCGATCGCCCCGCAGCCCGCGAACGTCGCGGCGGCCGTGACCGCGGCTCGCCGGCGTCCGCCGAGCCAAAGCATCGGAATGAAGATCAACGGGGTGAGCTTGATCGCGGCGGCGAGCCCGATGAGCACGCCCTGCCAGCGGCCGCCGTGCAACACGTCGGCGACGACGAGGACGGCGAGAAAGATGCTGACCTGGCCGAACTTGAGGTCGGAGGCGACCGGCGCGGAAAGCATGAGGGCGAGGCCGAGCAGCGGCACGTTTCGGCAGGCGGTGAGCGCGGCCAACCCCAGAACCGCGGCGACGGTGGCGAGCGTCCAGGCCAGTTGCAGCGGGAAGGCGGGAACCGAGGCGAGCGGAAGGAAGACCAGCCCCGCGAACGGCGGATAGGTGAACGGTGCGTCCCCGATGATGAAGTCGTAGAGGCTGGCGCCGTCACGCAGCCAGTGGACGGCTCCGATGTAGACCCCGAGGTCGGTGAGCCGCGACCCGCCGGACCGGGCAAGAACGGCGTAGCAGGTGACGACGGCGACCAGCAGCGCCGGCAGCCAGTCATGGTCTGCGGTACTGGCCGCCCGGCCCAGGTAGGCGGTGTCCAGGCCGTCGGGGTCTCTGGTGGCGGGGTTTCGCCTTGTCGAGCGTTGGCTGGCTGAGCCCCTGTTGGCTGGGTCTTGGCTCGTCAGCGTGTAGCTGCGGGAGCCGGTGGCGCGTGGGTGGGCCTTGATCAGGCCGGCGCGTTCCAGCCGGATCAGGGCCGGGTAGAGGGCGCCGCTCGGCAGGCCGGTGGCGCGGATCAGGTCGAGGCCGGAGCGACCCTTGCCGGTGTCGACCGAAAGAACTGCCAGCGCTCTCCCCGCAGCGATTCCCGTCCCCATGCTCGATATCCTACATAGGGTCGGGGTCGGGGCTCAATCCGATTGTCGAAGGGCTCCCTGGTTTTGGTCGCCGTGATCAGTTGGCTCCAGTCTTCCGTGCGCCGATGAAGCACCCAACGAGGGATGTGGCGTGGAAATCTTGGTCGCCTGCCGCCCCTCTGTGGGCGAAATGCGACCACGATCTGTTGGATTGATTGAGGCAACTACAAGAAAAATGGGGCCCATCTTTCATGGAGTTGGCGCATCGATCGGGTTCGGCGGCTTGGCACCTGGGTGGGCAGAGTCGGGTAAATGCGGCATAAGGGTCAACGGGCTTAGTTGCGGCGGGTGCGGAGCGCGTCGCCGAGGTGCGCGGCGAGCAGGCCGGCTACGAGGGCGACTGCCACCCGGCCCGGGGTGTGCGCCACGAAGCCGAAGCCGAAGACGTTCGAGTTGTCGACTAGGCGGTGCAGGGTGGCCGCGCTCGGACCGGCGTCGGCGCGGCGGAGGAGTTCGCAGCCGGCCAAGCCGCCGAGTGCGGCGCCGACCCCAAACGGAATCCGCAGATCGATCCTGACGACCCGCCGCAACACCGCACCGACCTGCCGTCCAGCGGCCCACAGAGCGGATCCGGCTACGCGATGGCGCACCGACCGACCAAGGCCGGCGGCCCGACTTCGGCCGGTTGCCCGACTTGGACCGGTGGGTTGGCCTGGGCGGGCGGCCCGGTTTCGGTGGGTGACTCGGCTTGGGCCGGTGGGCTGGCTTCGGTGGGTTACTTGGCTTGGGCCGGTGGGTTGGTCGGGGCTGGTGGGCTGGGATCGGTGGGTGACTCGGTTTGGGGCGACGGGTTGGTGGGGGGCGGTGGGCTGGCTTGGGCTGGCGGTGCGCAGGGCGAGCGCGAGCACGAAGGCCGAGCAGAGCAGCATCGGCCCGGCCATGGTTGCGGCGTTGCCGATCAGGATGTCGGAGGCGTGGAACGCCGGCCCCGATGCCCGCAGGCTGCCGAACGCCGCCGATCCGTCCGCGAAGTAGGTGCCGAAGGTTGCCGTGCCGCCGGGCAGCATGGCAAGCGGGAACCAACCCGGCGCCGACGCCAGCCCGACACCGAGCTTGGCGGCGGCGTGCATTGATCCGGCGATGGTCGCCAGTTCCAGGGTGATCAGGCCGCCGGCCGCTCCGAGCGCCAGCGCCCGCCGGGGCCGCGACGCCCCCAGGCGCGACACCGCGTGTGCCGTTGCCGCTGACAACACTGTCCAGACCACGACAGCGGGCGCGATGTCGGTCCAGCCCATGAACGGCATGACCGCGACCTGATTGCCGGCCAGCAGGAAGGTGAACAGTCCGGCACCGAGTGCCAGGCACCGCCGACCGGCGTGCGCCTGGGAGCGAGCCCCGATCGCGGCCATCAGCACGGCCGCGATCGCCAGCAGGGCCAGCGCGGCGGCGCCCTCGACGCCGGGCGGCAGCCAGTCGCCGAACCTGTCCTGCGCGGCGTGCACCCCGTTGAACAGGGCGGCCGCCAGCAGTGTCACCCCGGCCGCGGCCGCCAGCGAGCGGCCCCAACGGTCGAGAGTGGACACCGGCTCCTCGCCCTCGGCCTCGACCGGCGGCCAGACGGCGAGGCTGCCGGCGAAGGTCAGCGTGCGCCAGGCCCGCACGCTGGGCCGCAGTTCGGGCTCGGCGCGCAGGGCGTCCAACTCGGCTTGCCATTCGTCGGCCATGATCTCGGAGAGGTCACCAGGCCAGCGCCGCGCGGCGCTGGTGACCAACCGGCGGGCGAAGCGGTCGACCAGGCCGACTCCGGCGGGGCCGGGCTTCGCGGGCCGTGCCACGTGGGAAGCAGGGGTCTCGGTGCGTTCGCGGGTGGTCATGCTTGGCTGGTCCGCCGGGGCGGCGTCGCCGCGCGGGACATCTGGGCGTGCATCAACGCCACCTCGGCTCTCGCTGCGACCGTGCCCTCGGTGGTCAGCCGGTAGTAGCGCCGGTTGGGCCGTCCCTCGGCGACCGGATCGGCGTCCTCCCAGCGGGACTGGACCCAGCCGGCCCGCTCGAGGCGGACCAGGATCGGATAGAGCGTGCCGCTGGGCAGCCGGGTGTCCTGCATCAGCTCCAGGCCGTAGCGCTCGAGAGCCGGATCGACGAGCAGCGCCGCCACAACTTTGAGCACCGACGTCGTCATACGCGGACCAGCCATGTACGAACTCTACATAGGGGCGCCAACGGTTGGAAGTGTGCCGCGGCCCGAGGCGGTGCTGTTCGGTCAGGTTACAAGGCTCGGGGGAGGGTGACCGTCACGATCAGGCCGCCCTCGTCTCGGGCGTCTGCGCGGACGTCGCCTCCGTGGGCGCGGGCTACCGCTCGGACGATGGACAGGCCGAGGCCCGCCCCGGGTGACACCAGACGTTCCGTGCCGTACCGGTGGAAAGGCTCGAACAGGCCCGGCACCTCGTAACGCGGGATCACCGGGCCGGAGTTCATTACCTCCAGGACCACCCAGCCGTCCGGGCGGGTGCTTGTTGCCGCTCGGACCCAGCCGTCCTGTGGCAGGTTGTGCCGTACGCCGTTCTCGATCAGGTTTTGCACCAGGCGTTCCAGCAGCACCGGGTTTCCCCAGGTGGACGCCTCGGCCGGGGCGGTCACGATCTTCACCGTGTCGGAGACCGCGACGTGTTCGACGATGTCTGCCAGGTCTACATACGCGCGCTCGGTCACCTCCCGTTCCGACTGGGCCAGCAGCAACAGGCCGTCGATCAGCCGGCCGTGCCGGTCGTTGATCGCCAGCAGGGTCGTGCCCAACTGGCGGACCTCCGCCGACGCCGTCTGGGGTTCGAGCGCCACCTCCAGCAGCGTCCGGTTCAGGGTCAGCGGCGTGCGCAGTTCGTGTGACGCGCTTGCGATGAACCGGCGCTGCCCGTCGAACGAGTTGTCCAGCCGGGCCAGCATCAGGTCGAACGTGTCCGCCAGTTGCTTGATCTCGTCGCGTGGCCCGTCCAGCGCGATCCGCTCGTGCAGCCCCCGGTCCGCGGCAGGTGCGTCGGCTATCCGGCGGGCCGTTTCGGTGATCCGGTGCAGTGGCTGCAGCATCCGCCCGGCGATCAGCCAGCCCAGCGCGATCGCCGCCGCACTCACGATGGCCAGTGCGATCGCGCCCTGGGTGAGCAGCGTGTGCAAGGCGCTGGCCCGGGTGCCGTCGACGACTTGCTTGACGAAGATCTGTCCTTCCGCGGGCGGCCCGGCCACGCCGCCGACCGTGTTGAGCTCGCCGGCTCCGGCGGGCAACCCGTGGTCGACCAGGACGTAGGTGGCGCCGAGCAACACCAGGCCGGCGGCGACGAACAGCCCGCCGTACACCAATGTCAGCCGTCCCCGGACCGTGAGCCTCATCGGATCAGATACCCCACTCCCGGCTCGGTCAGCAGCACCGGCGGATCGCCCAGTTTCCGGCGCAACTTCAGGATCGTCATCCGTACGGCGTGCGTGAACGGGTCGGCGTTCTCGTCCCACGCCTTCTCCAGCAACTGTTCCGCCGAGACCGCCGTGCCGTCCGCGCGCAGCAGCTCGGCCAGCACCGCGAACTCCTTGCGGGACAACGGCACATATCGCCCGTCGCGGTACACCTCGCGGCGGTGTGGATCGAGGCTGATCCCGGCCCGGCGCAGGATCGGCGGCGCGGCCGGGCGCGAGCGGCGGCCCAGCGCGGTCACCCGGGCGGCCAGTTCCTTGAAGGCGAACGGCTTGGGCAGGTAGTCGTCGGCGCCCAGCGACAGCCCGTTCACCCGGTCGTCGACCCCGGCCGCCGCGGTCAGCATCAGCACCCGGGCCAGGCCGCCACGCAGCGCCAGCTCCCGGCACACCTCGTCGCCGTGCACCACCGGCAGGTCGCGGTCGAGCACCACCACGTCGTAGTCGTTGACGCCGACCCGTTCCAGCGCGGCGCCGCCGTCGTACACGACGTCCACCGCGTGGGCGTCGTGCCGTAAGCCTTCCGCCACCGCGTCCGCCAACAGCGGCTCGTCCTCGACCACCAGGATGCGCATGCCTCCATGCTGACTCACCGCGATGTCACGTGGGCGTCACCATTTTCCGTGACGTCCGGGAAACCCCCGGATCGTTCTACTTCTCCCCGGAGGCGGCCACCGGGCCGCCGGCGAGGGAGACGACGATGCGAACCAGGCACGGCATGACCAAATGGCCTCGCTGGCGAGGGCCAGGAGGGCATGCGAGAGGTGGCCCGGTCCTCGCGCTGGGCCTGTTGCTGACTTTGGTGTCGGCCGGCTGCGCGCGAGGCGGCACCGATGACACCGGGGTGGCCACGGCGAGCGGTGCCAAGCCCACAGCGAGCGCCAGCGCGTCCGCCGCGCCGGGTGACGACACCGACGCCCCGGTGAAATTCGCGCAGTGCATGCGGGCGGAGGGCATTAGCTGGTTCCCCGACCCGAAGCCGGGCGGGGGGATGTCGGTGTCGATTCCGAACGGCACCGACAAGGCCAAGGTCGACAAGGCGATGGAGGCGTGCAAGAAGTACGCACCCAACGGCGGCGTCGCGCCGAAGCCGGACGCGGCCGCACTCGAGCAGGCCCGGCAGATGTCCAAGTGCATGCGCGAGAACGGCGTGCCCAAGTTCCCCGACCCGAAGGCGGACGGGAGCATCCAGATCGACGGCAGCAAGGTGGGCATGGGTCCCGGCGACCCGACGTTCGACGCCGCCGAGAAGGCCTGCGCGAAGTACCAGCCGAAGGGCGCGGTCACCGAGCGGCACTCGGAAGGGGACCAGGGATGAGCCGCCGGCGTAAGACAGCGGTCGCGGTCACGGCCGTGCTCACCGCGGGGGCGGCGGTCGCGGCGGTGGCGGCGGTCCGGCTGCCCGACGCCGCGGGCGGCGAGAAACCGACGAGCGCGCTGCCCGCGGCGACCGCGGCGGTGACCAAGCAGACGCTGGTCGATCGGCAGAGCGAGGACGGCACCTTGGCGTACGGCGACACGACCGCCGTGATGACCCGGCTCGCCGGGACGGTGACCGGCCTGCCCGCGGCGGAGGCCACGATCAAGCGGGGCAAGTCGCTCTACCGGATCGACAACAGCCCGGTCGTGCTGCTCTACGGCAAGCTCCCGGCGTACCGGAAACTTGCTCCTGGGGTTGAGGGTTCGGACGTGAAGCAGTTCGAGCAGAACCTCTGGGCGCTCGGGTATCGCGGCTTCACGGTCGACAAGACCTACTCGTCGGCGACCGCCGACGCGGTCCAGGAGTGGCAGGACGACCTCGGCCTGAGCGAGACGGGCACGGTCGATCCGGACCGCATCGTGTACGCCGCCGGCCCGGTGCGGGTCGACTCGCTCACCGCGGCGCTCGGGTCGGTCGTGCAACCCGGCGCCGAGGTGCTGGCCACCACGCGCACGTCCCGGGTCGCCACCGTGGACCTGGACATCTCGGATCAGCGGCTGGCCAAGAAGGGCGCGACCGTCGAGGTCACCCTGCCCGACGGCAGCGAGACGAAGGCCAAGATCATCGGCGTCGAGACGGTCGCCGTGCCGGCCGAGGGCAACCAGCCGGCCAGCACCAAGATCGTGGTGACGATCGGCTTCAGCAAGGCGCCGAAGGGGCTCAACCAGGCGTCGGTGACCGTGGGCTTCACCGCTTCGCAGCGCAAGGACGTGCTGACCGTGCCGATCGAGGCCCTGCTCGCGCTTGCCGAGGGTGGCTACGGCGTGCAGGTCGTCGAGGGCTCGAGCACCCGGATCGTCGCGGTGGAAACGGGCCTGTTCGCCGACGGCCGGGTCGAGGTCTCCGGCGACGGCATCACCGCCGGCACGACCGTCGGGATGCCCACATGAACGTCATCGAACTTGAGGCCGTCACGAAGGCCTACCCCGGTGGCGTGACGGCCGTGCGGTCGGTCGACCTGGCCGTCGAGTACGGCGAGCTGGTCGCGATCGTCGGCCCGTCCGGCTCGGGCAAGTCCACGATGCTGCACCTGATCGGCACCTTGGACCGGCCGTCCGCCGGGACCGTGAAGATCGACGGGCACGACATCGCCACCCTGACCGACCGGCAACTGTCGGCGCTGCGGGCCCGCCGGATCGGCTTCGTGTTCCAGCAGTTCCACCTCGCGCCGGGGCGCAACGCGGTCGCGAACGTGGCGGACGGGCTGCTCTATTCCGGCGTACCGAAAAAGGAGCGGGAGTGGCGCGCGGAGGCCGCGCTGGTCCGGGTCGGCCTCGGTGCCCGGCTCGGGCACCGGCCGCATCAGCTCTCCGGCGGCGAGAAGCAGCGGGTCGCGGTGGCCCGGGCCGTCGCGGGCGACCCGGCGGTGCTGCTGGCCGACGAGCCGACCGGCAACCTCGACTCGGTGGCCGGCGCGGGCGTGGTCGACCTGCTGCGCGAGCTGAACGCGGCGGGCACCACGGTGCTGGTGATCACGCACGACCACGAGATCGCCGGCGCGTTGCCCCGCCAGGTGCCGATGCGCGACGGGGAGGTGGTCTGAGATGGCCTCGGTGCTGGTCCCGGCCCGGCTGCGCGGGTCCGACCTGCTTCGCCTCGGCGGTTCCGGCCTGCGTGCCCGGCCGCTGCGGGCGGTGCTGTCGGCGCTGGGCATCGCGATCGGCATCGCGGCGATGACCGCCGTGGTGGGGATCTCCTCGTCCAGCCGGGCGGATCTCGATCGCGCCCTCGCCGCGCTGGGCACCAACCTGCTCACGGTCGCGCCGGGCAACACCATGTTCGGCGACGCCGCGACCCTGCCCGACGAGTCGGTGGCGATGGTCAAGCGGATCGGTCCGGTGCAGTCAGCCACCGCCACGGGGGTGGTGGATGACGCGTCCGTGTACCGAACCGACAAGATCCCGGTGGGGCAGACCGGCGGCATCGCGGTGCTCGCGGCCCAACTGGACCTGTTGCGGACGGTCGGCGCCACGATCGCGGACGGCAGCTGGCTGAACGCCGCGACGGCCCGCTATCCGGCGGTGGTGCTCGGTGCGACCGCCGCCCGCCGGCTCGGCACCGGGCCGGCCGTCTATCTGGGCGGTCGCTGGTTCACCGTGGTCGGCGTGCTCGACCCGGTGCCGCTGGCGCCGGAACTCGACGCGGCGGCGCTGGTGGGCTGGGGTGCGGCCACCTCGTACCTGGACTTCGACGGGCACCCGACCACCGTCTACACGCGATCCGTGGACGCCCAGGTCGAGGCGGTCCGGGCGGTGCTGGCCGCGACGGCGAACCCGCAGAACCCGAACGAGGTCAAGGTGTCCCGGCCGTCCGACGCGCTGGCCGCCCGGCGGGCGACCGACCAGACCTTCACGGCGCTGCTGCTCGGCCTGGGCGCGGTGGCCCTGCTGGTCGGCGGCATCGGCGTCGCCAACACGATGGTCATCTCGGTGCTGGAACGCCGGGCGGAGATCGGGTTGCGCCGCTCGCTGGGCGCCACCCGCGGCCAGATCCGCACCCAGTTCGTGGCGGAGTCGCTGCTGCTGTCGCTGTTGGGCGGCCTGGCGGGCGTGCTGATCGGGTTCGCGGTGACGCTGCTGTACGCCACGACGCAGACCTGGCCGACAGTGGTTCCACTGTGGGCGCTGGCCGGCGGCGTCGGCGCGACCGTCCTGATCGGAGCGATC
>Ga0307515_10012932_pt1 | contig 15651 bp, 7 predicted proteins | sample 17_EM_MG_FD_194513 | JGI IMG/M metagenome (GOLD analysis project Ga0307515, IMG submission 194513) | Populus trichocarpa ectomycorrhiza microbial communities from riparian zone in the Pacific Northwest, United States - 17_EM | ecosystem: Host-associated > Plants > Roots > Unclassified | place... | reverse complement strand
AAAAGATTGCTTAAGCAAAAACATGACAGAGGTTTATCAGTTTTAAAAATGAATTGATCTATTGTTTTTCAAATTCAATCTAAGTAGGATAGAAAATTCGGTTAGAAATATGTACAAAAAAAAAAAGAACGAAAAATATGAAATCTTGATACCCTCAACTAAGAATCTCTAAAAAATAATAATAAATATTTTAAAATATTTTTTATTCAAAAATATATTAAAATAATTATTTTTATTTTAAAAAATTATTTTTAATATCAACATATTAAAACAAATTTTTTTTTTAAATCACAAAATCAAATAATAGCTAAATCTCCGTTATAAGACCACATCTTAGCAGTAGAATCAAAATTTAGATTTGGCATATGTACAAATAGAAAAGAAAGAAAGAAAAGAAAAGAAAAAAAAGAAATCTTGATACCCTCGACTAAATCTTACGTAATAAGAAGACACCTATATACAAGGGAATTATTGCCAATTTATCAGTAAACTACAATTTTAACTATTACAAGCTAATTTCTTGGCAGGCAAAATGAGTTTCACTCCGTATGACAAGTTCATTAACGTTCTATAAATCATGGATTCATATCTGTCAGGACCAGTTCACCCGGTGGAGATTTCTGTGTTCATTGCATTTTCGACCAAAACTGATGATTGGTCGTGCTGAGTAGATGGTGACTGCATTTGTGATTTCTTCTTCTCTTTGAGAATCACCTGCTTAGGCATTACCTCTAGCAGAAAGCTTCCTCCATTCCATGCAGCTGCTGAAACCTTGAGTATTTGGAAGACCACATGCAATTCATAGGACAAAAAGATGGGAACTGTGAGTGCCATGGTTGCCACAGTAAATATTGCTTGCAACAGAATGTACATCAGCAGGCGATTCTGGTCCCCAAGCAAACCACTCAATTTCCACCATAAATTATTTGCTTTCTGGGCCTTTTTTGAGAGCTCCCTAACAGACAAAACAGCTATTAGGAGAAAAGTTTTTCAAGCTAACAAGTTATAATTATACGCATGGCAAAAGATAATGCATATAGTTAAACCATGTGCAAATATCCATGTTCACAGAGAACTCAGAACCTGTAAGAAGTCATGACTTCAGGATCTCTTAATAGCCTCTGCCTACGTAGGACATTGACGATAAGGAAATAAAGAGCTTGCCACAGGGTATAAGCAAACAAGGGCACCCAGAACAACCATGTCAAAAGGTAGGATTTGTCTTCCACTCCATATGGCCATGAGACTCTGCGGGAAGTTTCTTTTGGATGCATGGCTTCGAAGGTTGCAGGATTCCACCACCGAATAGTAAAGAAAACTAACCCTGAAAGGACAACAGCTCATAAATTCTGGAGAGTTACTAATGATTGACCAAAAAAAATTAACTTGGCCCTTCATTTAAAAGGGCTCCATTGGCCACTCCTTGCTGGTTTCCAGGAAAAAATAACAGCTGTTGTGAGCTTGAAATTTCTTTTTTTCATTAGATTTATCAATAGATTGAGGGGCATTGGTTTCAAAACTTTGTACAGGCTAAAATGTTTTGTAAGTCATTTCCTATGTTGAGCCAATAACAGAGCACATTGATCCATCAGATAATTAGTTTAGTTGTTTCTTAATCTATAAACCAAGTCACAAAGCATAATACAACTTGCATGGCTTTTTGGGACACTCTTAAGTATCAAAATTGTCACTCCACTCGCTTCCAGTTTGGAATTGTCATCCTTACATGTCCTCGGAGCAGCAGGCATTAAAATGAGATAACATAGAGAAATCTTAATTAAAGAACACTTAGAAACCTAATAGATTTACAATGGGATTTTCAAATGCAGCAGTGCATTGGATAATAGGAGAGAGATGGTTTTCTATTATGAAAATATATGCAGAATTTGGTCTTTGAAGTTGTAAAAAGGGTAGATTTAATGGTAGAAATTGGATCCAAAATTTGACTAGAGGAGAGTTCAAAACAAATAGAGGCAGAAAAATCTTGGAAAGTTAATAATCAAAAATACATTAGACCTCAGAAGTAGGATGAACAATCCTTCTTTGTGCAGAGTCCAGATTTAGTTTCAATTTTTAGCAAATTCAGACATAACCAGTTGTGGCACAAGTCTGATTTGTTTAGATAACTTGCATATATAGGTTCTCTTAAGGAGACATTTTCTCAGTGTTTGCAGGTTTAATTGCCCCATGTCCAATCACAATAGACAACTTTTTTATCCTCTAAGAACCCTCATCACCAGTTATTTAGTGTGATATGATTAAGACATGCTACATGTTGATTTGCCTTTTAATACAGACAGTCAACACTCAAGTTAGCAAAACCAAACAATGAAGTAATACATGAAAATAACTGTAAGTTTGCTCTAAAACGAATTGAACAGCAGAACACACAGGATTTAGGTTTATGAATAAGAAAGCGAATTAGAAGTTTCTCAAACAGAATTTGCTAAGCTGGTTTACCTCAATTAGTATGAATGCAGAGATCAGCAGCTTATGTAAAATAGGAATACATGCATGGTTTCACTCTATTGGGGGTAAGGAGTGTTCTATACAAGGCAACCCAGAGAGAAGAAGGACCATCTCACCAGGTAGAAGATGTATTAGGACACTAACAAGTTTGTCAGCAGAACTAAAAACCAAGCTACAACGCCAAATAATCAATGCCCATGCCAATGGTCCCTACAGCATTTAAACGAGTGAGAAGAGGATAAAACGAAGCATTCATCAATTAAAAGGTTGAGTTGCCACAAGCATATTTACTTACTTCAGCAAATGAGAAGCAAACCATGAAAAGCTTTTCGTTCTTTGGATATAGAAGAAGGTCGACCAAGAAGATCGTATTGGCATAATAGCAAAAATCCTGAAACCAAAACACTAAAGTCAATTAGTCATTGATGTTCTAGACAACCAAGTACTGACTAGTATGTAAATAAAACTTAAAAGCAAAGCATTTAGTGACCAGATATCTCAATTTTTTGAAAGCTTTGCAAATCATGCTACTTCAGAAGCATTTCTATTGGCATACTTTAACAGGGCCCTTGAATTGATGGCATCTTATGTCATGTTAATTCCTTAAAATCTTAACAATCCTTTAGTCCCAACTATACGGGGTTCTGCACAAATTCTGTTACACCATTCTATTCTATCCATCATCTAGTTCCTCAAACATGTCTTGATAAGCTCTAGGTCACCATAGCAAAGACATGACTGAACATATGGCTCCCTAAAAATGACCTTCTTGATGCATACCCTGGCAAAATTTTAAATATAGAGGTTCATGTACCTATGAGAAGTTAAAAAAAAATAGACAAAAGAACAGCATACCAGAAGATAATAGTGCCATTTCTTGAACCGGTAGTATATCCACCGGAGAGGAACAAATGTGAAATAGAAGAAACAATACACATAAGGGATATCTTGTGGCCCTGAACATTTAGCAAACAAATCAACAAAGGAATTCTTGAAAACAATTGACAGTTACAAATTCCATCAATTAAACAGTATATTGTTACTCACTCGCTCCCAAAAGGAAGCAAAAACCCCCGAACCCGAGAACACCAAGAAGATAAGTCACCTACAAAACAAAAGGCAAATCAAGTCCATAACTTTTGTTGCTAACATGCTCATATAACAGCAAAATAATTGTTTTTTTTTTGTTATATATATAGCAAGACCAGCCAATGTTTATACGAATTCAAAAAACAAAACTTTCATGTTTCAACCAAAAACCAATCATGAAATGAATAAAACAAAGCAAAAACAAAAGGGCTAACCTTATTAATAAACCTTTCATGTTCCTCGGCTTGTTTGGCAATCTTAACAGCCTGTTTAGACAAGATCTCTTTGGTTTGGTTCGCTTGTTTTGACAGCATCTCCTTTGTTTGAGCCATTTTCTACAACAAAAACAAAGCATGCCCAGGTCGTCAAAACAATCAGAATCACTAAAGCCAACAAGAAAAACAGAGATTTGAATGTTACCTTAGATCGGTCCTTCAGCCTCTGTTTCACCTTTTCGAACGAATCCCCATTTGTTGTGATTATTTCCTCCACAAGCTCTTCGTTGTTTGACATTTTTTTTCCTTTTCTCTTACTATTTGATTTCCTTCTTTCTTGTTTTCTTTTGTTATTGAAAGAGAGAGACGCAGAGCGAGAGAGAGAGACGAAGCAGAAGGGTTGCTTTTGTTGTTGTTGTTGTTTTCTTTTTTTTATCTTAACAGGGAGATTTTCTCTTTTTTTTTTTTTTTTTTTTTCAATACTGCTTAGAGTATGTTTGTATTTTATATATGGTTATGATTTGAAAAAAAATAAATTTAAAAAAATACATTTAGTTGTGATTAGTTTGTTTTAGATATGTGTTTAATAAAAAATTTAATCTATAGTAAAAAACCATGTGTAAGGAGGTGTTTGAATAAAATTGTGGTCAAATTGATTTAGTAATAATATTACCAAAAATAACATGTGATTATTTTTTAATTTTCAATTGCATTAATTTGCATTTCATTAACATTAAATTTTACAAACCACCACACGAATTACAACACTTTTTTTTATTGTCCCATTAAACTCGCTACAGTCTCATCCCGAACAAAATCTATACGCGAAGGCCTGTGGTTTCCATGAGTTTGTGACCGTGGAAACACATCGGCTAAAAAATCCCCGGGAACAAAATCAGGATGGCGATCGAATTCCCTAAATGCAATATCTTCTTATGACTTTCTTCTAATATAGTTGTGTAGTGACATGGATGCCACTACACTTTGAACTTGCGCTTTGTAAGGAAAAGATAGTATATTATGCAAAATTCTCCATCTTTTTTCCACACTCTAAATGTACGTTCAATGACACAACGTACTAAAAAGTGAGCATGATTGAAAATTTCTTCTCGTGTTCATGGTTGGTCTTACCTGCAAAATTCTTGAAAATGATACTTCTTACCTCTATATGGACTAAAAAGTCCGTATTCATTTGAATATCTAGAATTGACTAAATAGTACTTCCCTGCAATAACATCTACAAACTTTGTTAATTACTTATCAATAATAAAAATAAAATTACCTCTTCTTAAAATAAATAATATTACATATTTTGGTTTGTTAATACCTTCTGGTGGCTTAGGAAATTTGATGTTAGGATTGTAAATTGCCTCTAGAAATATTCATGTGTCATGTGCACTATCCTCTTATCCAGTCCAAACAAAAGTGAATTGCATGTCAAAGCTACATGCAGCCATAACATTTTGTGTAGGTACACCTTTTTCTACCGATAAATGATATTTGATTTTATGAAGAAACACATGCCCACATATGTGTGTCATCAATAGCTCCTACACAATTCTAGAACAAAAAACTAAAACGAATAAAAACAAGTGAAATAAGTTATAACCTAAAATTATCGAAATTAGTAATCCATAGAATTACATATTAAAAAACTATGATATTGTTATCTTGAAATGAGACATATATCTCAGATTATTTGTAATTTCCTGTGGTGTGTTTAAAAATTTAGGATCATCAGGTTTAATGATATCCACTACAAGCAAACATATCATGCGTAGAACTTCATTAAAATATCTACTAACAGTCTTTCCAGAATGTTAAAATCTTTCCTACACTTCCCTGTTTGAAGCACCTAATGATAATGTATACAAAAACATTATAGTAGATGACAGATAGATTTTTCTATTCTTGAGTCAGGTGATGTTTGACATTGTGGTAGAAAATGCTTTTCAAACTGTTTTTTTGCTTGGAAATACATTAAAATAGATTTGTTTTTTTTTTAATTTTTTAAAATTTATTTTTGACATCAATAAATCAAAACGATCCAAAAAACATAAAATTTTTAATTTGAAAAAAAAATCAAAATTTTTAAAAAGTGCAACTAAGCCGGAAAAACAAACGATGCCTCAAAAGCAAAAGAGTGTTGTCAAAAGAAATTTTCTTGTACATGATTTTTTTAAAAAAAAATTAACATTTTTTATTTAATTTCTAGAACCCAAAGGATGGTATACTGGAATTAGGATGTCTAGAGGGCTAATATGTCACTCTTTAAAGAACTAGCTCATTCATAGAGAAGGGCTCTCCGTTTGGACAAATTGGTAAACGACGTAGTTTTCATATAAAGTAGTGAGCAATTTATAGTTTAAATCAAACGGTTTGTTAGAAACCAAACTGAACTAAAAAATCAGTCGTATTTATTTTTGTCAATAGAAATAGAAGAAAGGGAAGAATTTAACTAAATAATCATCCCTCCCTATCTCCGGTCTTTTGGTTATTTCTATTAACAACTAATCATATGAACATAAATAGTGTTTTACATGAATTAAATAGAGTTGGGAACATGAATTAAAAGAGAACTGGAATAGGATTTCTATGATGAATTTCTGAGTTTATGATGGTTTCGATCCTGTTATTGTAGGGGAGGTTGCATGAGTATAGCAACAATCAAGAGCATCTGGGCATTCATAGGCACTAGGTAGGTGCTTTTTAAAACTCAACAAAAAGATGTAGAGGTGGGAAAAGTGATAAATAAGGTGAAAATAGGAGTTGAACCCCTTTTCAGGTTTTAAAAGATGGAATGTTGGTAATAGACAAGCGGATGTACTTACTTGATGATATATTGAAGGAGGCCCATGAGTTTAAGTTTGTTGATCACCCTAGCAATGCTAATATGTACAAAAATTTAAATTTTTTTTTATTGGTGGTCCAATATAAAAAAAAAAATTGCCATAATATATGGCTAAGTGTGGAGTGATTCAATAAATAAAGGTGGAGCATCGAAAGCTATTAGAGCCATTGCAATCACTCTCGATACCTGAGTGGAAATGAGAAAACATTACCATAGATTTTGTTTCTAGACTACTTAGAGGCAAGAAGGGAAATGATTTTATGTGGTATAATGGATTAGTTGACTAAGTCTACATTATTTCTGCCTATGAAGATGATATATTCTTTTCATAAATTAGTGAGGTTTTATGTAAATGAATAGTAAGATTACATAAGATGCCTGTATTGATTGTATTAGATCGAGACACTAAATTTACATCTCTCTTATAACCGGCCATAGTCCATGGCAACACACCACCACTCTAGCAACATTTATCTTTTATTTTTCAGTGTTGCGTATTTCTAAACACTTTTTGGTTTGTGTATATTTCGACTAATCCCACAAATTCTGAAGCTAACGACCATGTAAATATTCAATAATCATAAGAGAACTTGAACTCATAACTATTAGAAAATAAATTCAAAACATAATCAATTTAACTATTTCTCCGGATTTGCCGTTTCATTTATTGTTTATTGGTGCTGAAGTACCTACCAATGCACCGATACTGGTTGCGACCAAAACCACGGCAGAGGCAGCGATGATTATGAGACGTTTCCGGGACTTCGCCTGTTTGCTCATCTACTTAGCTATAGCTTGTGAAAGAGTTACCTTTATATATATTCTTTGTAGCTCATGATTTTACTGTGTATCGTGGCCTCACAGAGTCAACCAAATAATGCAAATTTTGGAGCATGTGAATATATATTTTCCATGCACAGCCCTTATGGGGTTCGCATTGGGAATTACTGTTCATTTTTTAATGAGAGAGCTAGCAACCAAGTTTTTTTTTTTTCTTTTCCCCCTCTCCATTTGCTTACTTTGGCTCGGTTACATGGCATGAGTAACGGAGACAAGAAGACCTAGGAGTTGGTCCCCAGTTAGATGCAGCGTCCATTTGCCTGAATTTGAAAATTGCAAAGGCAGCTTGATCCAAGTCAACGTACAATCTGAACACGATCTTACCATGAATTACTAATGTATGAATATAGTTCCTTTATATTACACTCACACACACACACAAAATTAGAAGTTTATATCCTGTATATGCCATCTTGTATTGTAACTTCTCTCGCAGAAGTAGATGATATCACTCAGTAAGAAGATATCATGAAATTTCTCTAAGATTGTTTATCCTGTTTGAAATTTAAAACTTCACATTGAGATGGAAAATGCAGTCATCACATAAGTTTGTGCTTGTCGCAAAAGGTTGAGCTCTCCTCTCAAGTTGATTAGAAGAGAAGTAATAAGCTAAGTAATATCTCTTAAATATGTGTTATACATACGCCATCAAATTCTGTTATATAATTTAAGAGATTGAGGGAATGAGATGACAAAAACAAAATAATGACTTAGCAACATTCTTCTCCACATCAAATCTTCATCAGTTTTGACCACTCCTCAATTAAAACAAGCCAAGGTGAATAGGAGAGCCGGTAGCACTAATCCAATCCCCTTGATAGAAAGGCTCAGCAGTAAATTTCATGGCCTCTTCATTATTAATGATATGATAGCCAGGCCACTTGATCCTCGCAGTTGTCTTTGCACCAGCTCCTTTATTGTTGTACTCTGCATAATACAGAGTTTTGAGTCCAAACTCTCCTTGCCATGGTAGCCATCCATCAGGGTGAATAAAATCACCAATCGTTGATTCCATGATAATAGTTCTTGAAAATTCTTTCCAGGGCCTTCCAAGGTAACTCCTGATCTTGGTCTTTACAGGAACCAAGTCCTTGTCTGGTTCGATGCGACAATTTTGAAGAACAATTCCTGTAGTTTCATGTCCGTCAACCCTACCCTGGGCCGTAATGAGATTTTGTTGGTTTTCCAATGGTTTCCGGACAGTAATAAGGCAGTTCTGGAAGATGGCTGTTGCATCTCCAAAGATGAAATCAACAGTGCCGGTAATGACACAGCTTCTGTAGAATTGGCGGTGTGTTTGTGCATACAAGGTATCTTGGTATCCCTCAAAACGACAGTTCAGGAATATTGCACGATCAGCTTGGACTCTGATAGCCACAGCCTGATGTTTCTCTGGACCTGCTGTGTTTCTGAATCCCATAGCTTTGCACAAAAATCCATCTCCTAACACCGCTGCAGAACGTATATTTCATGTTAAAATCCTGGTCTAGGAGAAAGGAACTTGGAATGCAAGTTCTAAGGTTGCAAAATTTGGTTCCAGTTTTTTATGTCATTTAGGCTGCTGATAAGAAGAATGAATCTAACTAGCAATTTTTTTCTACTTTGATGAATTCAAATTGTATATTTAGCCGGATAATCTGATAGCAATGCTATTCAGACATCATTCCGATGAACAAAAGATTTGCATAATGTAGTTGTTAGGGTCAGAGTGTCAAAGCGATCAATATACCAAAAGTGGCAGTTCTGAAAGTTTGAACTCCGTCAGCAAAATTTTTGTTCCCTGTCACAATGGTCTTTTGTGATCCATCACCGTAGATAGTGATGTTCGCCATCTTCTTTGTCACTGTCACGGTCTCATCGTAAATTCCTTGTTTAACAAAGATAACATACCTGCATTACCATGAGAAAATATAAGTCATTTTTCACCCAAAATAACTATGTTGGCTAAGAGCATAAAGCATTAACCGAAATGGTAGTTTAAGATAAACGATGAATTATCATCAATTAACGTAATAGTTTCATATACCAATGTCGTAAAAATTGCATACCGTCCTTCATATTTTGCTGGCATGGCCGCCAATGCTTCGGAAATAGTTTTGAAGTCACCACTACCATCTTTTGCCACAGTAACATTTGGTTTTGGCTTGTCTTTACTAGCACCCTTCAATATTCTGCGATCCTCATTACTCATCCATCCAGGAAGGTCATCCTTGTTCAATGCGGGTGAATTGTCTTCCTTTGCCAGAAGCCGACGGTTAAGTGCTGCTGGAAAGGGAAAACTTTTCATGAATGAAGTCAATGATGAAACCATCGCAAGGGAATTGCTGGTGAGCTCCTTAGATGCCTTAAATGTCTTTTCCATATCAGATTTCAATTTTCCCTCAGGGAATCCATCAATGCAAGTTTGTTGGTAAGACATGACCGCACTGAGCCAATTGTTCAAGTCCGGGGCATTTTTAGCAAGCTTTCCCAGATCATCACCAACATGGGCAACAGAGTCTTTCAATTCTTCTTTAGCATTCTCAACGAGCTCTAGACAATCTTCAAATGCAGCTTTCTCCCGTGGGTCGTCGAATTTGAAGGATGAGGCTTTCTTTAAAACCTTTTTCATCTCTTCATCGGCTGCTTTGATTGCTATCTTGAGAAGATTTTTGGGTTGAGCCAAAGAAGGGTCCTTTTCCACTTCCTTCTCGAGGGTTTTTTGGCATGTCTCCTGGTAAGTGGTAGCATTACATACCGTTTTGATAACCCTGGAGACACGTGATATCGGTTTTGCGGATTCTACAGGCTGAGGCACAGCTGATCCTCCGTTGTTTCCTGGGCTGCTCTTGTGATTAGAGACAAGGGCGAAAACTCCAGCACCAACTATAACAAAGAAAGCAATACCTGAAACTGCAGCAATGGCAATTTTCTTTCTAAGTTTTTGTCGCCTTTCTAATCTTCTTCTCTCGGATAGGAGATCAAAATCTTGGAAAACCATTTTGACAACAATATTTTTGAGGCAGAGATCTCTCTGCCTTAGAATTCAGCTAAGGCAGAGAGAAGAAGAGATGCGAAAGATGGAGAATGTGTTCTCTGCTATTCTTTTTCTTAATGTCGCAACAATATCGTTGGTTATGAAATTACAGATTATTGTTAAGTAAACGACAGAAGGGATCTGATCAGGAGAGTTTTAAGGTAATCTATTCAAAACTTGGTTAACTAAGGGTTTTACAAAAATAGTTGAAAGAGAATTTGTCCCTTATAACCGCAGTTCCCGCGAATTCTGTGGCCTTCAAATCTGTCAACACTGCCATATTATATCTGCACTTCCATTTCATGTCTCTGTCTTTCTTGGTTTGCAAATTGCAAGGAAATGATAATTTCAGTCTCTAACATAGTATCCAATAGTTTCGAACTCAAACATGCTGTCTCCCTCTCATGCATGGATTAGGGCTCATGAATATAGTAAATCCATTTAGAGATTGAAATATCGGATATGATTTGCTGAAGAAAATCGTGTTTTTCTTTTAAACTCTTTTTAATTGTTTACGTAAGTTTTGATGGAATAAAATGTATTGTTCTAGGTAGAGAAAAGACCAGTTTTTGAAAAGACTTTTTTTTTACACCTCCATCAAGCATGCAATTATTAAAATAAAAAAAATACTTCTCAAGTTGACCAATAGGGTTTCAACATTAATATTTTATTAAACTATTTAAGAGCTCATTATTTTATTTATGGAGGCCACATTTTATATTCTCCTACATGGCTCACGTAAGGCTAAAACTTTATATACATTAGTCTCACCATATATTATAATGAAGTAAGAATAAATAAGAGACATGACAGTTGTAAATTATCTATTCGATATAATTTCTTTCATGTATTATAATATTAATTAATTTTTATATAATATATATGACATCACATAATCGGACTAATACTAATGTTTTTATAAAAAATAATTCATGTTATTATTATTTTAATCATGTATGTTAAAAAAAATCAAAAACATTTTTATAAATAAATTTATAGTGTCATGTACATAATTATCATAAAATTATGATATAATATCAACAATTGTATGCCATGATACTCATATTCTTTCTACATGGTTGCTAAATATTCTCTCTCATCTCCATTTCTCTCTTCTTCTGTTATTATCACCTTTGCCGGTCGGGTCTTTTATTTTTTATGAGCTAAGTTATAACTTCAACTAGGATAGTGTCCTTACGAGGACTGCTGCCTGGATGATATATAGCCCCTTCTGATCTGAAAAAGGACAAGAAAGCGGTATTCTTGGAAATATCCTGTCAAAATATTGATGCGACAAATCGATTGAGGTGGGGCTTTCCTTAACTTTGTGCATCAACAGACCGGCAATTAGCTTGAGACACGCTTCCCTTCATAGTACATTAACAAGTTCCATAACATTGATGAATATTTTATTGAAATAAAGTCTTGCAGCATTACCTCACAAACAGTGCCACATTGATACAGAGTGCATTTGTAGATGAAAAAACTATGGTCGCAGCCCATTACAAGAGCAAAACATGTTTACAGTATTAAATGCTAATTATAAAGATGAAGTGGGAGTCGAGGCTTTGCCACTGCAACAGTTGGGTACTTTCTCTGTGTTGCCAATCCAAAAACTTCATCTCGTTTCACATCTTCTGGTTTTATTCCAGGAGGCAATTCCCAAGTAAATCCGTGCAACATGTTAGCTAAGCTGACAAGAATCATCTTTGTCCCAAGGGGATAGCCAGGGCACATTCTTCTCCCAGAACCAAATGGCAACAATTCAAAGTTATGTCCTTTAATATCAACTCCCTTACCGATGAACCTTTCTGGCCTAAAATCCTCAGGATCTTCCCACAGATCAGGGTCTCTACCCATACTCCATGTGTTAATGAATATTCTAGTTCCTTTAGGAATGTCATAGCCCCCAACTTTACAATCTTGAAGTGCCAAATGGGGTGCAAGCATAACAGCAGATGGATGCATCCTCATCGCCTCTTTCATTATTGCTTCTATGTATGGAAGTTGAGGGATGTCTTTCTCTTCCACCCATCTTTCTCTTCCAACAACTCTGTCCAGCTCGTCGGTTACCCTTTTGAATAACTGGGGCTTTTTCAAGAGTTCAGACATTGACCAATCCCCCATTGTAGCAGCGGTATCCGTTCCTCCAGCAATCAGGTCCTAGTCATCAGAATGAACAACAGTAAATATTTTAAGCCAATGGGGACTGAAGGGGAAGCATGTTTAAGATCCAAATGTAACAACTCTTGAACTTTGAGTAAAATCATGAAACAAAATAGCAAAGGCATCCGTCTCACCCCTCTTCACTGACCAAAACTAGTGATTGACTACGCCTATTTTTACTCGCTTTTTCTTATTATCTTTTACTATTTTTAAATTTACAAAAATCTATAATATATTGAACAATATGAATTAACAAAAATCATTAATAATATATTTTTTCTTTCTAATTTTTTTTTCCTCCAAACTCAGAAGCTTACGTACTAATAATGAGACTGAGAGAGTAAAATGTATGTATCATCACAATCTATATTCCACTTTGGCTGTTCGGATGACAAAGTGAAGTCCTTTTTGTTTAGGAAAAAAAAAGGGAAATAAAGTGATCTATGAAGGAAAATGGAAAGGAAAAATTAGAAAATAGTTGAAAGAGACAATTAAAAAAAAGGAAATTACCTGTGTCAAACCCTTCATGTTGTCTCTAGTTAACTTAACTTCAAGCTCGGGGTCATCAGCAAGCTGCAAGAGCAGATCCACCATGTCTTTCGGCTGCCAGTTTTTGGTTGTTTTTCTCCTAACGTTGTGTTCATCAATGACATGGTCATGAAACTTATCAAATCTTACCTTGAGCTTTTTCATTCTCTTCACATACCCCTGCAAGTCCAAGAAATCAAGCCACGGGATCCAGTCCCCAATGTTCAACACCCCATTAAGCAAGAACAACTCATCTAGCATTTCCTGAAATTCCTCAAGTGAAACTATTTCTTTTTCGGATTCCGATGCACTGAAGTACTTCTTGCCCAACACAATCCTGCTAATAATGCTAAGAGTGTAATGAGAGAGATAATCTTTAAGCTCAATAGACTTACCACAGTTGCGATATAGTCGTCTTGTAAATTCACGCATCTCCTCCACTCGCATGTACTCATAGGACTCCAGTCTTTTTGCACTAAACAGCTCAGTGAGGTAGATCTTACGACCTTGGCGCCAGTAAGGTCCATAGGGTGCCCAAGCAAGATCGGAATACTCATAAGTTGTGTACTTACCAGCAGCAGTTTGAGGTCTGCTAGCAAACATGTGATCGTAAGTCTTCAAAATTTGCTTTGCCATGTCCAGTGATGAGGTAACCATAACTGGATAGGACCCAAAATGGAGCTGCATAGTTTTTCCATACTTGAGAGACAATTGGTGAAGAGATTGGTGAGGGAGAGGACCCAGAAGGTTGAAGTTGCCAATAATTGGCCACGGTTTAGGACCTGGTGGAAGTTTCAATGGGCTAAGCCAGGATTTAAAATATTTTGGGAGGTAAAGAAGGGCAAAAAGCCATGCTACTACCAAAACAATCAACGAGAAAGCATCCATTGGGGAGATGAAACTCGTGGTTGCAGTAGGTCGCAGTGTTACTGGAAATTTGGTGTGGGTTTTGCATGGTTTTATAGACAAGTTTTGCACTTACAGGGGGAATGGCCCCTTACAACTGAGACACGACAACTAATTAATTTCTAGTTTTTTTTTTTTTTTAAAGGTTTTAAAAACTGCAAACAATTAAGATCAACAGTATTAAAGTGTGTCTACGTACAATATTCCAAAAATTGCAAATATTGTAACACACACATGAATGTACGTACCTCAAAGCATGGACCATCAGCTGCAACATTTTTGTTCAGCTTTCTTCTTGTTTGTAGCTTCTTAATTATAAGATATCTATTTCTTGGTACATTTTGCTATTTAAAGTGTTTCAGAACAAGAAATAACCCCAATTATTAGTATGATTTCCTTCTTGTTCAAGGTGTTAGAGCATCTTGTACGTACCGGTTAATTTAATTTACAAGATTATTAAATACTATTGTTTTGAGATACTTGAACTATCAAGTGTACAATCTTTTTCTAAGCATGTTTATGTAGCAATTAGAACATTTTATGATATACTATTACTTCTAACTTCTTATGATATGCAATTACTTTTACATAATCAAGAAATTTGGAGTTCAAACTATAGTTATAAAAAAAAAAGAAAAACACTCACAAAAAACTGCCCAAATTCTGCTCTACGAAACAAAATTGTTATTAGATTTGAGATGAATGGGAAAAAAAAATTCAGACCGATAATAAGTCGGTGTAAAAAGCTACAAATTCAACCATATCTGGTAGGTAACTTAGTGATAAGAGGTTGAAATTAAAGAATTTGCTCTTTTTATAGTTTCAAGTTAGAGCTCTGTAGTTGTTAATATAATGGTCACTTGAGGGTTACATGATCATTAATTTTAGAATCAAGAAATTAATTGAGATACACGCAAACTAGTCTGAACATAAACATTTAAAATAAAAAAAACAAAACCTACAAATTCAGATCATCAACTGTGCGTACTTGGGTATATTTTTATTTTTATTCTGGTAGTGATGCTTGAGTATCTATTGATTTTAATTTGTACTTCGGTTTTCAGTACGGACAAGCCGCTGGGAGTAGTTTCAATTTGTTCATAGAAATACATGGGAGTGTGTCTGTGTGTCTGTCTGTATGTACTATGTATGTATGTATCTGACAGTGTCCGTCACCTTTTTTGCAGTCGGATTTGATTGAAAAGGGCATACTGATCTGATTCAACAACCCCCCTCGTGGCCGCACTCGCAAGAGTTTTATATGACTGAAAAATTCATTGTTGTCCTGCTGTAATTTGATAATGTTTTAATGTTTTTTAAAGTATTTTTTATTTAAAAATATATTAAAATAATAATTTGTTATTTTTAAAATTTACTTTTTATATCAATTTATTAAAATAATCTAAAATTATCAAAAAAAAAATTGATTTAAAGCTAAAACATTTTAAAAACACAATTTGATTACAATAATAAACGAAGCCTTAGCTTGTTTTTGTTAATAAAAATATGTTTAAAAATTATTTTAGTTACAATTTAAAAAAAATTAAAAATATATTTGTTACGGTAAAATT
>Ga0307515_10012930_pt1 | contig 15652 bp, 23 predicted proteins | sample 17_EM_MG_FD_194513 | JGI IMG/M metagenome (GOLD analysis project Ga0307515, IMG submission 194513) | Populus trichocarpa ectomycorrhiza microbial communities from riparian zone in the Pacific Northwest, United States - 17_EM | ecosystem: Host-associated > Plants > Roots > Unclassified | place... | reverse complement strand
TTGTGGTCATTTGTTTGGCTCTTACTACCATATACGGAAATATTTTTGCAGGAGTGGGGGGCCCATCCCAAATTTGGAGCGGTGGAGGATGCTTCCGGGGTCTTACTGGGGTTTTGAGAGTTGCGTGGGGTGCGCTGCCGCGCCCCCCCTGGTCTGCGCTCAGCTCAAACGGTTCCAACTCGACCCGGAGGAATTTGATCTGGCGAAGCAAATCCATGGGCATTGGGTCCAAGTCAAGACTGCACCCAGATGAGCTCGGAGCTGGTGTAATAGCTGTTCCCGCGATCGCCGTTTACTTGGCTTGTGTCCAGTGCGTTCGTATCGACCGTATCTGCACTCGTGTATGCGTGACTGAATTGCATCTTAGCATCTACTCGAGCGATGTCGATTGCAACACCGCTGCGATGTTTCCTGTGTCTGTCCGGCGATATTCAGGGAGATGCTCGAAGTTGTCAAGACCCCATAGAGATAGAGCCACTAAAAGTTTGTACTGAAGAATGCGATTGAGATGCTGAGACATACGCAGAAACGATGGAGGTGTTCAGGTTCTGACATCCGGTTGGTGCTGCTGGGGTGGTTCGAGAATGCAGAAACTGCGTTACTCGGAGACGGAGAACTGTGTGGCCCGGATGTAAAGGCGGTCAAGAACGCAACACTCCTTAGATGCGTGGTGTTTGCTTAGGTCTGTGAAGTTTCCAAGGTACGTTCTTCTGGAGGTGTGTCTAAATGAGCACGTTTAAACTCAAATTTCTACACCGCCCCTGTCAAGTCTCGACGTATAGAGCCGAAAACGGTCAAGCTGGGATATCAAGCGCAAATCTGTCAGGACCAACAAGCCCTCTTTAAAGGATCACGCGTCCACAGCTTCCGAAAACCCCACCCCTTCCAAACTACGCCGCGACAACTCCTCAGTATCTCGCTCAGTTTCGAAATCACCAAGCATGTCAGCCTTGAAACGGAGGCTTTCGGCATCAAGGGGGACTGGACAGAATACTCTTTCGAAACGCGTGTGGCGTTCATGGAGTCTGTGCCCGAAACTGACGAAGGGGAGTCTCCTGAGGACGAGACCTTGGAGACACCGAGAAAACAGTAAATACGGCTGTTCGCTGACGAGGCGGATGCGACAGTTACGCCTATGGGCAAGCTCCAGCCAGAGGAGGGTCCAACCACAACGAGGGCCCTGTCTCGGTCTCAAGCTTTCACATCCCAACAGGCGTTGGACCAACTACCGACAACGACGAAGACCTTATGCAAGTCGATGCACCGCTGGTTATTCCCACTGTCGCACCTGCTACTGCTGTGCCAACAACATCACGCTGGATCCCAACCGCGCCTTCCACTCAGAAATGGACGGCGGGGTCACGGAAAAGGGTTAGATCGGTACCTGGGCGCAGCGGTGGGGACGGCGCGGAGGACGAGCTTGGGTTTCCACCCGGGTATCGGCCTGTGCTCCTGGATCACAGTCGATGGTATGTTAAGGATCCCCGGATAGAGAAGGGGATTGCGATGAGAGATGAGTTACGGTGGGCGTTTTTGGGGAGGTTTGGACAATCTATCATTGATGAGTACAGACCGACCGCTACGACAACTATAGTTGCTTTGTATTTTAGTAGTCTTCCTTAATAATACCTGGATACCTATTGCACACCAGGACTTTAGCCGCGTCGATGGAAGATGATACCTAGAGTTGGGGGGTATCTTCGGAGGGTATCTTTGGATGTGCGGAATTAGGTCCCCGCCACGACGACCAAGGCAAATGCAGGGACCTTGTAGTATGCCCCTTCCATGATGAGGTGAACCGTAGGAGAGCTACATCCCTGTGAATCCCCGTTTTCGAGGGGTATCTCACGCAGGGTTTTTCCTAACCCGAGATTTTCTCCAGAAAATTGCGAGTAAGGTGGGGTCCTCCAGCGAAGCCCCACCCAACTGAGGTCCCACGCTGAAGAGTAGAAGACCCCTTAGGTTCCGTGAAGAGGTTCGAGGGAAAGTTCGGTCAATGAACTTCATGAACCGGAACGCATAGACGCCCGAGCGCCGGAAGTGGGCGCTAGTAATACTGCACGAACTTCAAGGAGACATAGAATGCGGAAACCAGTGGGAAGGCAGTATCGTGGGGAGAGAGATTCGAACAGAGCCACGGAGACGCAAATGTTGTTGACTAAATCATCCAGATGATCTCGTTGGCAGGTTGCAGTTCTATGGCTCTGTTGGAGATACAAACGATACCGCCTGCCCCCGCACCTGTCCAAGAGCCCGGACCTCCGTCTTGTCCTTGAAACTGGAGTGATGAATGCCCGTCCTAGGTTTGAGCGTGACGTCCAGAGTCCGAACAGCTCGCACTTCATTCAATTCTTTCGTTTCCTTCGCGCTTTCACAGGGGCCGCTTCGGGTGCTAGATCAGACTGCGATGCACTTAGAATGGCTATAAGGACAACGATGGAGGTCTCTCTATCCGTTCACGCAAAGGCGGGTCGGTCTGAGTAAGTCATACTTTCTGGCTTCCAGCTTCCTCAGAATAAGCCACGTGAGTTTTGCAAGGATTGCGGATTCCAAGGGTTCTTTTGAAGCCATGGTAGTAGTCGTTCAAACGTTCGCAGGGTAATTAGGCATTCTCGTAAAAGGTGGACTTGATCCGTATCGCAAAAAAGCGCCCGGATTACTCCCGTCATCCGCCACCCACTTCAAGTTCACGTTGGGATGCTTCACAACCTGGCAAAGTGCTCATATACGCGTCGTGCGACCGCCAATATCGTCTTCGGGCCTTCCCCCTCCATCTCTCGCCGGGGTTAATAGCGATATCGTCGACCTCAATGAATATGCGTCACTTGACATCCGTCCTTCGACAACCCTCTACTCTCTTTGTTCTGACCCTTCAACCTGTCAGTTTGCTGGTTCTGATGTATAGGTGTAGAGAAGGAGGGTTCTTCCGCTACAAAACATCCGTGCAAGATTCTACTGCTCGGAACGGCCGCCGCTATCATCGGGGAATTGAACTTCGAGGTTCAGCACGGTGATGAGTTCAAGAAGGTACGTACTATTCCTCCTATGTCACCATTCACAGAATCTGCGGTTGAAACCATTTCCGCCCTATAGGTCAAGGGTGTCGGACTGGGCGTCGGGAGTCGGGTTAGCGTGTTCTTGGGTAACGAAGAAGTTCGCAGGTCAGGATTGCGCGTTCAATCACCCACGAGGGGTTTGACCATTCGCTGTTCAGGGACCTCCGGAATATTTGACGTCTAGAAAGTTGGAAAAACTGCTCAAAAGGAACAAGGCTGTCAGGGAGCTCACAAATGTTCCGGGATTAGAGTCTATTAATTCGCCTCCCATATGTATATCGATGTCAAATCCGGGGAGAAACTCGCCATGCAGTCCAATTTATCTTGCGGAGCGTTAGCGCCCTTGTTGTCGGAACCACGTTTCGGCTCAAAAGTGTGGCGGCCAATCTTGATTTCACACCAACACCATGCCACCAGATCGCTACTCATCTCAATCCACGTTCGATATAGAGATGCTTGACCCCCAGGCATTTTTCGCCCCAGACGGACTCAAAATTGCTCTCCGTGCAATTGAGGCAATCTGCCATCGGGGTGACCCCGAGATTGCAGGGATGGTCGAAGCGCTCAACAGCCGCTCCCATATCTTTGAGTACATCATCTCGGGTATGTCGTGTGTACCCATAGGCTCTTGCGAACCGCTAGCACTGATCTTTTTCCTAATAGTGCTCGGGGAGGAGGCGTACAAAGCACTCTCGAAGTGGATAGTTACAGGGTTCCCCACATCCACGACGCCGAATATTATGGACACCATGAGCATACGCCTCCTCCAACGATTCTCATCTTCGTTGCTAATCGCAGAATATCCAACCTCTGCCGATGTCCCCAGCGATCTCCGCACATTCCGGAAAAAGGTGGAACTCTCATTCAATATTCTGAAGGACATTGAGGAGAACGCCAACGGTGCATTCACCAGGGAGAGAACTTCTCCTGCTAGGCGCAAAAAGGGCAAAGTAGCCGCTTACGATCGTCGTATCGATCCACTTCCCTTTGATTCCATGGGTATTGCTGTGCCAACCACAGCTGCGGAAGTACGCTATGCGCATGTTGAAGTCTTGTCACGACTTCAAAGCATATTGGAGGTGTGTATTCATGGTCGATATTCTGCATGCAGAACTAAACAACCCTAGCACTACCTCCTCATTCTCAGGAAGCCGCAGCTATCACAGATTTTCAAGTCCTCCTACACCAAGACAAAACAAACGACAACGTTTGTGGGGCCTGATCAATCTTGGAACACAGCTTTCTCTACAATCCAACCAATGGGGGCCACACTCTACTTTGATGACATCGAGGGATTTGGAGAGTGGGTAATCCTACTATCTATGCGAGCGCAGAAACGTCTACGAGATATCAAATGTGCCGATTTTTCGATGTTCCAGATCATAATGAAGAAAATCGAGTAGGGGTTGACCCTTCATTACAATTTCCGTCACTAATTTCCCCCAGACAACTTTCCCAGGGACACTTTTCTCATGATAATCAACAGCCACTCACAGGTCCCAAAGTGGAACTTCCCATATATGAGGCAATGATAACAGAGGATATCCGGCTTGTTGTATGCAAGGGATTGCTGATAAATCAAAGTACCCTGCTCACTATTTTCATTAGTATCAGATAGACTGTGTGCCTGATCTCAGGAATTGTCTTGCCACTGATTCCCAATATGAACGCCAAGGTACACCCTCTGGTTTCTTTTGTCTCAGCTAATATAATCTTTGGTAGTGATCCGGATGTTTGGTATATTCACCCATGCACAGCTAGGCCATAGGCGGTTTTGGGATACTCTCAGCCAGCAGCTTCAACACCGGGGTCCAGATTATATTAAGCAGTGTGCTTTCCAGAAACAACCTGGGCCTCTAAGTGCTGGCATCTCTGTTATATCACCTGCTGTGTTTCCTCCATTGGGACACCAGGTCCAGGATATACCAAGGGCTGCAACACTTGTTAAAGTCTGTGAAGAAGATATAAAGAATGTGAGTGGGGTGGCTAACTAGTATTTCAAATCTGACTGAATATGTGTATAATAGATCCACTCCATGCTTGTGTATGCTCTACTCAAAACTGCAATCTCTCTAACAACTCACATATAACTAGCCTGGACAAATTTGTTATCTTCTCTCAGGTGATTATTTTAAATGTCAGCTGGATCATATTCTAACCTTCCAAAGGCCCTTCTGAACAGTATGCTTCATTAGAATAATGATTCAACAATTACCATTGACATGCATTAGGTATCCTGGCTGATAAGGAAGTTGCACATGTCTTTTCAGTTTCGTATGTACACTGGTTATATGGTATCACTTCTATGCTTACTTCTGACAAATAGTGCACAAGAGCAAGCAATCATTGAACACCCTTCCTCTTGTTATGTGATTGGCAGAAGTGGCACAGGGAAGACAACAACAATCCTATTCAAGATGTTGGCCATACAATGCACCTGGCAACAATATCCTGCCATGGGGCCAAAACCCCGTCAAGTCTTTATTGCACGATCCCGAATCCTGGCAATGAAGGTTGAAGAGTATTTTGCAAAGTTGATGTCATCCCTTGAAGCAGCTGCATGTTCCCCAGAAGAGCTACAGATGATGCAAAAAGATGTTGAACAGGAGATTGAGCTTGTGGATCAGGATGAAAATCAGCAACAAAGGTCAAATGTACCAGGGAGGTTCAGTGAACTTCTAGATGAACATTTTCCATTGTTTATCACCTATGATCAGGTGCAGACATTCATATCTTCAAAAAATCAAATCTCACTATTTCATGGATAGCTTCACACAATGCTCCAGAATGATATTGAGCGGACACCCCCCCCTAGGAATGAGGTAATATCCCCTAACCTCCAATTTCACCTCAGAAGTCAATATTTGGGATTTCGTCCTTATCCAATTATATGCAGCAGCTCTATAGGGGCTTTGTATCCTACAGTGTTTTTTTGGCATCTTACTGGGATCACTTCAAACAGACCCTCACCCAAGCTCTAGGTGAGAAGTGATGGTTTATCAGTGACCTAGATCCTGCTTTGGTATTTGGGGAATTCATGGGAGTAATCAAGGGATCTGAGGATGCAATTGGGACAAAACTTAGATGCCTTGATCGGGGGGCTTATGAGTCACTCAGTGTTCGGAGTCGAGGAAATTTCTCCCACAAGCGGCGTGAAATTTATGACTTGTTCATGGCATACATGGAACTGAAAAAACAACGGCGGGAACATGATGCAGCAGACAGGTGAAACCTCTTCTCCCTTGTGCTGGTCTCATTTTTATTAAATCTACCTCCAGAACTCACTATATATTGAAAGAACTCCATGACACTGGCCTTGTTGGTCAGAAGGTGGACTACCTGTAGGATTTCATGAGGATTGTTTTTCCTCTGTTGAAATAACCTCACTGTAGGTATATAGATGAGGTCCAGGACAATCTCCTCATTGACACACTCAGTATGCATCACATTTCTGTTGAAACCTTTCCCTACCTGATAATTCAAGTTCTCCGGACAATCTGTGCTAATCAACATGGGCTATTCTGGGCTGGTGACACTGCACAGGTAAAGATAGTAATCATATGTAGAGACTGACTAACATCCCTCTAGACAATCTCAATTGGTAGCTCATTTCGGTTTGCTGATCTGAAAGCATACCAATACCAAATTGAGGTAGGGCTTTTAGTAATTTTAGGTTGTGCTGGAACTGACAGTCTATCCAGAAACAACTTTCACACAAGTCAGGTCTCCCCCCTGTTGAACCAAGAACCTTTCAACTTGTTTTGAATTACCGTTCCCATGGTGGCATTGTAAACTGTGCACGTTCTATTATTGAACTCATAATGCACTATTGGCCATACTCAATTGACAATTTGAAACTTGAACCACCAATCATTGATGGGTTCCATCCAATGTTCTTCTCTTGTCAGGGAGATGTATGTCTTCAGTTGTGACTGGTTACCAGGGATTAAATATTGCAAACAGGCTGATTTAGAGAAATCATTCTTTGGGAGTGGTCAAGGGGAAACCACTGAGTTTGGAGCAGATCAATGTAAGCATTCAGTTAATTTTTTATTCTGTATCAACCATTCCACTCAGGTATACTTGTGCGTGATGATGATGCAAGAAACAAACTACAACAGAGGCTTGGAAACAGTATCATTATGTCAGATCCTATATTCCTCTGCCAGCTGTTTACCTGACCTATCCTTACAGGACCCTGCATGAGAGCAAGGGACTTGAGTTCAATGATGTCAGTCTAAAACCTCCTCACATCTACCTTATTGCTGAAAATACCAAGGTCCTGTTATACAACTTTTTTATGGATTCTAAGGCAAAGCTGAATCAATGGCGTTTGGTGCTCAATGGGGTCCCCAATGGGGACAATCCCCATGATGCTCCAACATTTGATGAAACTCGTCATGCAAGCATTTGTGTAGAGGTATGTTGTTCGCAGTGTAACCTCTTCTTTCCATCCCCACTGATGCTGTCTGGGCTGATAGTTGAAATTCCTGTATGTTGCAATTACCCAGGCCCGGAACAACCTTTGGATTGTGGACAGCTCCAAGTCAGCTGAGCCAATGAAGGTGCCTAAGGATCTCAATTTTTAAAAAAAAAGCTCACTCCTTGTACAGAAATACTGGAGTAGTAAAGATCAGATAAAAATCTGGTCATCTACTGCTGAGGTGCCACATCTGGCAACTTCCTCTACTTCTGAAGAATGGTTAAAGACTGGGAGAACGTTAGTACTAGGATCTGGTATCATGGTATATCAATAACCTTTCCCACAGGATGTTCTTCAACAAGCGCTACACTCAAGCTTCAATCGCATTCCAGAGGGCTGGGCGGAGCCGAGAAGCTGCAATGTGTGACACATACCTCTTGCGAGAAAGTGCTCGGTCAACATCCACCACTACCAGTACAGCCAGGATCCAGGCCTTCATGACTGCAGCTGATGCTTTCACTACTTGTGCACGAGATTCTCCTTCAAAGCAGATCAATGAACGCCTGGCCTACTACGGAGCTGCTGGGGAATGTTACTCAGAAGCTTGTGATCTGAAACACGCAGGAGATAGCTATCGGATGGCCGAAAATTATGCCGCAGCTGCTCGCATGTATCAAAAAGGAGGATACTTTGATGAGATGGCAGAGATGATCACTCGACACTGTGACAGCAATGCCCTTGAAGTTGCAGATATTCATGCCAAGAACAGAGATGTGTTGGGGGCGGTTGAGATCTTGATCACGTCTCAGGCTGCCCGCAGTGCAGACTACGTACAACTTAGTACAATTGAGTGCATTCTGACCGGACTCCGGCGAAGTTTGACACTTGGGGTACCTCCAGCATCTAGTCCCACTGCTTCGAAACTGCTAGCATACGCAGATAAGCTGGACAATGGTGCAATGACAGAACAAGAAGTCGACGAGGTAAGTCCTTCCCACCCATTCAATCTGCAGGTCTTATACCTAGCACCTCCAGCTCGCAATGTTTCAAGCGATCCGACGCACCGACCATGCAAGCCTCCAAACATTTGCCAAGACTTTCGTTGGGATGGGGAACGACCCTGTCGCTCTGTTGTGCCTGGACCACACCTTCTCATCGCCTCTCGGGCTACGAAATCTCCCACTTCCAGAGGTTGAGGCATTGCTCTCCCTTTACTTCGACTATATCAAGCTGCTGAACAAGTTCCAACGCGATGAATCATTGGTTCAAGGCTCGGACCACCAGCGGTTATTTGGGTTTCAAGTACTGGGGGAAAACCGTTACCTAGTGCCAGGACACAGTATCCTGCACGAGAAACTCACCGGACAATCCGGCTCAAGCGAAAAGGGTATGGAAGGGCACACGTGTGGCTCAGAAGATCTCCGTCGGGGTATCACCCAACTCATTTCGGCTCGGATCTCCAACCGTACGGAAACCCAAGACGACGCCTGCCGCAGTGTTCATGGATTCTCGCCTTGCTTACAATTGCTCGTTGAAAAGAAATGCGACTCTCCAGATGGAGAGGAGCCATGTGCTTTCCACCACGTCGAGCCGGAAGAACTGACATCTGATTGGTATAACGCACGCCTCCGCCTGATACTTCTACAATTCCAAATCCTAAATTCGGCCCACTGTGGCGACCTGGATGTGAAAAGGTATGTCCCGACTCACTTAGCGAGAAACGCGTATAAATATTGATCGATTTGAAGTTACTGGCTCGGTGTATTGTACTCGACACTCCATCCACCCGTTCAGATGCTCGGATCGTTGGCAAACGTTGACATTTCCAACATACTCAATGGGGCTGATGGTTTGGGGATCGTACGAGAATGGGTTAAATCCGTCTCCTCTGACTCCGACCGTTACCCTGGACCGGTGGACCGCTTCAGACAGCGGTTCATAGTTGCAAGCACGCTGGCCTTCGACCTCGATAGGAAAAATGCCCGATCTTCTATCACTAGTACTTCGCTGTACAGGTTGACGCGTGGGAGGGATCCCATTTTGCGGGATTACATCACGCTTTTAACCGCTGAAGTGGGCAATTCGTTGACCTGTGGTTCATTGTATCTATGGTACGTACGGGATGATATGTGGGTCCACGTGCATCCCTTCTGACTTGTCCTCCCAGCCACGTCCTTCGTAATGGGTTGCGTGTTGACCTGAACGCGTTGTGCGATCTCGTGGAAAGGCTCTCCGGGTTGTTCATCGTGGCCTACCGAGTTAACTCCCAAGGTGTACTACACGACGTTACCTTGCCTCGAAGCTGGTTCATCAATCTCATCTCCCTGGGTGTGGATTTGAAAAAGGACACGTCATCCTTTATCACGTTTGCGTCCACCATAATCGAGCTTATGCAGCGGATCGACGCACAAGTTCAGCAGCATCCTACACCTGCCTCTGATACTGGAAGCCAATTCATCGCGGACGGTGACCTGACGATTGACTTCATGGGGCCGCTCTACATTGTTCGAATGTGAGTTGACCCAAGCCCAAGCATCAGAGAGTATTATTGACAATTCGGGTGTCAGCTGCATGTGCCTGTGCCTCAGTCAGTGACTTCACCCCACTTTCGTCAGAGCCCAGGTTTGACCTTTCACAGTGGGATACAATACAAACGAAGGTAGCCTCAAAAAGAAGATCCTAGCCGGTATCCAGTCGCTTCACAGAGGATACGAACGATCCACACTGTGGGTCTATCAGCGGTAGGCATTATTCGTCCACGGAAGTTTTTTTACTGATACCCTGTAGATACGCCGCTGCCAAGCGCTGGGGTGATCTCGTAAATGCATTCGCTGAATCGCTGAAAGATTCATCGCTCGACGAGATGATCCTCTTGCTGCACGCCACTATTCCCAATCCGCGCGGGCAACGGTTGGAGTGCGTCCGCCCAGTATCCTATGACACGTTGGATGGGATACCCCAGTTACTCATATCGATGGCCCCACCCGTTCTGCGGACTAGCGTTACCCCTGTCCACCAAGGACGGCAGCGTGTCGAGGTGGAAACAGGAAGGAAACCCGATGGCGGTAAAGATAGACAAACCCAGCAGGAGCACGTTGAGATGCCACCGGAGCAGATTGCCGATGGGGAGGGGGCCGATGCTGTTACGGCCTGGGTGGATCACGAAGAAAAAATCGACGAGGACCTGGTCAACGCCGCCAGAGTGATCCAGGATGCTTACCGCCGCCATTGGGAACGGAAGCGAACTACTGCGGTCCGGAAGATACAGGCTACCTACCGTCGTTACTTGAAGTGGAAGGTCGTCGTTCATCAGGGGATCAACACAGTTCAGGCACACTATTGGCAGCTTCTGCGCAAGAGGTCATTGGCGATGGGATGGTCCAAGGATTCGCGATACTATATCCTCTTCCGATTTCCACTGGCGTACATCCTCGTATGCTTGGATGTGATTAAGACGTTCGTCGAATCGAAGAAGGAAGATGCTAAAGAAAGGGTGGTGGCTGGACGCGGTAAGGACCTCGAAGAGCTGAAGGAGGCTCTCAGCCAATACAGGTGCGTGAGAGTGTTGATTGCACGTTTTATAAGGGGCTAACAAATCTTCCAGCAAACTCCTCAAGAAAACGATCGCGCTTCAGAGAAAGCTGGCCCCGTCCTCGGAATTCCACGAAGGGCTGTCTGTATGCGACCTCCAACATGCGGTTATAGATGTGAAGGCTGTCATGGAAACTCTAGACGGTATTCCAGGGTCGATCGAGACGAGGAACCAGATTAGGGAGCATTGGGATGAAGGATGGAAGTGGATTTTTGAGAAATAGGGGAGTAGAACGAAGGGGAGGACGGAGAAACCAAGGTTTGTGCTGGACCGTGAAAATTTCCTCTATGCCCGTAGCCTACCCTATCGAGTTCGTGAATGTAAACTGAGTTATCGGCTTTGAGTGCGTTCTTGGCAGGACGGAGGTAATTCGGAGGGCTGGGAGACCCAGGGCTTGCAGTGGGAGGAATTTCCTAACACGACGTGTATTTGTTTCACAAGCGAGATACACATATTCTGAGGTATATCGCGGTTTGCATTGTCATAACTGCAGAGCATCGCCTGTGCGACAGAGATACACAAGCGTAGATCAGGCTCAACAGCACACTCTCAAGCCGGTTTGGGTTTTTGAGCGCAACGACCCAGCGGTTGCGTGGTAGGAATCCAATATGGCCTAGAGTGGAACTCAGACCCAGATGGTGTTCGAGAGTTGGAGGAAATGTTTTAGCGGATTGAACCCAACTTGGTGCGGGACAGACGCAACACGTACGATATAGAATTCCAGACGTTCGAAGTACCAAGGTTGGAGCTCCCGATGACCCGTTCAGGACGGAAGGTCATCCACTTATGCTAGCGTCCATTACATGCGCTTTCAAGATACGAGGGTTGAGATGGAATCTTACTCTCCGTGAAGCTCGGCGGAGGTGGAGCGGTGACCCGGTAGTACCGAGTTGCTGGGTAGTGTTTGATGACTTGGCTAATGATATAGTAACACAACGGTCCAACGCTGAGGACGGTTGAATCGGTCGTGCCCCAACGGAAATCGACATTTGCGTATTGTTTCTCTATCGGTGAATGGCTGGTGGTGAATCCCATTCACGTTCCTTCACAAGGCAAGATACACACACACACCTTAGCTAGCGAACATTTATTCTAGTACACGGTCCTGCAAAACATGGAAGGCCGGAGGCTGTTTTGGGGAGTATGGTGATGTTGAAGGCCAGAGTTGTAATGGATACCGGTATCGTGTTTGTGTCGGCCATGGTGATTCTTTCGGCGTGGTTGTTTGAAACGGTGACAGTTCTTGGTGTAAAAGGTGGATGTATGGTAAAGCGTGCTGATCACCACCGGCGTTTGGACTGATGGACCCCGGGCCGGCGGGTACCGCGACCGTCTTCGGGTCGTCGATACTCGAGTACTCACCCATCTTGACCCCCCTCGCCAAAACTGACAGAAATGCTAGGCACACAGTAATCTTGCAAATGTTTCATGCCAATGGATATTATTATCGTTTGCGATTAGTAAGTGGCGTGATCTTTTCGTTGGAGCGGTTCCCGAGAACGTTTTACCCTCCCGAGGTTTTGCACAGCGTTCCTAGCCAACGTCGAAGGTGCTCCACGCTGAGGCGAGGGCGACCTCCCCAAAGAGGTTTTCTAATTTCCCTTTGGCCACGCTCGCTCTCCCCTCCTGGCCCGCAGGGAATCGTCGATTTAGCGACGTTGTGACCCTCCCTCAAGTTTTTTCCACAATAGAATACCCTGAACCTGCAAGACGGGTGTTAGTGAGCAGACGATCCGAGTGAACAAAAATACAAAGGACATTCGGCCTCCAGCCTTCCAAGGGAACTCGACGATCATCTCTGGCGCTTTTCGTCGAACGACTGCAAGGCTAGCAAAGCAAGGCGTTCCCGGAGAGGTTCCCGGGAGCGTTCCCGTCCCAGCAGTACAGAGACAGTGGGGTAGATCGATGACGACAAAGCAAGATGAAGATATTATCTTTCGACGGTGTCTGAGATCTGAAGATCTGAACGCTGAACGGTTGTCGTAGCTCGGGACGGATGGATCGCTCGAATCCAGACGGTCCACAATTTTTCACCGATTCAGCGGCTGACGTCCACCAATCTGCCTTTCCAACTCCTCGGGCTGGGGTCCCCAATTCAAGCCCGCGAATTTGAATTTTAGGCTCCGCGATTGCATCCAAGTGAAACAGCTGGCGTGAGGCTGATTTGGAGGAGTCCGAGGTTTTTCCCCCATCCAAGTGGATGGGTTTTGTCTGGAGGGAGGTTCTAGTCGGACTTTGTTCATTCGATCGCCGATCCACCACTGAGTTGTGCGAATAATGCCATGTACACATCGCACCCGACACAGGATCACTGGCCCGAACCCGTTTCTGAAGGAACTCTGCATCTCGTACAGATCTTTGGGTACCGCTCTGCAGAAACCGGCGACGTAAAATGCCCACCGTGACGCGTAACGCGTGACTGGAGTTATAGTGCTCATTCATTCCGGATGGCATCTGGAATGGTGATGCAAAATATGATTCACCCTTTCAGAATTCACGGGCTAATTACTTCCCACACATCGACCGCCTCTGCTTAACGTTCTCGAAGTTCGAACCGCACCGCTGTCAGCCAAATCCCAGAAATTTCGCAGGGCCGAACCGAACCTGAACCGAACTTCGAGAACATCACCTCTGCTCTTGGAGCAACTTACATACGTAATCGTGGGTCTCCTCCTTTAGACCATGTCTACAGAACAGACTCCCCTTTTGGCCTCCGAGGCAGCGACAGAAGCTGACCACAACCGCATCTACGACCGTTTTTCGCCTCGTCGCAAGCTAATCATCGTCGCACTCATCGCATGGTCTCGTTTCATTCTCTGTACGATCTTTTGGCTTTTCATTTTACTGGCACAACCCTGACTGATCATCCGATGACACCATCTTTCGGCGCGCGGCTAAAAGTCTTCGTCTCGGGTTCACTCATCCCTGCTCTTCCTGAAATTGCAAAAGATCTCAGTTCAGATGTTGCGGTCATCAGGTACGCGCGTCTTGTGTCCTTCGTACTTCTTGTTGAAGAAATCCCCCCAACAATAGTTGGGCAGTCAGCATATCGTGGTTCGTTAGCTCGTTTACCGGTATGACTTGGGCTACGTATGCAACGTTCTGTGAGTCGTCCAATATACCCGCCCAAACAGCTCACTTACATTGTTGGTTTCCACAGACGGTCGAAGGATCGTTTACTTGTGTTCCATGCCGTGTTTGGCTCTGGGATCTTTCGGCGTCTCCATTTCCCGCTCAGTACCTGAACTGCTATTCTGGAGGGCGCTTCAAGCCGCCGGAAGCTCGGCCGGCGTGTCAACAAGTATGGCGATTATTGGAGATATCTACAAGTTGGAAGAGCGGGGACCGCGGTGAGGATCACTTGCGCTGTACGTCTTTCCGTCCTTCCGTATAAAGCGAGCGGCTCGAATGCTAAAGGCAGTTTATCCATAGGCTCTTTTGATCGGACCAGCAGTCGCCCCATTAACTGGAGGAATTGTCGCAGAGTACGTCTTACAGATCTGCTGCCATGAAAATTTAACGTTTATTGGCGGAACGACCGTTTGGTTTGACTAATTCATCCACCCTGATCTGCAGATATGGTTCTTGGCGGCTGATGCAAACCGGGGTTGGATGTATTGCCCTCCTGACGCACCTCCTCATGTATATCGGTCTGCCCGAAACCTCGCACCCCGGAACTCGTGGGGTTGACAAGAAGTTCGGGGGTGAATTCAAGTGGGTGTGGTTGAACCCGTTTAAGTGCCTCTGGTATATGCGTTCGCCGAATCTGCTCGCATTGGTGAGTCAGTTCAATATAATCACAGACCACCGGTCGTGAAGCAATGGGTAACAATGATATTGTCGGAACGATATATTCCAGACGTTCGTTGGTGCCACAGCTCTGTTTGCCGACTTTGGTACGAGGTCTACAATGAGATAAACTGGTGATGGGATCCTAATCGCTAACATTATTATTACAGTTCTTATCCTCCCAATCTCATCAACTTTCGTGCGTCGTTCCGGTCTAGATCATTGAAATCCTGCAAATCTAACTCCCGCTTTGTACAAAACTGGCCTGCGACAATTTATTGTAGGGAGTGCGGTACAATATCCATAACAAAGCATTGGTGGGAGCGTGTTGCATACCCTCTGGTATTGGGAACCTGGGTTGGTCCCACTCTTACACTCTTCCCTCTCCGCTTCCGGATTCTTACCACACGAAACAGTCGGCGCCCCGATTGCAGGCCGTGGCTCTGACCTAATGATCAAGAAGTGGCGCAAGAAGCGGGCAGGGAAATGGGTCGCTGAAGATCGCCTTAGGGCTGCACTTTTTGGCGCGATAGGGTTGCTCCCGCTATCGGTGGCATTTTTCGGAGTCGCGAACGCGTATATCGATGGGACTCGGGGTTTGGTGGTTTGCTTTGTTTGTTTGTTCATTACCGGAATAGGGGTGAGTTTCCAAAGATGGGAGGGGCGGAACCAATCGACGTTTGACGTCGGAGGGTTTTCCTCAGATCGGAGAAAACCTAGCCAGCATCTCGCTCCGTACTGACACATCCTTATCAATCTAGGTGGACATAGTTTTGACGCCAATCGTTACAT
>Ga0307515_10012929_pt1 | contig 15652 bp, 13 predicted proteins | sample 17_EM_MG_FD_194513 | JGI IMG/M metagenome (GOLD analysis project Ga0307515, IMG submission 194513) | Populus trichocarpa ectomycorrhiza microbial communities from riparian zone in the Pacific Northwest, United States - 17_EM | ecosystem: Host-associated > Plants > Roots > Unclassified | place... | reverse complement strand
CATAAGCAAACTCAAAACATTATCCGAGAACTTGCCGGAGTGCATGCCGCTCAACGACGACGTGGAACTTTTATCGAATATTTCTGGCGAAACCTCTGCAGGGAAGAGGTACTATATCCTGGTGCGGGCTCCCGAGGGTGAGGGTGAGTCCATATATTGTGATGCCGTGCCCCATTTATACAACTTTAGTCCCTACCGCTACCAGTTCTCAACCTGTGCAAGGTGGAGTTGTCGGTAATTATATTGAAGAAGTCGTCTTTTATACCGACCAAACGGGGATGAATCATGTTAACGAGAGGACACCTGAGGGGAACCAAATTCGCGAAGGACCTTGTCATCATTTGGCCCACCAACAGATCCGGCAAAAGTTGGCGGTACGCAGGAGCATATCACAGGAACACCGAGTCTGACCACCAGTATAGCGCCTGTACGATTTTTTTTCACAATCCTCGCACAGGAGCGTCTCGGGCACCTCTTCAGGAGTGAAGTTGACAATTACTTCGAAGTCAATGGTTACAGTGGCAGTATCTGTTCTGACCACGAGATCAATCACTATTTCGACATCTGCGACGAACGAACCTCAGCATTGGACGAAGACCACGCCAAATACAGAGTTAATAACCCCTTCTTTGGTGAGATTGCAAGGTGAGATTGCAAGGTATCTGTCCGAGCGATATGGCATTAAAGCAGTGTTCAAGCGGTATGAGCTTCTGTTTAGGTTCACCGCTGGGTGCTGACAATATCCAGTGAGGGGCGCTGCCCTTGCACTTCATGGCACAATTAGGGGGCAGCCGTTTTAGATACGAACCCCGATCCGACTATTTGTTCTCTTTGGACGCTTGCCCCAAAATCAACATGGAGGTTGGTTCAGAGGCAAACCATAGGGACCGCTATAGGACGCTGCTCCAAGCCGGACTCTTGGTCCGTGTGGTGAACAAGTCAACCTTACGCACGCGCAACTCGTTCCTACCGCGATCTACATTACCGAGAAATTTATTTCCGAGTGGTACTTCGTGTATCAAGTAGAACTGCAAGATAAGAAGGTAGTAATTCCTTATTCTTTAATTACAGACCATGGCAGGTAATTCCTTTTGTAGATTGCGTATTTCAAGGATAGTCATTTCGACCTCGGGACACCCCTTGGCAGGTTCCTGTTCTTTAACCGGCTCTATAGCGTCCCCTCCGCCCTTTCCGATGATGGGTTTTCCACGATTAAAGCTGACCTTTTTACCCTAAGAAAAAATGTTGAAGCCCAGAAATACAAGGGATTCACCACGCGTCCAAATGCTCCTTCCAGCGGCAACAACACGATGAACATAGATAATTCACCCACTGATCAGGTGTTCGTCAATGCAAAGTATCAAGTGCTTCCGGAAATTGAACTGGCGAAGGGCTGGGCTCCGCTCAACCCTGCGCGCCCGTCTTTGATCTGGGTTTACACTGGGCGACTAACCAGTACAATTCTAGGTATCTTCGACTATACGCCGTGCAAGGGACCAGGGACACAATGGTCATTCTCAAGATTGTCGAGCCGGACGAGCTCAAAATACATTCATTCCTCACCCGCACCACGTCACCAGATAATGCAGTCACTTGAATACCAGATGAGGCCCGAAGTTGTTTCAACGTGGCGGCTGTAGGAAGCCGGTTTCAAATGGGATGTGTATCTAGATCCAGGATATCCAATATATTCTCAATCAGATCAGAAACCGGCTCGGCACGGATCCGCGGACGGTACGATCGGGTCAACAGCAGATGACTCCTCACTTCTCAGATGCGCGGCACTTCGGTGGGTGTGCATTCACGTATATACATATACACAAGCAATTTACCGGCTCTGGCCGACCGCCCCAGCCAACAACTAGCAGCGCCTGCCGGGCACGGAGCCTGAGACGTGTGATTTAACTTCTCCCATGCACGGGTGCTCACGCGGTCCGTCGATTCGGTATCACACGTCCGTTCACCGCTGTCAGTACTTACGATTCTTCCATGCGAAGGGGGGAGTGACCGCCGGGGTCAGGAACCTGTTGGGAGAACCGCAATACAAACCGATAAGAATTCCAGATCTAAACCTATATCCATTCACATGTGGATATGCTTATCCAGCATCGTATCGTCGTTCATCCCAAGCAATTGAATACCACCCAAACGCCCACCGCGCCCGTTCGCCACGGGGCATTGCGAACACCGGGGAATATCAAAGACTCCCGTCAATACAGTGTGGGGATCCCGGGTTCCTACGATGATACACTCATTCCAGTTATATTCGCGTGGCTTGTGGCTTCATCCCCGGGCCTCCTTGTTCAACCCCAGAATGACCACGCAGGACGAAACCCCACTTGAGGATCTACCTAAACAAATAATCACCAAATATGCGGGGGAGAGCCAACTTGGTCTTTACGTACGAGGGACAAGCGCCTTGACGGTGATCAATAAATTCATTGTCACGTCATTTCACAGCTGGTTCTAGTCGGAGTAACGTTGCTAATATACGACTACTTTCTTACGATGTAAGCCAACTTCATCTATAACTCCAGTGCTCCGGGTTGTTTTACACAAGGACATGCACAGCGGGGAGGAGGTGGACCTTGTTTGGCGACCAACGCCTCGATTATCGATTGCCAAGACCCTATTTTACCTAGTAAGCTGGACCCAGTTGTGTGGTACAGCGATAATAGTTTGGTTGGTTAGAATCGGTATTTCCCGATCGGGCATGCCCTGCTGCGAGTCTATGTTGAAATGCAAGACCATGCGAATCGTGTACGAAGTCTCTAGATGAGAATTCTGTCTGTTGACATTCCCGTTTAGGTCCAGTTTCTCCAGCAGTGAGTTATCTTCGTGCTGTCAGTGATCGGGGTGATTCGATCGAGTCTCGTAGGTGTAGGCACCCTCTCCTCAGGGAGATTAATATTTGGGCAACAGTGGTATGGTCCTTGAAATGTTATTCTCATCTGCTCACGTGCCGGTTTGGTTCGTAGGCAAATTGGCTGACTATGGAGAGTGAGCGAATTCAGATTGGCACGCGACCACAAGAGGCTAACGTACAGCTCAGTCATGCTCCTGCTCTGTGTATGGCTCCTCTGGAATAGGAACTGGAGGGTTGGTGCTACCCTCTTCACTTTGCTGGTGGTTGGAGTATCATTTGGTACCGGGCTCCGTAAAACGAAACCTGTACGCTCTCCTGATGAACGTCTCACCTGGCCTTTACTCATCCATGCACTATCTAGCCCAACCTTCCCTCTCCCACTCTCCGTGAGTGTCACTATCTCCTTTTGAATGGATCGAATCATCATATGCGGAAATAGCCCCATTGGTTCTGTTCCCGTGTGGATATTGGCCACCCACCGGTAACTTCTGGTACTACACCTTTGCTCTTTGTATTCAGGTACGAATATTGCCCCTACAATCGTGGCTCTCTGTGCCGACAGTACTGTGTCACAGAGTGCATCCGCAACACTATACCTAAAGCAGACAGTCACCGTCTGGAGGACTGGTACGCTAGGGTCCACGCGTTTAGTATCCAGTGCAGTTGCACGCTAGTGAGTGTACCCATGACCAATATCAAGAGGCCTTGTATCCAATTCCGCTACTAGTGGCATATTGTACTATGCAGTCGCAATGAGTACGTCCCCTCTTCCGCCCGGGTTTCCATGTTGTCTCATGGCCGTTCGCGCGCAGTCCTCACAGGCCTCAGCCTTGCCTCGTCACTCGTTGAACCAGTAAGTGTTTTCTACTTCTCATTCTCGAACACCCTAACAGCGCTCCAGATATTCGTTCCTTTGACAAATGCACAGTAAGGTTCAACTTTCTTGGCAATACGTTTCCCAATTACCAACCGCACCACCCAGATTACTCACACCATGCATGTCAATCCTCTGCAATCGCTTAGGACTTTCGATGCGCCACGCGCTCTTTAATACAACATTCATTGGCACCGATGCAGAGAAGGAGACCAGCTTACCACAAAGCGCATCTCACGAAGCGACTAAGGACACGATTGAGATGCTCCTTCAGACGGTCTCTGATACACAGACTCCACAGATCCAAACACAATATGACGAAAATCTCAACCTCATGAACCCACGAAGGCAAGTCCAGTACATGGATCTCCCAAAGTAGACGAATAGGAACAACAGGGACCCTGATTCGAGTACCGTGTCGCCTGTCTTATGATGTTATGGCCTTAACGTAGAGTGGCGAGTGGAAATTCTATTGGGAATTGCTCTGTCATGAAAAGGGGATAGTCATGTAGTCGTGCAGAGTGTAGATGTCAGTGGATAAAGTAAACGAGAAAGAGGGTTCAAGTTCTGGTAGGTATTGCAGCTACCAGGGAAGCTACTGAAGAAAGAGTTTATGGAACGGAGAAGCCGGGGATGCCGGGAGACATTGGATGGATGTATTATCGGACGGAGGTCTTTTCGTACTGTGCTATATGCAGGACATGACCTCCTCTCCATCTATACGACAGTCGTGGGAACAAGGAGATTAGATGGGGTTTAGTGGCTGGCCTTGCCGATTTCCACGCCACCGGTGGCACCAAGGATACGCTTAATGTCACCATAGATAGCGACTGTAAAGAGTGTTAGCGGTTTAATTAGTGTCGAATGAATAGAAAGAACTTACATTGACCAGCAGTGAGAGTACCAATCATGACCAAACTGTGATCGCCTGGTCAGAATGCTTCATACATTCCTAGGCAACTAATAAACGTACCGAGCACCCATGCCAGTGAAGAGACCCCTGACACCAAGCTGGCCGGTGAACTTGACCAACCTCGAGGTGATTGACTCGCCAGGGAGACCTTTGGTCTTGTTGATCTTCGACAGCAGAGTATCGGCGGGTTGTGAGATGATGGCAGCAGCGAAACCAGCAACGAGACCGGAGGCAAGGTTCAAAGACGAGATTGTTCCAGCTGAGAGTTCAGACTTGGGCTTTCCGGAAGCGGCAATCATGTTTTCCTGTAGACATATTAGATTTGCAGCACAACTACGGTAGAACCAGGTACGTACGAAAGCAACTTCATAGACCGCGAACTTTGCCATGGTGTATGGAACCTGCTTGAACAAGATGGGGCCGAAACTGGTAAATGGGTAAGATGGGAGCATCAAATGCATGACACACAATCTTACCCCGAGTAGAAACCGCGGAAGCCCTCCTCTTTAGCAATGCGCGCGAAACCACCGAGTAGGCCATTGGCGAATGTGGGCTGGGAGACTAGACGGATACGAGTGGCCTCCAAAGGGCAGAGGGCGATATCGGCAAAGAACTCGGCTATCCCTGACGACGCGAGGTAGACGAGCTGCCTGTTGGCGGAAGCCTTTTCGACGCCAAGATAGTCGATAGCAGTCTTTTTCCAGAACTCATAACCACCAAACTTGAAGGCGCCTTGGAAAGCATATCCGAGTGCAGTAGGCCCGAAGCCGGTCAAAAGTGCACCAGCACCCTCGTTCCGGACAACCTGGCGGAAAGCAGCTACCATTCCCTGGATGAAACGGAGGAAACCGCGTCAGCGGACGTATTCGGAGTACCACAGCACAACATTTGAAGAGTAAGCGTTCATGTTTAAACGGCCAGCGAAAACTTTGCAGCACTCCGAAAACCGAAGCGACTCCGTGGCGCACGTTCCCGGCATTTCGACGCTGCGCGACGCGACGAGGACTGGGGGTCGACACAAGAGATAAACACACCTTATTATAGACTTCTGGCTCGAGCTGTATCCTTGTTTTTACGACATCGACGGGGGTGAGTGCACCATGGGTAACACTGCAGCAGACGGCACCAGCAAATGCAAAGCGCGAGTAGAGATCAACTCCTGTAGGACTAGGAGGTGTAATGCTGCCGACAGCCCCGACTTTCGACTCCGTGGAGGAGTGGATAGGGAACGCGTTGACGATATTCGACTTGTAGAACATTTCGGAGCCGATTCTATCCGTAAAAGGTCTAGCCTAAGTTGTTTTTATAGCGGTTTCCCGGCCGCAGAGATGGAGAGAGATGGAGAGGAGGTCAAAGTTTGGTTTTGTGCTGGCGGTGAAATCACAGCTAGCAAATGCGGTGGAAACGGCTCGCGGCTCAACCACCCGCCCGTAGGCTTTGTCAGCCCTGTGCCCTGCCCGATGTTCTAGAAAGACGACGGGGGAATACAGCGCCTCAGCATGGTCCGGTACGGCACCCGCGAGCTACTTAACCACTTACTTTCAGCGCTGAAGGAGCACCATCATGATAATGGAGCGGTTGCTCGATGGGTTCCTTGTAATGAGGAGACAGGGTTGATTCGAGACTATAAACACGGCATACAAGGACTATGGGTACACAGAGCACGTTCAGACCGATGAAATCCAGCGCGATTCAGCAACTCGGCAATCAAAATCAGACTACCAGGTCTCTAGTACCTGTGCTGCATACGACTGTGCGAACTTGTCAACTCAAAACCCATAGTGGAAGCCACTACTCACCTCGAGGTGTGTCAAGTGATAAACTTTCGCAACATTCACAATCGTCCTCAACTTCCTCTTCGTGTCTGCTTTCCCAACAGTCCACTGCATAGCCCCGGAGCAAGAACAATACAACCCTAGATTATCCACCTTAATCCTCTTGCACTTGACGCACTTCAAATCCTGCACCTGCGAACTCAACTCCATCCTGCGCACGACATCGATCATTGCCCTCTCGATGGCACGCCTATCGTATTCGCTTCCACATTCGCTGCATTTCCATGGTTTGGATGGTGCTTCGAGCAGGTCGATATCACGGCAGAAATCAAAGTCCCGCATAGAGGTGCAGGCGGAGCAGATGACCATTTGAAGCTTGAACGATTCACATGGATTGCGGAAGATGGCTTCCTCAGAGAATTCCCGCACGTTAATCAAGTCCAACACTGTCCGCTTCAGTAACCTGATTTCAATGTTGTACTCTTTTGCCAGGCTGAAAACTGCGGTCGTAAACTTGACAAACTCCAGAGGTTGGTTTGTGAGTTGGAGATGCGAGCCTGGCAAGAGTGGGAACTGCATATCGTCGTCTCCCAACGATTCTCGTTGCATCTCTGCAACTTTCGACACGACACTCAACATCCTCCTCGTCAATCGCGTCTCGATGTAGGCTCGGACTGCGGCCTGCTCTTTATCTTTATTCTCGTCTTGCTGGACGCCGATCCCTTGGGTAGCATTGAAAACCCGCAGTGGAGTACTATCAGCATCATTATACTTGAACCGGATGTTGTGCATATCGACGATGAATTTCTTCACTGCATTGTGGAAGTAGGGCTGGAGAGCATGCGGCAAGAACGATTGGATGTTCCATGAACTTGCATAGGACGCCTTTTCGGACCCTTCGATAGCTAGGGGGTCATCACATACGAGGGCCCCTTGGTTACTGGGATCCATGTACAAGAGAAAGTCGTAAAACCGTTCCGTATGCAGGGTGACGTGCTTGAATAGCTCGTGAGAGGAAACCGCAGTGGTGATGTAGGTGGCATAGGCAGCAGCGGTTCCGGGAGGTTTGGATGTCAAGAGGAGTAGCTGGTTGAAATTGGCGTGAATGATATTTGACCCAAGACGTTTAAACTCGGCGAGCATTTGGATAAAGGTCTTTTTCATCAACCCATGGACGAATCGGTGCATCCCGAGATCGAACATGTTGGCAGTTGGTGTGCCGATCCAGCGCCAGAATTGGGAGACTGCTATCCCAGCTGGACTGTCGGTCGACCGTGCGGTGTCCAGCATCCAGCTCTTCACCATAGCTTTGAGAATGGCAAATGTTTGTGGAGATAAAACCGCGTCGCCCAATGTGATAGACGACTGTGCCTCGCCGTTCGCATAGTCATTCAGGGTATGAGACACGGAGTCGAAAGCCGTAGCCCCACCAGCCCCTTCGAGCTCGTTTACCATCGCCGCCTGCAGGACCGAGTTCACTGCCAAATTGCGCACTTGTACGGACAGGCAGACGTTCATGTAGCACCCAGGTGTGGAGAACTCAGGGCTGACGAGCTCGTCGGCTAGTTGAGCAGCGCTTCCATCATGCTCTCGTCCTCCCAGGTCCGGTCGTGCACCAGGGGACCACCAAAGGACCGTGTCCTGCTTCATCAATCGTCGCGCAAACGCAACGTCCATGAAGAACAAGGGAGCGTCAGCCGGAACGTTGCCGATTGGAATGTCGTAATATATCGAGTTTTCGATGGAAGATTGAAGCCAATCTCCTAAGCGCAAGTATCGTCCGAGCATTCGAGTGACAACATGGCTCTGCCAAGATAGGCCATCCAATGAATGAGGGGCTTTGTTGGAAGGCATGAGTAGCATGGGGAAGTTGTTCAGCTTCTCGATGCCTTGTTCAAAGAAACGCTGTTGCTTGCGGGCTGCAATCACCACTATTGACGTATGAGTGTCTTGCGTTCCCAGCTCCCTCGAGATTGCTCTCATAGCAGTTGCGTCCGTTGTATGGTGTGTAGTGTCGAAATTAAGAGAATCTGGGTAGTCGATGATCTTGTTGGTAGCCTTGAGTCCCTGGGCCTTCTCCTTCAAACTGGTATAGGTTTCTTGGAGTCTTGGGAGTTGTCGGCGGTCTCTTGACGGATCAACAACATGAAGCTTGACTCGGGAGTCAGGGTAGAAAACAGCAAATACATGAAGGTTACTTGAGGAAGACGATGCATGGAAGACGAAAATGTACTTGAAAGGCCGCCCCTCATCCAGATAGATGCGCTTCTGCAATGAAGGTGACGACCTTTCGAGTTGATTAAGGTCGAATCCCAAAGTCCGTGCCTGATTAAGTGTTGTTTGTTGCTGGTCAGTTGCAACCGAACATACAGTTCCGAGCTTGAGGATGGCCTTTGCTTCGTGTGTAACCTATGAGCACTTTTAGTACTGTCACTAATGCTTGCTTGCAGTATTGAGTTTACCTGAGTCTCGTAGACGCCGTCCGTAAGAGGATTATTCATGACATACGCGAAGTGCGAAGACTCGTGTTTGAATGTGTCCTCGGAAACCGTGATTTGGTACAAGTGAGGACTAGGGTGGTTTCGAGGCAGAGTACGGGAGATTTCCTTAACTGAGTAGTTGGTGAGGAAGAAGTCGTTTGCGGCTGCCGTCTTGAGGTTCAAGTAGAACTCTCGTGGAATACGCAGTTTCACCTGCACTATTTCTGAATCCACAGCGAGCCACATTCTGAAGCGACCATCTCGGTCCGTTGGACGTATTTGAATGATATCCCAGGAGGTCGAGGCACGAGTTTTGACTCCTCGGAACATAGATGGAACAGCAGTTGACGTGCCTGCATGACGTCCTTCTCGCCGTTCCTTCCAGCGCGGTCGTACAGCCTTCAACCAGGCAGGATAGTTGATAGATGGGTCTGGAAGTTGCTTTTCTTTCGGGGGTTGCTCGGTGACCTTGCGATTGACTATTGAGATTTTGGGCCTGGGGATTGGAGTCACCCCCATCTCCTCGATATCACCAGTCGATTCCCAACTCTTCTCTTGAGGATACGATTTAGTGAGCTTGAAAAAGTCGGTGACCTTGTGCTGCTGGAATTTATCCTGGACTGAGGCTACCCTTCGAAACAGCCAGTCCGGATGACGAATACGAGGGACCGGGTTCGAGACCATTTGCATTGCTGCAGGAATGGTGATAAGTTTCTGAATGACCGAACCGAGGCGCTCAATGTAGTAGTCCCAGTCGAGTATGGAACGAATGTCGAAGTTCACCAGGCTATTGTCCTTGAGCCACTTCCGAAGAAACTTCCTTTTGACGCTTTCCTCCGCAGAAAAAATCGCGACTGGAACGGCGCGCTCGGTAACGGGAGCCCCAAGCGGTTTGGCGGAGATGATAAACCTGCATGCAAGGCCCTTATCTTTTACCATCTGGTTGCCCAAGAATTCTGCAAGCCGCTTAGCAGTGCTAATCGAAGTCGACTTCTGTTGCCCGTACTCCTGCAGAGTCTTGCTCATACTGCGGTTCTCGGCAATAAGGTCGATAAGTTCATTGTCGGTTAACTCGACACCTCGACTGAAGAGTACGTCTAGCCACTGGTCCGCCACTTTCGCCACAGAAGCGTAGCACTCCTCCGTAGTGGTGCCTAGTAGGAATTTTTCGAATATGGCTGCTTGGAAGATTTTGATCAATTGCAATTCTCCTCGCCGTTTGACTTCAAAGCCCTTCAGTTCGGCGAGAGAACCGTCGTCGTTGAAGACGGCATATCGCTTCTTGAGCAACTTATCCTCTTCTTTTGACGATGGGAGGATCATAGCCTTGTACGGCCCATCCAACTCGAAGAAGATAGAGTTCTCACTGTGTACCTCCCACTTTCCGGTCTGAGGGTCGACAAGGTCGTGGTACTGATGGTTTGTGAATTGAGCATGGACGAGATGGTTGAGCATAGTGCAGGGATAGGAGAAGAACAGCTTCTTGCCGTCGCTCGTCTCGAAAATGAAGTTTCCGGGGAATATTCCAGGAAGCATACACCATATACCATCGGTATCCAGCTCCAACGGACGCCCGATCTGCTCCACCAACTGGCGGGCCATTTGGATGATTGTCGCGCCAGTCAGACAGGTTATTCCAGCCATCTCCATCGAGTGCCACCTCGCCCCCTTGCGCATAACGTAGCCATAGAACGAATTGAGGATGCACTTGTGGGCTAGCTGGAGCGAATCGAATAAGACGATCATTTTCTTCGCCTCTTCAATCTCCGCTACGCTCCCACTGGCGATGGCCGTGTCAAGATTCTTCTTCCAAGTCTTGTGAAGCGCCTTATACTCGTATCGCCGGTCACGGAAACTGCGGACTGTGTCGATGTAGAAAGGATTCTCGCGTTGACAAACAATTGATTCACGGTTGACGACTCGTGTGTCCTTGGTTTTCCTGTATACTTTGCGCGAGTAGTCCCCAAGCCGTTTGTGCAAGAGGGCGGTTTGTTCGGTGGATGAGAGATCGGTGAACTTGCGTTTGGGACCATCCTTGTGTTTGGGTGGGAATTCTTCCTGGTAGAGTGCATGTTTGACCATATTGTACTCGTCTCTTTGAGCAGGGAAGAACTCTCCTCGCCATGCCCAGGTCATGCGGCGATCGCAAGTCTTCCCGGGTCGATTATAATCGCAGACCGCGCAGACCGACTCGTCAATCATAGCGTCGGGCTGGAGGCGATTGGACAACATGATATTGGGGTACATAGCTGCCACATCGAGATGGTAGATCAGGGGTTTGTCAAATCTTGTTGGGTTGTCGCGTATTTCCTCAAGCTTCGACTGAATGGCTCCTTTGATTTCGTCATAGTTGGTCACTGTTTCTAGTTTCATGCGTGACTCGCCCACTATGCAGAACTTGAGCGCTGCATCGAGATCATCGATAAGCTGAAGCCAGGTCAATAAATCGACCACAACATAATGCATGAACTGCCCACATACCTGCTGCACAGCTTCAGGTACGACCTTGAAGTGCGTCGCTATGTCGCTACGGAAGACACCCGCTTCTAAAGCCTCGACATGCCCACCAACATAGGTTTCGGTAGAAACCAAATGACCTTCGAACATACTACCCTGAACATCCTCGTGTCGATTGGGCATTATAATGTTTCCTTTATAAGCTTCGACCTGTGAGATAGTCAGTTCGAGCCGCCGCAGAAAAAGGATTTTATGTACCATCAGTAGTGTCTCACAGAGAGTTCCGCTTCCTTTCCGCAATACCTCATCGCCACAGAGAGGGATTATATTGCACAGAGAGAATATGAATGGGTGTACGTATTTCATATAGAGGTAGTAGGTTGCAACCGCATCAGAGACTGAGTACTCAGCCAAGATGTGAGGCTTCTCTAATGCATAGCTGTGAAGGGAGGGTCAGCTATATTAATGAGAGAAGAACACCACACCCACGGAGTCATCAGCTCAGGATCGAGTTCGTGGGGATTGTAACCAAGCTTGGCGGTGGTCACAGCTTTTAAGCCCTGACTACCTTGAGGCAAGTACGAGTCACGCTTGACCCATCTAAAGCAGTCCATATGAATACAAGTTCGACTTTTGAACTCTTCCTCTTGATCCTTCGCGAAACCTGTTTCGATGAACATGTCGATCCCATGTACAGCAGCCCTCGCACAAAGGAAAGGAAAGTCGAACAGGTCACCGTTGAAAGTGGCCATGACGGTGGGTTTGGCAGTCTGAATATGCTCGAAGAACCGTCTGATAGTCGCCTCCTCGTCCTTTTCGTTGAAAATCGTGAATGGGCCTTGATACTCGTCCTTGGGTGTATAATCAAAGTCCTCGATATCTTCTGACACGATTTCACGGTTCGTGATGAGAAAACCTTGACCATCGATCATATATGATATCATCATGACTTGGTCGATGCTTTGATCAGGGAACTTGAGAGGAGCCTTCGTGGTTTCTATATCAAAGGCCATCACGACGGGCTCGGCACGTTTTACACGCTCGGGGATTCGTGCAAGGGAGGGTTGGCCAGTCGCGAATGTGATGCTGTACCAGAGACCGACACGAATATCTACAGAGAGTCAGAGTCACTGTGTAGAGAAGGTGACGTGACACACCATTGTCGATGGCCACTCGCAAGTAGTATGGCACATCGAACTCTCGAATATCGATGATGCCTTCACGTGGGTCCCTGTCATGAGAGCCTTTTTTCGCCTCAACGTCAAGTCCCCATGCCATAGTCTCGTCCCCATCAAAGTAGACACTCTTGCCAGCCGCCTCCGCGTGCACGACTTCCGCATAGGCATCGACGGCAGTGAGCTTTGCGCTGTTGGCGAGGGCGAGGGGCATGATGTCCTTACGGACAGCGAGAAGATCACCGACATTGCGAAACATGATTTGTAGGTACAACCGTCGGTGGCCAAGGAGATGATTGGGCTAGTTAAAAATCAGTCATGCATTACGATCAAGAAGACATCCAATGCACCAGACTCAGGTCCTCCTTTTGCTTTCTGTTTATTTTGGATATTAAGCCCTCGTATTTCTTCATTAACCACTCTTCGATCGTATTTTCGGTCCCATGCTGTGACGCAGGAATAGGTAAATAATGGCCCCCATTCCTCTGAGACGAAATACCTTGCAGGCAATATAGAAGTACGGTTCATATAGCAGGGTGATTTTGAACATGCAACCATCGTCTTGAATAAAATAATAGTCGACGCCGGCGCGTCCCGACGGCCAGTCGTCCGACCTCATTAGTGTCTAATAAAGGGTAAGTATCAGTAGTGATAAGGAGCACAGATGACGTGCAACTGACCGGATGCATGTTGACCATCCAGCCCTCTCGTTTTGGACCGTCGGAGACGCGACGAAAGCCAAGTTTCTCGTCAATTTCATCGCGTTGTCGTACATTCTCAAATTTGTCCTCGAGTTGTGTCGCGTCGTCTGCACGGACAGGAGCCGGTCCGTTTCTTGCAGCCGCACCACCTCGCGCCCGACCACGGAAGCCACGGAAGCTTCCTCTGTATCCTCCACGGGATCCTCCACGACCTCGGCCGCGACTAAAGGTTGAGATGCCGAAACTGCCACTTCCCCGAGCCATGACAAGGAATCGAAATTCATAGTTCTTTGTCCTGAGGTTTACTCTCCTTCTCTTCCTCGGGAACCCTAAAAATGGCGACACAAGAGGAAACGAAGCCTGTGGAATGGGTAAAGATTCTCTCCAAGGACGGCCACGCGTTCATCGTTCCCCGCGAGGTCGCGATGATGAGCGGGACCCTGAAAAACATGCTTTCAAAGGAGGCTGACTTCGAAGAAGCGTCTTCAAACACATGTCAGTTACAGGAACGGTAATTCAATTGACTCCGATTTCAGAGATTTTCAACGAGCCTTAACCTTGGTCCTCCAGAGCGATTGTCGCGGAGAAGGTGATCGAATATCTGGCACACAAGCACTACTATACCACAAAGGCCGATAAGACTGTATCTATACCTGACTTCCAAGAACGCGTACCACCAGAGATCGCACTGGAATTGTAGGTGGCAAACTACTTTTACCTTCACGATCGCCACTGACCCACCCGTTATCAGACTGATGGCTGCAGATTTCTTGGAAAGTGCGTCACCCACTTTGCCTGGTTCCACGCAAGGCTTACGCGTCCCTCGCAGCATGAAGCAGTACCTCTTGAGACTTACCTTTCTTTAATCTGGTGTGGCGCACTGCTTGTAATTGAACAATTATTTCCTGTCTAGCCCCTGCACTCATCACCACTTGTCGGTATTCCGTACGAATCTACGAATTGTTCGTTCGGCATCGGTAGACAGCGTCCGAACTCACGAACTCACGAACTCACGATAGAGTTTTTGGGGGTTATACTCTTACTCTTTCACTCTCTTACGTGACCTAAATGGGCCTTCCACGGGTGCCATCGAACACCTAAGTTGCTTTGTCCTTCCGCACTATCAATGCGCACCCGCTCTTGGCCATCTGCGGGATCGATCTATCCTGTCTAGAATGTTCCGGCGGCAACCAGATCACAATCTGAGGCTGTCATCGGTGCCTTCTGTGGGGTCACCATCCCAACTTCCTCCGCGTCACCCACGCTCAGCCATTGACATCGCAGCTCGTGTGCAACCCCTGGTGCGCCCGCCTACCGAATATGTGTCAATAAGGTCTTTTTCCGCATTTCTGCACTGTAAATGGCAGCCATTCTTCTCCATCCATGGCCCCATGATCTATGCTCCGGTGCTTAGGACCCATCGACGCAATTAACTTGGGAAACAATTAACTTAGGATGATCACCGTACCCGCAGCAAATCGACGTCTGATAGACTCGCCGGTAATCCAACAGGTTGAGTGCAACGAGAAACATTGTAGCATAAGGCTTATACACCAGAGAACAATGCACGAAGATCAGTTCATAGGGACATCATCATACAGGGCGCTTGCTGAACAAAAACATATATATAAATTACAGGTCCGTTGGATTCAGAGTGTCAATCAAGCTCCAATCTGAGTCAACAATTGCTCAACCTCCTCTGGGTCCATATCATCAAAGCTGAACGATGAGTCAGCGCTCGTGTCAAGATCCATCACGCCTCGTCGTTTTGGCACTGGCTTACGAACCTCGGGAACGACCGAGGGTCCCAAGGTAGTTACCGAGGTGTCGTTACGACCCCATGGGACTTTGAAAGGTTTTGAGCCCCGCGTGGAAGAATGGCCATAGGGTGGCGCAGTTCCAGGCTTTGCGCCTGACACAGAAGCTGAAGCGATCGACGTCTTATGCCCTGATATGGGACCAGAATGTACACGGCGCATCCCCAGAGCTTTTGGGGCGAAGGCACTTGGAGCAAAAGGAGCGACCTGGACCGGTGCCGAAAACGTGGAAGAAAACGTCTCCCGTTTGATTACGGGCTTTGGGTCTTGCGTTGCACTCGCGACCGAGCGTTGTTGGGTTTGACCTGACGACGCTAGCTGTGAAGGGCGCACTGTTTTGGATTCGTGAGTCGTCCGTGGAACATCCTGCTCCACGGCGGATGAAGAGCTGCTCCGCTCGTCCAAATCTACGTCCATGAGGCCGTCGACATCGATAAAAGACAAATCGTCGTAACTGTCTTCCGCATCCTTCAATTCCTCCTCCTTGACGGGCCTTAAGCTGTGTTCTGCGGGTTTGCAAGGCGGTTCTATCCGGGACTCAGTAGCTTCTAATTCAACGCTCATGTCGAAAGCAGACAAGTCGCAGACAGAGGT
>Ga0307515_10012928_pt1 | contig 15654 bp, 20 predicted proteins | sample 17_EM_MG_FD_194513 | JGI IMG/M metagenome (GOLD analysis project Ga0307515, IMG submission 194513) | Populus trichocarpa ectomycorrhiza microbial communities from riparian zone in the Pacific Northwest, United States - 17_EM | ecosystem: Host-associated > Plants > Roots > Unclassified | place... | reverse complement strand
GCGGCAGCAGAGCAGACGCAAAAAAAGGAGCGATGCTTTCGCGCCGCTCCCTTTTTTATGCATCATTCATCACCTGGGATGGGATCAGGTTCTGCGCATCAGGCCGGCCACCAGCGAGATAACCAAGAAGGCCAGGAACAGGAAGAACAGGATCTGCGCGATACCCGCGGAAGCGCCTGCAATACCGCCAAAACCCAGAACACCCGCGATGATGGCAACAACGAGGAAGACGAGAGCGTAGTAAAGCATCGGAAATTCTCCTTAGTTTAATCTTTCGCTAAGTAAACGCCGAAAGAGAAATTTTGTTCCGGAGAAGGGCACCATGCGACGCAAAATCCCGTGCGAAACTATTGATTAACCATGGACGGAAAGATTGCCCCGATTTGACACGGATTGGCCACGCATTTCACGGAACATTACCAACGCAGGGAACGTTGTGACTGCATATACCTCATGCGAGATAGTAGAATGACCGTATCGACAACGAACATCTGGAAATCTGCCGCAGCCGCGGTCCGTCAACCGAAACATATGCGTGAGAAAAATCTGCACGTCGGCAGAACTCTGCGCGATCTGTACTTTGCCGACGACAGGCCGGCGCCGGAAGGAAATTTTTCCGACCTTCTGTCCCAACTCGATGCTGCGGAACGATCTTCCGGTGGCCGAGACGATAGTTGAAAGTGACGTTCCAAACCGAACAAAAGACAGCGGCCTTGCGCCGCTTTTTTTGTGCCCGCTCGGAAGTCGGCGGACGGTACGGGGACAGCAAAAAACCGGCGCCATTTCGACGCCGTTTTTTTGAAAGCCGCGTTAGTTTGCCGGCGCTTCTAGAATGATGCCGCGCGGATTGGCCTTGTAGGCCTCCTCGTCATAGGCCGCCTGGCTTTCCAGCTGCGCCTTGGTGAACGGCGAGTAGATGGTCATCGCACCGCTGGCGTCCGCCATCACCTCAACGCTATCGGCACTCATGGCGACCGGCTTCTGCCCGATACCGAGGAAACCGCCGACATCGATGACATAGGCCTCGACCTTGCCGTCCTTGCTCAGAATAACGTCGCCGATCTCGCCGACCTTGGTATCGTCGGCAACCTTTACATCGGTGCCGACGAGTTTGTCGGCGCTGATCAGCGCCGGATCGACCAGTTTCATCTCGTCGGACGGTGTTGCGGCCGTCGTGCCGGTATCCACCGGCGGGTTGAGATCCGGATCGGTCATCTCGGGCGTCGTTCCGATGGCGGGCGATGCCGCTTCCGCGGCCTCATCGGTTATGACCGGCGCGGCTGAGGGCGTCGAAGCATTGTCATCTTCGGGGACTGTTGCCGCAACGCCGTCCATGATGGCCGTACGCTTGAATTCCGGGGCTGCCTGCAACTCTTCCTTGGTGGCAGAAACGACAATGATGCGCTGGCCGTCCCTGTCCGACCATGAAACACGGTCGAAGTTGATCGCCACATCCTTCTCGCCGATGCCAAGGAAACCGCCGACGCCGATCACAAGAGCCTCGGCGCCGCCATCGGCGTTGATGACGACATCGTTGACGTCGCCAATCGCTTCGCCTTGCTCATCGACCCCGGTGTAGACGGTTTTTCCAAGGACAGAAGTCGCCAAAACCTGCTCGGGCGCCGCCGAGGAATAGCCGGCCGGGCCTTGCGTGGAGGCATCGGAGTTCGTGTTTGCGGGCTTGGCCGGATCGGCCTTCGTAGCTGCATCCTGCGCCCATGCACTGGAGGTCAGGGCGCCGGAAGCCAGGAACGCGGCAAGTGCGGTCGTCGCCAAGAGGGTGCGGGTCATTGTGTACTCCTTCACGCAAGTCGGGATAAAGCCTATCCGGCCGAAAAGCCGGTGTTCTGCCGGCTTTGATTGCCTTTGGGAAACGGAGTCCTCCGGGTTTTGTTCCGAATTTTATCCCCCTCACTTGAGGCCAGATAGGAAAACGACACCCGGACGGGGCGTGCAAGGACCACGAAACGGTTCCGCCGGCGATCAATTGGCTGTTCGGTCCGCCGACTGAAAAAGTAAGTATTTACTTACCTATTCGAGCCAACCAGATCTTTTGCGAACACGCTCACAGCCGGGCTCAAATCAAAATCGTCTGCCGGAACAAAACTGTGTGACAGACGTTGTCGCAGCAGAACCCCGTGGCCCGCCAGAGGCCGGAACCCGAAGAGGAAATATCATGCTCGGTACAATTCTCCTGATTGTCTTGGTGCTGTTGCTGGTCGGTGCGCTCCCGAGCTGGGGCCATAGCCGCAACTGGGGCTACGGACCCTCGGGCGGCCTCGGACTGGTTGTCGTGATTCTCCTCGTCCTCGTCCTGATGGGCCGTATCTGATCGGCCGCAGTGCTTTTCCCGTTTGACCATCAATGCCCCTTGAAAAGGAACCAGTCATGAAAAAGATTCTTCTCGCAGCAGCCCTTATCCTTCCGCTTGCAGCCTGCTCCCAGACGGAAAAGGGGGCCGGCATCGGTGCCGCTTCCGGCGCCATCATCGGTGGGGTAGCGACGGGCAATGTCCGCGGCGCTGCTGTGGGTGCTGCCGTCGGTGGTGTTGCCGGCGCCTTGATCGGCAATGCCAACGAGCCCGGCCGCTGCGTCTATCGCGACCGCTATAACCGCCGTTATACGGCAGCTTGCTGATCGCGACAGCAACCCTCGTCTGAAGACAGGAAAACGGGCTTCGGCCCGTTTTTCGCGTTTTGACAGATGAGATGATTAAATAGCCGAAGAATGTCGGCAGCATTGACTGAATGCGTCAGAGCCGCGACTTGCCGATCTGCTCGGCCTTGTCGAGTTTTTCGAGAAGATCGAGAAACATGTCGGGAATAGGTTCCTGCTCGACTGCGCTGTAGAGGGCTTTCAATTTGGAGGCGATCTGGTTGTTGGGGTCTGCGAGGCCACCACCTGCCCTGCCCGCACGCCGCTGATTTTCCGGGATGTCACTCATCGACAGTTTCACTCCTGAGCCCGCAACGGCGATCGCCACGCTGCAACGCTTTCACGCTTTCCTTTGATACACTTAAAACGTTGCTATATTCCCAATTTTCAGGGGTCTCGCTTCCGCCCGCATGCAATTGGTTCGGCCCGGAAACTTCCCATAAACCATAAAACATGTTCAAACCAATGCCACGTTTCGACTCGCGATAGCGTCCGACACCGACAAATTTCGGCGCCATCATACTGAAGGAAGTCCTAAATGTCACTTTCCATGCGGATCGCAGCCCATCTTCCCTATCTGCGACGTTTTTCCCGTGCGGTGACTGGATCGCAAGCGTCCGGCGACGCCTATGTGGCCGCCGTGCTGGAGGCGCTGATCGCCGATATCACGCTTTTTCCGCAAGGCGCCAACGACCGGGTCAACCTTTTCAAGCTGTTCTCTTCGCTGTTCGACACGCTCACGGTCGATCTGCCCGATACCGCTTCGCCCTTCGGCTGGGAAGCGCGCGCGGCGGCAAACCTTTCGGTGATCCCGCCGGCGGCACGCAAGGCCTTCCTGCTGGTCGCGGTCGAAGGCTTTACCCCGGATGAAGCGGCCGAAATCCTCGGTGTCACGGATGTCGAAGCCGCCGCATTGCTGCGGGAAGCTTCGGAAGATATCTCCAGGCAGGTCGCCACCGAAGTCCTGATCATCGAAGACGAGCCGCTGATTGCCATGGATATCGAAGACATGGTGACCAGCCTCGGCCACAAGGTCGCAGGCGTGGCAAGAACATACGGCGAGGCGATTGCGCTTTTTGAAAAGACCGCGCCGAAGATGATCCTCGCCGATATCCAGCTCGCCGACGGCAGCTCAGGCATCGACGCTGTCAACGAGATCCTGAAGAGCGCGACGATCCCGGTGATCTTCATCACCGCGTTCCCGGAGCGCCTGCTGACGGGAACGAAGCCCGAGCCGGCCTTCCTGGTGACCAAGCCGTTCAATCCGGAAATGGTCAAGGCCCTGATCAGCCAGGCCCTGTTCTTCGACGAGAACGCCCGCGCCGGCAAACGCTGACGGGTTATACCAAGGATCGATGATAGGAACCCATAGGATGGTTCATACTGGTCTTTCGGCTAGGCGCGGTCCGAAGAGCGATGCTTGCGCATCGGGCGAGGATCGCAACGACGCCGAAAGGTAAGTCATGAACCACCTCCGGTCGGCTTCTCTTCGTCTCCGGCGGCGTCGAGGTCCTTGTACGATGCGAAGGCATCGTGGCTGCGAACCTCTCCTGGCCGGAAACGAAGATCGAGCCGATCCTATGAGTTCCTATCATCGTTCCTTGGTATTTTATCCGGCCGGCGAAGGCCGGTCGATTGCAAAGGCATCGAACCAGTCTTCCCGGTGGCCGGCGCAAAGCTCGGCCAGCATGCGCGATGCCATGAAGCTGAAAGTGATGCCGTTGCCGCCGTAACCATAGGCGGCAAGAATGCGCGGCATGCCGGGAACGACACCGATCAGCGGCAGGCCGTCCGCCGTCTCGCCAAATGCGCCGGACCAGGAAAAATCGACGACCGGATCAGCAGCGGGCCAGAGCTTGACGAGATCGTCGACGAGTTTTGCGGACTTCTCCGGCATCTTGCTGTCGCGCTCGGTGGGATCAACCGTATCGTCGTCTCCCCCGCCGATGATGATCCGTCCATCCGCTGTGGTGCGCGCATAATTGTAATTCTCCGATGCTTCCCAGATCAGTTCGCCGCCCGGCCACAGGCTGCCAGGCGCCTGGGGTATGGTCGCTATCGCCCAGCTTGACGCTGTCCGATGGAGATCGCTCTTGACGAAATCGGGCATGACATATCCCGTGGCCAGAATGACGTGCCGCGCCTCGATGACGAACGGGCCGTCGGTCTCCACCGTCACAACACCCGGTGCGTCATGATAGGCCGTCGCCATCGCATCGATAAGCCGCGCACCACGAGCGGCGGCATCGCGCAGCAGCCCCCAGGAGAGAAGCATAGGATCGGCATCGGCAGCCCCGGGTGACAGGATGGCGGCAGCGCGGTCGATACCGAAGCGGGACAAAAGCTCGGCGTGATCGAGCAACATGCCCGGCAAGCCAGCGCGCTGACGCAGAAGATGCTCTTCGCGCAGCGCCGCAGGCCCTACCTCGCCGGCGGCGATATACAGTGTCGAGCGCGGCCGGAAGGCACAATCGAAACCGAGCCCGCCCACCAGACCGGTCAGTCCCTGCACAGCGGCAGCGCTTCGGCGATAGAGGGAGGCGGCACGGTCGAAACCGTAGAATTCACTCAGTTCGCCGAGCGTGCAATCGATTTCCCATTGCAGCATCGCTGTGCTCGCAGCCGTACTACCAAGGCCTGGCTGCTCGCGATCGATGACCGTGACATCCACCCCGCGCGTCGCCAGATGCTGGGCGGCCAGCGATCCGGTTATTCCCCCGCCGACGATGAGTACATCTGTCTTCATGCTTTCCAACAGGCGGACATTGCGGGGCGGCCGAAAACCCCTGCCCCATGGGGCGCGGCCTCCATGAAGATCATCCTGCACCGTATCGAGAGGATCGAGCATTGGAGCCATGCATTTGTCTTTCTGTTGCCATACCCGGCCCATATCGATCCGGGCCAAGGTTAATCCTACCCTGTTTTCAGCCGGGCAATTGCCGCTCCGGCGGGTGGGTACGGACCTCGTTGAAGATGGTCATGGCGATCAGCGAAAGCGGCAGCGCCAGCATGGCGCCGACGGCACCCCACATCCAGGTCCAGAAGATAATCGCAAGGAAGATCAGGAACGGGTTGATCTCCAGCCGGTGCCCCAGGATCGCCGGCGTCACCAGGTTTTCCATCACCAGATGAAGGAGGAAGAAGGCCGCGGCGGGAGCAAGTGCCAGCAACAGCACGTCGTGGGTCATCAACCCGGCGCAGAGCAGAGCCACCGTCATGATCGTGACCCCGAGATAGGGAATGAAGCAGGCAACGAAGGCGAACAATCCCCAGAGCGGCGCCACGCTCAGGCCACCGACAAAGGCAATCGCTACGGTGATCGTCCCGAGGATCATGTAAATGATACCAGCCGTCGAAAAATAGAAACCGACCGCATTTTCCGTTGCGTTCATGATCCGGATCGCGGCAAGCCGGCGGTCGCGCGTCGCAAAGGCGAGGATGATCGTCTTGCGCAAATGTGCCCGTCCCACGAGGAAAAGCCCAAGTGCAGCAAGGAAAATCAGGGTCTGGATGAAGGCGGGCGTAACACCGGAGGCGACGAGCCCGAGCATGGCGCCGGCGTTCTGGATAGCCACATCGGTCACGGCTTTTTCATTGGTACCGGCAATCGCCGTCTTTGCCCATTCGAACCGCTGGATATAGGGAAGGATGCGCTCGATGGCCCGCTCGAGGATACCGGGCGCCTGGCCCGCCAGCGACGTCAGGGGTTCGATCAGCGCGTTGATCAGGAAGAAGAGACCGACGACGAAAATCGCCGCCAGAAGCAGCCCGCCGAGTACCGGCGGCAGCCCGAATTGCGCCAGCCGATCGGCGGCAAGCCCCAGCACCATGCCGATGACGATGGCAAGGGTCACCGGCATCAGGATCGCTTCCATCATATAGATGGCCGTGGAGGCGAGAATGACGAACGTCCCGACAACGCTCCAGGCAACCACTAGGTCGAGCCCCGTTTTCGGCGACGTTTGCGGAATGTCCGCCGCAGCTACCTGTGCCTCTGCCTCCGCCTGTTTTCGCTTCCTGAAAATCCCACTCCCCGGCAAGGCAGCGCTCATCTTCGGTCTCTCCATGTGCCCTGTCCGCAACGGTCTCTGCCGAACGGACGAATGAGATCAATACGCGAAAAACGCCGGAGCAGAGGCGGCACCGGCGTGTAATGGCTATTAACTCGTCGCTTACGAAAAGCTTCCCGCACCCATACTGGCCAGCATTGCAGCTCCTCAAGCAGGCTTTTCAGATAGCGGTCGAGTTCGACCGTGCCGAAAACGTCGATCCAAAAAACAAAACCGTTTTGTCACCCGCTTTCGCCTGACGGGTCAGTACCGTTCAGGAGGAAAAACATGGAGCGTCAGGGAGAACAGGCCGAGGCCCAAAATCACGACGATCAATGTGCTGGCGATGTCTTCAGACGTCGCCGGCAGAATACCCAAGCCCAGAACCGCGCCGATAAGCAGGAACAGGCATAGCCTTGGCAACCAGTACAGCATGGCACATTCCTTTTGTTTTGGAGAGCATCCCGAGAGGATGCATCGACTAACGCGGAGATGGCGGGATTGTTCCGTTAAATCGCTTCAAAAATCGAGAAACTTTCGGGGCCTGCCGGAGTGATCCAATTCCGGATCACGGCGTATCGAGTGGGCAACGTGATGGAGACGGCCATGAAGACGCTCGTTATTGCCTGCCTGGGAATTGCGATTTCGGGTATCGCCGCGGCTGCGGAAGCCAATCAGATGAAAGAGGCCGATATCCGCAGCCTGATCGTCGGCAAGACGATCTATCTTGCAACACCGATGGGTGGAGAATTTCCGCTGAATTACCACCCTTCCGGCGAGGTCGATGGCAGTGGCAAGGCGCTGGGCCTGGGAAAATTCATCCAGCCGACTGACAAGGGCCGCTGGTGGATACAGTCGGACAAGCTCTGCCAGCAATTCAAGGTCTGGTATGACGGATCGCCGATGTGTTTCGACCTGACGGAAACCGGACAGCACAAAGTCAAATGGGTTCGCGACAACGGTGAAACCGGTACCGCGCGCATCAGCAACTGAGGCCCTGGAAGGGAAAAGCCGGCACCTGTTGAAAGGCACCGGCTTTCTCATGGAACAACCGCTGCTCTTAGAGAGCGGCGATAACGATGACTTCGACGAGGTAGTCCGGGGTTGCGAGCTTGGCTTCGCCGGTCGCGCGGGCCGGCGTGTTGCCCTGCGAGGCCCAGGCATCCCAGACGGCGTTCATCTTCGGGAAATCGACCATGTCGGCGAGCCAAATGGTCGCCGACAGGATGCGGGACTTGTCGGTGCCGGCCAGCGCCAACAGGCGATCGACGGATGCGAGAGCCTGTTTGGTCTGCTCTGCAACATCCGAGCCTGCCTCACCAACCTGGCCGGCGAGATAGACCGTACCATTGTGCACGACAGCCTGGCTCATGCGCGGACCGGTTTCGAAGCGTTTGATGTCCATTTTCATATTCCTCGTAAAATGCGGCAGGCCGCATGTGAATTGTTGTAACGCTGGCGCTTTATCGCAGATTTCCGATCAGTGGAACCGTCATTGCGACAAACCCGCAGCCAAACGCATCGTTCAGGCGGCATTTTTCCGGGCAAGGCGCGCCTTGATACTTTCGACATCGGCGCGGGGTGTCGCGGCAAAGAGCGTCTTTGTATAGCTGTGCTTCGGATCGCTGAAGACTTCCTCGCGGCTGCCATATTCGACGGCCTCGCCATAATACATCACCATCACGTCATCGGCGATGTAGCGCACCACCGACAGGTCGTGGCTGATGAAGACATAGGTCAGCTGGAATTCGTCCTGTAGGTCGGCAAGCAGGTTGAGAACCTGGGCCTGCACCGACAGGTCGAGCGCCGAGACCGGCTCGTCCAGCACCAGAAGCCGCGGGTTGAGCATCAAGGCGCGGGCAATCGCGACGCGCTGGCGCTGGCCGCCGGAAAACATGTGCGGATAGCGACCGTAGTGCTTTTCCTCGAGGCCGACCTTCTTCAACATGGCCATGGCCTTGGCCTGCCGCTCGTCCGCCTTCATCTTCGTGTTGATGATCAGCGGTTCGGTGAGGATTTCGCCGATCTTCTTGCGCGGGTTGAGCGTGCCGTAGGGGTTCTGGAAAACGATCTGGACCTTCTGGCGCATTTCCGGCGTCAATCGCTCCTTGGCAATATCGATCTTCACGCCGTCGATCAGCATATCGCCCGACGTCGCCGGATCGATCATGGTGACGATGCGGGCAAGCGTCGATTTTCCGCAACCGCTTTCGCCGACGATCGCCAGCGTCTTACCCTGATCGACCGAAAAGCTCACGCCCTTGACGGCATGAACGGTCTTGCCCTTTTTGAGGAGGCTGCCCGGGATCTGATAGTCGCGGACAAGGTTTCTGGCTTCGAGAACATGGGTCATCGAACAGCTCCTGCAAAGATCTGGTCGTCGCTGAGGAATTCCGCGATCGTCGGCAGACGGTCGCCGGTGGCGTTGTCGGGAAGTGCGGAGAGAAGTGCGCGCGTATATTCGCTCTTCGGGGCCTCGAACAGCGACAACACGTCGGCCTCCTCGATCTTGCGGCCCTTGTACTGGACGATGACGCGGTCGGCGGTTTCAGCAACAACACCCATATTGTGGGTGATGATGATCAGGCCCATGCCATGTTCTGCCTGGAGCCGCATCAGGAGATCGAGGATCTGCTTCTGGATGGTCACGTCGAGTGCCGTGGTCGGCTCGTCGGCAATCAAAAGCTTCGGATTGCACGACAGCGCAATCGCGATCATGACGCGCTGGCACTGGCCACCCGACATCTGGTGCGGGAAATGGCTCAACCGCTCGGCGGGATTGGGAATGCCGACCAGATCGAAAAGTTCGATGGCGCGCGCCCGGCGGGCCTTCTTGTCGAGGCCGAGGTGAATGCGCAGCACTTCCTCGATCTGGAACCCGACCGTGAAGCAGGGATTGAGGCTGGCGACCGGCTCCTGGAAGATCATGGCAATATCCTTGCCGACGATCTTGCGCCGATCGGAGGCCGACAGGCCGAGCAGATCGATACCGTTAAACTGCAGCTTGTCGGCGGTGACCTTTGCCGTCCAGGGCAAGAGGCCCATGGCGGCCAGCATCGATACCGACTTGCCGGAGCCCGATTCGCCGACGATCGCCAGCACTTCGCCCGCGTTGACTTTCATCGACACGCCATCGACGGCACGGAACGGGCCGGCAGCCGTCTGGAATTCGACGACGAGATTTTCGACTTCGAAAAGGGACATCATGACCTCTTCAGCTTGGGATCAAGCGCATCGCGCAGGCCGTCGCCCATCAGGTTGATGGCAAGAACGGTGATGAGAATGGCAAGGCCGGGGAAGGTCACGACCCACCAGGCGCGCTGGATGAATTCGCGCGCTTCGGCCAGCATCGTGCCCCATTCCGGCGTCGGCGGCTGGGCGCCCATGCCGAGGAAGCCGAGGGCCGCCGCATCGAGGATCGCCGCCGAGAAGGCGAGCGTCGCCTGGACGATCAGCGGTGCGAGGCAATTCGGCAGGATGGTCAGGAACATCAGCCGCAGGGTGCCGGCACCGGCGACCCTCGAGGCAATGACATAGTCCTTGGTGCGTTCGGACATGACCGCCGCCCGCGTCAGACGAACGAAATGCGGCAGGTTGACGAGCGAGATGGCGATCATCGCGTTCAGCAAGCCCGGGCCGAGCACGGCCACCAGCACGAGAGCCAGAAGCAGGGATGGAAAGGCCAGGATGATATCCATGACGCGCATTATGATCGTATCGGTGCGGCCGCGGAAATAGCCGGCGACCAGACCGACGAGTACGCCGGAAATGACCGAAAGAGTGACGACTACGAGACCGATGAACAGCGAGAAACGCGCGCCATAGATCAGGCGGGACAGGATATCGCGACCGACGGCATCGGTACCCAGCAGATAGGTCCACTGCCCGCCCGCAGACAGCGCCGGCGGCAATAGAAGGACGTCGCGGTTCTGGATGCTCGGACTATGCGGCGTGACGATCGGCGCGAAGATCGCCAGCACCAGGATGATGGTGAAGACCACGAGGCCGATCACCGCGCCCTTGTTGCGGGAGAAATAGAACCAGAACTCGGCAAGCCCGGTCGGCGGCGTGGTGGTTTTGATTTCGACAACAGCCATCAGACCCTCCTAGTGCCGGATACGCGGATTGATGAAGCCGTAGAGCACATCAACGATGAGATTGACGATCATGATCACGGCGGCGATCAGCATCAGTCCGCCCTGCACGACCTGATAGTCGCGCTTGAAGACGGAATCGACCATCCACTTGCCAATGCCCGGCCAGGAAAAGATCGTTTCGGTCAGGATCGCTCCCGCAAGCAGCACGCCGACCTGCAGGCCGATGGTGGTGATGACCGGGATCAGGGCGTTTCGCAACGCATGCACGCCGATGACGCGGAACGGCGACAGGCCCTTCGAGCGGGCGGTACGGACATAATCCTCGCCAAGCACTTCCAGCATCGCCGAGCGCGTCTGGCGGGCGATGACGGCAAGCGGAATGGTCGCCAGCACGATGGTCGGCAGGATCAGATAGGTGACCGCCGACTTGAAGGCGCCCGCCTGCCCCGAGATCAGACTGTCGATCAGCATGAAGCCGGTGACCTGCGGGAAGAAATACATCAGCGAGATGCGGCCCGAGACGGGCGTCCAGCCGAGATAGCCGGAGAAGAAGATGACAAGCAGCAGCCCCCACCAGAAGATCGGCATCGAGTAACCGACCAGCGCCGTTCCCATCAGCGTCTGGTCGAGCCAGGTACCGCGCTTGACGGCAGCCAGCACGCCGGCCGGGACGCCAAGAGCGACGGCCAGGATGATCGCGCAAAGCGACAGCTCGATGGTTGCCGGAAACAGTTGCATGAAATCTGTCAGCACGGCCCGCTTGGTGACGATCGAGCTTCCGAAATCACCGTGCAGCAGGTTCACGAGGTAATCGAAATACTGAATGTAGATCGGCCGGTCGAGACCGAGATCCGTCATGATCTGGGCATGACGCTCGGGAGACATCACACGTTCGCCCGACATCAGCATGACCGGATCTCCGGGCAACAGGCGGATGAACGAGAAGGCGATGATGGAAACCCCGATGAAGGTGGGGATCAGGACGGCCAGCCGTCCGAAAATAAAGCGCAACATGGGCGTTTAGTCCGATTGTAAAACCGGCGGCTCGAGGAATTCGAGCCGCCGGAAACTGCCACCGCGGTTGCGGCGGGCATAGATCATAGGGAAGGATTATTCAGCAATATCAACGCCGTTGAAGCGGTGAATGCCGAGCGGATCCATGACGAAGCCGGTCACCTTCTTGTTCATCGGAACGAAGACGAGCGAATGGTCGATGGTGTTCCACGGAGCTTCCTTCTTGAAGATGACCTGGGCCTCCTCATAGAACTTCGTGCGCTCTGCGACGTCGGCGGTTGCCTTTGCCTTGGTCATCAGGTCGTCGAATTCCTTGTTGCACCACTGGGCACGATTGTTGCCGCCGACGGCGTCGCAACCAAGCAGGGTGTCGAGGAAGTTGTCCGGGTCGCCGTTGTCACCGGTCCAGCCGAGGATGGCCGCGCCGTCGCGGTCCTTGGCGGACGAGAGCTTCAGGTACTCGGCCCATTCGTAGGAAACGATTTCCACCGTAACACCGATGGCAGCCAGATCGGCCTGCATCAGTTCAGCTGCACGGCGCGCGTTCAGCATGTACGGACGAGCGACAGGCATCGCCCAAATCTTCATCTTGAGATCCTTGACGCCAGCGTCTTCAAGCATCTTCTTGGCCGCTGCCGGATCGTACTTGTCGTCTTCGATCTTGTCGTTATAGGACCACATTGTCGGCGGGATCGGGTTCTTGGCGACCGTTGCGGCCCCCTGGAACACAGCGTCGACGATCGCCTGCTTGTTGACGGCCATGTTGAGGGCCTTGCGGACCTCAGCCTTGTCGAACGGAGCAACGAGCGTGTTGTAAGCGAGGTAGGAGACGTTGAGGCCTTCCTGCTCGAGAATCGTCAGGTTCTCGTCCTTCTTCAGCTCGGCAACGTCGGCCGCGTTCGGATACGCCATGATGTGGCATTCGCCGGCCTTCAGCTTCTGCGCGCGGATTGCGGCATCGGTCGTGATGGCGAAGACGAGGTCGTCGATCTTTTCCTTGCCGGCCCAGTAATCCGGGTTGGCCTTGTAGCGGATCGCAGCGTCCGTCTGGTAAGCGACGAACGTGAACGGACCTGTGCCCAGCGGCTGCTGGTTCAGCAGTTCCATCTTGCCGTCGGCAGCGAGCTTGTCGGCATATTCCTTCGACATGATCGAGGCGAAGTCCATGCCGAGATTGGCGAGGAACGGCGCTTCGGCCTGCTTCAGCTTGAACTTGACAGTGAGGTCATCGACCTTGGTGATCGACTGGATCAGGTCCGGGAAGCCCATGCCTGCGAAATATTCCCAAGACGCGCCGGCAACGTACTTGTTCCAGGGATTGTCGGCCTTGTACTGGCGCTCGAACGAGAAGATCACGTCGTCTGCGTTCAATTCGCGGGTCGGCGTGAAATATTCGGTCGTCTGGAACTTGACGCCCGGACGCAGCTTGAAGGTGTATTCGGTGCCGTCAGCCGAAACTTCCCAGCTTTCAGCGAGGCCCGGCTCAAGTTCCGTACCACCATGCTTGAATTCGACGAGACGGTTGTAGACCGTGCGCGACGAAGCGTCGAATGTCTGGCCACCCGTGTAGAGGCCCGGGTCGAAACCTTCCGGCGAGGCTTCGGAGCAATAAACCAATGTCTTCGACCATGCAGAACCGGCCATCAAAGTGGCGATAGCGGTTGCAGCAAGGAGAGTAGAGAGCTTTTTCATGAGTTTGTTTCCCAGCTTTGTTCTTGTTCTCGTATTTTTCTGACGCAGAAGCCGTTGTTTCCGGTCAAGGCCGGATGGAACGACATTTGCTACGGCATTGCAATAAGCATCCGAAAAAAATTGTCCAATTGGAAAATTCCTCCGGATGCGACAACGGCGGCGCCATACACGACTTTTTCACTCGAAAACGAGCAAATCGAATCACTGTTGATCGGTATAAAAAGTCAATCCCAAATTGCACGGATAGCGACGGGTGATGCTCCGTGGCATAACCAATTTGCGGGGCGGGGAGGACTGTCCAGCTTTTATCTGCCAGGCGGGGATAGATGAAAGCGACAATATACAGTCCTCCCTCCCTCCACCACGCTTGCGGCTCGAATCCAGCAGTTCAAAACCGCCCACAACTCCCCTTTCCAGTGCAGATGCCAGTTGCTTATAGTCAATCGCACGTTAAACTGGCGGTCGCGGGATACGTGGGGGACGGCCGCGTCGTGGCAACTCTTCTGAAAAACCACCGGCGATACCATTTTGACAGCGATTTGGAGAAAGCTCTCAATCGGGTCGATTTCTTTCGAATTTTCCATACCATGTCGCTCCGCTATGGTTTCGACCATTTCGGCATCCTGCAACTCGGAAACGAGGGCGATGCCTGCATGCTGACGAACCGGCTGGCCCTGCACGATCTCCCCTCCGGACTGGCGGAGGAATATGACAAGCGTCATCGTTTCGGCGATTCCGTCGTCTTCAAAAGCCTTCACACATCATCCATTCCTTCCATCTGGAAGGCCGACGATCCCCATCTCGGCAATGGCAGCAATCTTCTCGATCAACTTGGCTTCGACATGCTGATGTGTGTGCCGGTGACCGGAATCAATGGCGCGCGTTATGCCGTGCTGTTTCTGGGCGACGGTGAGGACATGGACCAGCAGGCGCATTTCGCACTCTGTTACGACGCCGTTTGCGCCTTCGACTATTTTTACCGGCTGGTCCTGTCCAACAAGGCAGGGCTGGGCCTGACCCCGCGAGAGACGGAAATATTGCGCTGGATCTCGCACGGCAAGACCGCAAGCGAGATCGCGCTGATCGTCTCCGTCTCGGAACACACGGTCAACTCGCACACGGCGACAATCCTGAAGAAGCTGGACGTGGTCAACAGAACCCAGATGGTGGCTAAGGCGATACGGGAGCAGATCATACAATGATGCCGGACCCGCAGCCGATCCATATCCTGCTCGTCGATGACGATCCGGCCGAAAACCTGATCATGCGCGGCGTGATGAAAAAGGTATCGAGCGCCGAGATCCATCTGCACTACTGCGAAACGATCGACGACGCACTCGACTTCATCAAATCCGGAAAACCCGTATCCATGGTGCTGATGGACAATCGCCTGCAGCCGCAGGCTGACTTTCGCGAAACCGTTCCAGCCATGCGCCAGCAAGGGTTCATCGGCCCGATCGGGGTGATTTCCTCGTCGCTTGCCGATCCGTATTTTCAGAAATTCGAGGAATACGGCGTCGATTTCCGTATCGACAAAGCCGAACTCGATCCAACCGCGATCGAATTCATCCTGCGGGAATATGTGACCAAATCATAGTCCAGCAAAAAGCCCGGAAAAACCGGGCTCTTGTTTCAGGATGATGGCTCGGTTCAAGCGGCAGCCGTTTTCGGATGCGTGAGCTGATCGAGGCCGAGCAGGAAATTGATCTGCGGCCGGGCCTTCACCAGGTCGTCGATCGAATATTGCTGCAGCACTTCGAAAAAGGCGTTCAGCGCCTTGCGCAGCGCCGAGTTCAGGCCGCAGCTATCGACCAGCGGACAATCGATCTCGCCAGCCTCGAAGCATTCCGCCATGGCGAAACTGTCTTCAGTCACCTTGACGATATCGAACAGGCTGATCTCGGCTGCCGGCTTCGGCAGGCGCACGCCGCCGTTGCGGCCGCGCACCGTCTCGACGAGACCGGCCTTGTTGAGTGGCTGCAGGATCTTGAAAAGGAAGAGTTCGGACACTCCATAAGCCTTTGCAATTTCCGGGATGCGGCTGAGATGGCCGTCATTGGCAGCGCAATACATGAGCATGCGGACTGCGTAGTTCGTTTGCTTCGTCAGACGCATTATCTACTCCAGGCTTCGAAATTTCGGCGCCC
>Ga0307515_10012927_pt1 | contig 15654 bp, 12 predicted proteins | sample 17_EM_MG_FD_194513 | JGI IMG/M metagenome (GOLD analysis project Ga0307515, IMG submission 194513) | Populus trichocarpa ectomycorrhiza microbial communities from riparian zone in the Pacific Northwest, United States - 17_EM | ecosystem: Host-associated > Plants > Roots > Unclassified | place... | reverse complement strand
ATCGAATCCTTACTTATTTCCCCCCCCCCCGCTCCAGTCTTCATAAGGGCTCTTTCAATGCACCTCCAGATTTGCTGGGATGTGATGCCTGGAAAGAAGTTCTTCTACGCTGCTCAAATATTGGGATGGGGGATTATCGCCGTCTTTTTCACCGTTACCATTACATTCACGGGAGTTTCATTCAGATTCGGAGATGCTTGCCACGTAAACTCCCTGAACTCGATGAAGGATTTCTGGGGTCCACTTCTTGCAATCGCTGGTATCTCCGCATTGTTCCAAATGGCCACGTGAGTAGCATTCTTCGTCTCCTATCTTGCAACAACTAACTCTTTCCAGATTCACGTATTGCATCAATGTGTATTTGAAGAATATGTGGAGTGACGAAAGGACGGAAACTCAAAGCAGCGCTGGACTCCCATCCTACACAGCTTCAAGTTTGCGAACGCACTCGGCTCGTGCAGTTTACCGACGAGTACGCAAAGTTGTGTGGCTTCAATGGCGCGGCATTACTATTGTAGTCTTTATTCTAGTCGACGTGATCTTCTTCTCTGTCGTCTTTGTCTACCTGAATTCCATCGAGCAGTCGGCTTCGACGAATATTGAAAATGTTGAGCCATGGTTGTTCTGCCTAGTCGCCAATCCGAAAAATAGAGAGAAGTGCTTGAAGCTGGGTCAAGAACAGTTCGTCAACATGCAAACTGTCGTTGCGATCTTGATGATGTTATCGGTATTTCTTCCTTAATTCCATCTATCCTCTTCAATTTAACTAACAACCGCCCAAAGTTCGTCGGCATTCAATGCTTCCTACTACTTGCTCGCTGGACTATCTTCAAGGCATGGCTTGAGTTCTTCCGAACGAAATTTGGCTCAAAACGCGAATTCGTATCACTTGACGCAAAGCGTTTCTCATCCGACGCGCGAACTTATGAACTTCTCAAGATTGGTAACCCGGCACTAAAATCTCCCGAAACTGCTGTCACCAGTCCAGCAGCTAACGCCTTCGACACCTACCGACGCTCTTTGTCGGGGACGCCAGACTACTTCGACAAGGAGGCACAGCGAGAGTACCGGAGTCCCACTCTCAGCTTCTCAAGTCCTCGTGCCCCATCCCAGGTTGCTATGCGTGTTGAATGGGATCCACGCGCAACACATGCGAGGGGCGGGCTGGGACTGCACCCTCCTGTCGTCGAAGATGATCACGACGGCATGGCCAACAAAATATGAATATTAATATAACCTAGGTAATATAGCCTAGACAAAAGTCACATAACCCTTGGATTGCTATATGCGAGCATTGGAGTTAGGATTGGGATCGATACGAGTCTGATCAAACACGCTGTGGAGACGGCACGGAAGACCAAAAGTGATCTATGACACTATTTTGCCGCCCGCGGGCACATGAACGTTGGAAACATATACCCGAGATGCAAATCGCCATCTCTTACCATTTTCTCACCAGTCGGGGTTGGGGTACTAAGACTTGGGGGTTTCTCGTTACATTTCATGGAACTTGGGTACGGATTGGCCATAGCGACGGAGTTTAATGATTGGAACGTAATCGGGAATCAGCGTGAATACTATTCTCGTCTTTAATTCTTCCCCTTTTCACCATATAACTTCATGTATCACTCGCTCACTCCTTTCGTGGAGCCTATCATCGCCTACAGGGCGAGTCTTCACGGTTCTCACCTACCTGTCCTCATAAAGGCGGGTGAAAGTCCAACGGGGTTCCTACCCTTGGTCACAAACGTGTGCTGTACGTGGAGCGATCCGCAAACCATAAAGTTGTAGAATACCGCGTGCATAAACTGCTCAAATGAAAAGGAGACACGTCCAAAAGGCCATAACAGTCGCTTGCTCTAGCTCTTTGGGTAAAGTGATCTGGGCAAGGCCCCTTGACCGTAAGCAAATTTCGGCGAGTGTCCTGAAATACGAACGGACACCCCTATCCCTAGCGCAGAAACCGGGATTTGGGGCCGTTTGAGAACCGCAACCGATGGTGACTGGTACCTTCTGCCCATTATGTACTCCCGGTCTTAATACAGGTGATTCGATAGCGAGATGCTCACGTGTATACTCATGCCGTGCCTAGGTGTCTTTAGGAACACGCCAGTGTGTTCGTAGCTAAGTAATGTGCAGTTTCAATAACGCAATTTGGCAAGATGGTGCTAGCGACGCATACTGACCCTTTTTTTAGCCGTTGCACATCAACTTTTTCTCATCTGTAGATGACAAGCTATAGCTCCCGTATATCAATTAACTGCCGAATAAACAACCTTCAAAGAATAGCTTCAGGGCATATTCCTCTACATAATTGCGGCTTGTTTAAGTGATTGGTAATCATTTCATCATTCTAGAGCGCCTTGTTAGGAAAGAGCGTTCGAGCCAAATCATCATTGTTCTTCTTGTTCTTGTTCCTTAATATCTAACCGCTTCCTCTCCTCCATCTCCTTCGGCCAAGTTTTGATCACATCTACTTCTCAAACTTAGGCCATGGTGGTGGACCTGAAAGTCCAATGTTGAATTCCAAGAAAGGCGACTCTCCTGTGCGTTCTGCCTTGGTTAGAGCCAAAGTGAATCCTAGAGAGAATACAGAAAGAGCATGCAGACCTCGAGATCGAATATGTATATGTCCCTAGTGCTGACCCGGGCTGGAAGAACGTGGAAGGAATTCCTAAAGGTAAACATGTCTTTCTTTAGTGAACGTGATACACCTCAATCGTGACATATCATTATCAAATAAAGTTCTCTGCTAGCTAAAACCCCGGATACCCAATCTTTTATTAGAAAAATATGTAAATTCATAGAATCTACATCAAAAGCTTCTTCAGTTAACATCTTCCCAGACCTCTACGCCCGCGCCGCAGTCCTCTGCACGCTCTCCTTCCTCCTGCCCACCCCCAGCGTCGCGCCGCACCTCTCCCTAATCTAATTCTTCAGCGCTGGGGCCAACCACATCGTCCACCACCCCATCTACACCAATTCCAAGATCCCGCTGACGACGGCGTCTGGGATTCACGGCCCGCAGATCGCCGAATGGGTCATTCCGACTACGCTGGTGCAGAACCACCAGTACAACGCACTCTATGAGGCCCCGAAGCGGAGGGAATGAGTCCATGGCGGGGGTCGTGGTGTACGAGACATAGTATGCTGGGGTACGGGAGTATTGGACGGCAGGGTGAGTAGAGTGCTGTTCCTCCAATCCCTTTTCGCTATCATTCCTCAGGCAGACAGCGCAGCGAGCGCGTCGGCCAGTCAAGAGAATGAGTGCCGCGTTTGGTGGGTGCGTAGGAGCTGGCGGGTTTCACAGCGTCGCCACCCTGATCGGGCTCTCCGAGTTTCCTGAACGACATGCCGGCCCCCGCGTGTCGCGATGTGTCGTGCGGCGAGCGAGTGAAAATGCGGGCGATGCGAGACACGGCATGACCGGCCCCAGTACGAGCTCATGCAGGATGCGCATCCCGGGCGCCCGTCTCCCGCCACTCCCGCATCACGTCGCACAATCGCGCATGGGCACAGAAGCAAGATGCACGCCTCAGCCGTCCCCGATCGTTTTTGCGCCGCACTCCTGGAGGATTGTGTTCGTTGCTGACGATCTTAATTGCCATTATGCAGGTCGCGCGCGTAGCTAAGGCGGTGGACAGGGATGTTATCGCTTACACTGCCTCGCCGCGCAGAACGCCAGGATTCGAGGAAGGATAAAAGTTTCATTGTGCCAGGCACCAGTGATCCCAACGGGGAGATACCGGGTGCCTGGTATAGTGGGCTGGAGAAGGAGAGTTCGCATGAGTTTTGAGGCAGGATATTGATTTGTAGGCCGTTAGTGTGCCGTTGACGTGATTGGATCCTATTTTGGGCTTCTCCTCTTCTCTAATTTCCTTTGTGGGGTCTGATTTACCCTTTCCCCTTTTTTGTAAGAGAAGGGAAGACGATGCATGCTTGACGTCGAATGCTTTTAATTGAGCACCTAGGGTTGCCTCAGCGAGCTACCAATAGATTTGCGCATTGTATATGGGACAAAATACTAGAAGGCGCCTCGCTGCCACATGGCGCAGAAGCCTTCCAGACTAAATGCTTCTGTGTACAAAGTTCTCCTGATTTCGTTTTTTCTTATGCTCCCCAGTTCATTTCTTTCATTTGCAATTTAAGTCACTCTGACTGCCTGAAAGTAAGGAAACACTGCCGAGTTCGCCCTCCTCGCCGCCTCCAACCCCTCTCTCACTTACGTTGCCAACATCTCGCGCGGCGCCATCATCAACCAGCCCGCCCTCATCTCTACTCTACACGCTAACCAGCTGCGCGGCGCCGCTCTCGACGTAACGGATCCGGAGCCTTACCACCTGATGACTAGCTCTGGAGCACACCAAATGTGGTCATCACGCCACATGTAAGTGGGAGCAGTGTTAACTACGCGAAGAGGGCGTTCCAGGTGCTCTAGGAGAATTTGAGGAGGCTGAGGGATGGAAGGAAACTGGTAAACAAGGTAGGTAGGAAGAAGGGGTATTAGAGCTCGCAGAGAATGCTGTAGATGGAGCTGAGTGTTGTTACCTGCGGTGCTTCATTAGCGCAATTTATTTAGCTTGATGGATCCTAAAACCGTATATGTAGAAGCTACTTACATAAATCATTCGTTACGCACCGAAGACCTCATTAATCTGTTATTCTATAAGGCGGGCGTATAGCGTTTACACCATTTCACTCAGGCTCCTGATCCCTCCACCTCTCCCTCACCCCCTCGACATCGATCCCGCAAACCCTCGCCTTCTCCACCACCGCCCGGGCCTTCCCAACAACAGGCACATCAATCATCTTCCCGTCCAGCGTCCACGCCCCCCGCCCAGCCCTCTCCGCCTTCTCATCCGCAACCACGACCCTTACGGCCCACTCGACCTCCTGCTCGCCCGGCGAAAACGCCCGCTGACACACCTCGACCTGCGACGGGTGGATGACCTGCTTGCCATTGAACCCCAACCCCTTCCCGTTCGCGCACTCCTCCACCAGCACCTTCTGGGCCTGCGCGCCCGCGTACGCCGTGCAGACGAGATCGATGGTGCTGGGCAGGTTTGCGGCGCGCGCGGCCGTCGCGACGGCGGAGCGCGCGTACAGGAACTCGGTCAGGCCGGGGGTGCGCGTCAGCGAGAGGTCGAGGGCGAAGTCCTCGGCGGCGAAGATTAGGCCCGAGAGGTAGGGGCTGGCGGCCGTGATGGCGGGGAGGTTCTGGATCGCTTTTGCGGACTCGATGAGTGCGATTATGCGGATGGGGTTGGAGGGAGAGGCGGGGGAGGAGGGGTGCCGTGATGGGAGGGCTTGGCGAAGCACATCGGTGACGAAGTGGAGGTCGGAGGCAGAGTTACATTTCGGGAGGACGAGGGCGTCGAGGTGGGGGGATTTGAGCTGCGTGGTGGCGCGCTTGTTAGCTGGGGTGCTTCGTAGGGATTGATTCTCGATTGGGAGTATTGTAGATGCTCGAGAAATGGGCTTTGTATACCACTTCCTGTAGGTCGTCCAGTGCTAGTCCGCTCTCTACCGAGTTTATCCGTACTGCTTGCTCTCGGATCCCAGCAGCTCGTGGTTGCTCAAGTAGATGTCGGAGATTCTGCCGTGCTTCTGCTTTTTTGCCTAGAGTGACGGAGTCTTCGAGGTCATAGGCTATGCAGTCGACGTTTAGACCGCGGGATTTGTCGAGCATTTTCTTCGAAGAGCCGGGGACTATATTCTTGTTAGAGAGAGGGGTGGTGGATTGGGGAGAATGAATACCATATAGGAGGGCACGGCGAATTATTGGAGCAGCCATGATTATAGAGAAAAATTAGTAGAATGATTTACTAGGGAAAAGGAGGAGGGGAAATATATATACAAATGAAGCAATTGAGGTTGAACAATTGCCCGAGGTGTTCGTTCCGCTAAGCTCACCTGGTGGTAAGCCCGACCCCTTTTACTTGGCACGATCGGCGGTATCGGACACCTGAGCCGAGCTTTTGTGTTCCTACAAGGGGATAACACGAATTGCTCAGACGCCCCCCCTGCTAGTATGGTACACAAAATAGCCTAGCCCTGCTATACTCCTTGGGGCTCGCTTATTTTCCTCCCCGTACTAGCAGGGGGGGCGTCTGAGGCATTGATGTTACCCCCTTGTACCCCTGCCTCGCTTATAAGCTAGGACCCTTTCTGCCAAGGCTTCTGCCGCAGAGCAAGGGGGTAACAAGGAGAATGAATCTACCTCTAGCTCGCTAAGTAGGCGGAATTAGGTCCTGGGAGTTGGAAAAACGGTAGTTTTTAATATAAAGTTGAGTTTGCGTAAGTTTTGAGTTGCGGCGCTACCTTTTGGTAAGGTTGCATGTGCGGTGAAAGGTAATAGATATAGTTGCTATTCTGCATACCTAAGGGGTTTAGAAGTCAACTACTACTAAGTAGTAAATCGGATATGGAACGGATACGTTCCGGAAACTATAAGGATTAGGGCTACGGCCTAAGGCAGAATACGTCCTCAGCCTTTTCACATACATAGCATAGAATTAATAGGGCATTTTGTTAGAATTATATTCCTATTAATTAATTTATACTAGAAACACTATTTTTTTCATAGGCTTCTAAGCCCTTTCTAAAACCCTTATAAGGCCTTTTTAAGCACTAATTAATATCCTTAATTGCTATTATATATAAGAATTAATCCTAAATTCTATAAGTCTAAACTATAAATACCTAATCTAAAAGCCACTATACTACACCTCCTGTAACGAAGCCTTGTAGTAAATACTACGGTAGACTTGTCAATGGGATGGGCATGTAGGTAAACACAACAACAAGATCTAAATGTAGAGTAGGTACCTAATAGTTAACTCTAATTGTATTCCGAGATTTACTACAAAGAGAGAACTATCTAAGGTAGGGACTGTGGTCCTTTAAATACATAACCTAACTCCTAAGAAAGTCGTTCAGTACGTCGGTACGCTTGGTACGTCGGTACGCGGTACGTTGGTACGTTTAGTACGTTGGTACGTTTAGTACGTTGAGTACGTAAGCCCAGTGACTTGTTATGTAACTTGTAGCCCTCGTCCCATAGTTCTACTAGTTCTAGCGCCTCCCGCGCTTCTACTACTAAACTGTTTATGTCCTTCCTAAGTAGTCGTAATGCTGCTAATATAAGGTCCGTAACACCTCCAAATAAAGTAGATTATTAATATTAGCTAATGGGAATAAGATATCTTTATAGGGGTATAAGTAGGCATTAAAATAGGGGTAGGCCAATAAGGTATAGTAGAAGTAGAGATTCTTAAACGCTTAATACTAATATTAGGCCTAAACCAGTACCAACAAAGCTTATAAGGCGTAAGTTTATAGTCTATAAAGATACGCTTAAGCCTAGAATAAATAGAGATATTAGCTAGCTAGTGTTAACGCCTTAGTTAATCGAGGCACTAGTACAGCAATATAATGCGCGCAAGCCTATATAATTAGTAGTCTATAAACGAGGATCTAGAGCTAGAAAAAGAAAAGGAAAAGAAAAAGAGCAGCGTTATTTAAAGTAGGGTTCTTTTATGTAGTCCTCTAGTTATATAACCGCATCTATCTACTAAGTTCTGCCAGTACCGTAATATTACCCCCTTCTAAAAAAGCCTGCCCTTAGGCTTTATCAGGAATAAAGTAGAAAGGGTAGCTATAATATTCACAATTTTTACTAATTTTTACCGAGTTCTGCTAGGTTCTTATAGGCTTCGATTTTTTTATATTAGGGCCTTAGGGCGTTCTTATCCCTATACCCTTCCGGTAGCTTATTATCTTTATTATACTAGTATTCTATCTATTTATCTAGGTACTTTAAGGGTCTAGGTAAACTAGAATATTAATTATAAAAACCTTTAAGCTTCTAGGGGTAGTCTATAAAATTCTAAATAGGGTATTAAGTTGGGTCTAGGTTATAGCCTTTCCAACTAATATAAAACTTTAACGTTCCCCTTATAATTTTATATACTAGTATTTCTTTAACTTTTTATTTACTATTACTATTATATAATAAAGCCTTATAAGAAATATCCGTGGCCTGCGTAGCTGCGCCTTGACCACCCACCCGAAGGGTAGGTAGTGGACATCCAAATTGCCAGGACAGGTCAATCGCCATAATTGATTAATTTCTTAATTATTAATTTACTACACAACCACTAATATAAGCGATTATCTATCTACTAAAAACCAGGTCGCTTGCCTTACTTAAGCCATCCGCAACGGCAAATATCCCTTAATTGCGGAGGCAACGCGTAAGAATCCTAACCTATACGGTCGCGTTAAGAATCGCGTCGCTGGACGAACATCTTAATTAGATCGACTTACAATAAATAGGCTACTCAGCGATACCGAAGAAGAAGGCATTATGCTATGGATTACACGGCTAAACGACATTAAGTAACGCCCTAGCATTTCTCTACTTAAACGATTCGTTAATTATATTCTTGTTAACCGTTATATAGATCCTACTAAACCACCACGTACCTGTGGTACTAGATAGGCTATACGATTCTATAAGCGCCGAAAGGTTATACTTAAGACTAAGGTACCTAAAGAGGCAAAGAGGTAGGCTGCTGAAGATCCTGTTCTTATAAAAGAGTGGTTTAACGCATTAGGGAGAGATATTAAGAAATACGCGGTACAGTATAAAGATATATATAATATGGACGAATTAGGTATATATATAGGACAAGGCAAGAAAGAGAAGGTACTTATTATTTATAATAAGGCAGTACGGTATAAGGCAGGCAAGACGTTTAGCCGTAAATCTATTATAGTTATAGAGACAATTTACGCGGACGGCCACGTTATCTTACCTTTTATTATCTTTAAAGGCAAGACCTACTAGATGCGCTGGTACTTAGAGACAACAATTCCTAATAGCTATACTATTGGTATTAGCGATACGGCGTATATAAATGACAAGATTACACTTAAATAGATTAAATACTTTAATTTTTATACGCAAAGCAGGATAAAGGGTATATATAGGCTCCTTATTCTTAACGGCCACGGCTCTTATAAGACGCTAGAATTTACGCAATACTATATTAACCAGAAGATCTTACTAGCCTACTTTCCCTTACATCTTACGTATAAGATGCAGCCGCTTAATATGGTCGTCTTTTAGCTATTTAAGCACTGGTATAGTAAGGCCGTAAACTAGGCTTACCGTACTAGCGTATTTAAGATTAATAAGATGGAATTTCTTTACCTTATTCCTAATATACGAAAGCGCATATTTAAGGAGATAATAATTAAAGCGGCATTTGCAGAGACTGGCCTTTACCCATTTAACCCAGAGAAGGTGCTTAATAAACTACCTCTACTACCTAAGGCTACACCAGAGAAGGACCTATAGTTAACAACTATTAATATTACGACACTAAAAACAGTTAGGTAGGCAAGCGACCTAGCTTAGTATATTAGGTAGAATTAGGAGGAGTAGAAGAATAAGGACCTAAATAAGGCTATATAAAAATATGTGTACGGGGCAGAGATTTAGCTTTAGGCATTTAGATCTCTTAAATGGCAGCTAAAAGAGACTAAGGCTAAAAATGAGCAACGCTAAAAGCAGAAGGCTAATGCTAGAAAGGTTATATAGAAGTTTGGGGTAATTACAGTTGCAGAAGGTTGTTTACTGGCTAAAAAGAGAAAGGTAGCTAATAAAAAGAAGCTTACAAATAAGCGTAAAAAGCGGGCTAAAATACTAACACCAGAGCCTAAGACTCCTAATAACTCTAAGGATGAATATAGTGAATAGGATAAAGCGCGTAAGCAGCAGGAAGACTTGTAATTATTACTGTAGTGGTGCTATATAATTGATTCTTTTAAACCCTGGCGATTAAGCTGTCCTGGCGATTTGGATGTCCACCACCTACCCTTCGGGTGGGTGGTCAAGGCGCAGCTACGCAGGCCACGGATACTACAGTAGACTTATTAATGGGCTAGGTATATAGGTAAATAAGAAGTTAACAATATAAATATAACTACAGTAAAACCTCTTTAGTACGATACCGTTTTTGCGGCCGAGCATATTATAATACTAATGGGATTGTTATACTAAATTGTTACATGATGCGTTAATAAGCAGGAAAAAGGAGGCCAACCACCCTAAAAGGGCATAATACGCCCACCGTATGGGCTAAATAGGGCTTCTCCTATACAAAATCTTATCTGGTTACAACGATTTTGGTAAAGCTACCTTAACGATATCGTCAAAAGTCAGATTATCGTAATATTACACCAAAAAAGGCTTGATTAAGGGGTGTAGATCGTAATATGGATATATATCGTTATATACCCCATATCGTAATAAGGGGGGTTTACTGTAGTAAAGTGGTTACCTAATAAATTAACTCTAATTATATTCTAAGATTTACTATAAAAAAGAGAACTATCTAGGTAGAGACTATAGTCTTTTAAATATATAATACTGCGCCTAAAAAATACTAAGTATATTGGTATATTAGTACGTTATCCTGTTCCTATATTAGGATTTTTTTAAGCACGTTACTGTGGCCGAAAATTAGAGCCCGCAAAACCTACGTAAGTCGCGATTTTAGCGATTTGCGGCGACTTATAGCAATTTGCTACAAATATATAGGCCGCTTATATACCCGCCTACCCTATCTATGTATTTGTAGTAAATCGCTACAAGTTACTATAAATTACTGAAATCGCGACTTAAGCAAGTTAAGCAGACCCTAATTTTTAGCTATAATAAAAATATCTTCTTCTTAATACAAAGCTCTATATAGAGCTTTATAGTAGATATTATAGTAAATATAAAGCTCTACGTAAAGCTTTAATAGAGCTCCGCGTAGAGCTTTGGTGGAGCTCTATATAAAACTCTACACGTACCTTTACTAAGTATACCCCCTGTATACACCTAGATAGCCACGTTATTTTTTAACTTTTCTTTTCTACTTTTTTCCTACCTAAGAAAGCACCAAAATACTAAAACTAGATAACTATTACTAGATATCGCTAGAGCTAGATAACCGCTACTAGGGCTAGATAATAATAGCTAGCCAGCAAATACTATAAACGATTTAATTAATTAATTAAATCAAGGTAGTATAGATAGGTAAGTATAGATAGGTAAATACTAATAAGTAGGTAAATATAGATAGATAGGTATATATAAATAGGTAGGTATAAATAAGTAGGTATAGATAGACAGGTAGGTAAGTAGATAGGTAAATAGGTAGGTAAGTATATATATATATAGGTAGGTAGGTACTAGGCCTAGTTAGAAAATTAGTATACGGCTAGCGGGTTATTAGGAATACTACTAATTAATAATTTAGTTATTAGTTATAACGTCTTAGCCACCTAAACGAGATAGCTACTTACCTAAGATAATGCACGGACCTCTTACTAAAATTAAAATCAAAATATTAAAATACTCCTTTTCCTACACTACCACTATGTCCTCTACTACCCCCTAATTGCTGTCTTTTAACCAAGAAGATTGAATGCAAATTGTTCTTTAATTATTGGAAGCCGATCCTAATCAATCTAGCCATTTGCTTACCCGAATATACAGTTTATTACCTTTTTCTATTTACTATCGTCGTAACGGCCGCTAATTAAGCAAGGAGTATCACTAAAAGCTTTAAAAGCTCTTAGTTATTAAGGACTCCCTAGTTAAATAGATTAATATAATAGGAGCCTAGGGTTAGGCACCTTAAATTTAATACCTTAAATTTATAGCTAAAAGTATCCTTATTATAAAGAAGCGTTCTTTAAAGCTTAGCTAACACTAGTATAAAAACTTTCTTACCCAACACTTAGAGCTTAAAGTTTAATTCGCCTAAGGCCTTAATTAAAAGTAAAAGGATATTAAGGATCTAGAGATTATTAAAGAGTGGTTTAATCTCTATAAAGCTACTATTACTAAATAGGTAATTTCCCTAGGCGATTAATATAATATAGATAAGAAAAAAAATTGTAATAGGGTTATGTGATAAGGTTAAGGTACTTATTCCTTAATTAAAGGCTTAAGTCTTTATTATAGAGTTGGGCAATTACAATTAGGTGTTTATTATTAAGTATATATTAGAAAGTTAATATTAATTACTACTCTATCTTATCTTTTAGGGAAAGCAAATATAGCGATCTTAAATATTACCCGGACTTAATCGTAAGATAGTAATTTAGGTAAGCAATTTAGGGTAGACAAATTCGGATATTATAGTTAATTAGTTAAAATACTTTAACTAATATATAGAGCTACGCCTTTAAGGAATCTGTTACTTATTAATTCTTACTAGATATAAGAGCTACGTATTAATATAGTTTATTAAGTATTGCTAGGCTTATACAATTACCCCTCTTTATCTACCACCTTATTTAATATACCTACTTTAACCTCTAAATATTGTTATATTTAGCCTATTAAAAGCGCCTTTACGACTTCGCCTTTTATAGAGCTATTAATATTACTAAGCCTAAGTTCCTTAAGTATTGCTAAGCTATATAATATAAAGCTATATTATTAACTAATATAGTAAGTGTATAGCGGGTAACTGGACTTCTACTATTTAATCCTTTGGTTATTTTAGAAAAGATTTAGCTAATAATTTCTTCCTATATAAGCTTTACAGATAAGAATAGCTACTAATTTAATATACCTGTGTCTCCTTCTATAGAGGAGAGACTTACTAAAATATTTAGGCAGCTCTTATAAGGTGCATCACCTCTACATTCTTTAGTTATGCATACATCGGGAAAATATTCGCAGGATGAGATTCAAGTAGACTTTTTTTAGCGCGTTTCGCGTAATTGATATGCAATTAACTTAACACGCAATTAACCAACTTAATATATAACTTAACTAACTTAATACGCAATTAACTAACTTAATATGTAACTTAACTAACTTAATACGTAATTAACTAACTTAATATATTTAAAAGTTAAATAATACGCAATTAACCTACTTAATAACTTTAAAAGCTAACTATATATTCCTTAACATGCAATTAACCAACTTAACAACTTTAAAAGCTAACTGCACATTCCTTAATATGCAATTAAGGTAATGTAATATATTATTTTAAAGTTATACGCCAATTGTATAAATAAATTTTTACTATTTTCTTAGCCTATAGTATACTAGCTTATAATATATATTAGGATTAAAATAATCTTATATAGGTTTATTATTATATTATATATTATAGGTTCTATACTAGCTTAGCTACTTTTACTATTTATCCTAACTTCTATATAATAACACGATATAAGTTCCTTCTTTAAGAAAGTTATCTAAGTATAGAGTATTATATTAGTCCTAATTAATATAATTATTAATATAGTATAAATCTGGATAAGAAGTAGCGGCTAGAATAATAAACGCGCTTTATAAGATAGATGGTATTAAATAAAAGCAACTACCTCTAAGTACTTACCTAGTATTTACGCTTAAGCGCGGCTACCTTTTTACCTTAACTATGCCGTATATTAGATGCGGTAGTCTATAATTTAATAGCTAAAGTAGCTCTACTATAGCTCTAGTATACTATATATATATACTATACTTATCTAACCTTTTAATATCTAGAATAGTAATAATTAGCTAAAGCTAGCCTATAAGTCTTTTACCTAACAGCGTGTAGCCCTTTTTAATACGGTCGCCGTTATCTATATACTTTTAGACCTATATATAATCACGCCTCTACTAGTTAAAACATTACTAATTTAGTATATAATATACTACCTTACTAATTTAGCCCTTAAGGTCGGTTATATTTTTTCTATTTCGTTTCTAATAGCGAATAAATAGATGCATTTTAATAAGCAGGCGCTTAACCTATAAGGGGTCCTTCTCTTTCTGGTCTATATTGGAGTTCTAGGTATATTTACCTTATAGTTTTCGCCTATACTCTTAAATAAATACTATAATGTCGTCTAAAAACCTTAGGATTTTATAGTAGTTTACTATATAGGGTATATAAAGCCACGTTTTTAACTTAAGACGCCTCTAAATAAGATCTATTACCCTATTTATATCTTTAAAGGCTACTAAAGCTTTATAACTGCTAAATACTATATTAGTTAAGTAACCTATACCTTTAGATACTAGGAAAACTATAGTATAAAATCACTATTTATAAAAGCTATTTCGTCTTTTATTACTAGTACTACTACCTATCTTAAATTATAAGAGTAGATTTAAGATAGTAAATCCCGTTTATTTATTAAGTTATAAAACGCCTTAATAATATAATAGTGTCTAGCTTCGCCATTTACGCTAGTATAGTACCTATCTACGCATCCGTATAGGTGGATATTTTCCTTAAAATATATAAGGGCATAGAATTTTGGTATATTAAAATAGCCTATATTAAAATCCTTTGCCTTTAAATAAAAACTTTAAAATATGCCTTTAAGCATATTAATTTAATATAGGGCGTGATTTATATATTGTAGTGTCTCCTCGTTATAGGTGTAATACTAAGCTATAATAACGAAGTTATATACGGCTTTTGTAAAAATGTATAGCATATAGTTCCCTAGATAATAGTAGTAGGGCTAGTATAGTAACAAGTTAATAAACTATAGCTTTTTATTTATTACCTGTCTATTAAGTAGCTTTACTAAATAATAGATTATTAAACCGTTTTAGCCTTATAAAAGCTAGGACTTATCTAAAACACTAATTAAGCTAAGCCTCCGTAAATATATTTGTTATAGTTATCTTTATCCCTCTTCTCTTTCTTTTTAGCTAGATAATATCGCCTACTAATTTCCGTACCTATTTAATAAGTTATATAATAATACCCTTTAGAGGCTAATATAGAACATCTACTATTATACCCTTATAGATGTTAAATAGGTAATAGTACTACGCGAAATATTCTACTGGGTATACCTAGTTATCTAAGAATAGAAGAATATTCTCTAGTTACTAGCGTTTAATCTATCTTTTTGTCTCCTTATAGGTGCGTAGCGGGTATTATTTCTTAGTTAAGTTCTCGCGCTTTAAAGGGGGAACCTAGCATATAATGTAGTGCTATTGGCTTTTAACACTTATAAGCAGCACTTATTCTTTATAGTCTGCTATTATTCTATATAGGCCGTCGAAAACGGACTCTGCACCTGTACGTGGTGACGGCTACGAACCTAAGACTTCTCAGAGCCAACGCAGAGACGTCGCACAGCGTGCGGACAGGACCTGGTGGTGGTTGTGGGCGTTGAGGGCGGTGGTAAAAAATTTTCGGATGGTGAGATCTTGAAAACCACTACTGTTGGCTCTCTACAATACGACGACTACTACGCTGTTCTCCTATCTAGGGCACCTGTACGATCCAACGTGGATGCGCAGCATTCGATAACATCCCCCGACCCCTAATTGAAAGCATTGACGACCTTACATCGACGAACAAGATACGAACGAACGAACGAACAAACGAGCAAATATACGGCCCCTCCTAACCCCCAGGGCGATCGCCCGCGGAGCATGCGGTCACTCGCCATTAAAAAAACGACTGAGTACTACCTGCAAGCCTGGATAGCACCGTACGGTTTTCCTTGTCTCCTTTCGACGGAGTGGTGACCCTTAGAGAGGGCCTAGCAGCTGGGGCCTAGGCATAAAAGATACCCAGGCACACACATCCCGCTTGCCTGTAGTGGTAGTTTATA
>Ga0307515_10012926_pt1 | contig 15655 bp, 9 predicted proteins | sample 17_EM_MG_FD_194513 | JGI IMG/M metagenome (GOLD analysis project Ga0307515, IMG submission 194513) | Populus trichocarpa ectomycorrhiza microbial communities from riparian zone in the Pacific Northwest, United States - 17_EM | ecosystem: Host-associated > Plants > Roots > Unclassified | place... | reverse complement strand
ACAACTACACAGCTAACAGCACTTTCCAAAAGAACCTTGACAGCCTCCTTTCTTCTCTGGCCTCCAATACCCAAATTGACTACGGATATTATAATTTCTCTGCTGGTCAAATAGGCCCTGACCAAGTTCATGCAATTGTACTTTGTAGAGGAGATATTTTGCTGAATGAGTGTCGAGGTTGCGTTAGTAACTCTGTGCGTAAGATCTTACAGATTTGTCCTAACCAGAAAGAGGCGATAGGAATTTATGATTTCTGTATTCTACGATACTCCAACAGATCCTCGTTTGGTGTCTTAGATGAAGAGTTTATTGTGTACACTTGGAACACAGAAAATGCCTCGCATGTGAATCTATTCAGTCAGGCACTTGGAAACTTAACAAGTCGACTTCGTACAGCTGCAGCTTCAGGTACTTCACTTCTAAAGTTTGCAACAGGAAATCAAACGGCGGGAATCATTACAATATTTGGACTCGTTCAATGCATGCCTGATTTATCAGCCCAGGATTGTGATGATTGCCTGGCTGGGACTTTTCAACAGATTCGAAGCTGTTGTGATGGACAGATCGAAGGAAAGATTGGAGGGAGAATTGTAAGAGGAAGCTGCTATTTAAGGTTTGAAACCTACCCTTTTTATAGAGTTACAGCCGCCACATTAGCACAGCTACCACTTCCGCCATCGCCAGAAGCACCGCCAGCTACAGGTAGACCTTGAAAAGATATGAATTAAGAGAGCCCTTTTACCTTTTATTTATGTGTGTGTGTGTGTGTGTGTGTGTATACCCTAAATTATTTGGTTCATACCAAGTCATCCATGCAACATCCTAATTTTAAGAAGAGAATACACAACTCTAGCAGTCCTAATTCTCACCAGAAAAAAATTCATAGAAAATGAGTGAATTCAATGTAAGAAATTCTACTGATCACTTTGTATTGAATTAAATTCAACTCCTTTCTCAAGCAAAAAAATAAAATAAAATTGTTCAATTCAAATAACCTATTTCTACTGAAACGTGGAAATGGAATCCCATATACACTTGTCCTTCTACTTTTCTTTTAGATTGAAGGAGAAGGAAAATTCTAGATTCCCGCAGCCTAAACCCTGTCGAGAACCTGTAGTTACAATTATATATGATTATATTGGTCAAGAAGAAAAAAAAAGTCCAACCGCCAGACTTTTGGAGACTTGCCCTTTATCTTGCATACACTAATAGAAAATAAATTCGAGATTATTAACAGAAATTACCGATGGAAATATTGCTACCATTGTTATTAACGAGTTACTGCGAAAGTTTTAGGAAAATTTATCTTTTTTTTTTCTTTAATTACCATCATAATTTTTCCATCAGCAAGTGATTTTTCCATTAGAACAAATATATGCACTGATGCAAACGACGGATTCTTCTTTATGGTATAAGGTAATAAATTTAATCAATTCACTCATAGTTGAGCATTAACATTTCAGCTTCTATTTACATTTTATCTGAAACCTTTCCATGGTTTGCAGAGAATGGCAATACAACTCTGAAAGTTGTAATCATCATTGTTTCCATATTAATCTTCATGGCAGTTGTAGTTATCACTTCCATCTTTCTTTATTGTAGGCGGCCAAAGCAAGAGGTCAAGAGTAAGTTATTCTTTACTTAATATACATTATAATTGTCAGGGATACAGATTTGAACATAGAATGGAATGAACTACTTCAACGTTTTTTTTTTCATTAAGATTTCAATGAAAATGGAGGCCAAGAATGCGTGCAATTCAGATTTGCATCCATCAGAGTTGCAACACATAACTTCTCTGATGATAATAAGCTTGGACAAGGTGGTTTTGGTGCTGTTTATAAGGTAATTAATGACATTGAAAGGTTGAAAAGTGAATCAAATGTTTGTTAAATTTTATAAAACTTGAAGATGATTGTATTACATGATGTGATTGATTTGCTTAATTTGTTTTTATCTAAAACTCTTTCAATGGAAAAATGATTCAGGGTCTGCTTCAAGATGGACAAGCAATAGCTGTAAAGAGACTAGCAAGAAATTCTGCACAAGGAGAAGTTGAATTTAAGAACGAGGTCCTGTTAGTGGCAAGGCTTCAGCATAGGAATCTAGTTAGGCTCCATGGTTTCTGCTTCGAAGGAACAGAAAAGCTTCTAGTATATGAGTTTGTGCCTAATTCAAGTCTCGATCAATTCTTATTTGGTAATCCGAAAACACTATTTTGTTACTATTCTAACTCTTAATTTATTTTTTTGAAAGAGTAGATTATGTTGCTCCTTGTTCCTTTTTGATGCCCATGCTTTATGACTTCATGGCTGTAGATCCAAGCAAGCGATCGCTCATTGATTGGGAAATACGCTACCAGATCATAGTAGGCATTGCTCGAGGAGTTCTGTACCTTCACCAAGATTCTCAGCTTCGGGTTATTCATCGTGATCTAAAAGCTAGCAACATTTTGTTAGATGATCAAATGAATGCTAAAATCTCGGATTTTGGCATGGCAAAGCTATTTCAAATGGATCAAACGCAAGATGCTACAAGTAGAATTGTGGGGACCTTGTAAGTTTAAGAATCTAGCTACAGCTTATTGCTAAAATTTCGTGTAACTATTTCTAAAGCAACACATGATTAAGACTTATAATATTTCAACATTGCAACTGAAATTATTTAAATTATGGTTACCTTCAGGGGCTACATGGCTCCAGAATATGCGATGCATGGATGCTTCTCAGCGAAGTCAGATGTTTTTAGCTTCGGTGTGCTAGTTTTGGAGATTATTACCGGTCGTCAAAATGGTTCATTCAATAGCGAGGACGAGCAAGAATACCTTCTCACCAACGTAAGTAACATCTTTATGAGTAGGTTGATCAGATCAATTGAACTTTTTTTTTATTGCTGCTAAAAATGGTTCATTGTGTTTTTCTAATCTATTACCCCAACACATAGGCACAATTGATAAAATCAAAATGTTTGCAGGCATGGGAGAGTTGGAATCAAGGAAGAACATTAAATCTGATAGATCCTATTCTCAAAAGGGTTGTTTCAAGGAGAGATGTATTGATAAGATGTTTCCACATAGGATTACTATGCGTCCAAGAAAAGGTAGCAGATAGACCAACCATGGCTTCAGTTATTCTGATGCTTAGTAGCGACTCTTTCGTTCTTCCATTACCATCAAGACCTCCATATTGTATGCACTCCGCTATGGAGGAACAAGAAACATCAAGGCCGGCACAAGATATTCCCTCCTCTAGAGAGCAACCAATATCAACATCAAGTTCATTGACTAATCATGAATCATATCCATCAGATCAATCTGGAATTGGCCATCTCGAATCCTCCATTAAAGAGATTTCAAATCCTTAGTTCTCCTTACTCATCGTTTTCTGTCTTCTTCCAGCAGTCACACATAAGGTATTTTATGCAATTAATGTTGTCCAAAAACCATTGATTGAACCAGAGATTATTAATCCGTTTACCAGGGAATTGAATGATGATAAACATATTTGACTAAATAAATTGTAATCAACGTACCATTATCCCACCATAGCTAATGGAAGGAACAATATATCTTGGCATAAATGTTCATTTTATTGGAAAAAACTTAATTTGCTAATATCCACACCTATTTTTATTAAGTCCAAAATTTCTTTTCATTCATTTTTTATTGGGATTTTTTTTTCTCAAATACTGAATTTATGCAAGTAATCGAATAAAAGTAATTGTTATTATTTTATGACTGGAGTATAATTAGCTATTTCTTAAATGAATAAATAAATAAAACAGATTATTTTCAAGATAAGCAAATAAAACATTTTTATAATACTTAAGTGATATTTAATTATACATAATTTAAGACCTTGAGTTAAAAATCCAAGTATTCATTAGTACACGATTTTCCTCTGTATAGAAAACTTGTTGGGTTACCTACTCCATATGGCTGCTGTAGTGACTTCATTATTATATACACCCAGCTAGAATCGTCTACTTGAATTATTTAATGAATGATGCATTTAAAAAGTGAACAAATTTCAGGGTATGACTCGACAAGACAATAATATATCCAAGGCGGCTTGCCTAGAATCAGTTGCATCTCAATCAATTGTTTTCTACTCATGTAATTTAAAAGTACTCTCGTTAAATCAAAATTGTTTGGAATAGTAATATTATTCAGACCCGTGAAGAGAAAGTGGGACAGACCTGTAGCCTAGTTTAATATTGATTTTTTATTTTATTTTTTATAATTGATCATGTTTGGTTTCTGAAACACATACACTGAATGAAAACTGTAAATATAAAAACTCTTTGGAAGTTCCAAGAACCTCAATAAATTTATTTAAAATTGTTTAGGATTTATACAAAAATTACCTGAAGGTCATATTTTTTTTTTTAGCTTTGAACACTACCAAAAAATATTCAAATACAAACAAAATCACTGACGAAAATATTCCGTATAGCATGGTATTTCCCAATAGAATTGTTCCCGTCACCATTTCTATCGGTATTTATTGACGAACTATTTATGTTGGTAAATACCAAGGGAATCTCTGTCAGAATCAAATGAATTAAAAAAATAAAAAAGCACGATGATGTGTAACTTTTTGTGAACGCTTTTACCAATGGAATTATAGTTGGATTAAAAAAAAGACAGTTGTATTGTGATGTGTCACTGATACCGATAGAATTGTCGATGGACCGCCAAAAATTTGGAGGGTTTTTTGAAAATTTTAGTATGAAATAAAAATTTCAAGGTTACTTTACCGAGAAAATCACCGATGAATTAATTAAAAATAATATTATTTAATAATCCGCCGGTAATTATGTCGATAAAAACATAGTATAAAACCCCACAGGGTCACTCCAAGTTCATTTTTTCCTGTCATTTTCTCTCTTCACTCTCGTTCAAATCCCCCTCACTCGAATCCTCTCTTCATAATAGTAGAACTTAAGGTTTTTATAATCAACACGATTAAAAGGTATGTGTGGTGAATTTTTTGACTTATTTTCTTCTTATTTTTCTTCTTTTCTTCAGTTTATTAACAATGTATATTTGTTTTTTGTTTTTGTTTTTTTATCACACGTAGATAAACTCTAAAATTACGCATGTCATTAAGGTAAGCATTTTTCATTAACCATCTTCTATTTGTTTTTGTATTTTTTTATATATTTTATTGTCTACATATTGATAATTTTTTATTATGTTTGTTGAATTTTAATTGTTATTGTTAAATTTGTGGTATAAATGTTAATTGAATTTATAGGATTAGATTTTTTATATATATATTATTGTCTACATATTGATAATGTTTTATTATGTTTGTTGACTTTTAATTGTTATTGTTAAATTCAATATATAAATGTTAATTGAATATATAGGTTTAATGTTTTTTTCTATTTTATTGTCTACATTGCAATAATGTTTTATTGCGTTTGTTGAATTTTAATTGTTATTGTCAAATTTGGAATATAAATAGTTGAATATATAGGATTAAATTTAATTACAAAGAATTCTTGTCAATTCTTGATTAAAAACATTATCATGTTGAAAATAAGATGAAATTGAATAATCCAAAATTATTGGTAGAAATAAATTAAAATCAACTGGTTTGTGGCATAAATTTTATATATTTGCAAGATTGAAAATTCTTGGTAGTCTCTAATATAGGAGAGGTGCTGTCAAATGTTTTTTAAGAAAATCAAAATCGATTATGCTAATATTCATTAAATTTGTGTAGATGCATAGGAGAAAATCAACTTCACACCGCGAGCACATGATTGCAGCTAGTTCTTCTAGTAGCGACGATGACAATGTGTCATTAGGTGTTAAGCAAGAAGAGGCACCTGCATGGACACACAACGCTGCCTTTTTCTCAAATACTGAATTTATGCAAGTAATCGAATAAAAGTAATTGTTATTATTTTGTGACTGGAGTATAATTAGCTATTTCTTAAATGAATAAATAAATAAAACAGATTATTTTCAAGATAAGCAAATAAAACATTTTTATAATACTTAAGTGATATTTAATTATACATAATTTGAGACCTTGAGTTAAAGATCTAAGTATTCATTAGTACACGATTTTCCTCTGTATAGACAACTTGTTGGGTTACCTGCTCCATTTAAAAAGTGAACAAATTATTTAATGAATGATGCATTTAAAAAGTGAACAAATTTCAGGGTATGACTCGACAAGACCATAATATATCCAAGGCGGCTTGCCTAGAATCAGTTGCATCTCAATCAATTGTTTTCTACTCATGTAATTTAAAAGTACTCTCGTTAAATCAAAATTGTTTGGAACAGTAATATTATATAGACCCGTGAAGAGAAAGTGGGATAGACCTGTAGCCTAGTTTAATATTGGTTTATATATATATATATATATATATATATATATATATATATATATATATAATTGATCATGTTAGGTTTCTGAAACACATATACACACTAAAAACTATAAATAAAAAAACTTTTTGAAAGTTCCAAGAATCTCATTAAACTGATTTAGAGTTGTTTAGGATTTATATGAAGATTATCTGAAGATCATATGTTTTTTTCGACTTTGAACACTACCAGAAAATATACGAATACAAATAAAATCACTGACGAAAATATTCAGTCGGTATTTTAGCATGGTATTTACCGATAGAATTGTTCTCATCGCCATTTTTGTCGGTATTTACTGACGAACTATTTCTATTAGTAAATACCGAGGGAATCCTTGTCGGAATCAAAGGAATTAAAAAAAATAAAAAAGCATGATGATGTGTAACTTTTTGTGAATGCTTTTACTGATGGAATTATAGTTGGATTCAAACAAAGATAGTCGTATAGTGATGTGTCACTGATATCGACAGAATTGTTGACGGACCGCCAAAAATCTGGAGGGTTTTTTGAAAATTTTAGCGTGAAATAAAAATTTCAAGGTTACTTTATCGAGGAAATCACCGATGAATTAATTAAAAATAATATTATTTAATAGTCTGTTGGTAATTCCATCGATAAAAACACAGTATAAAACCCTGCGAGGTCGCTCCAAGTTCATTTTTTCCTCTCATTTTCTCTCTTCACTCTCGTTCAAATCCCCTTCACTCGAATCCTCTCTTCATAGTAGTAGAACTTAAGGTTTTTATAATCAACACGATTAAAAGGTATGTGTGGTGAATCTTTTGACTTATTTTCTTCTTTTCTTTAGTTTATTAACAATGTATTTTTGTTTTTTTTATCACACGTAGATAAACTCTAAAATTACCCATGTTATTAAGGTAAGCATTTTTCATTAACCATCTTCTATTTGTTTTTGTATTTTTTATATATTTTATTGTCTACATATTGATAATGTTTTATTATGTTTGTTGACTTTTAATTGTTATTGTTAAATTCAATATATAAATGTTGATTGAATATATAGGTTTAATTTTTTTTTCTATTTTATTGTCTACATTGCAATAATGTTTTATTGCGTTTGTTGAATTTTAATTGTTATTGTCAAATTTGTAATATAAATAGTTGAATATATAGGATTAAATTTAATTACAAAGAATTCTTGTCAATTCTTTATTAAAAACATTATCATGTTGAAAATAAGATGAAATTGAATAATCCAAAATTGTTAGTAGAAATAAATTAAAATCAACTAGTTTGTGGCATATATTTTGTATATTTGCAGGATTGAAAATTCTTGGTAGTTTCCAATAAATGGGAGGTGCTGCCAATTTTATTTTTTTAAAAAAATGAAAATTTATTATGCTAATATTCATTAAATTTGTGTAAATGCATAGGGAAAAATCAACTTCACACCGTGAGCACATGATTGCAGCTAGTTCTTCTAGTAGCGATGATGACAACATGTCATTAGGTGCCAAGTAAGAAGAGGCACCAACATCGACACACGCCACTGCCTCTTCTAGTGTTGTTTCACAATGTAGAGGCGGTGTCCTTTCACAACGTAATCAAATCACCTGGAAGTACGTGGCGCATTAGAAGGATAACCTTTCAATGTAAGTTTGTTTTGCTTTGAGTTTGTTTGTGTTTAACAATTTATGAACAACTAATATTTCATTAATTTTATCGATTTTCAGGTTCACAAACATTGAGGCCGCCCGAGTAATAACATCGGCGTTTAAATTGTTGATGGAGATTCATTTGTTTCTATGGATTCAGATTTGCAGACATCCTGATTGGAACCCTCATTTGATGCATGGTTTTCAAGATTTCAAGTTAGTGTTACCTTAAAAGTTTTACTACTTTTTTTTTATGTAAATTCGTATACTTTATTTAGAATATTGATTTATTTTTCATAAATTGTTAATGCAAGGGTAAATTTGAATGGGATAGAGAAAAAGATAATGTTGCGTAGAGGGTTTGGGAGAATCATACTGCAACTAGGTAACGACGAAAACAATATGATAATTATTTTTTATTTTAAATATTAAAATTGCATTTGTCATTAACTCATAGAATATGTTTGTATCATGTAGGTTGTGTGATTTTTGGTATGAGGCACAAAAATATGCTAGGGAAAACGCTCTGTTTGGCTAGAATGACGTGGTGGTTTTGGAGGGATTTCAGGCCGCCATACATCCCGAAGGATATATGGGTGGAATATATTCAGCACGTGACGTCCAAGCGTTTCACACAACACTTGCAGTCTGGTGCGGGGAACTGGAGCTAGCTGGCTCAGTTACCACGCACACTGGTGGCTCTGTTTATATCGTTTCGCATGCGAAGCGGATGGTAAGATTATTTTTAATTACACCTATCTTTAATTAATTTGTTGTTATTTATAAATATATTTAACTTGCAACATTATTTTTCTTATAGGCTACGACTCTTGGACATGAGTCAAGCCCAATGAAGCTTTTTGTGGAGACACAGGTGTGGAGTGAAGACCACCAAAAAGAGGTGTAACAATTCATCGACAACCGCGCTCAACACTTTGTGATACCATTATTTTCATAAGTTATTATTTTCTTGAATTGAATTTGATGATTTTAGTTTTCATTTCCAGGAGACATATAATAGTTGGTTTAGGGAGAGATATGGGGACGATCCTTCGACCCACATAGATTTCGATCCGGATTTGTGGATGGAGGCAAGATAGTCTGGTAGACCCGATAGAAATCAGGTGTACGGACTCTCTAACACTATGGTTGAGAACTTGCGGATGAGCCATAGTGTCTCAACTATTGGAAGCTCCCAATTGATATCGAGCACCTAGTCTCAAGAGTTTATGGCCTTGCAACAACATACAACTCATCCCACATAAAAATATGAGCAACTCTCAGCGGATTATGACAACTCCGCAAAATGGTCCTGGACATGAGATCACAGATAGGTGGTATGTGTGCACTCCCTTTTTGGCCATATGATTTCAGGAACGACTAGCCACCTCCTCCTCCTCCTCCAGCATCGCCATTGTTCTAGTTTAATTTTTATTTAAATATATAAATTTGTAATGAATAGTTGGATTTTATATTATTCAAGTTTATTTTTACATATTTCAATTTTGTACCATTTTATTTTTGTAACAACCCGGCCCAATATGTTGTATATTGTCCATTTTGGGTCTTACAGCCCTCATTATTTTGTTCCTCGTGACGCGAGCTCACTTTTGAGTCTTACGCCCCAAAATGCATACTCTAGTGTGGTGGGCCCCACCCATGTCATATACTGTCCGCTTTGGGTCCCTCCCATACCTGGGTTGCCGACCCTCACAGTTTTAAACACGTACTCCAGAGTAGCGCAGCGGCCTAAACCTGTCGTATACTGTCCGCTTTGGGTCCCTCCCACAACCAGGTTGCCAACCCTTACGGTTTTAAACGCGTACAACATGTTAGCAATCAGCGCTACTAATAAGGCCAACTACCAAAGCCTCACCCGCCGATGTGGGATATTACAATCCACCCCCTTTAAGGAGCCCATCGACCCCGTCAGCACAACCGAACAACCAGTGAGGTCAGCTCTGATACCAAATGTAACAACCCGGCTCAATATGCTGTATATTGTCCATTTTGGGTCTTACCGCCCTCACGGTTTTGTTTCTGGTGACGCGAGCCCACTTCTGAGCCTGACGTCCTAAAACGCGTACTCCAGTATGGTGGCCCCACCCCTGTCATATACTGTCCGCTTTGGGTCCCTCCCATTCCTGGGTTGCCGACCCTCACGAGCAAATACAATTGCACTTAGCAGAGGAGATATTGGAGTAGAAGAATGTCGATTGGAAAAAGGCAAAGATTAGTCCTAAGACGTTCCCAGCGGAGTCGTTATTCTGTCACACCCGGACATCGCGGCGACCGATTAAAAATAATCTCGATTGGAAAAGGAATAGATATCTGGTATCTTATTTTTTTAGGGGGAAAATATCTAGTTTAAGGAGTCGCCACCTAGTATTATGGTTACTAGGAACCCTAACTGGTCAACAAAGATTATATGATACGTGACTGATTACGCAAAAAAAAGATGCTATCACCACTTAAGAGTTCTACCTGAGGTAGACTGCATTGCTTGATTTGTCTAAAATTGCTAAGAATTTGTTCTCCTTTTTCTTTTTTATTCTTCTTTTCATGTTCCTGACTCTTGCGACAATAAATAATTCCTATGAATATTTCCAACTCTGGCGTTGGTAAATATCGCACAAATCCAAAAAATACGATATTCTTGACTCTGGTGTTAGTGAATAATTTCGCAAAATTTTGAATTTTGAATGAAGAAACAATTCTACGAATATTATTATTTTGTATTTTTTATTTTTTTGGGCTAGATCGAGCCTAGCCTACGGGCTGGGTTGGATCCAGCCAACCCGATCCAGTTACTAGCTTAGGCCAGTAACCGGCCCAAAAAGCATGCACATGTGAACTAGTTCTAGCGTGCACTCCATAGTGCGAAGGTAATTAATTTTACCTTAGCACTGTTTTTGAACAAAACTTGGAAATGGAATTGCAGGGCAGGAGGAAGAATGCTTACCTGGGTGAAGACAGCAACGGAGACGAAGACGAGGGTGATGATCCTAGCTCTAGTCGAAGAACGTCCTACTCTTTCCTTTCCTTTTCAATCTCACTCCCCTCTCTCTCTTGTTTTTGGTTTACTTTCCCCTGTGTTACTTTCCTAGTTCTTCCGTTCTCTCTCTCGGTCTCCTCTTCTGTTCTCTCTCAATTGCCTTACTCTGTTATTTGCTTAATTGTTTTACACTGTTTTCTCTTCAATCGTTTTGCTCCCCTATTTCCTCCTCGTTGATTTCTCTAGTATTTATAGGGATCACCCTTCTTTGCTCAGCCTACTTCTCTCCTCCTGATAAGCACGGCTTGGGGAGTCGGTTTCTGCTAGGACTCGGACGCGATATTCAATCCTTATCTCCCCTGGTTGTGAACATCATGAAGATAAGGATTGATCTTTTGTGTTTTGATAGGACTAGGATGCTGGCATTTTAATTTCTTCCCTTCTTTGCAGGCGGATTTGCAGTGTTAGAGGAAGAAGAAGAAGAAGAAGAAGTATGCTTGAAGCAGTGCCGTTTTGGACGAGGCATGACCATTTTCAATTTGGTCCCTGAAGTTTCTAAATTTTTTATTCAAGCCCCTAATCTTTTAATTTCAAATTTTAGCCCTTTAAAATTAGATTAAAAAGCAAATGAATCAAAATTTAGGTTACAACAAGCATCACCAACCACTAACAGAAGTTATGTGATGCAGGAGAAAGCTGAAGACAGTAACATAAAGAGAGAACACGACTTGACTTCGTAATTTTGAAGTTATTTGAGCAGAAAATAAAAATGGCCGAACTTGACTTCGTAATTTTTAATTAAATAACAAACAAATGTGATCAATAGATGGTCATATGCTCATGTGAGGTTATTTCAAATAATGATGCAAATCATGCATTTTTTCCCCTTTTTATACAAAACAATTTGGTGTTATAGTCACAATAAAATATCAAAGTTCTTGGGACAAATCAACGGCCATCGTTTCATTTGAAAATAGTAAACTGAAGGCTGTCATTTCCGTCATGGGGTGGCCATTTTAGAAGGACTTAAATATGTGAAAACCTTTTAAGAACAAGGAGGATTTTGAATACTTTCCAGACTTTGGTTTAGATTCGTACCACACACATACCACTCAGAAACTTGTGGGATTTCACAATTTTTTCTCATATTGGAAGTTTGCCGGCAGCTTCAGCTAGCACAAGTGTGGTGGGTTGGTCAATAAGTCAGAATTGTAGGGTTAGATCAAGTTGTCTTTCTTTATTCATGGAAAAAAACAATAAATTCCGCGTTTGGTTTGCCAAGACTGTTGGCGCTCAAGGCAACTTGTCCAAGTTGTTCCATGTTGATGTTCTTTCTCAATCAATTGCTTGCTACCAATTTGTACATTTTTTTAATGTTTTTCTTTCTTCATTCATGGAAAATAAATGTTGAAACTCCATCTTCTCTATTCTTTGGAACAAAGATATGAGTGGCCCCAGTATCACATATTTCCATATAGTTTCTTCTCTATTTTCTCCTTATTGTTTTAGCACCTTTTGTGAAGAAGATGCAATCACAACCCTATCCTATAAAACATTTTTTTCATTTTGGGTAGCTTTTCAAATTCTCTTCCCAAAACTTCTCTCGAACATCCATTTTTCCTTTCTATGCCAACATCCTAATAATATATCATTTTGGGGCCTCTTTATCATCCACAAATGTCTCCAACGAAACGTGGCCACATATTCTTCAAATTCAGAATTCCATCACTTTCTTATATATCCCATAATTCTTTAAGTAATGGATATTAACTATATATATATTCAAAGATCCGAGTTTTTTTTTTTTTCATTTTTAACTATTTTCTCTTTGCAATTGTATATTTTTATAGCATAGAATTGGACTTGAAATTATAGAAAAAAAACTGAATTAAAAGATAAATGCTAAGAAGTAAAACGCGGAGAAAACATATCACTCACTCCAATTCATGATAATTTTTATTTTTATTCCAAAGTTTATTTTGTTTATTTTTTAGTCCTTGAGTTGGAGAGAGTTGAAAATAATAGAAGGTTTAACCTATTAGTCAGCCAACCTTTTCTATTTATGTGTAGGGCAATATACAATAGTAACTATGAAGATTACAACACTAGTGTACTTCTTATAATATATATATATATATATATATATATATATATATATATATATAATATGCCCCCTCAAACCGAGGGTAGAGGATCAACCTGAAGTTTGAACCTAAAAGTAGTAGGAAGCGGTGACTTAGTGAAAACATCTGTAAATTGATCAAAAGAAGAGATAAAACAAATATGAATCATTTTCTTCACAACCCTGTCTCGTACAAAATAGTTATCAACCTCGACATGTTTAGTACGAGAGTGAAAGATAAGATTCACAGATAAATATGTAGCACCAAGATTATCACACCAAATGATAAAAGCAGAAGCAGAAGAGATCTGCAGATCGGTCAATAAATATTAAAGCTTGATAACCTCAGTAGTGCTATTTGTTAAGGTTTTATACTCAACATCGGTAGAGAAGCGGACAACTGTGCGTTACTTGCTTCATTTTCAAAAAAACTTAGAATTCAATTTAAAAATATAATGAAATTTAAAGTAATTTAATTATTATTGAATTTGGACTTTTTTTTAAGACCTTTATTATATTTTTTATATAATAAAAATAAATTATCAGTATAGTATTATACTATTTATAAGTAGCTTAATTAACTTATTTTATGCATTTAGGGTTGTATATAATGTATCAATATGAAAAAATGAAGTAATTTAATTATGATTGAATTTTAAACTTTTTTATGACCTTCCTTAATTATACTTTATGATATATTTTGAAAATTAGGATATTATTTTTTAGAAATTAACTAGTCATTGCAGTTGCACTACATTTCTAATAGGATTCATGTTAATCTTTGATGGAAGTGAAGAAAGCACCGGCATTAATGATGCATTTTTTGAAATTATAAAAAAATTTAACTAAGGATTGGAAAGGTAATGTTTGTCGCACATGTGCGGCAAACATTACCTTTCCAATCTCGCACATGTGCGGCGCGCGGCAAGTGCATCCACTCATGGATTATCTAAGTAATTGGGAAATGAGGGAGACAAGGAATTCTTGTCTTTTTTTAGTGGAAAGAGAGAATGAGAATCACCACCTAGTATTTGACCACTAGGAAACCTAATAGGTTTAAGAGATCGAGCACGGAGACTGGTTACATAAAAGGAAGGTATTAACACCCCTCATTCGCCTCACCTAAGGTAAGCTGCATTGTTTTATTGTCTGACTTAAACTAGTTGTTTGATTGTTGGCCTATCTAAGGTTGAAGACAAGTCCTTCTTAGTAAGGAGATTCTTATCTTCTCGAGTAAAGGCCTAATTGTTTTATTGTCAATAAATAAAAAAGAATTTTTATTTAATATTAGAAATATATTTTACGTATAAGTTTATAATCCCAGATACTAAAAGAAAAAAAATAATTTTTTTAGTATTTTTGAAATGTTGGCCTAGTTCTTATGGCTTTAATAAAATGGTTATTAAAGCCCAAAAATGCATGCTAATACATAAATTTTGAATATTTTGTTGTATGAAAATATGATATGAATTTTTTATATATATTTTTGAGAGATTTGACCATGTGCATGAAAACAAGACATTTTTTTTTCTATATAAGTTTTTGCAACATTTTAGAGGAAACAATGTATTTTAATACTGAAATATTAAGCAAAGTAGAAAATTCTACGAGAAAATCACAAATTTTTTTAAAGGAGTTTTGAAATTTTTTTGTTGTTTTTTTATATAATATTATAAATATATAATAGGATGGGCTGGCCCAAATATATGGGCTAAACCCATCCTGGCTAGGCCGAAATCAACCCAAAAGAAATTGGGTCGAGGTTGGCCCAAACTAATGTTGGGTCGATGTCAGCTCAGTAGATATTTTTTATGGGATTGGGTCAGACTCGACCCAACCATTTTGGTCTGGCCTAGTAAACAGTGGAGAAGCTCCCCACTATTCACTTGCAAAACAGTGGAGGGCGCTCGAAGGAGAAGAAGAAGATGGAGGAGGAGAGGGACTGACCTAGTGGTGGTGATGCTATCAATGACGGTAGCTCACGGTGGCGGTGTTGTGGCTATAGGCAGTGGTTTGTGGTGGAGAGAGAGACAAAGAGAGAGAGAGAGAGAGAGCGATGTTATTGTTCTTCTTTTCTTCTTTGTTTTTGTCATGTTCTCTTCTTTCTCTTCTCTTCAATGCTTCCTTTTCTTTTCTTTCTTATTCCCCTCTAATTCTCTACTTTTTTTTTTCTTTCTATTCTTCTTTGTGCTCCTTTTCTCCCTTGTTTTTCTTTTTTTTCCCCCTCATTCTTTCCTCTTTGTTTTACTTTCTTCTTCTTCTTCTTTTCTGATTTTCTTCATTTTTTTCTCTGTTTTTTACCTCTAAAATATCCTTAATCTCCTCTTAGTACTCTAGTATTTATAAGAGGGAAAGGGGGAGAAAGCCACCCTACCTTGTCCAATCGGGCCAAATGGGTAGGGTGGCTAGCCGGGCACTGGGCAGCCACCACGGGGCCACTCGCAGGCTTGTCCCCTTTGTTTTCTCGTGTTGGTAGCCCATAAGTGTCATTTTTTTGGGTTTCTAGGAGAGAGACAGAGAGAGGCGTTGCA
>Ga0307515_10012925_pt1 | contig 15656 bp, 9 predicted proteins | sample 17_EM_MG_FD_194513 | JGI IMG/M metagenome (GOLD analysis project Ga0307515, IMG submission 194513) | Populus trichocarpa ectomycorrhiza microbial communities from riparian zone in the Pacific Northwest, United States - 17_EM | ecosystem: Host-associated > Plants > Roots > Unclassified | place... | reverse complement strand
CAGTTTCCATCCAGCACAACTGAATTTTGAGAGATTGTAAGTCTTCCCCCTCGTATTAGATTTTTCTTCTCTCCTTTTCAATTAATTTTTCTTCTCTCCTTTTCAATTAATTTTTCTTCTCTCCTTTTCAATTAATTTTTCTTGGTCATATGCTAAGTAATTTATAATGGAGATGATCTTGTAAATTTACTGAACTGGTGATTATATTTATGTTAGCATAAGTCTACATGTAGATATATAAAATCATGATAAACTTTTATTCAAATAAAGGGATTGAATCTTGACATGCACAGAGATAAAAAAAAAAATAAGCAAATTATCAAATGGTACATCAGGAATAATAGGAAATGCTAGGGTTTACGTTGTCGCATGCTTACTGCTCGTCTGTTTGTTGAAGGATGGCCATGGACAGAAATGCAGCTGGTATAGCACGTGTCCCACTCTTTATAAATTTGGAGATTCTGAATCCTGCATCAGTTGCAGACAATGATCAAACAGAGGCAGAACATGATCCGATCTTATCTTGTCTGAACTCTCCAGAGCAACCTGGGCCTGTCTTCGGTTACTTGACAGATACAAGTGGTAAGTTTGAACCCGTTATATTCTGAAGTTGTTCGAGGTTCTTACTCTCGTAGGTTAAAATTCATTTGATACTAAACTAGTTTCAAGTAATTCATTGTTTTCATCCATTTTATCGTTACATGACTCAAGAAGAGACATTAACTTCACAGCTGAATTAACCTACACTACATAACCTCATGAAGATGTCCTTTTTCTTTGTTTTGAGGTTCACAATCCATGTTCTTCCATAATTTGAACAGAATATCTGGTTTCTGGTATATCTCCTTACCTTCCTTAGCCAAATTTTAATCCAGCTTCTAGTATATTTCTTGATCCTCCAGAGCCAAATTTCAATCCAGGTTCTGCTATATTGCCTGATCTTCCCGACTCAAATTTCAATCCTGGTAATAGCATATTGCCTGACACTCCAGAGACAAATTTCCATCCAGATTTCGGTACTTTACTTGATCCTCCAAAGCCAAAAATCGATGGTAAATCTTAATTCTTTTCCCGTCATGTTCTTAGACTTTCTTCAGCCTCCAGTTTTTTATGTACTGTGTTCCATTATTGTTTCAGTTGATGATTACTTCAACGTTTCTTCCTTGGACTCTCAATCAGAAGAAGAATCTTAAGGCAAGGCCTTGCAATATTAATCATGTCGGGAGTTGGATCGCCTAGATGTAGCTCAGACTAGAAAAAACCACTGATTATCTTGCCTGTATGGAACATCTAGCGCGTCAAGGTAAATTTGAAACCTGAAGTTGATTAAGGCTGGCGTAAAATATCTGCCCGCCATTGTATTTTTTCCCATTTTATTTCTTGTAGCAGAACAGATGTTTCGTGTATGTTTTTGTATACCGAAGCAGGAAAATCTATGTAGATTGAACTGGATCACCTTGAGTTAGGTTGCGCTTCATTCCAAATCACAATTATAATTTACTTGTTCAGAAAATTTATTAAGTGCAGGTACACATAAGACACAGAAATCAACTTGATTAAATGTGCTTAGACCAACTTAATTAAAATCTGCAAAATTTCTAAATGGTGTTCAAACAGATAGTGAAATTAATTGGAAAGATCCTGTTGGAATAGGCATTTCACAGTGAAATAAAACCTGTAAATGGGCTAGCAGCTGTCCCTCCAAAATAACTGTCTAACTGACTCTTCTTAACTAACTAACAACTGTATTAACAGCCTGAATCATCACCATCTGCCACGTGTCCCCAACTCCTAGCTTCTCCTTTTCTATAACTGAGCCACATTTCATTAGAAAAATATGATGCGTGCACAGAAGCTATAAAAGACTGATTGCCAGTAGCCCAAAACATTGCTAATTATCTTCGTTAATTACTTGTCAATTAAAATGAACTTCCACAGGAAGCAGGAGAAGAAAGATTCCCAACAAGGATATCTCGTGAGCCCCCAAGAAACCACCAAAATCTCTCGTATGGAGGTGCTCCTATGGCGGGCTCTAGTTCAGCGCCATCAAGAAACCATCAAAATCCTACAGGTGGGCTCTAGTTCTGTGCCACTGAGAAACCAACAAAATCGTACGCATGGAGGTGCTATTGTGGCAGGCTCTAGTTCAGTGAAACCAAGAAACCAACAAGATCTAACAAAAGAAGGTGCTCTTATGGCGGGCTCTAGTTCAGTGCCACCACAGCGTGTTCTGCAGGATTCTATTGCATCTCATAATGCTTCATTGGCTCCCATTCAAGAAGGCAGTCAGCCCATACCAGGTAAATTCTTTCCACAATATTCTACCATAATGTGCCCGTGCCCGTGGGGGTTAAACCCAAACTACTTTGCTACTAAGGCTCATTTATGACTCCTCATCTTCCTATTAAAAAAACTACACCTGGTGCTCCCTGCAAGTATGTAAATGTTGTATGCAATTGCTGGAGCATCTCCTCTTATGGCTACCTTCCTTTTAAAGTTCTTGCCGGATCATGACACAAAAATGCTGTGACTTTCGACAATCTTATGGGAGTCATAAACACTAGGATTCAAGGGAGAGGTTTTAGACCTCATAAAATATCATTGAAGATTAAATGTTGCCAAGGATAACCTTTCCTTCTGTTCTGTTCTGTGCTATGTTTATCCATTGCTTGCCTTTATCCGCTAGGTTTCAAATTCTTGACTTGTCAAATTATGTTCCTTTTCCAACAGCTCTGACATTTTTCTTTTCGTGAATCAATTGGAGAAAGAGAAACCAGAACTATTAGACAAAGTTCGGTATCTGGAAATATTCGAATGCATTCAACTAGTACTCGAGACATTCTGAGAACAAATAAACCTATCCAAGCACAACAACAAAAGCAATTTCCTTAATTTTCACTTAACTGTTTTTAAGTCGTTATTCATTATGCAGGACCTCCTCCTTGTTTTCGTTATGCAAGCCTTAAATTCTCAGTCATGCCGCTGAAGTAGAAGTGCTTAGTCTAACTTGTCATTACAACATTTGTGTTAGTGATGGTTTCTTTTTCTGTATCACAGTCGATAGTCTTGCCCCCACAGATTCCAAATACATCAACTGCTCACTTCTAGACTGATTCCAGGAGCCTTATTTCCAGCTATCACAACGAAAACCCTGCATCTGGCAGTTTATGCCCGGCACAGATGAATTATGAGAGAGGGTGAAAATTCCTTCTGGCAGCTATCCAACTGGAACTTGATGAATCTAGGTGTAACAGCTTCGGGATGCTTCATATGCTTGCAGCAACCAGTGGCAAAGTGCCGACTTCCCGCTAGTGGTTTCTATATCTCATTGAGTGTATTCTAAATGCTACTATATAAACTATACCAACGTATGCGTAACATTATAGAGTAAGATCAATTTGGAAAGCATATATCCGACTGGAACTTGATGAATCTAGGTGTAACAGCTTCGGGATGTGGAATACATGTGAGTAATCAGTGTGCTACATGCACTGAATCTATTTGAAATGGAAGGAGTTCAGGGATGTGCTGTTCCTGAGTAGGGGCAAGCAATTGAGTAGGTTCCATAGGCCTGGTCTAGTGCACGTTTATGTGAGCATAAGTCTGTATTTACTTGGATGAATATCGACAAATGCACTGATAAAAAATCATGCAAATTATCAGATGGTTTAGCGGGAATAATTGAGAATACTTGGGTTTAACCTGCCATATACTTACCGCTCTTCTGTTTGTTGAAGGATGGTGGTGGAAGGCAATGCACCTGACAGGGTACCTTCCTTAACACGGTCAGAGATTCTGAATCCTGCATCAGTTGCATATGACAATCAAAATGTATCAGCTTTTCATGTAGGAGACATTCCAAACTCTTTTTCCCCGAACCTTCCACCAGAGCAACATGGACCTGGTTTCGGTAAGTTGATTGACGTAAAAAGTGACATGAAGGCAATGCACCTGACAGGGTACCTTCCTTAACACGGTCAGAGATTCTGAATCCTGCATCAGTTGCATATGACAATCAAAATGTATCAGCTTTTCGTGTAGGAGACATTCCAAACTCTTTTTCCCCGAACCTTCCACCAGAGCAACATGGACCTGGTTTCGGTAAGTTGATTGACGTAAAAAGTGACATGAACTTGTTATATTCTGAAAATCTGAGAGGCCAAAATCCATGGCATATTTACTTCATTCTAATCTTGTTATGAATACATTTTGATTTAGTACTGGTTTCGTTTTGGTACCATAGTTCACAACCTACATCAGGGATGTAATAATCCACCACGGCTTCCACATCCATCTACTGGTCATCTCCAGATTGATTCCACAAGCCCTATTTCCAGCTCTCTCAAAGCAAACCCTGCATCAAGCAGTTTCTGCTCAGCACAGATGATCAATTGTGAGAGAGTGTGAGTCTTCCTTATCACATTAACTTTCTCCTCTATTTTTTGTTTTCTTGGTCATATGGTTAGGTTAGTGATCTATGCTGCGCGTGATTTTACAAATTTGCAGCAAGAATTGCTCATTTAAGATAACAATGTTCTCGTATATTTCATTGAACTGAAGAGCTTAAAGATCATGCAAATTATGAATTCGTACAACAGGAATTAGAAAATTTACACTGTTAGTGTGCTTACTGTTGTTCTGTTTGTTGAAGGATGCCGATGCATGCAACTGATACACTACCTCTTCAAGCACTTATGAAGCCGATGATTCCAAATCATGCATCAGTCGCATAAAAAGATGGAACACAGAAGTCACATTTTGGTTCACAGAACAGTCATACTTTCTCATTTGTCAGCCCCCTCCAACCGAGCAATGAGGGACACAGCAACAATGGCCAAATTTCATGGAGCAACAAGGGCCTGGCTCCAGTAAGTTGGCAGGCACAAAATTCGGCTCGCTACATTCTGCTACATTCTGAAGCTATTCATGTTTCTCTCTGAAGATAAAATCTATGGATATATATTTCTTCTACTAGTCTCTAAGTTAGGTATGGTTTCCATCCATTCATCAATTTACATGTCTCGAAAAAAAGAGATGGCACTGACAACAATTGAAGTGGAAACTGCATTAGCCAGACTATGCTAGCCTTCCACAGATTACTTCGGTTGCATAGCATGCAGAGATGATTTTGCGTCAGGTTTTGAAGCCTGAATTTGATCAAGGCCAGAGCAGGTTAGCTCAATTATGTTTTCCCCTGCTCTCTCTCACAGCTGCATGTAGTAGTTCATGTCTCTTAAAGCAGACAAATCTATGCTTAGATTGAGTTCTATTCCTATTCGAGGCTTCAATTGGTTACCTACGCGCACAAATAAGATGCTAAATCAGCTTTAGTCTAAACCTGATTAGACCAACTTTTGTTTATGGTAATTTTTTTTATTGGAAGATGAAAACGGCTCGGTCAAATTTGAAATACAACAGGACACAAGTCCATGTTCTCAACGTGGGTAAATTGAGAAATTAAAAGACAATTGAATAAACAGATCGGGTCCTTCACATGCACATTCAGCTATGCATGCATAGATATCAGTAATAGATTAGCAAGAACATCAATAAATCTATACATGCAAAATAAGTGGCAATGCCTAATCCTCCTGGAAATTGGATGGATCAGTCTTGGATGGATCAGTCTTGTCGTGGTGGAACTGCACTACAATGCATGTTATGTTGTCCGCACTGCCCCGTGTAAAAGCAGCCTCTGTTAATTTTCTAGCAGCTGCCTCAGGTTCTTCTGTTCTGGCAATGGAAACAGCATCCTACACATGATGCATGCGGAGGTAAGCAAAAACAGCTCAATGTCTAGAGGTTATACACAAGGAAAAGAAACCTCAGGCCAGCATCCCGCCAGCATTCCCTCTCACCAATCAGATGCTAATTCAACGCATTGTATATAGTAACCAATTATCTCTATGATAGCCAATTTACCTCGTATTCTAAGCAGTGGGCAAAAATGTGAGTGGTCCGCTCACATAATCCAGTGGAATCTCTCATCAAAAGTGAGAAAAGACACATGTATTCATGCAAATGCACTTCCATGTATCAGACAGAGAGAGAGCGAGGGTTAGCATATTTACCTCATTGGGTACCACATCCCATAGTCCATCACTTGCGAGCACAAGCAATTCGAATTCCTCATCTATTTTCTGCTCCTGAAAGAGGAAAAAAATAGAAACAAGTGCTAAATAATTTTTGTATCGATTGGAAAAATTACATACAGCTTGATCCAGGCAAGTGGAAGAAATCATAGACTGAATGCTATACCTATAGACACCAAGATAAGCAGAAGTCCATTAACAACCAGTTAGAAACATTACACAGAGCAGCACTGAAGGGAAAGAGGCCCTCAGAATACTTACTTAATTTTTAGGTCTATTATACAACATTAAAAGCTTTCCCTAATCCTTGAACCTCCATATTTTAATGAAGATTAACAATTCAAATCCCGCTTCTTTGATAAGACAATGAGGAACTACAATCTTAATTAGCCAGCACCTCCTGTTGATATTACAGTTCAATTCAGGCGATTGAGAAAAACCACCAAGATCAAAAGTCGAAACAATGAAAGCCCTACTTTTCTCCTGCTGTAAACACCGCAGCATTTATGATATAGTATCCTACATTAAGACACTTTATAAATGTATATAGTCAACTGTGGAAGGTAATTTCCTCTCCTGGATTATTCTTGTGGTGAAAGTAAAACAAATCAACAAAATTTTCAATTATCTTGCTACTCTTGCTCAAAATGAAGATTTCCTGAATTATTCCTTGCTTGTATTAAATGCTTGAAACCAAAAGAAAGAAAATTGATCACATGATCAAAATCCTTTACTGGAAATCAAAACGATATAAGATCGACATTCTGGAAAAGGGAGGATGTTTTGTAGAATACCTGGATCTCAGGTTCTGCTACAACAAATTGCTTCAACATGCGGTTACCAAAAGCACGGGACATGGCCAATACACCACCTACTCTCCAAGTGCCTGACAAGACAGTCAAAGCAGTATGATTTCAGTTTTTAGGAATTGTCTGGAACTTATCAAAATTTAACGCACAAGTTGTAGAAGAAAATAAATGAAGTTTCCTATCCCCCAAATGGAATGGCTGCAAAATTCCCGACCAAGGATCATAAAAGTGGGCATTGATCAATAGTTGGGACATTTTAAGTAACAGTGGGTTCCACCAACCAGAGACAATAAGCATTTAAAGTCAAACCGGAATGAGTAGCAAGAAGTCAAGCAGCCAATCAGGAAACCAGGGTCTGGGTAGGGATCTTCATCTCAGATACCGTTTCAGTTACTAGGCTCAAAGCTAGGGACGGCGCATAGCGTTGCACCATAGAGAAAGGTTTGCATATAGAATATAAGCACCTATTATTTGGACTCATCCCTCATAAATCACAATTCATGCCAAAATTTAAACAAATTAGATGGTCCCCGATGTCCCAACTGCAAAAGCTTTCATCCTTTCAAATGTCAAAAGCTTTTCCTTGACCATCCAAAAGGGAGGACTATTCCAAAAATGTCTACACAGAATGGAGAACCCACTGGATCAATTACTGCCACATGCAGATCAAACGAAGTGAAAATGCTTGAAAACATGTATCACAACCAGTAAACAGATCTACCCGCCCACATTACAACACCTCCAGCACTTTCAATTCTCTTCCGCTCATCGCTTCTGTTAGGCTTATGATCCTCAGATAGAGGGATCGCTGTCCAATGGAAAAGGAGAACATAAGAAAAAACATTGAAGTAACATGATAAGAGCGAAAATAACAAGGAAATTCATGAAAATTCTTGTCTAGAAAATATTTGCCAACAACTGAATGAAAAATGCAATTCATAGCATGACTAATACCTTTTCCACCCTTCGAAATCACAGTCCGTGAGTCTCCAACATTGGCAACATAAAGATGATCACCAACTAGCACTGCTGTTGAAGCAGTAGAACCATCATCACGGTAGGTATCCTTTTCAGAGTCCAAAAAGTCTACATCAGTCTGTTGATATGATTCACCTGCATGGTTATTTTACAGAACCATATCAAGCCTATTTCACACCATTTAAAGCATATTGCATAAAAAGCAAATGACAGACTCGGAACCATTATATTGGTCTCAGCTGTGTCCTATACAGACATTTAAAAGAAACTGACAACTACATGGGACCCTGCTTGAAGATGCTACTAGGCACCAACAAAACAAAAAATACTTGATAGTACTATAATCTAGCTGATATTATGCAATTCATAGTAATGAGCCAAAGAGAACTTGGATGTACTGAGAGCTAATTTGGTGTCCGTGATAAATTGTGGATGCTTCAATAGATTCTCAAACAGATGCTCCTTCAAATACTCAGCAGCACGAGAACCACCATGACCTGTGACAGTACATCATATAACTGTTAAAATTGCAAAGACACCCCTCCCCCCCTCCCCTAAAAACAGAAGAAGAACTGTTTGTTGATAAATATGTGAGATGCATGACCAACAGGGACCTGACTGATGGTCGTGATAAAGAGAGTCATGGGTTGTAGCCTACAGATTTCTTCTCTTGAATGATCCTACCTTAGCTGAAACCATGCGGCAGCTTAGGTTACAAAAATTTGACCAATTGTCTGATTATGCAATTTCCTAGGTGGAAGCTACTAAAGGAAACAGTCATGTTCATAGACACCAGGTGTTTAAACATCCCTTGAGCAGATCATAGTTTCCATGAAAATAATGGTCGGACACCTGGAGGTACATCAATAGTTGATAACCAAACTATAATGCAACATGCGTACTCTTCCATTCACTTGGTATTGGCATCTTCTAACTGGGTCAAAAATAGCCATTCAAGCAAAAAAATAAAAATTGGCAACTTCAGGAAAAGGAAGAATAATGAGAGGATCTAACCATCAAAGATTCCAAACATGCAGACTCTTTGCCCATCAATCGTGGTGTTTTTGACATCAAAGAAATCCTCCATGGTAACCCTCTTTCCCCTAAAACTTGAATACCCACAGCTCAATTCCCCTTCTTCACTGCAAAAAACATAACCCAAATTAAACGCGGCTGGGTAGAATTACATTAGACAGCTTATACCACAACGACAATTTCAACCTTGCAAGCGAGAAACTGATTACTCTAGGCGACCTCCAATAATAAGAAATTGGAGCTAATAAATACAGTGAAAATTCAAACTTTAATGGGAAGAAAAAGAACACAAGTCCTGCAATAGAGAGATTGAAATGCATAAGCACATACAAGAAACTCAAAGTATCATAATACTATAGCAATTGCATATCATTTCTTCAGCCACCCAAAGGTTAACAGCTGGCCAATCAATCCTATTTATAATTGCAGTAGCGAGTGTAAACAGGCCTATGTCCCTAGAACTCTCACCATAGATAGATACAACAGCAAATATAGAGAAACAAGAACCAACCTTTTCCACCCTCTACAAACAAATCCACCATCATCATCTTCCCCCGTCAAAAGATCAGCAGTAGGTCCCCTTTTCGCCGTGGAAACAGAATCAACCATCATACTTACACTACTCATTGTAAAAATCTGCCTATTCCACTTACAATTTACACCACGGCTTGCATTCAAACTCCTTCCAACATTGCCTAACTGCAACCTCGTTTTGCAAAATATTCCGGCTTGTACAATCACTCTCCTTATGCAGCTGCTGTATAACATCTAAATACACCTAACTATGACCTTCAATGCCAGATCTCTACCTGATCAACAGCACCTGCACAAGTCCAATAACAATATCAAAACTATCGAAAAACACCCTCAAAACTTAAAATTAAAATCCAATTAACACAAATTCAATAATTTTAGCATGGCCCTTTGAGATACAGGATTATCACATAGAATTAAAACACCCCAGATGAAAAATATTCAGAATTCTGACTCTTTTCATTCATTTTAAGCCAAAATAATCATAAACCAGCCACCTCGCCCCAACAAAAAGAAAGCATACCTTTAAATTACTATACTCAATTACTCATTAAGCTGGGAAATCAAATAAGAACAATAAAAGAGCTTTAAAACAGGAAAAATGGAAACCAGTCAAGAAATTATCAATCTTTGATAGAAAATCAAGATAGTTTTAATTTATAAATGGAAAGGATTCACGGAATGATATGGGTGGTTCAAAAAATGGAGGATCCGAATCCGAGATGCAAAAGGGAATAGTCTTTCAGAATCAACTGACTGAATGATGAATGCTGAATCATGTTGTTTCTCTCTCTAGAAACAGCAACTCTATAGGGATATAAAGAGATTCAAGAGAGATACAGAGAGAGACAGAGGTGATGTTTGGTTTTGAGTCTGGCACCGAAGAGAAGAGGAAACGTGGCACACTTCATGCATCCACTCATTTAGCTGTTTTTTCGGTGTGTACAGATCTACCTTGGTATCGAACGGTGCCAATCACAGTTTGACACCAATCATACAACACATTGAACTTTCTTTTTCGGCCAAATTGGAAGAACCTCGAACTTAAAGCTAAAAAACAAATACCTCTCTAAACTAAAATATCTTCGATTTTCTACCCTAAACATCATGATTTTATAAGGATTCTATCGACAAATTGAAGAACAAAACACATAAAATCATCTTAATTCCTCTTTATTCTCTAATAGTAAACATATATTTCTCAAGTTGCTAGAGAAAAGGATAGGAATTTGTAGGATTTTTATGAGTTTTTTCCACAATTTCCTTGAATACGGGGATATTAACCACTAACTACTAACTATACATCTAAAAGGAATGGGTTTTTTTACTGTATAGATGTGTATTGTTTATCGTCTTACATATTATTATGGATGAACTGTGTAAAAAATTTTATTTTTTTAATTTGATTCTTAAATATATTTTTTTTACAATTTAATTTTAATTAAAAACTAATTGATTTTGATTTCTTATGAAATGGTGAGATTAAAAGAAAAGGGATCAAAATGAAAAAGCATCAAACATAGATGGTGTGCCATAAGTTTAAAAAAATACATTTTGGTCCTCAAACTTCAAAAATAACACAAATTATACAATATTGGTACCTCAATATTTTTTAAATTCAATTTTGGTACGAAATTTTATTTTTGTTATTTTTTAGTATCTAATTGAGAGATAAGAGAAAGAGAGAAGTAGTCAAATTCTGGTGGTAGAGAGAGAGACATGTCATTGACACCGGTTTAGAACACCAGAACATACAATATTTGTGTCAAATGGTTCCATTTTATTAGGGGGTTCATATTAGGTGTATTTTTTTACCTTTAAAGTTTATGAAAAAAACATATATGAGCTCAGATTGATTCTTGGTTTTGGGTTGATTTTGGTTTTTGAAATGGTTTTTTGGGTTTTTTGAGGTCATGAATAAATTTATCACTGTTCATAAGGTGTTTTTGGTCAAAAATAGATTGAAAATGGATTTTTTGGTAAAAACAACTAGGGCCTTAATTTTCTAGCCATTGTTTGGGCACATCAGATGATGCATCGTCCATTTTTTAAAAAACAAAAATTAAGGCAAACATGGTTCTTAATTTATTTGATTACATTTATTCATAAAAAAAATGATTTGAACTCAAATATTTTAAACTACTAAAAAACTCGTTGAGAAAACCTGCCTATACAATTTTTTATAGGAAATAAAAATATTTGACCCGCAGCGGAGCAGGGGTCACTTAACTAGTTTTTTATTGTAAAATGTTGGTTTGAGAATATTTTTACTATCAAATAAAAAAATATTAATAATATTCAAATTCAACCTTTTTTAATATATAAAATTGATGTTATAACCCAATTTTTTACCTTGATTATTCTATGTATAGTTTAGTTTTCGGTATTTAGTTTTAGTTTTAGTTTTAATATGTATAAGAAAAAAGAATAAAAAAAAAGTTCAGGGAGTGAAATGAAAAGAAAAGAGAACATGGGACAAAGATTATTAAGGACTAAAAATGATAGGGGAAGAATACACAAAAGAGGGAAAGAAGAAAAAAAATAGAAGGATCAAACAAAATGGAAAAATTATTGAAAGAAATCATACACATTAACAAGAGGAAATTTAATTAATTAAGAATCCGTGGTAAAAAAAAAACAATATATATTATTTCTCTAGTTTAGTTTTTTTTTTTTTCATAGGATCCTTAGCAATATAAATACAGGGCACACACAAAGAGAAAAGGAGATACTATTGCAAAATAAACTAGCAAAAACCAAGCACCAGTCAAGTTTGTCTAGTTGTAGCAGTCATATTCTTAGCCTCCAATCTCCCAACTCCAGTGGAGACAAACACCGTCCACATTGATTTTTTTTTTCCAGCATTGTTTCTCCTCATTATAACCTCTCTGATCTACTTTCAACGAACTTCAACGACTTGTAAAGGTCAATCTTAACCACAAATGAATTTTTTTGGGTTTAGAATGGTATTAATGTGTTTCTAGTTGTTGTAAACTTTGATTTCTGTAGATTGTGGATTATATATTGAATTGTGAGTTTGGTATATTTTGATTATGTATATATGATGATTTGATTTTGTGCATATATTGTAATCCATAAATTTAATAACTAAACCATTATCGGTCGTAGTTCAAAGATGTTGGCATGTGAATGAAAATTTGCTTGGTGTGCGGTTTGATTTTTATTATATTCAAAATTATTTTCAAACAAAAAATAATCTTTGGTTTTTCATAATTTTGTTGCATAATAATAACTTTTATTATTTATGAAGCTAGCCCTTGATAAATAAATAGTTTGATCCTTGTTCAATGATGTTAACAAGTGAATAATAGAAACTATATATATATATATATATATATATATATATATATATATATATATATATATTGAAGTTAAAGTTTAAAATGCTTATACTCACGAACACCAATTTGATTTCTCGTGGGGGTGGAGAAAAACAACAAAAAAAAAATATAGGCGTTATTAATGTTATATTTTACTATTAAGAGAAATTTCAAACTAAAAAGTTTATACATTCATTTAATAAAATAAATCAAGAGTTATATATGTCAATAATTAATAATAAATTTATTAATTTCAACCAAAAATTAAGCGAGAAATAGAGATAAAGATTCATAATAAACTATTTAATCTTGTCATGGGAAGCTCTTTAAATCTTTTTTATTTAATTATACAAAAATAAGCTTGTTTTTTTTTGTTAGAAAATAAATAATTTAAACTCAATTGAAAAAAAAAATATTCTTTTTGTCATTGGCTCATAATTTGATAAAAAAAAATTAGATTAAATATAAATAATCGACATCAAGATCGTTTGTTTTGGTTGTTGGGATAGTCAATAACTTTATCTTTCTTTCATTATTTTTCAATGAGATTCCCTTTTCTTTCTTAATCTAGGGACTAAAAATAAATAAAATAATATTTTAACTAAAATGACTTTTTGCATAAATTTTAGATTGGTTATGTGGTTTTCTTGCATATTTTTTTTGTCCTCTTTCTTTGAATTTTGTTTTTTTTATTTTGTCACAAATTTCACAAATAACTCATTAAAATGGTCAAAAGGATTCAATCCGAAAAAAAACAAACAAAACTATATTTGATTTTGTCAAATCAAGTATCAACTGAGCATATAATTGTTTTACGATACCATGAGAACTCTTATACCAGGCCAACTAAAATAAATCACAAAGCTCAATTCTAGATCAATCTAATATTAAAGGAGCAGTGTTTGCACTCCATGTTTTTAAATTATATATATAATAGTTTCTTCATTCAAGTAACCAATAATTATCTAATATAACCCAAATCTAATATTTGAATTTTGAAAAATATCTCATGACAAGAAGACATTAGTATTAGAGTGTGTCTCTGGTTTTTTTTAATAATAATTTACGAAATGTGACTCTCTTATTCTTCTAATTTTACCCTTTTAATTGTCTAACCATCGATTATAACACAGAGAAATTCTATCTTCAACTAAAAAAATAAAAAGAAAATAACAAACAAAGAAAAACACAAAGAAAATAAATCTCAGTACAGGTAAAATCCATGATGATGAAGGTGTCTCATGCACTCTTCTTTTCTTTTTCTTTTTTTCAATTTTATTTAATTCGATTTAAAAAGAGTGATGGATGAATTTCATTTTGTTTTCTTGATACAAAACCAACTCAATGCAATCCATCATAAAGTAGTGCACATCCCTGGAGCATTCATTCATTATACTCTCTTTGTCAATCTTATGGACTTGTGATTAGTGTATTTCTGTACTGGAAATAATTAAGACCAGTTTATTTTAAGGTTTTAGAAGTGTTTTTTAATTGTTTTTATCTTTTCTTACTGTAAATTAATCTTTTTAGTGTTTATAAGTCATTTTAATATGCTGATGTCAAAAATAATTTTTTAAAAAAAACATTATTATTTTAATATTTTTTTAAACGAAAAACACTTTAAAAAATAATCATTCATGTGAATTGTTTTTAAACACCCCCTAAGATCATTCGTTTTAAAATCTAGCTCTGGTATCTACACGGGACAGCTCTTCTCAAGTCATGGTGGTTCATGTGGGTTAACTAAAAATAACTTAATTTAAAAATAAATTAATGTGCTTTGACTAAGTTTTTTGCAGGCTAACCAGATGGAGGTCGGCCTAAAATTTTTACCGGTTTATACTGGCCAATCATCTCCCTAGTTTTGTTAAGACTTGGTCAGACATGGATCTCAGGGTAAATAGTTCTATCACCTGAACTTATTTAAAAATTGGGCTTTGGTATGGTTTTCTTGTATTGGGCTCATTCTAATATTCAGGTCCTTTTCCATTTAATTTCATCTGCTGGGCTTAGTTTTAACCAAATCTTCTACTTGCCACGTAACTTGTTACAAATGGCCCATCTCAAAATAAAAAAGATGCGTAAAACTTCTTACAAAAAAGGGGATTTCCCCTCTCTCGATAAGGAATAGAAAGGGATAATCGGATATCAATTTTATGTGGAAAAATAACATCTCATCTCTTAGTTACATGCATTTAGGTCATTGTAGCACTGTAATTGCTAGCTTTGAATAATTTTTGAGTTTAGTAACGCTAGAGAATAATATAAATTTTATTCTGATATCTCACCTAACAGTTTAAGTTTTTAAATTGAGATGATTTTTTAACATGGTATCAGAGCTTTGATGACTAAGCGGTCACGAATTCGAATCTCACTATCTCTATTTATTTGATAAAAATTAAGCACAAGATAATGAGAACTTGTGCAAGTTTCAACCTCAAAGAACTTTTACTTGAGAGGGTGTGTTAGAGAATAATATAAATCATATCATGTGATGAAATAATGCATTGTACAATATATTTAGTGTATTTACGAGTCAGAATCATTTTTTGTATCCAATTCTAAAAGGTATTTTTTAATTAATTTATACATATTAATTGATATATTTTTTTAAATGATCATAAGAGATGCACTCTATATATATATATATATATATCAACCTAGTAAATTCATGAAACTTTAATAAATTCTTTTTAAAATCTAAAAACCTAAAACACAAACATGGTATATTGCATCGCTACTGGTATATGCTGCCTTGTAGAAAAGAAAAAAGAGAAAAAATAATCGTGTGGGATTTTAAGATTTTAAAGTGTTCATAACACCATTAATGTAAAATAAATATATTTGACCTCGTATTTAAAAGTTTA
>Ga0307515_10012924_pt1 | contig 15657 bp, 9 predicted proteins | sample 17_EM_MG_FD_194513 | JGI IMG/M metagenome (GOLD analysis project Ga0307515, IMG submission 194513) | Populus trichocarpa ectomycorrhiza microbial communities from riparian zone in the Pacific Northwest, United States - 17_EM | ecosystem: Host-associated > Plants > Roots > Unclassified | place... | reverse complement strand
ATCTTGAAGTCTTCTTTTCTTTTTGTAGCTAGGATGAATAAGGAATCCTTGTAAGAAAAGGATTTTGAAATAATTATGAATCCTTGCCACACTTGGAAACTATGTTGGAGCCCATTAAAGATCTTTGGAGAATTAGGAGATTCCCAAAATAAGCTGCCACATCCTTTTAGGAAAAGAATCCTAGCCAAATAGGAAGTCCACAAGTCAAAAGGAAGTAAATAATAAAATTCGTACAACCTCTGTTGACCAGTGTTTCGATGCGTTTCCGAACTCTGATTGACCTGCAATTTTAAACCAAGGTAGGACTACATGTCAAGAACCTCCACGTAACATTTCAGCTTGATCCAACGGTCGGATTGAGAATTATAACTATCGCTGTAAAACTGGATAGGTGCACTTTTTACGTCAAAATTCGAATTTGACCTTGCCTGGATCATATCACTTAGTGTGTTGCGTAGTAAGAAATTATATGCTAATCTTAAAAAGTGTGCCTATTGCATGGAGAAAATTGTGTTTTTTGGCTATGTTGTAACTGCACAGGGTATCGAGATGGATGAGGAGAAAGTTAAGGCCATCTGGGATTGGCCTACACTCAAATCGATACATGAGGTAAGCAGTTTCATGGGTTAGCTAGTTTTACAGGCGTTTTGTGAAATATTTCAGTACAATAGCTGCACCCTTGAATGAAGTTGTTAAAAAGTCAGTTGGGTTTAAATGGGGGGAGGAACAAAAATTGGCTTTTGTTATTTTGAAAGAGAAATTATGTTCCGCACCCGTTTTGGCTTTACCTCATGATGCGAACCTCGTGATCACGCAACCCACAATCAAGATTGAGATCTGATCCCGGAAAGCCGAAATAGGTCTGATAGGAGTGTGACACAACGGAAACCTACTCCAAGGCACCAACACTATTGGAATGAGTAGAATGACGCCACGAAGCCAGTTAATCTTCGATAAGTCAGATTCAGTTCATTCAAGAACTGAAGAATGCAAGAATCACTCTCACACGTTAAAACTTAAAAATCCAGAAGTAATAATCATCAAAGCTGCTGAAATTTTGGTTACATGAGTTTAAATAGTTCTTAAAAAATTAACCCTAATGGACCCCTTATGTGGACTTATATGAGGTCCACTCAAAACTGACCCAAAACTCTAAACTGAAAAGCCCATAAGCTGATCCACACAAGCCCTGGATCTTAGCTCAAAACAAAGTTCTAACATGAAAGGAAATAATAAAAATAACTGATTTGTCATTAAATACCACCAGCCCTTCTTTCCTTGTGTAGCTAGGATGGATAAGGAATCCTTATAAGAAAACGATTCTAAAACATTAATGAATCCTTGCCACACTTGGAGATTATATTGCAAGTCATTAAAGATCCTTGTGGAACTAGGAAATTCCCAAAACAAGCTCCCACATCCTTGTAGGAAAAGGATCCTTATCAAATAGGAAGTCCACAAGTCAAAAGGAAGTAAATAACAGAATTCGTATAGCCTGTTCTGACCTATTTTGCAAGTCCTTTCCAAACATCGATTCACTTGGAAATGTACCCTAACATAGAAAAATACCTCTGGAATCGTATGGTAAAGTTTCAGCTTGAGCCAACGGTTGGATTTGAAGTTAGGCTCAATAGCGTAAAACTGAACGGTAGAAACTCTTACGCCAAAATCCGAATCTGACCTTGCTTTTGTCGTATCACAATGATGAACCGTATCATTAGATGTATTGTATGAGCATTTCTATTGGCCAAAGATGAAAAGAGATGTACAACGAATTTGTGAACAGTGCATTGCTTGTAGAAAGGCAAAATCTAGAGTACAACCGTATGGACTATATACACCATTACCTGTGCCTACTGAACCTTGGGTAGATATCTCTATGGACTTTGTTTTAGGTTTACCTAGGTCAAAAAAGGTAGAGACTCTATTTTTGTTGTGGTTGATAGGTTTTCTAAAATGACGCATTTCATTGCATGCCATTAAACAAATGATGCATCTCATATCGCAGACTTGTTCTTCAGGGAGATTGTACGTCTGCATGGCATTCCTAAGAGTACAGTGTCAGATCATGATGCTAAGTTCCTTAGCTACTTTTGGAAGACCTTGTGGGGAAAGTTGGGAACTAAACTCTTATTTTTTACAACATGTCATCCTTAAACAGATGGACAAACTGAGGTAGTGAATAGAACATTATCCCAAATTTTATGTGTTGTAATTCAAAAGAATTTGAAAAGTTGGGAAGAATGTTTGCCTTTTGTTGAGTTTGCTTATAATAGAACTGTACATTCGACCACTGGGTTTTCTCCTTTTGAAATTGTTTATGGTTTTAATTCACGAACTCCTATGAACTTAATTCCTTTACCTTTTAAAGAAATGATAAGTTTAGTTGGTGAAAAGAAGGCAAAGATGATGAGACAACTCCATGAGAGAGTTCAATTGCAAATAGAGAAAAAAAACAGGCTTCACGCTTATAAAGCAAATAAGTGACGTAAACTGGTTGTTTTCCAACCCGGTGATTGGATTTGGGTGCACATGCGTAAGGAACGATTTCCTAACCAAAGGAAATCAAAATTACAGCCTCGTGGTGATGGTCCATTTCAGGTTTAAAGAGAATCAATGACAACGCATACAAAATTGACCTTCTAGGTGAGTATGGTGTTAGTGCTACCTTTAATGTTGTTGATCTTACATTGTTTGACATAGATTTTGATTCGAGGTCGAATCGTTTCGAGGAGAGAGGGGATGATGTAGACCAGCCTAGAAACACCAACAAGGACCCATTACATGTTCCAAATGGTCCAATGACTCGGTCCAAGATAAAGACATTGAAAGAGGCAATGAATGCATTGGTTTTGAAGGTTTCAACCAAGTCATAATTGAAAGGTCCATTGGAGTATCAATAGGAGACCCGAGTACATCTTATCCATGTGCAAGAGGGGTCCAGAACAACCTTATTTGGGCCATGAAGTGAGGACAACAAAGGAAACAAAAGAATCCTACCACAACTTAGAAACAACATGGGTGGCTACCTTTTCCTTTTGTTTCTAGGATTAAGGGGTTGCATGGAAGGCTATAAATAAGCCTTGAATCAGTTCTGTAATATTTTACTTCATTCTCTTCTTCTCATGGCAGAACATGGATTTAATATTAGGAGCTTTATTTTATTTTGTTAACTATAGCCCAAGGCTTGTTTGGGCTTAATTAATACTTTGTTTTCAGCTAGGATCCAAGGCTTGTTTGGATTAAGTTATGGGCTTTTCAGTTTAGAGTTTTGAGTCAGTTTTGAGTGGACCTCATATAAGTCCACATAAGGGGTCCATTAAGGTTAATTTTTCAAGAACTATTTAAACTCATGTAACCAAAATTTCGGCAGCTTAGATGATTATTACTTCTGGATTTTTCAGTTTTAACGTGTGAGAGTGATTATTGCATTCTTCAGTTCTTGACCGAACTGAATCTGACTTATCGAAGATTAACTGGCTTCATGGTGTCATTCTACTCATTCCAATAGTGTTGGTACCTTGGGGCAGGTTTCCATTGTGTCACACTTCTATCAGACCTATTTCGGCTTTCCAGGATCAGATCTCAATCTTGATTGTGGGTTGCGTGACCACATGATCACGAGGTTTGCATCACTATGTCTGCTTGGGCTTGGAGCTTAACTGAACTTAAGGATGTTGGGTCTTATAGCTCGTCAGACCCATGTCCGTTTAGGATCAGCGCTAGGCTGAACCATAGGATGTTGAGTCTGGAAGCTCATGAGACACATGTCTGTTTGGGCTCAAAGTGTAGTTAAACCTAAGAAAGTTGGGTCTGACATCTTGTGAGACTCATGTTTGCTTGGGCTCAACACATAGCTCAATCCAATAATGTTGGGTCTGGCGGCTCACCAGACCTATGCACATTTGGGCTCTACTCTTGACCACGTCTAAGGGTGTTGGCCTGGAAGCGAAGTACATCCATGAATAATGGTTTTCTAGTTTAAATGTTAAAAGATAGAATAAAATATAAACTCTTTTATTGTCTTACAAAAGACATAACATAAAATCACCAAATTTCTTTACATTAAATACTTTAAAAAAATAATTAAAGATTGGATTTAATTGCTAAACATCGTCTCAACTGCTTCTTGAAGTAAGCTGACTAGTAGTTGCTAGTTATGTGTTAGCATTTTGTTGAGGCAAATCAATTATTATTATTTTTTGTGAATGCAAAAAAAATTATAGGCATTAGTAATGTGTTTTGCACCATCAAGAAAAAAAATTAATTGCGAATAAAAACGTGTTTAATAAAATAAAATTAAAATTATATGTGCTAACAAATATTAAAAAAGATTCTGATACTAACCAAAGATTAAGTAAGTAAATTGAGATAAAAATGTATATTAACATATCTGATTGCGTCAAGCAGAAAGCTCTTCAAAAAAAACATTTATTTAATTATACAACAATAAAATTGTTTCTTATAAGAAATTGAAAAATAATAATTTTATAATGTAATTCATTCGGTCTTGTTACCATATCCTTTTTAATAAACTTTTTTTCTTTGGTTTTTAATATGATAAAAATCATAAACAATTAGAACAAAAAAAATCTAGATGATTTGAAATAATGAAAAAATAAATATCCTTTTAGTTAAAACCCTGTTATCCAATTAATAATATCTCAATTAAAATTCTTTTTATTCAATAATAATTAATTTGAATAAACTTTAAGAGGGGAAGAGGCATTCATAGAGAGCTAGGGCTGTATAAAAAAAAATGCATGCTTATATCATAAAAATGTTATTATCTCATTTGAAAATAAATCAAAACTAAATAAAATTTAATAGAATAAATTTTATAAAAATAATTTCAATTATTTTATATATATAAATCTTAATTAAAATTTTAAAGAATAAATAAAGGCCTCAAACAAGAGTTGTTTGGGCCTAATGGAATCATATGCGACACCAAAATAAGAAGGCCAAACTCACACTTCTAGCCCATTATTTTTTTTAAATTGGGAAAATAACCTTTTTTTTAAATCAAATAATACGATCTCTAGTTCAACTTCCGCCATCAAAAAGTTGGATTTCAACTTCTTCGATAAAAGAAAACTCATTTCAACCATTTGTTTCCAATCCTATTGTTAGAATAAAGGACAATAAAGATGTAGAGCTTAAGTAATCAAAAAGATATGTCCTATCTCTTAATGGTATTAAAGCTAGTATTCAAAAATGGATAAAAATATTTGAATAGGTTTAATAATAATAAAAAACTTAGTCCATATTAATACACAAGTGAGAATATCTCTATTTAAGTTTCTTCTTTGATTTGACTTATAAAACAACCAACACATGTACCTTTCTTCTCAAAATGTCTTTTATTTAAGTTCTTTGTAATTATATATATACACACCTTTCAATTTGATTTTTTTGACACAAGCATAATTAATAGTCTTTTTACGAGAAAAAAGAGATGCAAGATCCATAAGTTAACCCTAAGAGCCTTTTCTGGGTGAAAATGATAAAAAGAATCTGGGCATTAAGGTTAGGGATTAAATTGAGAGTGAGTGTTAATGTTAAGGATTAAATTAAGATTTTCTCTAAAGTATATATCTAATGTACACAATATACATATAATACAAATCCAACCCAACGGTTGGAATATTTTTCGTTAATGGACCAAAGGATAGCCTAGTTCATTGTAGATATGGTCCACCCAGGTCCAACTAGACAAATACTATATCCCTAAAGGGACAACAATTATTTTTTATCATACCAAATAAAATAAAAATCAGTATAAAAAATAATTTTTGATCTTTCATGGGAAGGATAAATATTGTTACTTCGACAATAATAATATTTAATAAGATTTATGGCAAGCAATACTCTATATATTTATATATTTATTGGAGATAAAAATAGGTGGCATGAATACATGTCTAGTGTAGGTTGCTAATTAATCTGGAATGTGAATGAATCAATGAGATTATTGTTAGATAATTTCTCTTATGAAGCCACTTAATGTCATATATACTAAAAATTAATAGATTTTAAAAAAAAATGACGGAGAATCATTGGAAATGAATGAAATTAAAGAAAGGGAAAGAAACTAGTATTATAATTTCACAGTCTTAAAGCTCCTAGAATATGCTTTTATAATTAGAAAATAAATAAAAAGTAATGTTTTGATGAATCTTTTCATATTAATTGCATAAATACAATAATGAAATTAAATGATTAATAATTTATCCATCATAAACCACCTTATCATTTAATTAGTGCGTGTTACTAAAAATATCAAGTGTGTTTCAGATTATTTAAATAAGATGAAATAAAAATTTATCATGGGCATGGCTAAAGTTTTTCCTCAATTAATTAAAAAGATTGTCTGCTTTTTTTTTTTGTTACTTAGAAGTCTCAATCAATTATGAATTTCTTGAATTATTCTTTTATACACACACACACACACACACACACACACACGAAATATACAATATTTTTCCTTATTGAGTTTATAATTACTCCACCTTTACACCCATTTTATTTTATGCATTAAAAAAATTATAAATGATAAATCCAAAGTCACAACAAGTTTCATATTACTATTTCATGAGGAATTTTGCTTGACCTATATATTCTCATTATATTTTCCACTACATGATTTTTCTTATGGAAAGCCCTATAACATGATAACAAAAAGGTTTACTGTCATTGCAATACCTATCAATGAGGTTCTAAATACAATTCACATGAAAAATGAGCTTTTTACAGGTTGTGATCCTAGACCAAGACGAGTATAATTAATATGGGCTTTGTATTTGAGCTTACTAGTAGCTGGGCTGGACCAATGAATAGAAGTTTGCCTATGAAAACAAGTTCTACAAGAGACTCTTTAGAGCTTAAGTCAGTAAGTGTATAAGAGAAAATAAGAAAAATATAAGTATATGAAAGTGTTCAATATGAAAAAGTTATAACTTGTTTTGTTTACCTGGTGACCCAAGGTATTTATATGCCTTAGTCACGTCAGCTCACATTGGTAGTTACATGAAAATTGAATTGTATAAACATTGGTGTCCATCATTAAATGTAGTCTTTAGCATGTTATTGGTGAAGTGGTTGGTGAACATCAATGACATGTTTACTATAAATAGCTTTTGGTATAGGACAAAGGTGTTTTATTGAATAGAATATGCAATGTCACCAATGTTATACTTACATAAAAGTTTATACTTACAAAAAATATATTAGTAAATTATAAAATAATTTGTGTGTGCAAGGTGCATAGTTCCACATTATGACTCCTTGTAATTCAAAAAATATTTAGCGTTTGTATATTAATTAGATAATATATTTGAAAAAGGCAGGAGGACGAAAAACTTTGGCCATTTAGGCCTTGACGATGTGAGATGATTGGTGGTCATGCCATGGTTGTTGCTACATTGTTTGATACGATAAAAACAAGGTCAAATTCGGTGCTACGATCCAGGCAGGGTCAAATTCGGATTTTGACGCAAAATGTGCAACTATCCAGTTTTACGGCAACCGTCATAATTCTCAATCTGACCATTAGATCGAGCTGACATTTTACATGGAGTCTCCTGACATATTTTCCTACCTTAGGTTAAAATTTCAGGTCAATCGAAGTTCAAAAGGCATCTCAATACGGGTCAACAGAGGCTGTACAAATTATTTACTTCCTTTTGACTTGTGGACTTCCTATTTGGCAAGGATCCTATTCCTACAAGGATATGACAGCTTGTTTTGGGAATCTCCTAGCTCTACAAGGATCTTTAATGGGCTGCAATACAGTTTTCAAATGTGGCAAGGTTTCATAAATGTTTCAAAATCCTTTTCTTACAAGGATTTCCTTATTCATCGTAGCTATAACAAGGAATGAAAGTCAGCAATTTATTCTCCTAATTAAGTAAGGAAGTTGGCCAGATCTTATTCCTAAAGAGGGAAGGATTATTTAATGCTTTCCCTAACTTAGGAAGGAAAGTAATTAAATCAGCAACAAAGGAGGAAATTTGTTTTCTTATTTGTCCAAGTTAAACAAGGAAATCCAAGGTAATCAAGGACATCAAAGGGGGAAGTAACACAAATTTTCCAAATCAGATTTCTCCTAGTTTATTTAGGACTTCTTAAGGGTGACAAATCTGATTCTAGCATATTTAGGATGATATTTTTTGGATTTTTATTATTTTTATTATTTTCTTCTTAGTCTTTAGTTTATTATTACTTATTTGGGTCGGTTGTAAGTGGGCTTCATATAAGTCCACCTAAGAGGGGTCCATTAGGGTTTCTTTAAGCCCATAGTCAGTATAAAAAAAGACATAACCAAACATGTAAGGTTAGACAATTCAGACTAATAAAACTTCTTGTTTGCCGCATTTTGTGTGTATATGTGTGTGTGTGTGTGTTGGTCGGATAATCTCCCTTCCTTGGTTCTCTAAAGAACTGAAAACGACTTATCGAAGAACAACTATCTTCGTGGCGTCATCCTTATACTTCTCGTTCGCGAATCAATATTCGTTGGGTGGGGGTTTCCGTTTCCAATAGTGTTGGTGCCTAGGTACAAGTTATTTTTGTGTCACACTTATATCAAACCTGATTTACTTGGCTTTCCGGGAATTCCTGATCACGAGGTTCGCATCACTATTTGTTTGTGTTTTTTTTTTCAATGTGCACCATCATCACTTATCAAAGTAAAACCCATGGCCATATAGTATGGCGAATGAAATTGGAAATGTTTTTTTTACAAGAATCTCCTTAATAAAAAAAATGAAATACTATAATAATAATAATACTATAATAGTATTTATGAAGGACACTAATTAAGTATTTAAAGTTCATTTTTTTTATGAGTGTAATTGTATATACAGACAAAAATTGTATAAAATACAAGAGGCATTCCCCAAGAATTACAAAAACCCGTTATCGGGTCCAAATTACCTCAGGCAACAAGAAAACAAGCAAAAGCAAAAAGAAGTTCAAAAATCAAAAAAATGGACACCCAAAAAAATAGTAAGGGTACCTGTCTATCAGGTATCTGAAAAATCCAAAATTGGTCAACCGATTGTTAAATAGAAGCCCAGAAACCAAGAATTTTAGAAACTGGTCAATTGATTTCTAGAAAACCTAAAACTGATCAGCTGGTTCTACAGTAGCAGTAGACCTGAAGTGCAGAATTCGAAAGACAACCAATGTAAAGGAACCTCTTGACATTGGAAGACGTCATATGTACTTAAGAGTGGCTGGAATCAGATACCTTGGTTTGAGCTTTATCAAATGGGAACAAGCTTGAAAATCTCCTAACTAATATCTTTATGAGGATGATAAATTTGATGGAAGACTTGATTCTGATTATTCCTCACATACCAGATGAAGTAAAACATGGCTGAGAGGATTAGCCGAGCAAACAGATGTATGAAATCTTTCTTCTTTCTGAAATGCAAGGATACTCACTTGAGTGAAAAGATCATCATGTCATTGTAGGCCAACCTATAAGAGTCCTGTTCATAAGAGTTCCCCAAACCAAAGTAGAGAAAGGTCACTCAAAGAACATGTGGTCATGTGTCTCAACATGAAACCCACAAAGTATACATATCAATAAGGTGATAATCTGATAGGTATGAAGTTTGTCCATGGTGTTAAGGCAACCCAAACTAGTAAGCAATATGATAAAAAGAAAAGTGTCTTGAAATTTGACTTGGAAAATAAAAGACATGATGCATAAAGTATATTGGTCTCGAGTCTGGAAGAACCTCCCAAATCAAGTTGACAATAAACTTTCTTGATGAGTGAACCTTCTAGAAATAGAAGTTTGGTAAGGCAATCCTTGGATGAAAGTGCACAGATTCCTAAATAGTCTATAGCTCCTGACTCCTGAGGGGAAAGCCCAAGTACCCTACTCAATTATGTCCAAAACCTTTGCATCCCAAGGCAGCCCCGTGAAGGATAACATTCTATAAGGTAAAAGGTCATAAAATCGTTGCTAATCCGATAACCAATAGTCAAGACGAAGAGAAACAAGTGTCCTATCACCTATGTGAGAGATAAATATCCCTTCACATTAGTCTCTACTGAGAAGAATCTTTCTCCAAGACTAGGAAGGAGCTAAAGGAAGTCTAACATGTTAGAAAGATTTCCCTCTAAGCAAGACATTATGCACCCAAACTGCCCAAACAGAAGAGCTATACAATAGGAGCCCTTAGACATGTTTAAGAATAGGTTTTTTTATTCTATGTCATGACCCTCTTTATCCCCAAACCCCCCCTCTTTTAAAGGGTAACAAACAGAAGCCCAAACTACCTTAGTAAACAAGAGAGCATGGCAGGATAAAAATAGTTGACCAATATACCTGAAAAGAGAATAGAACAGATTCGAACAACTCAAGATGACTAAAATAACTAAGGGATGTTGACGTCTAAAGCTTGATCCTAGAGATAAGTCGCTCCACTAGAGGTCTGACCTTTAGCATGTAGTGATCTGATTCAACATCTGACTCACTATCAGCATTCAATCTGACCTTCTCCGTAGCAAAAAGGTCACCAACCTCTACAGCAGTTTACGACCTAAAGTGGTAGACCGAATTAGAATGAAGTAGTTGACCTATTCCTAAGGGCACTGGCTCCTAGGGCTACTATGTTATCCAACTAGTCATCCGGTTTCTTAAATTTTTGAACCGGTCGACCTATTTTATTATTGAGTCGTCTTAGGCTACTGTTTTTCCTATAGCAACTTTTGGGGGGATGCAATCCCATTTGCAAAAATGTAATATGCTTGTAAGGCATCGTCTTTATTTTTAATCTTAAGCATGTCTTCTACGTAAAAATTCAGGGCCTCAACTGAAGCCTTATAGGAGTATCCAAAAACTTTACAAGTTTCACAACCTTTGGTTTCCACTCATAATCTTGTAACCGAGATAGGCTCCGAAGATAACCTGTATTTCAACTAGAAACCTTGGACCATAGGCAACGAGGCATCCAACTAAACATAAACCGAAGCATAATCAAGTCGAGTGCCTCTAAGTGTTTGTTCATCACAAGCCAAAGGTCTTCCAACCATATTAGCGGCATTCCTAGGCCCGTTTCATTCCAAAATAGAAAAAGTAACCCTTGTTAGCGAACACATGTATGCACTTTTGAGATTTTATTCTTATAAAGTACAAAGTGAGGGTGCCATAGTTGGAGGATAATGGCCTTTCCCACAAGCATCCACACTCCATTTTCTATAAAAAAGTTATCATCATCCTAACTCATGAAGCAGAAGATCAAGGAGCCTTGTTGTGTTGTCATGACACTCTCAATGCTACAATTCTTCCATAACCATAACGCAATATAATTGGCCGCATAATAGGGAAAAATCCGATAACTCGGGAAAAATCCCACCAAACAGCGGTTTCATTTTGACTTACTCTCATCAATGGTATTATCCGATATTTCCAATTAGAGTCAACCTCTTTCCTTGGGAAAGATGTTATCTTAGCTCGGGTGGTTGAGTTTGATACTTTCACTCTATCGGCCCAACACGTGCTAGGGGTGGAGTTGGTGGTGGTGGTTTTCTTTTGTGTCATAGTGGCCATGTGAATGACGGTAGAAAATTGAATGGTCAGGAGTAAGTCACTTACTTTGCGCAACTCCACTAAATGTTGCAACCAAATCCAGCAGTGGGTTATGGAGAGATGGCCTCTGTAAAATTAGTGACATTTGTTTCCTCAGAATCAAGGGGACTAGGTGGTGAACCCATGATATAAATTTTAGTAAGATCCAATGGGTAGATTCTGGAAACGACCAAAGTGGTGCGATTGTTATACCTAGAAGTTCTACTCTAAAAATGTAGAAGTGTTGCGAGGGCAGTAACTCCCTACTCAGTGATCGAAACAAAGATCCATTAGGTCACAAAGTGGAGTAGGTTAAGAAGAACAACATATCTGAAAATCAAAGAAATCAAATGGTGGTCAAAGTAGTTATAGCTCTAGAAGCGCCACTCTCTCTAATCTTTCTTCAAACCTCATCTCTCTAAAAAATAATTTCTTCAAAGTACTCGGTTAAGTACTTTGTCTTTTTTGTAACTCACGCATGTCATTAAAAAAATATATTTTTCTTGGCATAATATCTCCATTAAAGGAAAAAATAATAATTAATTCTTACTAAATATAATAGTTTTCTAACATAGCCAAATAAGAAAAGATTATTAAATATTAGCTTGTCATTTAACAAATTAAAACTATATAAAAAAAAAACCAATTTTCTTTTCAGTTAGATGGAGTACATGCATTAAGTTTCTTATACTATCTTGAAAAGAAAGGAAAATAATTTTTTTTATAGTTGATTTGGCAAAATTAACCTCATTGTTATTTATCTTTGAATTGGTAGAGAACTTTCTTTAATTTAATCAATAATTTATTTTCTTTCGTTTAAGGTAATAAGAACAAAACAAGATTCTAACTTCTTCCCCATACTTTACTTTTAATTTTTTTAACTGGAGAGTAACATTAGACAAAAGACAATCAGCAACAAAAGCATGTTGCAGAAAATTTCAACACCAAATAACTTATCATAAATGTGTTTTTTTCCCCTTGATTAGATTGCAATCAATCTCTCATGATCTTCAAAATCCATCAAACCTTTATTAATTTTGTGAATTATCAGAGTCACCACCAAACACGCTACTCGGAATTGAAGATCCAGTACTAATTAAGGAGAGCGTGTTTTGCTTTTTAACAGTTTAATAGAAAAAAAGCTTATTTAACAAATCATGTGTTTTGTTTTTACACTTGTCATTTTGTTTTAATTCCACGTCGACACATGAAACTATTTATAGTCAATTTTTGTTCTTCTTTAAAAACAAAAAAAAGAGTTTTCATGTGGAGCTATAGATATGAATCCCAAATTTATTAGTTTATTCTCTCTAAAAAATTAATAATAAAGTCTACCTTTTTTAAAGGTTTACTAAATCTTAAACAGACCAAAAACACTACCTCAACTAAGAAACAAAGTAAGAATATGAAAATACAAAGGAAAGAACATTAAATCCAAAACAAATCATGAAATCTGAAAATAACAAGGAAAATAACAAAACTGTCAAAACCAGAGGTCTTGGCAAGATTTTGGATATCTAAAGATCTGATATTGCTGGTAAGGAGTGGATTTGGCCTCCTCCCTGGAGTGGATTGAACTTATTCGATGTACTCCTACTTCCTTTCTCCTGAATGATGGAAGATGTGACCTTATATGTTGGAATGATGCTTCAAGGGGTATTTTCTCTATTCGTTGTTGCTTGGAACTCTATTTGTCCTGTTCAAGACAAAGTGGATTGGCGGAAACTTGTTTGGCATAAACATGTTATTCCATGATTTTCATTTATCTTATAGATTGCTATTCATGAAGCTCTCTCTACTCGGGACAAACTCAGGTGCTATCGTGTTATTCAGATTATTCGATGTCATTTATGTGTAGGTGATAGGGAAGACGTTGATCATTTATTCTTCGTGTATTTGTTCTCCCATCGCATTTGATTTGATCTATGCTACAGACATCTCATTCCCTTTCGTTGTGGGTTAACACCATTTCTTGGCTCTCTAATTTGAGCAGAGGTCGCTCTCTTCGATCTATGCTTACGAGATTGATGTTAGCTATAACAATATATTATATTTGGAGGGAAAGGAGTGCTTGTCTTCATGGTGATGCTCCTTAGACTAGTTTGATGGTTTTTAGAGACATTATTAGTTGTATTGTTTCAAAAGTTAATTCTATTCATAATGACTTCTTCGATTACTAATAGAAGACTTCATATTGTGTGAGGATTTTCTGATGATATTTTGAATCCTATTTGATTTGTTTATTGGTTATTTAGGTTTTGAGGACATTTTCTCTTAGTTGTTCTTGGGATATGTCCTTATTGTTTAGGTTGTTTTTTTTTTTTTCATGTTTGTCTTTCGTTGTCCCTTGTAGGGTTTTAACCCTTTATTGTATTTTGCTATTTTTTGGTTAATATACTTACCTTATCCAAGAAATTTTGAATGTATGAAATTTTACCAGAAATGATAAAGAACTCCGAGAAAGGAAAAAATTATGAAATAATAATAATAATAATAATAATAATAATAATAATAATAATAATAATATGGCATAAGAAAATGGTCATTAGGACTTAGTGGAGTAATTAATATGGTTTGTGCAAGGAGGCACAAGAAAATTTGAATTCTTAATGTAAAACCACATACCGACTAGTTTTACACTAACATGTGACTCACAATCTAACTATTGAATCAGGCTGCAAATTTTACGAGTCACTTAACCTATTATTTTATTTCGTGTTAAAAATATTAGGAAATTAGAGTTCATGAAGGTCATATGAAATTGTCATCAATTGGAAAAAAATAATATAAGTCTCATTAATGGTATTTTCATAAATAAGATAATGAGCTGGAAAATTCCAACTTCCTCTTCCTTTTTTAAGTCACGACAAAACAAAAAAAAAATAAGAAAAGAGAGAAAAAAAAGAAACTAGAGAGCTTTTTCTTGAGAGAAATGATGTTTTAGGTTGGGTATATGAGAGAATGAGTGATTAAACACATAAAACACTAGGATTACAAGAGAAGAACTCAAGTGAGAGAGAAACTAGAGGGAGGAAGTGATTTCAAAGTAGGAAGAGGTGTGAAAAACTTTCAACTGGTTAACTTTCGGAGTTCATTTCCTTGTTGGGTAAGGAGTTTCAAACTCATTCATACAAGTTGAATGAAAAGAAATGAGTTTAAATGCATGATTATTAGATTTTTGAAATTAGGGTTCTTAAAAGCAGTGTTATTAAACCCGGCCCGGCGGGTCAACCCGGGACCCGGTCGACTCGGTGGCTGGACCGGTCCGGGTTTACTAAAAGACCGGCTGGGGCAACAGCCCGGTCAAACCCGGGCGAACCAGGACGAGACCCGGTTTTTGTTTTTTTTTTTAAATGTGATATTTGAAACCCATTAGTATATAACTATATATACTCTATGTTCCCAAGAAAAAAAGTCATGTTTTTTCAATGTGGGATAAAAAAACCTTTTGGTTTAAATATTTCAACTTAAAAGGATAACATAGTATCTTTTCAATGTGGGATTTGAAGCCCTTTCGTATATATACTCTATGTTTCCATGAAAAAAATTATGTTTTTTCAATGTGGGATTTGAAACCTATTAGTATATATACTCTATGTTCCCTTGAAAAAAGTCATATTTTTCAATGAGGGATAAAAAACCTTTTGGTTTAAATACTTCAACTTAAAAGGATAACAAGTATCTTTTCAATGTGGGATTTGAAGCCCTTTCGTAGATATACTCTATGTTCCCATGAAAAAAGTTATGTTTTTTCAATGTGGGATTTGAAACCCATTAGTATATATACTTTATGTTCCCAAGAAAAATATCATGTTTTTTTCAATGTGGGATAAAAAAACCTTTCGGTTTAAATACTTCAACTTAAAAGGATAACATAGTATCTTCTCAATGTGGAATTTGAAGCCCTTTCGTTTATATACTCTATGTTCCCATGAAATAAGTTATGTTTTTTCAATGTGGGATTTGAAACCTATTAGTTTATATACTCTATGTTCCCAAGAAAAAAGTTATGTTTGTTTGATGTAGGATAAAAATCCTTCAACTTAAAAACTTAACATAATATCTTTTTA
>Ga0307515_10012923_pt1 | contig 15658 bp, 29 predicted proteins | sample 17_EM_MG_FD_194513 | JGI IMG/M metagenome (GOLD analysis project Ga0307515, IMG submission 194513) | Populus trichocarpa ectomycorrhiza microbial communities from riparian zone in the Pacific Northwest, United States - 17_EM | ecosystem: Host-associated > Plants > Roots > Unclassified | place... | reverse complement strand
GATGTCAAATGATCGATTTTGATTGAGTACTATAATCGAATAGCAAAAGCAAGCATGTTATATGAATTGACAGATGGACCCGCTTTACAACCCGCTGGGAACCCGCCCAATTCAGACGGGTAGGGAGGTGTCGATGGAACCGTACCTGAATCGACAGTTCGGGTTTATTGACGACCCGGACCGCCAATCTGGCTCCGGTTCGGTTCCGACCCGTACCCGGACCCGAAGTGACGGTCCAGACCCGTTGCTAACACTAGACTGAATTGAGGTCCTAATGGCCTCTCACAGCAGCTGCAAGTGGAAGGGGAGCCTGAGCCAGAAGAGGACGATGATCGAGAGGAAACAATTGAAGCAAGCTTATGATGAATACTGGTGAAATGAGGACCGGAACGAATGAGGGGGGAGAGAGCATACAAACCATTTGATGGGTTACGAGTTGCACAGGAATATAAAGGGAGATGGAAGGAGAGAGGCAATTTTCTGAGGAACCTGAAGCGACCCGAAGGAAAGACACCAAAGGAAGTGCAGCAATTTCGGAGGGAAGCCACACAATGAATTGTTTCAGATAGAAAACTCTACTGGAGGCAGAAAACCAATCAACTGCCAGCAAAGGCCTCTGTGGGCATGGAGCAAAAACACAAAGCAATTTAAGCTTCACACGAACTGAGCGGGCACTGTGGAAGAGAAGGAACAGTACAACAGGTAGTGGAGTGGTACTGGTAGCCGGAAATGTACGCCATCATCAATGAGTGGGTGAAATCAATTGAGCAGTGCACGAAGAGAGTCCCACTACTGTATATTGAACCACTGAACAGCCTAACTGTTGATCACCCCTAGCAGCGAGTGGGGATGGATATATTGTCCATGCCTATAATGGATGATAGGTATCACCTACTAGTGGAAGCCAGGGAATACCGCAGCAGATGGGCAGAGGCGCGACCACAAAAACATGGTACATCAGAGAAAGTAGCAGACTTCATTTACAATGAGGTAATTTGCCAGTTCAGGATCCCGGAAAGTGTGAAAAGTAGACGCAGGTGCAGAGAACAGGAAATGCAGAGATTGCCTCCTCCAGAGTTACAATATGCGGAAGATCACCGTGACCCCATACGATGCCACTGCTAATGCAATAATTGAACGAGGACACATGTTGAAATACTGATTGCTAGAAGATTATATTGTAATGTACAGGTACATTCATGAAGTTATATACCCGGTATTCGGAGTATGTTTGTATGTCTTCTACACATGCATGCGCACTCAGCTGGCATCTCCAGCTGAGTCTGGCATCTCCAGCTGAGCCTGGCATCTCCCGCTGAGTATGGAATGACCATCATCTTAGAGAGATTCTGCATCAGCCCAACTGAAGCCATATGCCAGGGAGATAAACCATATATGCAACACTCCCCCCTCTTGCTACGCTCCGTGGAGCAAGAAAACAAACAAAGAAGCAAACAAACTGTAATTCCCATAGTAGCCTCCTTAAAACCTTGCGTGACAAGTGAGCAGGGAAAGAGTACTACTGTAGCCTGAGGATGGCCATCCATATACACAAAGAAATCCGTACAAAGAAAACACAACCTTAAATCGACCTCCAATTGATTTCCAATTACCATAAATGCATGGCTTTCGAGAACTTCGTATGCTGATCTTTAGTTAGTGCTTTCGTGAGTATATCTGCCACATTTTCGTTTGTGTTTACATAGGGGTAGTTGACTATTCGTCGTCTATGCAGATCTCAACTGTTGTGATAGCAAATGTCAATGTGTTTAGTTCAAGCTTTGATGATTGCCATGGTGATTATGGTGAGAGCACCCTGATTGTCACAGTTGATTGGCAGCGGTGGTAAGTCATTGCTGTGAATGTCGTTCTGGAGTTGAAGGAACGATTTCGCTTCTCTAGAGGCCTCCGAGCAGGTGATGAACTCGGCCTCGAGAGTTGACATAGCAATGAGACTGTGCTTTCGAGACTGCCATGAGATGGCTCCATTGCTGGCGAGAAACACATGGCCTACCTGGGATGTGCGGTCCGCACTGTCATTGGCCCAATCGGGATCGGAGTACCCTACGAGACTATTGCTGATGTCGATGCCAATGTCGATGCCGATGCCAATGCCGGTGAAGTTTATTCGATAACCGGCTGTTGATTTGAGGTACTGAAGGACTCTCTTAGCAGCGGTCATATGGCTGGTGAATGGCTGCAAATTGTATCGAGGAAGAGCAGCGACCGCATACAAGATATCTGGCCGAGTTGCAAGTGCTGCGTACATTATTGATCCCACGACTGCTGGATAGTCTGTGATATCTTCCAATTCCTTCTCCCCCAGATCCTCGGCCAAGTTCAATGTTATATTGGGATCCATTGGCGTCAAGACGCCGTCACTATGCTCCATGCTGAATTATTTGAAGGTTGTGGTGGTATAGGCTTTCTGACCGAGACTGATTCCAGCACCATTGTCATCGCAGTAGATCTCGACGCTGAGGAATTGGTGTGCCAGGCCGATGTTTGTGATCTTGTACTTCTCTGAGAGTGTGGCTTTGACATCATTCATGGCTTAGGTAGAAGCCTCCGGATATGACATGGGGATATCGTCGACATACAGAAGTATCAGAATCCCATCGCTGCAGAGATGGACGTTGGGATCGGCTGAAGACTGTGTGAACCCAAGAGAGAGTAGACAGGCATTGATTTCGTTGTGGCATAGCCGTGGAGCTTGTTCAAGACCATAGAGAGCTTTCCTGAGTCTCACGACGATCTTTGGGGCTTTGGAGCTCTCTGGCCATCCTGGTGGTTGAGTCATGGAGAGATTGTCACCGTCGATTTCGGGGTTTAGGAAGGCGGAAAGTACATCTAAATGGTCCATATCTCACCTGGTTCCATATTTCCCGATGAGAGAGATGAGATACCGGAATGTAGTTAGCTTCACAACGGGGGCCTAAGTCTCACCGAAGTTCATCTGCTGGTATCCCATTATGAGTAGCCATGCTTTGTACCGTGTGGACCCGTCAGGATTGTGTTGAGTCTTATAAACACACTTAGAGCCAATCGGCTTACCTTGCAGTTGCAGTGCTTCCCGGGATTTGCGAGCGGAGAAGGTGTTATTGAGCAGGATTGAAGTGCTTTCTTCCTCCATGGCTCTTTTCCATTGATTTCGTTGAGGGCTTTCCATAGCTTCAGCGTAGGTGAATGGATCTCCAGTGGCTTCGGATGCCGTTAGTGCCTCCATGGAGGATTTACCTTGACTTCTTGAGACACGACTCGCTATTGGCGGTACTGGAGATGCGTTCTTGATTGCTGGTGCCGAACGCCAGACAGACTGATCCTCTCGGCGGAGGCGCCGGCTCAGGGCGATGTTTTCTGCATCTGCTGCCGAATGCTGGGCAGTCTGATGCTCTCAGCGGAGGTGCCGGCTGTGGGGGTTTTCTGCATTTGCTGCCAAACGCTGGGCAGTCTGATCCTGTCGGCAGAGGCGCTGGCTGTGGGCGATTTCTGCTACCTCGTCAGGAGCTTCATGCATGTGAGATTTGGATCTCTTACCTATCTGCGTTGGTTGACTATCTCGGAGAGGCTAATCTCCAGTATCTGTTCCTTCGACATATTCCTCATCTTCTGGTAATCCAAATATGTCGATTTCATTGTTTCCATGCTGAAACGACGTGTGTGCATTTATTTCTTCATCGAAGACCACTTCTGATTGGGCTTTCACCTTCTGGAATTCGGGATCCCATATCCGCCACATTGTCTTTGAGTTGTGTGTGTAGCCTACCATCATGCAGGGCTTTAACATTGTGCCGAGCTTGCCCTGGCGACGTTGAACTTCGGGAATGAGTCGACATGTGTAGCAACCGAATCGACGTACCTTGGGGAAACAGGATTGAGACAATATCTTGGTGCGGTCAGCATCGTGCGTCAGTTTGCCAAATCCATGCAGCATCTCATAGGGCGTTGTGTAAGGTGCTTTATAGCCATCGCGGTCATTTCTTTTCACACCGTCGTTTGGTGATCATTGATGGAGATACACTGCGGTATTAACTGCTTCCCACCAGAACTGACTGGGATCCTGAGAGTCAATCATCATTGCCTGAGCCGTTTCAGTGATTGTACGGATCATTCGTTCCGCAACACAGTTTCTATGGTGGGCATATGGAGGCCATGGCTGGGATGTAGTACCGCAGGCCACGAGGACATACCAGAACATCGTATTGCCTTATTCACCCCGTCCATCATCGCACCGGAATTGCTTGATCTCGTATCCCATTGAGTCCACTCAGGCCTGAAATGACTGGTAGGCAGAGGTGGAGGTCTTGGCTTTGATGTTTGGGAGCAGCGATACGGAAGTGTACCTCGTGTAGTCGTTGATGAATAGCATAAAGTACCAATTATCTCCCAAGGTCGGTCTACAGAATGGACCGCGCACATCCTAGTGTTCAAGTTCAAATGGCTTTGTAGTGCGCTTGACTGGCACTTTGATGAACTTTTGTTTGTGCTTGGCCTGGACGCAGACTGTGCAAATAGAATCATCGTTTGTATATCCCTTGAGTAGAGACTGTATGGCAGTAGGATTCATATGAGCTAGTCATGGGTGCCAAAATCTTAACTCTGAGATTGTGAGAGACTTTCGAGTGGACCTAGTTGTGGCTGCGATAGGTGCGCTTGATGATTCGATTGTAGGTGACCTGTCTCTTTTTCTCCTTTTTCCATTCTCGGTAGTCGATGATAGGAGTGCGGTTGCATGCAATATGATATATATGCCATCGATTAGTTTTCCAGTGAGACTGCAGGAAGATGGCGCAGGTATGGAGCATGTTCCGTTCCGAAATATAGTCGTATGCCCACCCAAATCCAATCGGTTGATCGATAGAAAGAAATATCAAAAAGTAGAAGTATGGAGCGCTTCGACTTGATGGCTTTGTATGACGTCGACGAATCCATAGTGTGTGGCGTTGTCTGAATCGTTGTCTCCAAGCTCGATTACCATAGTCAGTGAAAGCTTTTTGAACGTGGAGCAGCTGCTGCGGACATTGCGCATGTGGTGTGACGCTCCGGAATCAATGACCCACTTCGGAGCCGCGGCGGCGAAAGCTCAACCTGTCAGTCAGAAGGCATTGCATTCTCCGGTCATTGCGAGGGTTGCTGTAGCAGTGGCTTTCATTTCTCGCCACCATTCCTTTATATGTGTGTAAGAGATGCAATCGACATTGACATGACCTGGGAGCCCACGCTGGAAACAAATGCGCTTGTCATTTCCTCCGTTGTGTCCTCCCTCCTGGGCGCGTTTCTGCTCCATGCATGCATCTGGAGTATGGCTGTCAATTTTCCAATACGTGCACTTAATTTCCTGGCTGTCTCCGATTCTACTGCTTCCACCGTGTCCACTGCGTGCACCGCATTGTCCGCGTCCTCCGCGTCCACCACGCCCATGGCGTCGGCATCGGCCTCTGCCATGGTAGCTGGCACGTTGAGTGAAAAGGGCGGCCCCCGTGGATGCATCTCCAGGTTCTTTGGTGAGGCTGGCTGTAATTTCTTCTTCTAGGAGGTCATGCATGGCTTCTTCGGGTGTAGGTAAGGGTCTTCTATGCTTTAGGACCATTGATATCATCGCATGCTGAGATGGCAGTGATGTGAATATTTGCGTGCAAAAATCTCGATTAGTGACTGCATCGTCGGTATGGTCCAGTTGTATGCAGTACTTACTGAGCTTGGTGAAGTATGCTTTAAGTGGTTCGTCCTTGTTACGTTGGCAAGTAAGGAACTGGCGAAAGATGTCCAGTCTGCCAATAATACATCCGGCGGAGTCCAGACTTGTTTCTAGTGTGTTCCACCTTTCATGACGATTTCATATACCTCTGATGATGTGCCGTACTTTGGGGGCACTGGAAACTCTGATCATAGATGCGGCCTCGGCTTCCTTAGCCTTCCAATCATAATAGTTGTCATCGTGGTCGAACTCAAGCGGCTGCGGTTCAGGATCCTCTCTGGTGACGATTGCGTATGCTCTCATGGTTGACAGCATGAGAATCATGTCGTCTTTCCATTCATTGTAATTGTTGTTAGTGAGCTTAGGGATGTCGCCCCACCTGGTCTTGATGGAGGCGGGTTCGGAGGAAGTCATCATCACATGGTGGGGTTGGTGTTCAGTGTTAGTGTTGGTTATGCGGCTGTTGCTACGGTGACAAGATTTATGGTTCATGAGGCTCGTTTTCGGGATCGTGAAAGAGATTGTAGGAAAGATCCTGGGATTATTAGATAGTAGCGATATCCAGGCTCATAACCTGTTTAAATACTAATTGCTAGAAGCGTATATTCTGATGTACAGGTACATTCAAGAACTTATATACGTGGTATTCGGAGTTTGTCTTGTATGTCATGTATGCATGCATGTGCACTCAGCTGGCGTCTCCAGCTGAGTCTGGCATCTCTAGCTGAGTATGGAATGACCATCATCTTAGAGAGATTATGCATTATTCCAACTGAAGCCATATGCCAGGGAGATGAACCATATATGCAACAACACTGACTGATTACCGAGGCACTATCCAAACTCACAGCCTGCTCCGATGAACCGAAAGAGCTGTGGATTGACGATGCACTGGCTGTGCTTTGGGCCAACGGTATAACTGTCAGATCTATCACCGGATATTCGCCTTTGGGCCTTGTGATCGGCCAAGATGCTGTACTCCCAATAGAGCTGAAGAACTTAACATGCAATGCCGCCAACTGGACCCCAGGAATCGGTGACACAGCATCACTGCTAGCGGCGAGAGCAACGCAGCTGGAACGACGACGAGAAGATATCAATGCTGCCATACAACACCTAACAGAGTCGAGAGATGCCAACAAATGTTACGTCGACCAAGCAGCCAACCTCCGAGCTGAAGATCTTGAAATTGGTGACTAGGTTCTGGTGCACGAATTCCAGATGGAGCAGTCTCCATGCAGCAAACTAGATCATAGGTGGCGAGGACCCGACCGAGTCACAGAAATCTCTCAGAGCTTGGGGACTTATTGACTGGCAGATCTGGATTAAGCAGAGCTCGCCGGCTGCATGGATGGTAGTCGACTGAAGGAGTTGTTCACTTCCCATGCTAGCAAACACGGTGCTCGAGAAAATGGTATACCTTACACCACACCAGAGTATGAATTGGATGAATACGAAGAATTCGCGGTGGACGCAGCTGCAGGCGGGAAACATATAGAAGGATTATGGGTGTCTTCAGTTAAGAGGAAAGACTGGGAGACACAATCGTGGGTATGGGCAGAGGATATGATGGTGTGTAAGGAGCTAGGGGATTGATGGAACGCCGCACATCCGGTGCCGGCATACCACCCATCCAAACAATGATGGGAAATACCGATGGAGGGAGAAGGAAAGGGGGGAAGAAGTGGGGAATGGAGGAGATCCATTGCATGGACCATAACGAAAGGAGTTGAACATACCGCAACCACGCAATTGAGTGGAGTTGCGAGATAGTGGGAGAATATCGAATCCCCACAATTGCATGGATTTGCAAAATGGAGGAGGAAGACATATTCTTATTGGCTGAGTTGCACACACATTATACAAAAATTTCCTACCATTCTCCTCTAACCCTCAAGTAGCCTCGAGACAAGAGAGATGATAACTATTGAAGGAGTGGGCAGAAAATTCACCACTGAGAGCAGGAACGACAAGCATGGCATGTCAAACCACAGAGTACAGGCGGACACAATGGAGGGGATCAGGCGAAGAAGTTGTGAAGAGATATGAGAAGTGCATACTAGGGAAATCGGGAACCACATAGAGACTGTAAAATGTAGGATCTGGCAGAAAACACCTCTCCAGGTATATAAAGAGCATCCCCCCCTACGTTCCTAAGGAAAGACAACCACCATACCATACCATGCATCTCCCTCAGGGTACTGACCACTGCGCCCAATATTGCCATCTCAACCATAACCAACAACCAACAACCAACTTGATGTTTACATCAATCAATGACATCACAGTAGCACTCAGCGACGCCATAGATTTCGAAGCATCCCTGACCACTACCACCGCTGCTACCAGCCTCGACTCCGCCACTGCAGCCGCCACCACCTCAGCCACCACTACGGCAGCCACCACCACGGCAGCCACCACCACGGCAGCCACCACCACCGCCGTTACTACGTATACCCTCTCCTTGGAAATTGCTATTATCGCTAGTGACCCTTCTTCAGGAACCCTTTTGTCAGAAACAATATCACACCTAAGAAGGGAATTTGTTTCCAATAGACCTGACGGATCGCTCCAAGAAGCCGTGGAGATCGCCGCTTGAGACCTCACCCCTTGTCACCAGGCCAATTTCATGCTCGAGACCTATGATCTCTTTGGCGACATAACCGATGCCGCCAACGCCAAGGTCGCTTGGCTGTCAATCTTTGCAGAAAGACACCATGACTTGAAGAAGTTGAAGTACAAGCGATACAACAAGTTCCTTAAGGCTCTCGGCAGCTTGGGCAGGGTAAGGGAGATGATCAATCAATATCACTCTGCCCGGCAGAGGAAAACACGGGCAACGAAGTAGCTGGGAGACCTCTGGCAACACTATCCCAACTCCAGCAAATTCCAAGCGACTCCAGCCAAAGTGAAAACAGGATGCGATCAACCACGATCGCCAACCGAACATTGAGTGATCCCTGGTTCCCGAAGTGATGCCTTAATCGTGCATACGTCAACAATTTCACCAGGCTGCACTGGAAGTACAAAATGCATACATGGTATACCTCCAGCGACTTCCAGGAAGCTAATAAGTTGTTAGGGAATCGCTGCCCTCAGCTGGAAGAAGGAATCAACTCCGAAGCTATGGGTCTGAATTGGTACCAGGGGTTACTACTGCCACATACTTGTTACCCTGGCATGGGTGACCACAGTAACGCGAACCCACTTCGTACCGTCTCACCATCCATAGTGCCTGCCAACCATGGGATACCGCCTGCCGACCATGAGATACCTGTACCACCTCCATCCCCAGATAAGAGCAAGATGTGTCCGCCCCCAACCTCATCAAACAAGGGAAAGGAAAAGGAAAATGATGTGAGTAACATTGGAGGGCTTTTGATGGACCTGGCCAAGGATGGATCTGAGGATGGAACCAGCACTCCTGCCGAGAATGACGCCAGTACTAAGCCGCCAGCGCCTACTGGGAAAGAGGCCGGTACAACCCGGGCAGCACCCACCAAGACAGTGGCCAGTACGACCCTGGCAGCTCCCACTGGGCAAGATGCAGGTACGACCCCAGAGAAGCCTACCCATTCTAAGCAGCAGGACACCCTAATGCCCGACTGGCCTGCCACTCCAAGCAGCGATCGTAGGAGTTCCGACGATGACAACAGCACTGAGGATGAAGAATACATGAGCTGCTTCATAGAATGGCTTGGCCTTGACTCCAACTGCAAGATAATGTTGGACGATGAGACAAAGATGTCGGCACACCACGAGCAAACAATGGGCAACAAAGCCATACATATCTTCCAATACACAGTAAACACAGACCCGTGTAGTTGATAGAGGCCCAGGCACAAGTCACAGCAGCCTTGTAAGCAATGCATGAGGCGATAGTGCAATTTGATACTCAGCTTGGCAACATCTTGTACTTCCCAAGTGGTCAAGGAATAAGGAAGGCCGACAAGGAGGGTGGCAGGAGAAACCTGGTGCACATGGAGTGCGAGTCTTTATGTTTATCCTTCGAGTTTATGGTTTTCCTTTGGGTTTATGGTTTTCCTTTAGGTTCATGGTCTTCCTTTGGAGGTATGGTTTGCCATTGAGTTTAGGGTTTTCCTTTCGGTCTATGTTTGTGTCTTTCCTTTGGGTTTATGTTATTCTAATGTTCGTTTGGGTCTGCGTATACGGTTATACGGCAGAGGAGAGGTGTGCTTCAGACATAGGGCCAGGGAGGAGTTGTAGCGGGAAAATCCATTTCTCACCACCACCTCCACACAGCTTCGCAGAGGACTGACCTACAGCGGGTGTAAAGAGATACAGGGATGATGGAGATGGACTGCGCGACGGGGGCAGATAGAGATACAGCGGTAACAGAGATGGACTGAAGGACGGGGAGTATATAATTGGGAGACCCCAGGGTACATAGCATCTCAACACATCTTATCATACAATGAGTTACACACTCTATCATTCCCATCTGTTGAAATCACTAGCTCTTTCCGCGATTTCGTGGATCCTCACAGCCGGGTAGGATCATATCTTCTCACCCTGTTTGGACGCTCCTTGAGCCAGAACTGCTCATTCTGCCGAATTTGTTTTCGAATGATGCAAGAGGTGGGGTCGAGTGTTGATGATGAGCTTTCTGCGCTTGAGCTCTGCGGTTGTACCACAGGAGCCTTAGGCCCAGGAATTCCACACGTCCAGGAGGAAAGGACGATGGGGCTGGTAGACCTCACAGCTGTTTTACAACTCATTGAACCAGCTTTTGCGGACCCTGATTGGGTCACCACAGCAGAAGGACAAACCCCCGAAATTGAACAAAAGCACCGCCAGTTCTCTCAGTACTATGCTGAGTTTCAAGTCATTGCTGCAGATGTTAATTGGAATCTGTCAACTCTGAGGAATAACCGGAAAATGAGATTATCAGAGGAAATGAAACATTCATTCCAATATAGAGAAATGCCCAATGAGCTTCCCGTGTGTGTGGCCATGTGTCGAATGCAGCATAATCAAATTTGACAACACCATGCTGAGACTGCTCTCCAACAGACAGGAGGAGGGATGGGTTTTGCCACTTCCCCCAAACCACTGACACCCCCAAAGGATCCAGCTGCAGTCCCAGGTGCAATGGTTGCTGGATATACTGGACCTGCACAGATGGATCCCAGTGTGGGCAAACAGAGTATCTTGGCTGAGGAATGCGCAAGGCGGCTCACAGATATGATCTGTTTGTAGTGTGGTGGGTGTACCCACAAAGCAGCAGAATGTGCAGCAAGAAAGAAGACTCCGATGTTCAAGGCAGCTGCAGTCGAGATAATGGAAGTAGGGACCGAGTCCAGTTCCAAGGGATTAGGAAACAATTATGTCAGTCAAGGAGAAATGGATCTTTGATTGACAGAAAAAGGTTTACTTCGAATGCTTTGAGATGATTTGGAATTTCGCATTTTTTGCTTACCGAGGTGGAGGTATTAGAAGGATCAATGGAACTTAATCATTTCATGATAACCAGTACATGCAGTGAGAATAACCAAGAAATACCTGCAGATTCATTAACCGACTGTGGGGCTATGGGAATGGCAATTATGGATCGAGATTTGCTCAATATCATCGGATATAACACCAGGGTTGAAACAAAAGAACATGTTTAGGTTCTCATCGGAAGGCCCATTGAACCTAGCGATTTTTCACATCTTTCTAAAGTAGAGATGATGATCCATGACCATAAGGAGCAATTGCCAATGTTTGTTACAAAACTAGAACATTACCCTATTGATTTTGGAAGACCCTGGTTACATCTACATGTTGTTGCAGTCTAGTTTGCCTCAAATACCGTTACATTTGGCTCACAATACTGTACTACACACTCCCATATTGCGCCTGTGGCAGTTCACAGGGTAACAGAAGACCCCCCAGAACCCATTTACCGACTGAGAGGGTAGTGATTTGAACCAAATACTTGTTCACAGCAGCCATTTCAAGGAAATACTGTCACGCTTAATGGATCATCTTTTTCCCAACTGTGAAGGAACCAAAGTTAACACACCTTGAATCCTCGATATATGACATCAATAGACCTATCGAAGCAAAGAATCTAAACGAACGACCTCTGGAACAAATTGTCCCCAGACAGTGTCACGTGTTTCTACAATTATTCAGCGATATGTTTGGAGATCCGGTTCCCCCGCTTTGACCTGGTATTTTTCATCAAGTACAATTAAAGGCAGGCGAAATGCCAAGTTGGGGAGCCCAGTACTCAATATCAAGGACAGAATTGGTTGTTCTTGAAGAATGGCTAGCGGAGAATCTGTCAAAAGGATTTATCCAGCAGTCATCATCCCCATTCATGGGACTGGTGGTATTTGGAATGATAGCAGATGGTGGACTCTGATTTTGTATTGACTATCAGGATATATGCAGCAAAACTATTACTGACTGGTACCCCCTCACTCCAATACATGACAGGTTAAACCTTCTCCAAGAAGCCAGAATATATACCAAGCTTGGAATTGTAGGGGCATACAATCGTCTACAAGTAAAAGAATGGGATGAACTTATGTTAGCCTTCCGGACCAGATACAGCCTGTTGGAAACAACCATTATGCATTTTGGAACAACAAATGCTGCTGGGGATATTCAAGGATATATTAATAATGCCATAAGGGAGGCCTTGCACGATTTTGTACCAGCCTATTTTGATGACATTGTGATATATAGTAATTCTGAAGGAGAGCATGTCGAACATGACAAATGGGAAATGCAACCCTAGTTGGATGCAAGATTGTATTTTAAACCAGAAAAATGTGAATTGCATAAGACGACAGTGAAATATCTCGGCCTAATTCTATTAACACAGGGAATATCAATAGATGAAGATAAGGTGGAGACAGCAAGGGATTGCAGTCTGGAAATAAAGACCACAAATTGAAGGGTGAACAACCTGTTCAAAGAAGAACAATTCCTGGGCTCTTGCAATTACAACCAATATTTTGTCGATAAGTATTCTGAGAAAGCAGAACCATTCAGGAAGCCTACAATGAAGAATGAACTGTTTAGGTGAGAATCAGAACAACAGTTGGCTTTTGAGACAATGATAACCTCATACACAACAGCACCAGTCCCTCAACATTTCTAACATGATAGGGATGTAATTGTTGAACCTGATGCCTCCAATGATGAATCCGCTGGAGTTCGATCACACTATGACAATCAGGGTGTGTTACATCCTGTACCATAGTTCTCAGAAACACATACACCAGCAGAGTGCAATTGCAATATGTATGACAACTAGCTGGTGGCGATGATTAATGCAGTGGAGGGATGGAGACCGGAATGGGGAGAGGCATTATACCCTCTCCTGTTATGAATGGAGCAAAACCACCTTGGGAATTTTATGATAAAATAGCGAATGAATCGATGACAGGCTTTGTGGTCCGAGTTCCTAAATAATTGTGATTAGAAGATTGTTTATAGACCTGAGAAATTGAATGGAAGAGAGGATACTTGACGAGGAAGCTCGCAGACCTCCCTGAGGCGGCGGGATGAATGATTAAAAAACTATGGAACAGGTCATGCTAAAGCCACAGAACCTACCGGAACAATTTAGTTTGATGGGGGATAACCCACCTGCCCAGGGCCTTCTCTCTATTTCCGAGCTTTTACCCTGTGTGTATATAAGTAACCAACCAGCTACCAGGAATCATACTGGAAGCGATTCAAATGCAGAGCAGGCTGAATGAAATCACCGTGGTGGAATGTACAGAACAGGACGAACTGATACGATGTGGAGGACAGCTGTATGTACTCAAGAACCGCAAGCTGCGTGTACGGTTTATAGAGGAGCAGCAAGATATGGTCTTGGCAGGACATTCAGTATGAGTCAAGACCTTTAACTTCCACGCTCGAGATTACTATTGGACGGAGATGGGCAAGAACTCAGATTGGCATGTCCAGAACTATCACCACTGGTAACGGTCTCGACATTCACGACATATGATGCTTGTAGTTTTACTACCACCGCCTGTCCCAGATAAACCATGGGAGGACATATCAATGGATTATGTTGTGAGATTACCTGAGCGTTAAGGGTCTAATGGGATTTGGGTGGGAGTAGATAGACATTCAAAAATGCGCCACTGTGTCACATTTCACATGACGATTGATGCCTCTGGATTATATTTGCTGTATGTCAAGGAGGTGGTATGCCTTCACAGCCTCCCAGCAACAATTGTCTCGGACCAAGATCCTCAGTTTGCCTCCATGTATTGGGGACTGCTGTGGAGCCATTTGGTGATTGAACGAAAGATGTCGACAGCCTTTCACCCACCGACAGATGGCCTGATACCACAGATGGACACATGCATGGAGCGGGATGTGCGGGTTTTTTTCAATCACCAGCAAGATGATTGTGTAATATGGCTCCCAATGGCTGAGGTTGCTTCGAATAATGGGGCATCAGAAACAATGATGTGCACACCATTTTTTGCCATTCAGGGCACAGATCCCCAGATGACGTTTGCTGGTGAACCAATGGAAGGATCAGATGGTCAATGTGTAAATGCCGATCACGTTTAAGCCACTTTTCAGCCGATCGATGGACATCTCCGGGTGGATATGAGACGAAGTGAGGCAACAGAGGAGGAGGGTTCAACCCGAGGTCAGACTCTGGCAACAAATATACAGGATGTGTTGCAAGAATGGTTCGATGCCCAACACAGCCACACAATGAGACCAACACGGACGCAGGATTCGTAGGAATTGGGGCCCTTTGTCGCAACTCACCACATCTCCCTATGTGCTTCTGAATTTGATCTCCCTGCAACAATACAGATCCATCATGTGCAACCAGTGTCACCTCTTGATCCCGTGGCGGACAATTCTCTTGATGGCCAGCATCTGGAGCCTCCACCACCCGGGGAGGTGGATGGAGAAGAAGATTATCAGGTTTCGAGCATCCAGGATGGCCAGGTAAATGGTAATCAATTACAATATCACGTTTGGCGGACAAGATAAGACTACTTACCATGGGCACCAGCATAGTCTGTGGACGGTCTACAGGCTGTGGACCAGTTTCGTTAGCCCTAACCAGAAATGCCAGGACCATTCGAAGAAGCCGTTGGGTGGCCTCGGACCCACCAGGATGATGTTACAGCTCAGGTTATGAGTGATGGGATTAGGAAGGAATGTTATATCTCCAATGAGGGTGTGAAGGAATTGGTTTTACAGATTGGCAGAGAAATCTGGAGAGAATGGGGCAGGAGTATTGTGAAGTTGTCGCAGAATTATATATAACAATAAGGAGGTGGGTTAAGGTGTTGCGATGTCAGATGATGTAGCATCATTGTGTTGATGTGAGTCGTGGTGAGGGCATGTAAGACTACAAAGGAAGATTCTGAGGTTACATCAGAGCATGAGGCGTAATTCATGGTTGGCAGACGCATTGCATATAAAGTGTAAGGGCACGTATGCCTGCGTTCGGCCTCATAGGTATACGTATGGTAATTATTGGAATACGGTTGCAAACGTGGATGCGAGTGATAGTAGATGTAGATGTATAAGTAAGATTATCGCTAGAGATCTAAGGCTCATGGCGAGCCGACTATATAGAATGGCCATTACCCGGCCTCGGGTCACGTGCCGCCGTTACATTATCCCCCTCTTTAGGCGCAGACCTCCTGGGCTGCATAAACCGTATAAGAGAAAAGGAAAGGAAAGCATTAAACAATCATGCCGCGTACGTACTCGTACAAACTCAAAAGTCCCGCTACCGATTGGTACCGTACGGTAGCCTTTCGGTGGATCCGGCGCACAGGGAAACTCCACCCCCATTGACTGAGATCCGGAGGTGGTAAAACCCGTGCCGACGCCATTTATACCGGGCCGAGATCCAAAGAAGTAATGAAGGATGGAGAAGAGAAGAGAAGGGGGAAACAGAAGAAAGGAACGCCTAATTGATAACTTTCCTCCAGTCCTGAGTTC